>Ga0064014_10133_pt1 | contig 28866 bp, 34 predicted proteins | sample CrowatWCoCulture_2_FD_61584 | JGI IMG/M metagenome (GOLD analysis project Ga0064014, IMG submission 61584) | Marine cyanobacteria communities from the University of California, Santa Cruz, USA, analyzing cyanobacterial DNA methylation -... | ecosystem: Host-associated > Microbial > Bacteria >...
CGAATTTGCGACGTTTCTCCCCGGCTGGAGCACAGTTTGACGCTTGCCGCGCTCACGCAAGCAACTATGCGGATGCTCTGGCGTTTGAAGACCCGCAATCAGCGCTGGCGCATCTATGATAGCTTTCTGATTGGCGAGAACCGCTGGCGCGCGCAACGCTATGGCACGCGCGATGGTCTGATCGACTTTGGCCGCCGTGAGATTGTGCCAATGGGTGAGCTAATCGACGAGTGGTTGAGCCTTATCGCGGAAGACGCCGAAGCGCTGGACTGCACAACCGAGATCGAAAACGTGCGCAACATGCTGACAATGGGCACAAGCGCGGACCGGCAACGCGCGGTTTTGAGCGAGGCTTTGGCGCGCGGCGAAGACCTACCCGCTGGCTGGAATGCCGTGGTGGCCCATCTGGTCGAGGAATTTCATGCCGACCTCTGAGTCCGCGAGCGATTGCACGCCCACCGCTCCCGCTCTACACACGTCCTATCCAGAATGAAGGGAGGCGTTCTTGGATTTTGCACTTAGTGACGAGCAGACCGCGATCTTTGACATGGCCAAAGGCTTTGGTCAGGCGCATATCGCGCCTTTCGCCCGAGATTGGGAAGATCAGGGCACCATCCCAAAGGACCTTTGGCCCAAAGTGGCTGAGTTGGGTTTGGGCGGGATCTACGTCTCGGAGGAGAACGGCGGCTCGGGCCTGTCGCGGCTGGATGCGACACTGGTGTTTGAGGCGCTGAGCCGGTCCTGCGCCTCGGTCGCCGCGTTTCTGTCGATCCACAACATGTGCGTTCGCATGATCGAGGCGTTTGGATCGGAGGACGTACGCGACCGCTTTCTGCCCCCTGCCTTGTCGATGGAACTGGTGTTTTCCTATTGCCTGACCGAGCCCGGGTCAGGGTCAGATGCCGCGGCGCTCAAGACACGGGCGGACCGGACAAACGAGGGGTATCGCCTCAACGGGACAAAGGCATTTATCTCGGGCGGCGGATATTCGGATGCATATATCGTGATGTGTCGCACAGGCGAAGATGGGCCGCGTGGCATCTCAGCCGTGATCGTTGAGGACGGCGCTGAGGGGCTGAGTTTCGGCGGGCTTGAGGCCAAAATGGGTTGGAAAAGCCAGCCGACCCGGCAAGTGCAGTTGGACAATTGCGATATTCCGGCGGGCAATTTGCTGGGTGAAGAGGGTCAGGGTTTCACTTATGCGATGAAGGGCCTTGATGGGGGACGTCTGAACATCGCGGCCTGTTCGCTGGGTGCTGCTCAGGCTGCGCTGGAGGCGACGCTTGCCTATATGGGGGAGCGGAAAGCCTTTGGGCGCAGCATAGATCAGTTTCAGGCACTCCAGTTCCGGTTGGCGGATATGGAGATCGAGATGCAGGCCGCGCGGACGTTTCTGCGACAGGCGGCATGGAAACTCGACAACGAAGCGCCGGATGCCACCCGGTTTTGCGCCATGGCGAAGAAACTGGTGACCGAGACTGCGAGCCGTGTCGCAGATCAATGCCTGCAACTTCACGGGGGATACGGCTATTTGGCCGATTACGGGATCGAGAAAACCGTGCGCGATCTTCGGGTTCACCAGATCCTTGAAGGGACCAACGAGATCATGCGTCTGATCGTGGCGCGCGACATGGTGGGCCGGGGATGAGCGACATTCATATTGGCATCGACGGGCGCGCGGGACGCATCACGTTGAACCGGCCCAAAGCGCTGAACGCCGTAACCTATGACATGTGTCTCGCCATCGAAGCCGCACTCGACCGCTGGCGAGATGACGATGCCGTCGACCTCGTGATCATAGACGCTGTCGGGGATAAGGCGTTTTGTGCGGGCGGTGATTTGTCGGACATGTACCGCACCGCCTCTGCCGGCGACTACGAATATGGGCGGAAATTCTGGCGCGATGAGTACCGATTGAACGCCAAGATAGCGGCCTACTCCAAACCCTACGTGGCGCTGATGCAGGGCTATACGATGGGCGGCGGTGTTGGGATTTCATGCCACGGATCGCACCGGATCGTGTGCGAAAGCTCGGTGATCTCGATGCCGGAAGTTGGGGTTGGATTGGTTCCGGATGTTGGGGGGTCGTGGCTTTTGGCTCGCGCGCCGGGACATTTGGGAGAGTATCTCGGGACAACCGCGGCCCGAATGAAGGCCGCCGACGCGATATACGCGGGGTTTGCCGACAGTTTTGTGCCAAGGGAGCTTTGGGATGAGATGTGCAGCGCGTTAACGGCGGACGGCGATGTGGGAGTGATCACGGCCTTTACGCAAACGCCGGATGCGTCACAACTTGAAGCCCAGCAGGGTGAGGTGGACGCGCTGTTCTCCGCACGGTCGCTGGCGGAGACCGTGAAGCGGCTTGAGGGCGACGGCAGTGACCTCGCCCAAAAAACCGTAAAAGCTCTGGCGCGGATGAGCCCACTGTCTGCGGCGGTCGCGTTTGATCTCGTGCGAAAGGCACGAGAGGTCGCGTCGCTGGAAGACGCGCTTGCGTTGGAATATCGCGCCACGTCCCGGGCTGCAGAACACGGGGACTTTGTTGAGGGCATCCGCGCTGTGATTATCGACAAGGATAATGCGCCGAAGTGGCGACACGACGGGATTGCAGACGTGGCGATGTCTGAGATTTGGGCCATGTTGGCGCCACTCGACCGGGGCTCCGCCCCCGCACCCGCCTAACGGCGCGCGCTCCCCCGGAGTATTTGAAAAACAAAGAAGAGGACGGCAGATGAAAATCGGGTTTCTGGGTCTGGGCAATATGGGAGCGCCAATGGCGCGCAATCTGGCGGCTGCCGGATATGAGGTGCGCGGGTTTGACGTCGTTGCGGAGCCGCCAGAAGGCGTCAACGCCGCCGTGTCTGGCGCTGATGCTGCCATAGGCGCAGATGTCGTTATCACGATGCTCCCCAATGGCGAGATCCTTCGCAGCGTTGCGGCTGAGATCATTCCGGCCATGTCCCCCGGCGCGGTTTTGCTGGATTGCTCAACCGTAGATGTGGACAGCGCACGTGCCGTGGCGGCTCTGGCAGAGGCTGCTGAATTGGGGGCGTTGGATGCGCCTGTGTCTGGCGGGATTGGGGGTGCAGATGCTGGGACGCTGACATTTATGGTGGGCGGCGGCGCAGACGCGTTCGAGACGGCCAGCCCCCTGTTCGAGATCATGGGACAAAAAGCCGTTCACTGCGGTCCGGCGGGCAATGGTCAGGCCGCGAAGATCTGCAACAACATGATCCTTGGCGTGACCATGATTGCCACGTGCGAAGCTTTCGCCCTGGCCGACAAGCTGGGACTGGACCGGCAAAAGATGTTTGACGTGGTTTCAACCTCGTCCGGGTACTCGTGGACGATGAACGCCTACTGCCCCGCCCCGGGTGTTGGGCCCGTCAGCCCCGCCGACAACCACTATGTCCCCGGTTTTGCGGCGGAGCTGATGTTAAAGGACCTCCGCCTCAGCCAGGCGGCAGCAGACGGCGCGGACGCGGATACGCCGATGGGCGCACGTGCCATGGAACTCTATCGGCAGTTTGTCGAAGACGAAGAAGGGTTGGGGCGAGATTTCTCGGCGATGCTGCCGCGCTTTGAGGGACGCGGGCGCGAGTGATAGCGATAACCTTGAGGTATTTTCGCGCTTTTCCTTGCAGCGCTCCAGTTTTGGACTAAAAAACTGACCAATCCCGCCCGAAAATGTGGTGGGTGAAGAGGAGGATATCCATGAAAATTTCGATCTTCGCGAGCACCGCGATGGCAGTGGTCCTGAGCGCTGGCGTAGCAACCGCCGGTGGTCACCTCGACCGCACGGGTTGGCCAGAGAGCTTTACCGTCGGCACCGCGTCGCAGGGCGGCACATATTTCGCATATGGCTCGGGCTGGGCGAATCTTGTCGCAGAAGAACTGGGTCTGTCCGGCGGTGGCGAAGTCACTGGTGGTCCGATGCAGAACATGGCGCTTGTGCACACGGGCGACGCACAGTTCGGCATGACCACGATGGGCCCCGCCGCAGAATCGCTCGGTGGCACAAACCCGATCGCACCCGGCCTGCAGATGACCGGCGCGTGCGCCATGTTCCCAATGTACCAAACGCCGTTTTCGGTGACTGCACTGGCATCGTCGGGCATCACGTCGATTGCGGACATTCCCGCTGGCGCAAAGATTGGCTTTGGTCCCGCAGGGTCGACCTCGGACACCTATTTCCCTCGCATGATGGAAACGCTTGGCGTTGATTTCGAGCGTCGGAACGGTGGCTGGACAGACCTTGGCGGTCAGCTTCAGGATGGCCTGCTTGACGTGATCGCGTTTGCTGCTGGTGTCCCGGTTCCAGCTGTCAGCCAGTTGGAAGTTCAGACAGACGTCAACATCATCGAGTTCACCGAAGACGAACAGGGTCAGATCCTCGAAGCCTTCCCCGTGTCGAACTTTTCGATTGCAGCCGACACATACACGACACTGGAAGCAGACGCGCGTTCGGTGTCGATGTGGAACTTTGCCATTGCCAACTGCGAATTGCCTGAGACCTTTGTCGAGGCCGTCGTGGAGGTGATCATGTCCGACAACGAGCGCATGGTCGGCATTCACAAAGCCGCCCGTTCGACGCTTCCCGAAAACTGGGACAAGAACGGTGTTCTGATGTGGCACCCCGGTGCTGCGAAGTGGTTCAAAGAGAACGCAGGCGCCGATATTCCGGACGACATGATCTTCGGGATGTAATGCCAATTTTGGCTTGAATGACACAACGGGTCGCGCTCTTCTGGCGCGGCCCGTCTTGATTGAATACATCGTCGGACCGGGCTAGGCTGACGTTAGGTAAGGCAAGAAGAGCAATGGCTGATCAGACATCCCAAACCGACGAGACAGTTCTTGCCGACGGTGTTGATGAAGAGCCGATTGAGGGCAACCGTCGCCTGTTTGAAGGCTGGGCGCTGACGCTTGTTGCGACCTACGCCACGCTATACGCAGCCTTCCATATGATTGCGTTGAATGGCGTGTCGATCTCGGAATGGACGGGGATCGAAGTCCCGCTGTTGCCAACGTTCCCGCTTGAAACATGGAATTTCCGCATCGTGCACATTGCGGGTGCACTGAGCCTTGGGTTTCTCCTTTATGCAGCACGGGCGTTTGGTGGTGATGACCGTGGCGAGACGCGGCTTTTGTCGCTGGCAGGGTACGTGCTTGTTGTCCCTGCATTGATTGCGCTGACAACGGCGTTCCAATTCATGACGCTCGTCGGCAGCGGCACGTTGCGGAGATGGGCGGCTTGCCCACTTGGGCGTCTTTCCCGGGGACGGACCTGTACAATCAAGAGATCTACTGGTTCGGAATTCCGCTTTTGCTGGCGACCCTGCCGCGATTGTCCTGGGCTGGTTTGAACGACGTGACCGCGCGCGCTTTGCAACAAGTGACATCATCCTTGCGATCTGCGCGATTGTCGTCGCAATGTATCTGTTGCCAATTTACGCAACCGCTGCGCGGAACTCTGTTGGCACGCCTTTTGTTCCGATTGGCATCGCCTTTGCCGCGACAGCCGGGTCTGCAATGATCCTTGAACTGACGCGGCGGGTTGCGGGCCTTGCACTTGTCGTGATTACGGGGGTCTTCCTTGTCTACACGTTCACCGCGCATCTGCTGCCCGGCATCCTTGCCGTGCAAAACGCCTATAGCTGGCAGCGGTTCTTTGGGCATGTGTATTCGGACGCAGGCATCCTCGGGCCGACAACAGCGGTCTCCTCGACCTACATCATTCTGTTCATTATCTTCGCGGCCTTCCTGCAGGCGTCGAAAGTGGGAGACTATTTCGTGAACTTCGCCTTTGCCGCGGCAGGTCGTGCGCGCGGCGGCCCGGCGAAGGTTGCAATCTTTGCCTCCGGTTTGATGGGCATGATCAACGGGACCAGTGCTGGCAACGTGGTCGCGACCGGATCACTCACGATCCCGCTGATGAAGAAAGTGGCTATTCCCGCAAAGTGTCAGGCGCAGTTGAAGCGGCGGCCTCCACCGGCGGTCAGATCATGCCGCCGATCATGGGCGCTGGCGCTTTCATCATGGCCGAGATCACCGGCATTCCTTACACCGAGATCGCGGTCGCGGCGATCATTCCCGCCGTCCTCTACTTTGTATCCGTCTACTTCATGGTGGACTTTGAGGCCGCAAAACTCGGCATGCGCGGCATGCGCGAAGATGAGTTGCCGAAGTTCAAAAAGATGGTGCAGCAGGTTTATCTGTTCCTCCCGATCATCATTCTGATTTACGCGCTCTTCCAAGGGTATTCAGTCATTCGCGCAGGCACGCTTGCCACGGTGGCCGCGGCGGTCATCAGTTGGCTCACGCCGTTCCGGATGGGGCCGCGCGAGATCTTTGAAGCCTTTAAACTTGCCGGGATCATGTCGATCCAGATCATCGCGGTTTGTGCTTGTGCTGGCATAATCGTGGGTGTGATCAGCCTGACCGGGGTTGGCGCGCGTTTCTCCGCCGTACTTTTGGGGATTGCGGAAAACTCCCAGCTTCTGGCGCTATTCTTTGCAATGTGTATCTCCATCCTTTTGGGAATGGGGATGCCGACAACGGCGGCTTACGCCGTTGCGGCTTCGGTCGTTGCACCGGGTCTGGTTCAGCTTGGCATCCCGCAGCTGACCGCGCATTTCTTTGTGTTCTACTTCGCGGTTCTGTCGGCGATCACGCCGCCGGTGGCGCTGGCCAGCTACGCCGCGGCGGGAATTTCAGGGGCAAACCCGATGGAAACCTCGGTCGCGTCCTTCAAGATCGGCATCGCGGCCTTCATCGTACCGTTTATGTTCTTCTACAACGGAGCCATCCTGATGGTGGACAGCAGCGCGCTTGAGATCGTGCAGGTCGCTATCTCGGCCATCATCGGTGTCTTCCTTTTGGCATCAGGTGTTCAGGGCTGGTTCTGGGGTCAAAAGAGCGCATGGATGGTCCGCGTACTGCTGATCGTAGCCGCCTTGTTCATGATCGCTGGTGACATCTTCACCGACCTGATCGGGATCGGCCTTGCGGTTGCCGGTTGGTTTATCCAAAAAGTGTTCAAACCCAACCCAGATGCGCCGATCCCCGTACGCGGTGCGGACTGAGTTTGGAGCGCGTCTCACAGAACCCTCAGGCCCCTGACTTTGTTCAGGACCCCTACCCGTTCTATGAACATGCGCGCGCACTCGGTGAGATTGTTTGGTGGGAAGAGTACAATCTTCCCATCGCGGTGAGCGCGAAGGCCGTGTCCGCTATTCTCAAGGACCGGCGCATGGGACGGGCGCCGATTTCGCCCAATGAGCCCCCCCCACATCTCAAAGACTTCTACGCCGTCGAAGCTCATTCGATGCTGGAACTTGAGCCACCAACGCACACGCGGCTGAGGGGGAATGTGCTCAGGGCGTTCACCAGTGCCCGGGTTCAGGCGATGGCCCCGGAGATCGCTCAGATCGCAGATGATTTGATCGCCCGGTTTCCCAAAACGGGCAGCTTTGACCTTTTGGAATATTACGCTGAACCGCTCCCTGTGACCGTGATCGCGAAGCTGTTGGGTATGCCTGTGGAGCGCGGAAACGATATGCGCCGTTGGTCCAACCAAATGGTGGCAATGTATCAGGCCAGCCGAACGCGCGCCGATGAAGAGGCTGCAAATACCGCAGCAGCGGAGTTTTCAGCTTTTGTTCGGGAGTATATCGATTTTCGCCGCAAAAGCCCGTCTGACGATCTCCTCACGGCACTGATCCGGGCGGAAGAGGCGGGCACGCGTCTATCGACCGATGAATTGGTCACGACGGTAATTCTTTTGATGAATGCCGGGCACGAAGCGACCGTGCACGCGATCGGAAATGGTGTGACGACCCTGCTTAAACTCGGCACGGATCGCAAAGCACTTAATCCGTCCTTTCTGGCAGCGACGGTCGAAGAACTGCTGCGCTATGACCCACCGCTTCATATGTTCACGCGGTACGTTTATGAGGACTGCGACGTCTGTGGTCATCACTTCTCACAAGGGGATCAGATCGCCTGCATGTTGGCGGCGGCGAACAGGGACCCAGCGAATTATGCAGATCCGGCGGTGTTTGACCCTACCCGCCCTGCGATGCCCAACGCGTCTTTTGGTGCGGGAATACACTTTTGTGTCGGCGCGCCGCTCGCGCGACTCGAGATGCAGGTGGCCCTACCTCTCTTGTTTGCCCGTTGTCCGAACCTGAATTTGACAACAGAGCCAAGGTATTCAAACACCTACCATTTTCATGGCTGGACCAGCTTACCGTTAGCTGCGCGACGCCGACTACAGCGGCAAAAGTGTCGTCGACTTGATCTCTTCCATCGACAAAAGTGCGGTAACGTTAAAAATGCGCACTTCCGCGATCAGCGCCTGATAAAAATCGTCATAAGCCCGCGCATTCGCCACCCGCACCTTCAGGATATAGTCGATATCGCCAGCAAGCCTGTGCGCCTCTAGAACTTCGGGGCGCTCGCGCAGTGTGGAAAGGAATTTATCCTGCCATTCTGCTTCATGCTCAGACGTCCGAATAAGTACGAAAAAACAGGCTTCTAACCCCAAAGCCTCGGCATCTAAAATGGCCGTCTGACGCCCGATAACGCCCGCTTCGCGCATTTTGCGAATGCGGTTCCAAACGGGGGTCTTGGACGAGCCCACTTTGCGCGCGATTTCATCAAGGGACTGGCTGGCATCCTCTTGCAGTTCCGAGAGGATTTTCCTGTCGAGCGCGTCTATTCGAACATCCATTCCTGATACCGTCGATTCAAAACAAAAACGTCCCAAGCATGCGGCCTGAAAGAACAATTGTTCTTAAATCTTCTTTCGGGGTGGGGTCAATCAGGAAATTGTCCTATATCTGACTGCAACGCATGGGTTGACCTGAAATGAAGCACTTTCCGATCTTTCTCGCCGTCGAAGGCCGCCGCATCGTCATCTCTGGCGGTGGCGAAGCTGCGGTTGCCAAGTTGCGCCTGCTTCTAAAGACGGAAGCCAAGCTGACCGTCGTTGCGGCTGATATCGACGCGCAGATTTTAACCTGGGCACGCGAGGGTCGCCTGTCAGTTCTGCGGCGTCCGATGGAAGCAGGGGATGCGCTCTGCGCAGCGCTTTTCTATGCGGCCAACGATGACGACGCTGAAGATGCGCGCGTCACCAAGCTTGCACAGGCCGATGGTGCGCTCACCAACTGGGTCGACAACCTTGGCGCCAGCGAGTTCATCACGCCCGCTATCGTTGACCGCGATCCGGTGACGGTCGCTATTGGCACCGAGGGTGCTGCCCCGGTTCTGGCACGTCGCATCAAGGCAGACCTTGAAGAACGCCTCCCCCGCGCGCTCGGCACTCTTGCGCGCGTTGGCAAGGCGTTTCGCTCTGCGGCCGACGCGTTGCCAATGGGTCGCGTGCGCCGGGCGTTTTGGTCGGAGTATTACGAGAACGCCGGACCAAAGGCGTTTGACGAACACGGCGAAGAGGGTCTGAAACCGGCGCTTGACGCTCTGCTCTCCAAGCATCTTACGCCGAACGACGAACCTGGACATGTCACGTTCGTTGGCGCGGGGCCAGGCGACCCGGAACTCCTGACCCTCAAGGCGCGTAAAGCCCTGCATGAGGCCGACGTGGTGATCCACGACCGGTTGATCACGCCCGAAATTCTTGAACTTGCCCGTCGCGAAGCGACCATCATCGACGCGGGAAAAGAAGGTTTCGGCCCCTCAACGCCCCAAGGCGACATTGATCAGATGTTGGTCGAACATGCAGCGTCGGGCGCGCATGTTGTGCGTTTGAAATCTGGCGATGCGACGGTGTTTGGGCGTCTGGACGAAGAGATTGACGCCGTGACCGCCCACGGGATTGGGTATGCGATTGTTCCCGGCATCACGTCGGCCTCGGCTGCAGTTGCGTCGATCGGTCAAAGCCTCACCAAACGTGGTCGCAACACCTCGGTCCGGTTAATCACTGGGCATGACGTCAAAGGCTACGCTGATCAGGATTGGCGGGCACTTGCCGCACCAGGTGAGGTTGCCGCGATCTATATGGGCAAGCGCGCGGCCCGGTTTATTCAGGGCCGCCTTCTTATGCACGGGGCCGACCCGGCAACGCCGGTCACCCTTATTGAGAATGCCTCGCGCGCCGATCAGCGCGTTGAGGCGACAACGCTGGGCGAGCTTGAGCCCACGATGTCGACAGCAGGCTTCTCCGGCCCCGTGCTCACCCTCTTTGGCCTTGCCCCGCGTGCGGCTTTGGCCTCCCTGTCCGAACTCCAAACTGAGGAGGCTGTCTGATGCCCCGACAGTTCACCCCGAAAGTTGTCACCGCAAACGCGCTTCTTGAAGGCGACGTTGTCTGGCTTACGGCAGACGACGAATGGACGCGCCGAATGGATGAAGCCGAACTCATAGACGACGAAGCCCACGCGCAATTGCGGCTGCTCTTCGCGGAAAGCCAGCCGCATGAGATCGTTGGTGCATATCTGGCCGATGCAGCGGCTGGAGACGCAGGCCCCGCCCCCACCCATTTTCGCGAGACATTCCGCACGCGCGGCCCGTCGAACTATGCCCACGGCAAACAGGTAGAGCAGAGCAATGTATAAGTACAACGACTTCGACGAAGCCTTTGTCCGCGAGCGCGTGGCCCAGTTTCGCGGTCAGGTCGAACGCCGCGTCGACGGCTCCCTGACCGAGGACGAATTCAAACCCCTGCGCCTCATGAACGGGCTCTACCTTCAGCTTCACGCCTACATGCTGCGGGTCGCGATCCCCTATGGCACGCTCGACAGCGCCAAGATGCGCCAACTTGCCTACATTGCGGACCGTTGGGACAAAGGGTATGGCCATTTCACGACGCGCCAGAACATCCAGTACAACTGGCCCAAGCTGAACGACGTGCCAGACATGCTGGACGCGTTGGCGGATGTTGAGATGCACGCCATTCAAACAAGCGGCAACACGATCCGCAACGTGACGGCCGACCATTTTGCGGGTGCTGCAGCGGACGAGATCGAAGATCCACGACCAGTGGCCGAACTTTTGCGTCAGTGGTCGACAGACCATCCGGAATTTCAGTTCCTGCCACGTAAGTTCAAGATCGCGATCACCGGCAGCCCGAACGACCGGGCCGTAACCAAAGCGCATGACATCGGCCTGCGCATGGTGCGCAGCGACGCGGGCGAGCCAGGCTTTGAGGTCATGGTCGGTGGCGGGCTTGGCCGGACCCCGATGATTGGCAAAGTCATCCGCGACTTCCTGCCCAAAGAAGACCTGCTGCCCTATTGCGAGGCCATTGTGAGCGTCTACAACCGGCTTGGACGACGCGACAACAAATACAAAGCACGCATCAAGGTCACCGTTCATGAGAACGGCATCGACACGATCCGTGACCTTGTCGAGACGCGATTTGCCGAACTTCGGGGCGAATTCACGGGCGCAGATCAAGAACTTCTGGCGGAGATTGAGCAGTCTTTTGCAGCCCCCGATTTCAAGACTGCGTCGGTTTCTCCCTTCGCGGCACACCGCGATGCAAACCCCGCATTCCAGTCATGGTCGGATACAAACCTGTCCGAGCACAAGAACCCGGAATACGCCATCGTATCAATTTCAATCAAGGCGCACGGCCAGACACCGGGCGACGCAACGTCGGACCAGATGCGCGTAATGGCCGATTTGGCCGAGCGGTATGGCCATGACGAATTGCGCATCAGCCACGAGCAAAACGTGATCCTGCCCCATGTGCACAAGGGTGACCTGCCTGCGGTCTATGCGGCCCTGCGAGAGGCTGGGTTGGCCACGGCCAATATCGGCCTGATCTCAGACATCATCGCCTGCCCTGGCATGGACTATTGCGCGCTGGCCACCGCGCGGTCGATCCCCATCGCGCAAGAGATTGCGACCCGGTTTGACGAACTGAAGCTCGAGCACGAGATCGGCGAGTTGAAGATAAAGATCTCGGGCTGCATCAATGCCTGTGGCCATCACCATGTGGGTCATATTGGAATCCTTGGATTGGATCGGGCCGGTGTCGAGAACTACCAGATCACCTTGGGTGGCGACGGGACCGAGACTGCGGCGGTTGGTGAGCGCGCTGGTCCAGGTTTTTCGGCTGAAGAAATCGTACCGGCAATCGAGCGGTTGATCGGCGCGTACCTTGAGCACCGCGATGGCGCAGAAGAAACCTTTCTCGAAACCTATCGCCGCTTGGGCATGAACCCGTTCAAAGCGGCCCTCTATCCAGAGGCAGCAGCTCATGCCGCTTGAGGCCCCACTCGCCCCGGCCGCGGAACGCGTTGCCGAACTGAACGCGCGCTACAAGGCGCATTCGGCCACGGCAGTTCTGCGTCACGCGCTGAGCGATCCCCAAGTGGGCGACATCGCAATGGTGTCCTCCTTTGGTGCGGAGTCGGTGGCGCTTTTGCACATGCTGTCGCGGGTCGACCGGTCTGTTCCGGTGCTGTTTCTCGACACACAAATGCTTTTTGCCGAAACGCTGGAGTACCAGAAGACGGTCACTGAAATACTTGGCCTGACGGACGTGCGCGTGCTCACCCCGGACCGGAGCGATGTTTTCCTGCGCGATCCTGACGGTGATCTGCATGTCCATTACCCAGACGCGTGTTGCGCCCTGCGCAAGGTCGAACCGTTGGAGCGTGCATTGAGTGGCTTTGACGCCTGGATCACGGGACGGAAGCGGTTTCAGGGCGGGACACGGACCGAGATGGATTTCTTTGAGACGGACGGCAAAGGCCGGATCAAGGTCAATCCGCTGGCCCATTGGACGCGTGAAGATGTGCGCGAATACATGATCAATAACCACCTGCCCCGCCACCCCTTGGTGGCGCAAGGCTATCCATCGCTCGGCTGTGCGCCTTGCACCTCACCCGTGGCCGACGGCGAAGACGAACGCGCCGGACGCTGGCGCGGGGTCGAAAAGGTCGAATGCGGCATTCATTTCATCGACGGTAAGGTCGTGCGCGGCAAACTGCCCGGCGCCGTCGCGTAAAGGTCTAATCCCATGACACACTCAATCATCATCACCGACGACGGATTTGCACAGGAAGACTGGACGCAAGCGTTCGTGACGCCCGAAGACCTTGCCGCCAATGACGCAGCTCCGGTCGTTGCCGTTGATCTGACCAGCGACGCCGACCTTGCCCCCATCCAAGATCGGCTGGACCGGATCGACATGGTGCGCGTTGATTTCCCAAGTTTCTCTGATGGTCGCGGCTTCACGATTGCGCGCCAACTTCGGCGCATGGGCTTCGACGGGCGGCTGCGCGCGAGGGGTCATGTGATTGCAGATCAGTATGCGATGGCGCGACGCTCGGGCTTTGACGAGGTGGAAATCTCGGCAGAACTTGCAGCCCGCCAGCCCGAGGACCAATGGTTGCGTCGTGCCGATTGGCGTGCGCACGATTATCAAAACAGGCTGCGCGCCTAAGCGGCCTTTCCCTGACCCACATCAACGACTAAGAGTGAGAGCGGCGCTATTGCCGTAGACATGGACATGACAGAGCAAACCCCTTTGAACGACGCATCCGCAACCAAAGTCCCGACCCTGCCAGACGCCCAGACCGTTACTGAAGTCCAGCACTACACCGACCGCCTCTTTTCGTTCCGCACGACACGCCCGCAAAGCCTCCGCTTTCGCTCAGGCGAGTTCGTAATGATCGGCTTGATGGGTGATCCTGACCCCAAGACAGGCAGGCAGAAGCCACTTTTGCGCGCCTATTCCATCGCATCCCCAAGCTGGGATGAAGAGTTGGAGTTCTACTCGATCAAGGTTCAGGATGGCCCGCTGACCTCAAAACTCCAGCACATCCAGCCCGGTGATCAGGTCATCCTGCGCCCCAAGCCTGTTGGCACACTGGTGCACGACGCGCTTTTGCCTGGAAAACGGCTTTGGTTCTTTGCGACCGGCACGGGGTTTGCCCCATTCTCGTCCCTGCTGCGCGATCCGCAAACATTCGAGGATTATGATCAGGTCATCATCACGCATACCTGCCGCGATGTGGCCGAACTGACCTACTCCAAGAACATGATCGACTACATCCGCACTGACGAGATGATGGCCGAACTTCTTGGCGAGGAGAACATCAAGAAGCTCGTCTACTATCCCACGACTACGCGGGAAGAGAGCCCCAAAATGGGGCGGATCACCAACCTGCTGAAAGATGGCACGGTCTTTGCTGATCTTGGCATCGACACCATCACACCAGAGACAGATCGCGCGATGGTTTGCGGCTCACTCGGCCTGAACACGGACCTCAAAGAGATCCTCGAAGGCTTCGGTCTTGAGGAAGGCGCGAACAGCGATCCTAAACATTATGTGGTCGAAAAGGCATTCGTCGGTTGACCGGCGGGCCCTTTTGGACAAATGCTATTGAAGAACGGTCGTCGGGCACTTAGCTTGGCGACCCTATTTGGCTTAACAATCGAAGGACGAAACCCATAGCCAGACGACCCCACAACGCCCCGCCGGTGCGTGAGACAGGACCCCGCGTAAACGAAAAGATCAGGGTCCCCGAAATCCGGTTGATTGGTGCTGACGGTGAAAACGTCGGCGTCGTACCCCCTGCCCGCGGCATTGCCTTGGCTGAAGAGGCTGGGTTGGACCTTGTTGAAATCTCGCCCAACGCATCGCCGCCGGTCTGTAAGATCATGGACTTTGGCAAGTTCAAATACGAACAGCAAAAGCGGGAATCCGAGGCGCGGAAAAAGCAAAAGACCATCGAAGTCAAAGAGGTCAAGTTCCGCCCAAACACCGACACGCATGACTATGACGTCAAGATGCGCAACGTCGTTCGGTTCCTTGAGAATGGCGACAAAGTAAAGGTCACCCTTCGGTTCCGTGGCCGCGAGATGGCGCACCAGAACCTCGGGCGAGAACTGCTTGAGCGCGTGGCCGAAGACATTCAGGAATTGGGCAAGGTCGAAAACATGCCCAAAATGGAAGGGCGCCAGATGGTCATGATGATCGGGCCAATCGCCAAGTGACACTGGCCTTCCACCAATCCAACGTTGACCACCTCTCGGCGATTGCCAAGGCAATCGCCTGCCGGTCTGGGTGTTTGCGCGCAAACACCCGGGAAGGGCGCCAGATGGTCATGATGATCGGGCCAATCGCCAAGTGACATCCACCAGGCCGACTGCGGCCTTTTATGACAATCCAGCTTCCACTGATGAGGACGACAAGCGCCTTTTCAGTGGAATTGCGTTGCGAAACGGGCCGCCCGTCATCGCCGCGCTGGCGCCCTATTTCGCGATCTGCACTGGATCGGTTCTGGAAATCGGGGCGGGCACCGGACAGCATGCCGGTGCGTTCTCACTCGCCTTTCCCCATCTCGATTGGTGGCCAAGCGACCCTGTTCCGGATCATCGAGCCTCCATCACAGATTGGGCGCGCTTCCTGAAGGCCCCGGGCCTTGGTCCGCTTGACCTCGACGCCGGGGCTGACTGGGCTGAAGACCCGCAGATAACTGCGATCTCGCCCCTCGCGGCAATTCTGTCGATGAATGTCATCCATATCTCACCAATGGACGTGGCCAAAGGCATCATCCGGGGCGCGGGCAAAGCGTTGGCACCCGACGGACTGCTGTTCTTTTACGGTCCGTTCTTTGTCTCGGAGGATCCGATCAGCGACGGCAACCGCGAATTTGATGCGCGTCTGCGTGCGCGCGACCCGCGCTGGGGGATCCGAGATACCGACGACATTGGAAAACTTGGCCAAGATGCCGGTCTAAACGAGATGTCCATTCAGCCTATGCCCGCGAACAATCAACTCGTTGTTTTGCGCAAATCCGCGTGACGGTACCGCCGTTCGCAAACCATTGACCTTAAAGCAGAAACAATCACGGATTTTCGGCGCGTAAGTTTGCTTTATCGCACGGTGGCGCGTATTTCTTGGCTCCGGGGTTGTTAGTGTGAACGGTACCTGAATGTCCGACAGCGTTGTCCTGTCAGATGCGTTGACCGATACCGAGTGGCTGGATGAGCTGGGGGAAATCGGCAAGTCGCGGGGGTGGTACACTCCTTTGGGCGATGACCATGCATCGGTCTTCGTCGACGGATCATCGCGTGCCTTGCTTGTCACTTTTGAATCTCGCCCCGCCATCCGCTCGTTCTCTGAGAACGGTTTGCCACTCGGGTTTGACGCCGCCGAAAGTCGTGGATGGTCACATCTTTCGTTGATCTCGATGCGGGACACGTGGTTCCGGCATCGCAAAATCTTCCGTCACTTTGACAAGCTGGTCGATGAAGAGTTCTTTGAAAGCTTTGATAATGTTGTGTTTTACGGCGCCGGCATGGGGGGATATGCTGCCGCGGCCTATTCGGTCGCTGCGCCGGGCGCGACGGTTCTGACCGTCGCGCCACAAGCCACGCTTGCGCGCGACCTGACCGAATGGGACGACAGATTCCCCAGCCAGCGACGCACGGATTTTACCCGTCGCTATGGGTATGCGCCCGACATGATTGAGGCGGCAGCACGGATGTTTCTGATCTACGACCCCAACGAGGCGCTGGATTCCATGCACGCGACGCTCTTCGCCGCCGAAAACGTGGACCGCATCCGATATCGGCGTGGAGGTCCCGGCGCGATCGAAGCCGACCTGCGCGATATGGACCTGCTCGACCCAATGCTTGAGGCGGCGGGCGAAGCACGTCTCGACAGCGCTTTGATCTTTCGCGCGCTGACGGCACGCCGTCGACACATGCCCTATCTCCGAGCCATGATGGGGCGGCTCCATTCAGAAGATCGCCCATATCTCGAAGCGATGCTGGCCAATGCCGTGTTGAAAACTTCAGACAACAAACGGTTTCAGCACTTTTACGACATGGCCGCGCAAAAGCTTGAGGCAGATGGGCAGAAGGTTCCCGGTCGAGGTTAAAGCCCACCCTGGTGGCGAATGAACGCTGCCACATCCGACACACCTGCGCCCGTTCTCAGAGCCGCCATGACAAACGGCCGCTCACCGCGCGCCACCTTCGCGTCGGCTTGCAAAAGCTCCAGATCCACGCCCACATGCGGTGCAAGGTCGGTTTTGTTAACCACCAGCAGATCGGATTTGGTCAACCCCGGCCCGCGCTTGCGCGGGATGTCCTGACCCGCAGCTGTGTCGATGACATAGATGGTCAGATCAGCGAGTTCGGGGCTGAAGGTCGCCGCAAGATTATCTCCACCCGATTCAATCAAGATCACATCCAGATCGTCAAAGCGCGCGCGCAAATCCGCAACAGCAGCAAGGTTGATCGACGCATCTTCGCGGATCGCTGTATGGGGGCACCCGCCGGTTTCAACGCCTCGAATACGCTCTATCGGCAGCGCCTGCGCCCGCATCAGATACTCGGCATCTTCGGACGTATAGATATCGTTGGTGATAACAGCGACGGACAGATCCTCTGTCAGCATGCGACATAGCTGCTCGGTGAGCGTGGTCTTGCCCGCTCCAACAGGTCCGCCAATTCCGACGCGCAAAGGGCCGTTCGGGCTGCTCATGTCTTGAAAATCCTCACATCCTGAGTTTCGTGGCGCAGGGCGGCGAGATCGGCCCCAAGTGCGCTATTTGTGATATCGTCGAGCGTCATGGCCACCGCGGCCTCAGCAACCTGCGCAATCTCGGAGTTCAGCGCGGTCAGAACACCCTGCCCCTCGGTCTGACCCAATGGAACATGGCGCACGCCAATCGTGACAAGGTTTCCAAAGAACGCCTGAAGGTAGAGGGCAACGACAGTTGCCGGTTGAATATCAAGCGCACCGGCCGCGCGTCCGACGGCGACAGGCAACGCCAAAGCGGGCCATTCAACGCCGGTCAGTTTATTCACTGTTCGGGTAAAAGCCGCGCCCTGCTCTTCCGTTTCGCGCCGTCGCTCGGCCGAAGCGCAGAGCGCAAAGGCAAATGCGGACAGTTGGGCGTGATCCGCACCCGATCTTAGGGAGAGCGCCAATAGCGCTGCGTCAGAGCGGCCGCTGCCTTCCGCCAGTACAGTGAGCAGCCACGCATGCAACGTGGACGCGTCTGACACGTCGCCTGCCGCAATCGCTGTTTCCAAACCGTGGCTGTAGGCAAATGAGCCCAGCGGAAAGGCCGGCGATAACCATTGCGTCAGCTTGAGCAGGTCTGCAGACATCAGTCGTGGCTGTGACCAAACGTACGACCGTGCCCATAAGCGCCGCCTTCGGGCGTAAAGGGCCCGAGGGTTTCAACAATTTCCGCCCCCAACTGCACAAGCATCGCGCGCAGCACGTGATCCTGGCGGATCACCAGACGGTCGTTGAAAATTTGGCACGGCGTGTGCCGATTGCCGATATGCCACGCCAAGCGGGCCAGATCTCCCCGGATCTCCAAAAGCGGCTCATCCGCAGCGTGGACCGAGATCGCACGCCCATCCTCCAGCATCAGGCACGCACCATCATCGACCGACACTGTTTCGGGAAGATCGACCAGAACGTCCTCTCCCCCAATGGTTGTCAGACGCTTTCGGCGCAGCAATCGTTCATCATAGTTCAAGGCCACGCTATCGGCAGGGTGATGGGCGTGAGCGACGGTCGTTGCACGGGGTAAAGTCATGCGCCGGATCAAATGCGAGACACCCGCCAAAGACAAGAGCGTTTGAGGAAATGACCTTACGCGATACCCTGTCTCCGCCAGCCGAAAAGGGAGGTCACCCATGGCAACGATGCTTGTTCACATCCATAGCGGACCCGAAAATCCCACCAAGGCCACTCTCGGGTGCCTCGTCGCGGCAACCGCGGCGAAGGAGGGTCACGACGTGACCTTGTTCATGGCCGGAGACGCCGTTCATCTAATGGCGCCAGATACGATCGCAACGCTTGAAGGTGTGGGAACAGGCAAGCTTTCAGATCACATCCCGGCCATCGCGGCGGCGGGTGGGGCGTTCAAGCTTTCGGGAAAATCAGCCATGGCCCGCGGCTATGACGACAGCCTGCTTGAGGGGCATCCCGCCGAATTTGCCATGCCGCCAGAATTGGTGGCCTTGGCGACGTCTGCGGGCACGGTTCTTTGCTATTGAAATAAAACGAAAATCCCGCTGACGCGAGCGCGTCAGCGGGACCGAGTTTTGACCGGCCAAGGGAGGAGAGCCGTCAAATCTATTGGTGTATCTCGTATCGGGACATGTCCCGAAGCATGCGCTTTTAGTTGGCGCCAAGGCCGGAGACGTAGGACCGTGCCAGCGCTTCGCGGCTGTAACCACGTGCGGCGAGCTCACGGTCTGTCATCGAAAACAGGGCTTCAAACCGGCGTGCGGAGCGGAAGAGAGAGAAGAAGTTGGTCATCGTCATGTCTTTCTGTTGCGCCACGTTCTAGGCGGCTTCGTTGTCGTTCGAGAGACATATGTGGACAGACGCCCGCGGGGAGTAGCCCCAAAGCGGGCATTCCCGCCATGCAGCAGGCGCATAGCATTTCAGCGGGCATGCATATTACTTAGGCGGTTTGAAAAAGCTGCTTAGAAAGCGGACACAGCTCAGGCGACTCAGAACATGAAATAGCGTTGTGCCATTGGAAGAACTTGCGCCGGCTCACAGGTCAAAAGCTCACCGTCGGCCCGCACTTCGTAAGTTTCGGGATCAACCTCGACAGATGGTGTGAGGTCGTTCAGCACCATGTCTTTCTTGCCAATGTTGCGCGTGTTCGTCACCGGAAGGGTCGATTTTGCCAATCCAAGCGATGCCCCCAGCCCGTTCTCATGCGCGACCTTGCTGACAAAGCTCACGGCCGAGTTTTCGACAGCACGCCCAAAGGCACCGAACATGGGCCGGGAATACACGGGTTGCGGTGTCGGAATGGACGCATTCGGATCGCCCATTTGCGCCATGGCGATCGTGCCCCCGATCAGAACCATCTCAGGTTTCACACCAAAAAATGCCGTATCCCAAAGGCATAGATCAGCCCGCTTGCCTTCCTCAATCGACCCAATGTGCTGGCTCAGCCCATGCGCGATGGCGGGATTGATCGTGTATTTTGCGATGTATCTGCGGACGCGCAGGTTGTCATTGTCCCCCGTTTCTTCCGAAAGACGCCCGCGCTGCTTCTTCATTTTGTCGGCGGTTTGCCACGTGCGGATCAGAACTTCACCCACGCGCCCCATCGCTTGGCTGTCCGATGCGATGATCGAAAACGCGCCCATGTCGTGCAGGATATCTTCTGCGGCGATGGTTTCCTTCCGGATCCGACTCTCGGCAAAGGCGACATCTTCCGGGATCGCCTTGTCGAGGTGGTGACACACCATCAGCATGTCCAGATGCTCTTCCAGCGTGTTCACCGTGTAAGGCCGCGTGGGGTTGGTCGAGGATGGCAGAACATGCTCTTCGCCACAGACCTTGATGATGTCGGGCGCGTGGCCCCCGCCTGCCCCTTCGGTGTGGAAGGCGTGGATCGTGCGGCCTTTCATGGCCGCGACGGTGTTTTCGACAAAGCCGGACTCGTTGAGCGTATCCGTATGGATCATGACCTGAACGTCCATGTCATCCGCCACACTCAGACAACAGTCGATGGCCCGGGCGTTGTGCCCCAGTCCTCGTGCAGCTTCATGGCACACGCCCCGGCGTTGACCATTTCCATCAGCGCAGCTGGGAGCGACGCATTGCCCTTGCACGACAGACCGAAATTCATTGGAAAAGCGTCCAAAGACTGAAGCATGCGCCCGATATGCCAGGGACCCGGGGTACACGTGGTGGCAAGCGTCCCATGTGCCGGTCCGGTGCCGCCACCCAGCATCGTGGTGATCCCCGAATGCAGCGCATCCTCGATCTGCTGCGGGCAGATGAAATGGATATGGGCGTCAAATCCGCCGGCGGTCAGAATTCGCCCCTCGCCCGCGATAGCTTCGGTTCCGGGGCCCACGATGATATCGACGCCTGGCTGGGTGTCAGGATTTCCCGCCTTTCCGATTTTGTGGATCATCCCATCGCGCAAACCGACATCAGCCTTGTAGATGCCGGTGTGATCGATGATCAGCGCGTTGGTGATTACCGTGTCCACGGCTCCGTCTGCACGGGTCGTCTGACTTTGCCCCATGCCGTCACGAATGACCTTGCCGCCGCCAAATTTCACCTCTTCTCCGTAGGTTGTCAGGTCTTTTTCAACCTCGATGATCAGGTCCGTATCGGCCAGACGCACCTTGTCACCGGTGGTCGGTCCATACATGTCGGCATAGGCCGCGCGTGAGATTTTGGCGGGCATGGGGTATCCTTGTCGTCGTCAGGATTTCGGCGTTGCAGCCGGAATTTCAGGAAGCGTCACGGCCTTTTTGCGGGGTGCACGCGGCTTGCGCGTTGGCGCAGCTTCCGCAGGCTTGGGTGCTACAGTCTTGGCGGCAACAGGCTTGGTGGCTGGTGCCGCCTTAACTGCGGGCTTTGATGCCGTCTTAACCGCCGGTTTTGGCGCGGCTTTGGCCGCGGGCTTGGGCGCAGCTTTGGCCGTTGTTTTCGGGGCTTCCTTGGCAACGGTCTTTGGTGTCGCCTTGGCGGTCGGTTTGGCGGGCGCCTTTGCCACGGGTTTTGCTTTGGCTTTTGCGGCAGGTTTCGCAGTCACCTTGGCGGCCGGTTTGGGCAATTCGACCACCGGCGCCGACCGCGCCCGACGCGTAGCGGGCTTGGCCTTCGCCCGCGTTGGCGGCTTGCGGGTCGGTGTTTTTGGCGCCCAGTAGCCGACCGGCGTGAACATCGTCTCAGACATCTTCACGGCATCGGTCATCATATCCAGCTGCATGTCGACGACCTGTTGCCACATCTTGATCCCGGCAACCCAGGCATCCATCGGTGTTGAATAACTTTGCATCAGAGCTTTCCCATGATGGTTTGGTTGAATCCGTAAACTTCGCGCGCGCCAGAAAATGGCACGAGCGCGACATCGCGGCTTTGACCCGGCTCAAACCGAACCGCAGTCCCCGCCGGAATATCAAGCCTCTGCCCTCGCGCCGCTTCGCGATCAAATTCGAGACCGCTGTTGGTTTCCGCGAAGTGATAATGGCTGCCGACCTGGACCGGTCGATCACCAGTATTTGCAACCGTCAAAACGGTGACGTCTCGTCCGGCATTCAACTCGATCTCGCCGGGGGCAGTGGTGACTTCTCCTGGTATCATCCTCGGTCCTCAGCTGTCATAGTCAGGTTTGTTGCCGGATTTGATCCGATCGATCAGGCGCGGGCCAAAGACGCCCAGTGCCGCGCCGATCGCCAACGCAAGTGCAGAGCCATTGCCGAAGATCCATGCAAGGATCGATGCTGCGACAAGGCAGATCGAAAACGTCAGCAATGTCAGCTCCTTGGGCGATAGTGGGCTATCGGCCAAAAGGACGCCTTCCAAGGCGCCTTTGACCTGCTGCTCAAAATTCGGCGATGCAACGCCTGCGATAATTCCTAAAATGACTGTCAGAAGCATCAAAACTCTCCTCGCAATTGATCGGCCTATCGAATGGGGTGGTGGACGGTTACAAGTTTGGTTCCATCGGGAAATGTTGCCTCGACCTGAACATCGTGGATCATCTCGGGGATGCCTTCCATGCATTGATCACGCGTGACAACATGCGCTCCCGCTGCCATCAGATCCGAAACCGAACGCCCGTCGCGTGCGCCCTCGACCACAAAATCGGTGATGAGCGCAATCGCCTCAGGGTGGTTCAGCTTCACACCGCGCTCCAGACGTCCGCGTGCGACCATCGCCGCAACGCTGACAAGCAATTTGTCTTTTTCCCGTGGTGTCAAATTCATCGCGGGGTCCTTCTTCGTTCTTAAACTTGCCAGACCCGCGGCAATGGCCGCCCGGTCAATTCAGTAACAACAGCCGCCAACATCCGGCGAAGTGTGGCGGCATCTGCGGACAGAGCACGCACAACCAATCGCCCATCCCAAGCCGATGCCGCGGCGCTTGCGTCCAAACAGGTGCGTATATGTGCCAGACGGTCTTCTGCGTCCGGCGCCACGTAACAGAGCGACGCCATTGCGGTCGCGCCACTCAGGCCTGCACCACTCTTGTCGTCGAGCATCCCCTTACCGAAAGCCAAGGGATCAATCTGAAGCGGCACGCCGTCGCGAAGGATGATCCGTCGGTCACGCGCCGACATCTCGGATACGGTTTCACCCATCGCCGAGCGCCCAAGCACCAGCGTTTCAACACCCAAAAAAGTAGCGTCCTGCGCCAGCCGAACGGTTGTCGTTCGATCCAAATTTGCGCCCTGAAACAAAATCGTCTCTTGCGGCAGCCAATCCAGATGGGCGTCCGCGCCAACGCTAAGATCAACAGTGACCTGCGCTGCGCCCGAGATCGACCGGTATCCACGCTCGGCGGTTTGTGTCGCGCCAACCGCACGCGCACCTTCCCCCAAAGCCAGTCCATAATGAAGCGTATCGCCACCGGTCAGACCACCAGAGGTATTGAGAAAAACAACCTCCGGCCGGTCACCGCCCGTGCGCGGCAGGAACGCCTTGGCCGATCCCTTCTGACGCAGGTCCGATAGCACCGTGCCCCGTGATGCATGAACTAGCTCAACGCGCGCATCGCCGCGGCTGCGTTGCATCGTTACGGGCATATCATCCAGCATCAGGGGTCCTTTCGCCCATACCGTACCCCGCCCCCCTGAAACCGCAACAGCGCGACCGTTCAAAACCGCCTCAGATTCAGCAGTCTGCCCAATAAATGGGCAGCAGTCTGGCACTGGCCCCTGCTGCGCCAATCCGCTATGCGATATCGCGATGGCTCAGACACTCACGATCCGTACCCCTGACGATTGGCATCTTCACTTGCGCGATGGCGCAATGATGGAAGGTGTATTGCCGGAAACCGCGCGCGATTTTGCGCGGGCGATCATCATGCCGAACCTTGTCCCGCCGGTCGTTACATCCAAGGATGCCGCCGCGTATCGCGATCGAATTCTCAGCGCTCTACCAGAGGGGATGACGTTTCAACCCTTGATGACGCTTTACCTGACCGAGGCGACCGATCCGCAAGATGTGCGCGCCGCAGCCGCCGCGGGTCTGATTTCGGCGGTCAAACTCTATCCTGCCGGGGCCACCACAAACTCTGCCTCTGGCGTGCAGAATTTCGACAATGTCCGCGCGGCGCTTGAGACGATGGCCGAGATTGGCCTGCCACTTTGCGTGCACGGGGAAGTCACACGCGCCGAGATCGACATCTTCGATCGTGAAGCGGTGTTCATCGAAGAGGTTCTTGACCCCATTCGCCGCGCGACACCCGGTCTGCGCGTTGTCATGGAGCATATAACGACTTCGGACGCGGCGACCTATGTATCCGAAGGCAATGATGATCTGGCCGCGACAATCACAGTTCAACACCTGATGCTGGATCGAAACGACCTCCTCGTCGGAGGCGTGCGCCCGCATTACTACTGCCTTCCGGTTCTGAAGCGCCGCAAGCATCGCGATGCGTTGGTCGCGCTGGCCACAAGCGGATCGCGTAAAGTGTTCCTCGGCACCGATAGTGCGCCCCATACAACGGACACCAAGGAAGCGCCCTGCGGATGCGCGGGATGCTTTACAGCGCCGGTCACCCTGCCCTGCATCGCTCATGTCTTTGAAGATGCCAACGCGCTAGAGCATTTTGAGGCCTTCGTATCCGAGAATGGTGCGCGCTTTTACGGAATGCCTCTGAACGAGGGCACGGTCACATTGCACCGACTGGACGACGCTTGGACACTGCCAACCAGCGTAACCACGGGCGCTGGTCCGGTCACTGTGTTTGACCCTGGCCGCCCGCTTCATTGGCGCGTGACGAAATAACCAAATACCTGTTCCGGAGACCGCAAATGATCCCGTCCGCATTTCCTGACAAAGCTGAAATTGCACGCCTGAGTGCAGGTATGCTTCTCGAAGTCGAAGCCGTCCACTTTAATGCGCGGGAGCCATTCATTCTTGCTTCGGGTTTGCCTTCACCCACCTACATCGATTGCCGCAAACTGATCTCGTTTCCACGCATCCGATCCACACTGATGGACTTTCTCGCAGCGACAGTTCTGCGCGATGCGGGTTTTGAGGCGTTCGACAACGTGGCCGGGGGCGAGACTGCGGGCATCCCATTCTCGGCGCTCATCGCAGAGCGGCTGGCCTTGCCCATGACATATGTTCGCAAAAAGCCAAAAGGTTACGGCCGCAACGCGCGCATCGAAGGCGTCATGAGCGAAGGTGACCGTGTCTTGCTGGTGGAAGACATGACGACGGATGGGGGGTCAAAGCTGTCCTTTGTGGATGCGATCCGCGAAACGGGCGCAAGCTGCGCGCATACCGCGGTCATTTTTTCCTATGGGATCTTCCCTGAGATCACCAAAACGCTCGGAGATCACGGGGTGACGCTGCATTCCTTGTGTACGTGGTGGGACGTGTTGGAGGTCGCAAAAGACCGTCAGGCCTTTGATGCGCAAACACTTTCCGAGGTCGAGGCGTTTCTGAACGCCCCTCGCGAATGGCAGGAAGCCCGAAAAAAGAGCTAACACCCCCTGTGGATTGATGTGGAAAACCGGGTGAGTCGGCGCGCTGGGTCACGCTTGTCATAGTCTTACAGCGCTTGGCGCACCCCATATCTGGTGTTATTCTTCTTTCCCACAGGACAGTACACTGACTTATCCACAGGCCCGGATGAGTTGTCCCCAGAAACGTACAATTTCCCGTTCCGCCCTGCGCCAAGTATGAGTTGGTGCCCAAGACCACAGAGACGAGCATGAACGAAATAACACCGCTACAGGCGCAGACCGCGGGCAGCAGCGGGACCGAAGCACTGCCGCACAATATCGAAGCCGAGCAGCAGCTTCTGGGCGCGATCCTGACCAATAACGAAATCTATGACAGGGTCGCGTCGGTCCTGTCCGAGGCGCATTTTTACGACCCCGTGCATGCGCGGATTTACGAAGTCGCGTCCGCTCGGATCAAGAAAAACGCGCTTGCCTCACCCGTAACGCTCAAAGCGTTTTTCGAAGACGATCCCGGTCTGCAAGAGCTCGGCGGACCAGCCTATCTGGTGCGTCTTGCCGGGGCGGCCGTCGCGTCATTCGCTGCGCGCGACTATGCGCAGATGATCTATGATCTGGCCGTGCGCCGGAACCTGATCGACCTGGGGCGCGACATCTCGGAAAAAGCTGCGCGCATTGATGTCGAGAGCGAACCCAAAGAGCAGATCGTCGAAGCCGAACAGGCGCTTTACAAGCTTGGCGAAGCGGGCCAGGTCAGTCAGGGGTTTCAGTCGTTCCTCAACGCCGTCACCGATGCCGTCAACGTGGCCAATGCCGCCTATCAGCGTGACGGCGGTCTGGCCGGCATCTCTACTGGACTTGCCGATATGGACAAGAAACTGGGCGGGTTGCACAAATCCGACCTTCTGATCCTCGCCGGTCGCCCATCGATGGGGAAGACATCGCTTGCCACGAACATCGCTTTCAACATCGCCAAAGCCTATCGCAAAGGGCGCACGCCCGATGGGTCCGACGGCGCCGTGGATGGTGGGGTTGTTGGGTTCTTTAGCCTTGAGATGAGCGCCGAACAGCTTGCTGCGCGGGTCCTGTCGGAGGCGGCTGAGATCCCTTCAGACCAGATCCGCAAAGGCAACCTGACCGAAGGCGAATTCCGCCGGTTCGTCGATGCCGCCAAAACGCTCGAGGCGTGCCCGCTCTTTATTGACGACACCGCCGCGCTGCCCATCAGCCAGCTTGCCGCCCGCGCCCGCAGGCTCAAGCGCGAGCACGGGTTGGACGTGCTGATCGTCGACTATCTCCAACTTGTCCGTCCGGCCTCGGCCAAGGACAGCCGGGTCAATGAGGTCAGCGAGATCACACAAGGGCTTAAGGCGATCGCCAAAGAACTGGATATCCCGGTGGTGGCCCTGTCCCAGCTGAGCCGACAGGTCGAATCCCGCGACGACAAACGCCCACAGCTTTCAGACCTGCGGGAATCGGGCTCGATCGAGCAGGACGCGGATGTGGTGATGTTCGTGTTCCGTGAGGAGTATTACAAAGAGCGCGAAAAGCCCGGTGACCACGACCTAGAAGCTATGGCCAAGTGGCAGGAAGAGATGGAAGCGCTTCATGGTCGTGCCGAAGTCATCATCGGCAAGCAGCGCCACGGTCCCATCGGCACAGTCGAGCTTAGCTTTGAGGGCCGTTACACCCGCTTTGGCAATCTGGCGAAACCTTATCAAAGGGTTGAAGGCGAAGGGTTCTAAGGGGATTTCCGACAGAACAGTAAGAAAACAAGCCGCACTAAAGAGTTTCTAAAGACGGACTTCAAGCGACGCATCCGGCAGTCTGGCACACCTGTCTCATCAACACGAGGAGACAGACTATGACCCGCTCAAACACGATCAAGACCCGCGCCGACGGAAGCATCGACACCGCGTTTTACATGGCCCGCGGCCGCCAAATGCGCTCGGAACAGGCGCGCGGTATGGCCAGAACAGCCACAGAGCCACGCCGTCGCGGGCCAATCCTCGTCGCGCTGTTGGCGCTCCTTGCTTGGCCCTTTGCCGGTTAGGTCGTGCTCAGCCGTCCCGCTTTGGGTCCGCGCCCCGAAGCCGCAGGATAAGCGGCACCGTGGCCACGATCAGAAGCGCTGCCAGAATAAACGGCGCACCCGGCAAATAAAGACCACCATCACTCACAAAGCGCACAAACGCACCCGTGAAAACAAGTGGGGCAATCACGGCGGCAACTGAGGACAGTGACGCGATAACACCCTGTACGAGCCCCTGCAGATCCTCGCCCACACGGTTTGCCGCAAACGCTGTCAGCAAAGGTGGCGCCATGTCAGACAATGCCGCGATGGGGAGGAATATCGCAACGGCCCACACGGCGCCCGCAAACCCGAAGCCAACCATCCCAATGATCGCCGCACCGACGGCCAGGATCAGGGTTTTGTAGTCACCCAGTCGTTTGGTGAGTTGAGGAAGCACACCCGCCTGCACCACCGCAATCAACACGCCATACGCAGAGAGCGACAGTCCAAGGTGAACGTGTCCCATGCGAACACTTCTCGTCCCCAAAACGCCCAGAGCGTGACATCGACCATATTCGCAAACTCAAACACGAAAATGCAGATCAACGGAATTGCCAGCCCCGGGATCACAAACGCCGAAAGATGGTGGCAAACGGGTTGAGATCACCGCGCCCGAACTTGCGGCGGTTCTCCGGCTTGAGGGACTCAGGTAAGATGAAAAGCCCGAACGCCACATTGGCCGCCGAAAGTCCCGCTGCGATCCAGAAGGGTGCGGTGATGTGGATACCAGCGGCCAAGCCTCCGATGGCGGGTCCAAGGACAAAACCGATCCCAAACGCGGCCCCGATCATCCCAAAACTTGCCGCGCGTTCCTCCGGCTCGGCGATATCGCTGCGATATAGGCGGTCGGCGGTGATATACGTGGCCCCGGCCATGCCGGCCAATATGCGCCCAACGAGCAGCAGCCAATAGGTGTCGGCCAGCGCCATGATGACATAATCGATGGTCAGCGTAGCGAGGGCGGCAAGCAGGATGGGTTTGCGTCTGAACGCGTCCGATGCACTACCGATGATGGGACCAAAACAGAAACATTGTGGCCGCATAAGCCGACATCATGATCCCGCCCCAAAGCGCGCCTTGCGCGGTATCTTCGGCGCCAAGACGTTCCATCCAATTCGGGCATGATCGGAAAAAACGATGCAATTCCGATGGCCGTCGATCATCAGAGTGATCAGAATAAACAGAAATGGCCCGGTGAGTTTCATGCGTGCGACGTGCCTCTTGCGAGGCGCAGCGCAAACCCGCTCATCGCCTGCGCGCGATTTTTCTAAAGATACGCTTCCAAAAGTGGCCTCAGCGCCACCCGGGCCTGAAGCTTGGCGCAAAGCAGAAACATGCCAGCAAACTTGCGCTGGAGATACAGGACATCCATCGGGT
>Ga0064014_10136_pt1 | contig 28433 bp, 28 predicted proteins | sample CrowatWCoCulture_2_FD_61584 | JGI IMG/M metagenome (GOLD analysis project Ga0064014, IMG submission 61584) | Marine cyanobacteria communities from the University of California, Santa Cruz, USA, analyzing cyanobacterial DNA methylation -... | ecosystem: Host-associated > Microbial > Bacteria >...
TCCTGGCTGTAAGGTACTTCGTCCTTTTCAGGGTTGTAGCGGTAGAGTCGAACTGTGAAGCTAGACATGATAGCGCCTTTCTTGCTGAAAAAAGGAGTGTAAGGTGAACCTTAGCAGAGTATTCATGTGGCGCTTTCACACTGGCTTCTCATAGGTCAATCGGTGAATATTGACGGTGTGGTCAGCAAGGTAAGATCAGTTGAAAAAAGCCCCCGGTGAAGTCCGAGGGCTGCAATAAACAATATCCTGTTCCTGATGGATGCTAATGCCTCGCCACGCATCCCATTTCTCAGAACTGGAACCTCGGGAATAACACTTCTCTTTCCAGATAGATCTGCTCAGACAAGCTGAAATCCAGAGCCTTCAGCTCGCGGTAAAAGCGCCGCCACGATCGGCAGGCCGATTCTGGAGCCCGGTAATTCAGGGTCATCTGACGCAAATTTACTAATTGCTGTTTAATGAAGGAGTGTTCCTCGTTCATTTGAGCGATTGGCGTGTCCGGCATAGGCGCTTGGTCATGCTCCATCCGTTTCAGAACGAAGGTATTCTCCCGTTCAATATGGTCGGTGAGAGTGTGCTCTAGTGTTTTAATGGCCAAAGTAATGCCTTTTGGAACATCAGAATTGGACCTGTGAACGGCCTCGATCTTGCGGGCGAGCCGGTGAATCTCAGGTAGTTTCGCGAGATGTCTGACGTCATAGCCCCGCGAAATGATTTCCAACAACACGTCTGTGTCCAGATCCTCGATTGGCGTCTGTTCCATCACCGTGTCAAACAGCTCCTGGCATAGCCGTTCCGGCTTGATGTCAGCGATGGATGCGACGGTCTCAACGGTTGTCTGGCGGTGGGCATCAATCTTGGGAACGTACCTGCGGAATACCTCCAGAGTCTGGGGGCAACGGCTGGCCAGTTGCGCGACGGTGGTTTCATGACAGTTGCCGATTATGTCCTGGTAATTCATTGCTGATCCTCCTCTCTTGCTATAAGATACATATAAAATACATATTAAAGGTTGTCAAGAACTGTTCTCATTTTCTCAACATGTGGAGAGGTCACGATGACTTGCAGCAAGCCTGAACATATTAAAGACAAAGTCTGGGAGCAGCACCTCAGGTGGCTGGACCTTGTCAGCAACGAGTGCAGATCCAACCAGCTTAAACGGGCGCGTAAAAAGCGCAGGAAAGGTGTGTAGACCGTGAATATTAATGCTGAAGTGACACCGGAAGCGCGTAACTACCTGGTCGCTCTGCTGGCAAAGCAGGAAGTGCCGGGAATGGCCGCGCGCGTTTATTTAGATAAGGCAGGCACCCAGCATGCCGAGACATGCCTGGCTTTCTGTCCACCGGGCGATGAGTCGTCCGGGGATGTCCGCAAGGAATTTGGTGAACTGGTGCTGTATTTCGATGAAACAAGCGTGCCCTACCTCCAGGACATGAAGATTGGTGTTCAGGGGGAAGGTAAGCTCCAGTGCCTTACCATCAAGGCACCCAATTCGAAACAGCCGGCAAAACCGCCCAAAACCTTCGTTCTGTCACAAGACTGTGAAGCCTTGCGGGTGCCATACGGAAACTCTGTCACTCTTCCGGAGGGGGCATCTGTCTCGATAACCCAGGCACTTGGTGGCAGCTTCACGGTTAACTACGAGGGCAACCTGTACCGCCTTTGTCCGGAGGTCACACGACAACTAGGCTTTCAATCGGACGCCATCATGTTCGAACCACCGGAGGATGGACAGGTCAGTGAGCAACAATGCTGGGATGCGATGCGACTGGTCTACGACCCGGAAATTCCGGTGAATGTGGTCGCGCTGGGGCTTATCTATGCACTGGATATTGACCAGGCCAGGAATTTTGTAAGAGTCGAGATGACCCTGACCTCGCCGGGGTGTGGCATGGGGGACATTATTGCCGGTGATGTGAAGGGCAAGCTGTTACAGGTTCCTCATGTCGAAGACGCCAGGGTGGATATCGTCTTTGATCCGCCCTGGAGCTACGACAATCTGGAAGAGGAAGCGCGGCTGGAGTTGGGGCTGATCTGAGCCAATATGGTAGGCCTGGAATGTGCCTGAGATAACTCCACCCGCTTCGCACGGGGTGCGAAACCTCAATCCTGACTGAGGGCTTCCTGAGCCCACTGCCAGGCGGCAACCGTCGCCGGAAAGCCTACTGAATTCATCCCCAGCACCAGCGCGTGCTCGATTTCCTCACGTGTGAGGCCCAGTTCCAGACTGCGACGAATGTGGGACTTCAACGCGGATTCGCGACCCGCACCAACGCAAACGCCGAGCTTTACCAAAGCGCGCATTTTTTCATCCAGAGGGCCGGCATCGGCAAGGGCTTCACCAAGCTGCTGGTGTGCCTCTTGAAGCTCTGGAAATCTTTCGCGGAAGGCAACGAAGGTTTTAGGGAGTTTGCTGTCGTGTTTATCCATTGAATTTCCTCAAATTTGGGGTTTGCTTTGCCGCCACGGACGGCTCTTGAATCTTGCGTAAAGATAGTCAATCTTCACCTTCCACTCCACGCTATCGAGCAGGTTTTTCAGGTGCAGTCCCAGCTCGGTGTCGCCTTCAATAACCAGCCTCCTCTGGAAAAACAGCTGGTCGGGGTCCTGTCGACGTTCCGCCAGGGTTCTGAAGGCGGTCAGCGAGCCCCGGATGGTTGCCTCTCCGGGGCCGTCGATCACCCGGAGTCGGCCGGCCCAGAAGCCAATGGTGATGCCGGGTTGTCCGCCGTTCACCTCTAGGCGAATCCGGCGGCCTTCGAAGTCATCGAATTCTCCGTCATCAATGGCCTGGGCAAAAATGCCATTCAGCGGCGCTTCTGCAGCCAGCTGCTTGAGGGGCACCGGGATTCTGCGATCAATAGCGCCTAGCATGGGCGCGGGGGAGGGCAGGTACTCCCGAAGGACGGAAACCGTTTGCCCAATCAGGGGAGAGTTCAGGGAGGCAATGGAAGGTAGTGAAAAAGCCATGCTTTACTCCGGGCGGTCAGTAACCGGCACAGAGTAAAGCAAAGTGCTCTGGAACGATTTGATATAACTCAGCCCTTGTGGAGGCCTTCTTCCACTGCCCAAACGGCCACTTCCACCCTTGAGCGCAGGTTCAGTTTCTTCAGCAGGTGTTTCACATGGACTTTCACGGTGCCGTCGCTGATGTCGAGCTTGCGACCAATCATCTTGTTGGAGAGGCCCTCTGCAATCAGCCGCAAGATATCCTTCTCCCGCGGTGTCAGGCTGTCGAAATCCGGGCGTGATGCCTGTTGGGGCTTGTTGGAGCGCAGGGCCTCGGCCAGCAGGGTAGTCAATCGGTCACTGATCACCATTTTGCCGACCGCCGCCTGATGAAGCTGGTTGATCATGTCTTCCGGTTCCATGTCCTTCAGCAGGTAGCCGTCCGCACCGGCCCGGAGTGCCGCCACCACGTCATCCTCCTGGTCCGACACGGTGAACATCACAATGCGGGAGCTGATGTTCTGTTCCCGAAGTCTTCTGAGCGCTTCGATGCCGTCCATTTCGGGCATGTTCAGGTCCATCAGGATCAGGTCGGGCTCCAGTTCGGTGGCCAGCCGGATGCCGTCGGCAGCGTTACTGGCCTCCCCGGCCACGCTCATATCGTCTTCCATATCGATCAACTGTTTGATGCCCTGGCGAAGAAGCGGGTGATCGTCGATCAACAGAATACTTGCGGGTGACTCAGACATCGGGTTCTCTCTTTTGGTCAGGCATTTGATGCTTCTGTGGGAATCAGGTTTCGGCTTTTGGGAACAAATCCCAGGGTGACTTCCACACCCCCTTCATCCCGGTTGCTTACTTCGACCTTGCCGCCCAGGGTCCGGGCGCGGTCCTGCATGATGATCAGGCCATAATGATTGACGGGCTGGTCGCTACCGGGCAGGCCCTTGCCATTATCCCGGATCCGCACCCGTACTTGTGGCGATTCGAACAGAACATCCACGGTTATGTCCGTGGCATCTGCGTGTTTGACCGCGTTGGCCAGGCCTTCCCTCACAATCTGCAGGGTATGGATCTCTTCATTTGGCGACAGGGTCTGGGGCGGCAGATTGTACTGCAGCCCAACCGGCTTACCCAGCCGCTCGGAAAATTCTTCAATGGTCTTCTGCAGGGCAGTAGCAAGATCCGGCGTGTCCAGCTTCAGCCTGAACGTCGCCAGCAGCTCCCGCAACTGGCGATAGGCACTGTTCAGGCCGGTACTGAGTTCGTCGAGAATCGCCTCGTGAGTTTTTTGTTGCTCGCCGTCGATGTTAAGGCGGCGCAACCGGGCAACCTGCATTTTCAGGTATGAAAGTGACTGTGCCAGGGAATCATGAAGTTCCCGGGCGATCACTGTGCGTTCTTCAGCAAGCGTCTGCTGCTGCTCCTCGGTAATCTGCCGTTCCAGGAAAATGGCCGTGGCCAGCTGGTCGCTGAGGGTTTCCAACAGCCGCCGGGAGGTTTTCGAAAGACCTTCCTCAGCCGGGTACCAGACCTCCAGTGTACCCAGCAGCTGTCCGGGGGTACGGATCGGTAGCAGGAGCCGCCGACCGTCGTTGGATTCCACGGGAAGCTCGTCATAGGCCTCTGGCGTCACCAGGCAGGCATTGCAGTGGTGATCACGGCAGTAGAAGGGCCGTTCCCGGCTGGCGGTCGTGATTGCTTGAATTGGCTCTGAGGATTCCTTGTCATGGAGATAGAGGCGGATCGGGCCAATGCCCAGTAGCTGCTCAAGCTCCTGAAGCATGGGGATCGCCCCATTGCACAGGTCGTGTTTGGCAAACAGGTCCCGGCTTGCGGAATGCAGGAGTTGAAGGGCCGCGTGGCTCCTTTCAAGCTCTTCCGTTTTCAGGCGGGCCCTTTCTTCCAGCTCGTAATAGGTCAGTGCCAGCTCGCTGGTCATCTGGTCAAAGGCCTGGCCAAGTTGTGCCAGCTCGTCGGAGCCGCTCAGGTTGGCCTTACGGGAAAAGTCCTGGTCGCCCACGGCGATGGCGATGCTGACCAGCTTGCGCAGTGGCCGCAAAATACGGTTTTTCAGATCGATGAACAGCGCCACGATGATAAGAATGGAAAAAGCCAGGCTGATGATCTGAATCAGGTGCAGCAGGTCAATACGGGCTTCGGTTCGCTGTTCCAGCATATTGACCAGCTGGTCTACGTTATCAACGTACTGCTGTGTTGAGGCCAGCATGGTCTCGGAAACAGGCGTGCCCTCGTCATGTTCCTGCAGGGCAGGCCGAAGCGTGGTTTGCCAGGATTCCAGAATGGCCTGGTATTGGGCGCCGAGCGGATGGTCATGGCTTTCGGGGATGGCCTTGGTGATGCTGGCGTCAGCCAGCTTGGTATCGTAGCGCTCCAGCATCTGCCCGATTGAGTCCTGCCCGGATTCTGGCGCAGCAGGCCCGCGCTCCGGGCAAGCAACTGGAAGGCCCCCATGCGTAGCGCCCCCGCCAGATTAATTGCGGTGGCATTGCCTTCGATGCTTTTGGACACCGCAAGCGTGGTCGCCATGCTGACAAGGGCTGTCACCACCACGGCGCCTACAACGATGGCGATTCGGTTTACAAGCGGGCTTCTGGGCTTCATTCAGTCTCTTGCGCATTAATGCGTGTGACGGGTCAGGGTGAATTATGCCCCGCACCGGGATTCCGTGATACCTCCTTGAGGATAGTCAATTACCCCAATGGTTGGTAACCCATCATAATCTTTGACCCTTTTGTGATCAAAAGATGAAACTGAAAAACAGGTTTCCAGAAGAGCGACAGTAATGAAGTCCGAAACGGATCGTGCAGATGACCGGCTGGCGTCATTGGCAGTGGTATTGCCGTTGGCGGTGGCGGGCTTCGTTGTCGCCGCCGGGTGCTGGACCCTTTTTGCGGTGGCCGGGGTCCATCTGCGTTCGGAACTGGATCTCAGCGACTTGCAGTTTGGATTCCTGCTGGCGATGCCCATGGCGGTAGGCGCGGCCCTGGCAGTTCCAGCGGGCCTGGCAGCGCAGAAATTCGGTGCCCGCCGGATCATGCTGATTTGCCTGGCCGGACTCGCAGCCTGCATGGTGATACTTCTGACCACCGATACCTTCCCCGGGTACCTGATTGCCGCCGGCGGCCTCGGGCTGGCGGGTGGATTCTACAGTGCCGGGTTGCAGTTCGTGACAGGACACTGTGAATCCAGACGCCTGGGCCTTGTGCTCGGGGTGTTTGGCGCCGGTGTGACCGGCGCGGGATTCAACTACTACCTGGTGCCACTGTTCCATGAGGCCTTTTCCTGGCACGGGGTGCCGCTGGCCTATCTAATTGTGCTGTTGCTGGTGCTTGCGCTGCTGGTCATGCTTACCGATCCGGAAGACGCCGAGGCGGACCCGACCGCCGAAACCTCAGTCCGGGTGCTGTTACACCGCATGCAGATGAGGCGGGCCGGCCAGCTTTGTGGCTATTTTGGCGTCGTTGCCGGCAGCTTCTTCGCGTTGGCCTTGTGGCTGCCGGATTATCTGTCGTCACAGTTCGACCTGTCAGTGGATTCCGGAGCGCGGCTGGCTCAATGGTTTGTGATTCCCGGAGCCCTGGCCCAGATCTTGGGGGGAGGGTTTTCCGATCGATTCGGCAGTGCAAGGGTTGTCGCCGGCACTGATGGTCTGTCTGATGGCACTGTTTGTTTTGTCCTACCCACCCATGACCTGTTTATCCAGGGCGTTGACGCCACAATCCGTGTTGAATTTGCCCTGCCCATGCAACTAGAGGGTGTGTTTGTCGTTACCCTCGGGCTGGCCATGGGCTGCACCATGGGTAGCCTCCAGCGGCTGGTTATTGTTGAAAATCGTTCGGTGGCGGCCTTTGTTGCCGGCTTGCTGCTGGTGAGCGCCTGTTCCGTAGCCTTTGTGCTGCCGGTGATTTTCAGCAGCGTTAACCACTGGCTGGGTATCCGCAGTGCGGTCTTCATGATTCTCTTCCTGCTGCTTGTGGGCTGTCTTTTCCTGTTTGCCCGGGAAAGTCGCCGACACGAGCGTGAACACCTACTCCACCCGGGGATATAAGCCACCTACCCCCAGGGTGGTAGAAACGGGTTATGAGGTAGTAACCACGCAGATTTCGCGGTTTTTCTCACACACAATGGTCTCAAATCGGAGAAACGATCCGGCAGACGGAGAGAGACCATGAGTCATTTGATCGATAAACTGAGTTACTTCAGGAAGAAGCGCGAGCCGTTCGCGAACGGACACGGCGAAACCCACGAAGTCAGCCGCGAGTGGGAAGACAGCTACCGCCAGCGCTGGCAGCACGACAAAGTTGTGCGCTCCACCCACGGCGTAAACTGCACCGGCTCCTGCAGCTGGAAAATTTACGTCAAGAACGGCCTGGTTACCTGGGAAACCCAGCAAACCGACTATCCCCGTACCCGTCCGGATCTGCCTAACCACGAGCCCCGTGGCTGCCCCCGTGGTGCCAGCTACTCCTGGTACATGTACAGCGCCAACCGGCTGAAATACCCGCTGATGCGCAAGCACCTGATGAAGCTCTGGCGCGCAGCAAAAGTTGAGCACAAGGATCCGGTGGATGCCTGGGCCTCGATTGTTGAAGATCCCAAGAAAACCGCCGAATACAAGCCCCGCCGTGGCATGGGTGGCTTCGTGCGTTCCAGCTGGGATGAAGTCAACGAGCTGATCGCCGCCTCCAATGTCTACACCGCCAAGAAGTATGGCCCGGACCGCATCATCGGCTTCTCGCCGATTCCCGCCATGTCCATGGTCTCTTACGCGGCCGGCAGCCGTTACCTGTCCATGATCGGTGGCGTCTGCATGAGCTTCTACGACTGGTACTGCGACCTGCCGCCGGCCTCTCCCCAGACCTGGGGTGAGCAAACCGACGTGCCGGAATCAGCAGACTGGTACAACTCCGGCTACATCATTGCCTGGGGCTCCAACGTACCCCAGACCCGTACCCCGGATGCCCACTTCTTCACGGAAGTTCGCTACAAGGGCACCAAAACCGTCGCCATTACTCCGGATTACGCCGAAGTCTCCAAGCTGTCCGACGAGTGGATGAACCCCAAGCAGGGTACCGACGCGGCTCTGGGTATGGCCATGGGCCATGTAATCCTGAAAGAGTTCCACGTCGACAACCCCAGTGAGTACTTCACCGACTACGTACGTCGCTACACCGACATGCCTTACCTGGTCATGCTGGACGAAAAGGAAGACGGCAGCTTCGTGCCGGGCCGCTTCCTGCGCGCCAGCGATCTGGTGGACGGTCTGGGTGAAGAAAACAACCCCGAGTGGAAAACCATCGCGATCGATGAGGCTTCCGGTGAACTGACGGCTCCCAATGGCTCCATCGGCTACCGCTGGGGCGAAAAGGGCAAGTGGAACCTTAAGCAGACCGCCAAGGGCTCCGACGTCAACCTGCAGCTGTCCATGGTCGAGAAGCACGATGACGTTGTGGACGTTGCCTTCCCGTACTTCGGTGGTATCGAGCACGACCACTTCAAGCATGTGGAAATCAAGGACGTGCTCAAGCACAAGCTGGGTACCCGCAAGGTGCAGCTGGCCGATGGCTCCGAAGGGCGCGTGGTTACCGTCTATGACCTGATGGTCGCCAACTACGGCATCAGCCGTGGTCTGGGCGAGGATGACGGCGCCACTTCCTATGACGAAGTGAAGCCCTACACCCCGGCCTGGCAGGAAAAGATCACCGGCGTCCCCGCCGACAAAGTGATCCGCATTGCCCGTGAGTTTGCCGACAACGCCGACAAGACCAAGGGCCGTTCCATGGTCATCGTGGGTGCCGGCATGAACCACTGGTACCACATGGACATGAACTACCGCGGCCTGATCAACATGCTGATCATGTGTGGTTGTATCGGCCAGAGCGGTGGTGGCTGGGCCCACTACGTTGGCCAGGAAAAACTGCGTCCGCAGACCGGCTGGCAGCCCCTGGCCTTTGGCCTGGACTGGCAGCGTCCGCCCCGGCATATGAACTCCACCTCTTTCTTCTACGCCCATTCTGGCCAGTGGCGTTACGAGAAGCTGGGTGTCGACGAGATCCTGTCGCCGCTGGCAGACAAGTCCAAGTTCGGTGGCAGCCTGATTGATTACAACGTGCGTGCCGAGCGCATGGGTTGGCTGCCGTCTGCACCGCAGCTGAACCGTAACCCGCTGGGCATCGCCGCAGAAGCCGAGAAGGCCGGCATGGAAGTGGCTGACTATGTGGCGCAGTCCATGAAAGACGGTTCCCTGGCGTTTGCCAGTGAGGATCCGGAAGCGCCCCAGAACCATCCGCGCAACCTGTTCATCTGGCGCTCCAACCTGCTGGGATCTTCCGGCAAGGGCCACGAGTACATGCTCAAGTATCTGTTGGGCACCCGAAGCGGTCTGCAGGGCAAGGATCTGGGCCACGAGGGCGGTGCCAAGCCGAAAGAGGTCAAATGGCACGACGAAGCGCCGGAAGGCAAGCTCGACCTGCTGGTGACCCTGGACTTCCGCATGTCCACCACCTGTCTGTATTCAGACATCGTTCTGCCAACGGCCACCTGGTACGAGAAGAACGATCTGAACACCTCGGACATGCACCCGTTCATCCACCCGCTGACCGCCGCTACCGATCCGGCCTGGGAAGCGCGCAGTGACTGGGAGATCTACAAGGGCATTGCCAAGGCATTCTCCAAGGCCACAGAAGGCCACCTGGGTGTCGAGAAAGATGTAGTGACTCTGCCGCTGCTGCACGACGCGCCGGCCGAGCTGGGCCAGCCGTTCGATGTGAAGGACTGGAAGCGGGGCGAGTGCGAGCTGATTCCAGGCAAGACCGCGCCCAACTTCATCACCGTTGAGCGGGACTACCCGAACACCTATGCCCGATTTACTTCTCTTGGTCCATTGATGGACAAGCTGGGTAACGGTGGCAAGGGCATCAACTGGAACACCGAGAAAGAAGTGAAGTTCCTCGGTGACCTGAACTACAAGCACATCGACGGAGCCAACGCCGGCCGTCCGAAGATTGAAAGCGCCATTGATGCAGCGGAAGTCATCCTGACCCTGGCACCGGAAACCAACGGCCAGGTGGCGGTGAAGGCCTGGCAGGCGTTGTCTGACATTACCGGCCTGGACCACACGCACCTGGCGAAGAACAAGGAAGAGGAAAAAATCCGCTTCCGGGACATCGTGGCGCAGCCGCGCAAGATCATCTCCAGCCCCACCTGGTCTGGTCTGGAAGACGAGCACGTGTCCTACAACGCCGGTTACACCAACGTCCACGAGCTGATCCCCTGGCGCACCCTGACCGGTCGTCAGCAGTTCTACCAGGACCACGAGTGGATGCGTGCCTTCGGTGAAAGCCTGCTGGTGTATCGCCCGCCGATCAACACCAAAACCGTGAGCCACATGATCAATCAGCGCAGCAACGGTAACCCGGAAAAAGCGCTGAACTGGATCACGCCGCACCAGAAGTGGGGTATCCACAGCACCTACAGCGACAACCTGCTGATGCTGACCCTGTCCCGCGGTGGCCCCATCGTCTGGCTGAGCGAAGACGACGCCAAAGAGATGGAAATCGAGGACAACGACTGGATCGAGCTGTTCAACGCCAACGGTGCCATTGCGGCCCGGGCAGTGGTGAGCCAGCGGGTGATGCCGGGCATGGTAATGATGTACCACGCCCAGGAGCGGATTGTGAACATTCCCGGCTCCGAGATCACAGGCACCCGGGGTGGTATCCACAACTCGGTCACCCGGGTATGTCCGAAACCGACCCATATGATTGGTGGCTACGCCCAGTATTCCTACGGTTTCAACTACTACGGCACCGTAGGCTCCAACCGCGACGAATTCGTGGTGGTTCGCAAGATGCACAACGTCGACTGGCTCGACGGTGAAGGCAATGACACTGTTCAGGAGGCTGTAAAATGAAAATCCGTTCCCAAGTCGGCATGGTGCTGAACCTGGACAAGTGCATTGGTTGCCACACCTGTTCAGTGACCTGCAAAAACGTATGGACCAGCCGTGAAGGCATGGAATACGCCTGGTTTAACAACGTCGAGACCAAGCCCGGTATCGGCTACCCCAAAGAATGGGAGAACCAGGACAAGTGGAAGGGTGGCTGGATGCGTGACAGCTCCGGCAAGATCCGCCCGAAAATCGGTGGCCGTTTCCGGATCCTGGCGAACATCTTCGCCAACCCGGACCTGCCCCAGATCGACGACTACTACGAGCCGTTCGATTTCGATTATCAGCACCTGCATACCGCCGGCGACATGAAGCACCAGCCGGTGGCACGGCCGCGCTCGCTGATCTCCGGCCAGCGGATGCAGAAAATCGAATGGGGCCCGAACTGGGAAGAGATTCTCGGTACCGAGTTCGCCAAGCGCCGCAAGGACAAGAACTTTGACCAGGTGCAGGCGGACATCTATGGCCAGTTCGAAAATACCTTCATGATGTACCTGCCGCGTCTGTGCGAGCACTGCCTGAACCCCACCTGTGTGGCCAGCTGCCCCAGCGGCGCCATCTACAAGCGTGAGGAAGACGGCATCGTGCTGATCGACCAGGACAAGTGTCGTGGCTGGCGGATGTGTGTCTCCGGCTGCCCGTACAAGAAGATCTACTTCAACTGGAAAACCGGCAAGTCCGAGAAGTGCATTTTCTGCTACCCGCGGATCGAAGCCGGCATGCCTACCGTTTGCTCCGAGACCTGTGTTGGCCGGATTCGCTACCTCGGTGTGCTGCTGTACGACGCAGACCGCATCGAAGAAGTGGCCAGCGCCCCGGGCGAACATGAGCTTTACGAGAAGCAGCTGGAAATCTTCCTGGACCCGTTCGACCCGAAAGTGATCGAGCAGGCCAGGAAAGACGGCATCCCGATGAACGTGATCGAAGCCGCCCAACGCAGCCCGGTCTACAAAATGGCCGTGGATTGGAAACTGGCCCTGCCGCTGCACCCGGAATACCGCACCCTGCCCATGGTCTGGTATGTGCCGCCCCTGAGCCCGATCCAGTCCGCGGCGGAAGCCGGCAAGGTCGAGTTCGATGGCGTACTGCCCAAGATCGAGAGCCTGCGGATCCCGGTCAAGTACCTGGCCAACCTGCTCACCGCCGGCGATGAGAAGCCCATCGTTCGTGCCCTCAAGCGGATCATGGCCATGCGTCTGTACAAGCGCGCCGAGACCGTGGAAGGAAAAGAGGACCTGCGTGCCCTGGAAGAGTGTGGTCTGAGCAAGGCCCAGGCGGATGAAATGTACCGCTACCTGGCCATCGCCAACTACGAGGACCGCTTCGTAATCCCCACCAGCCACCGCGAGCTGGCCAAGGAAGCTTTCCCCGATGCCACCGCCCACGGCGAGCGCAACGGCTGCGGCTTCAGCTTCGGTGAAGGCTGCAACGGCGACAGCAAGTTCAACATGTTCGGTGGCCGCAAGCAGACCACCAGCATGGTCCAGAAGTTGTCGACCGTGAAGCAGGTTGACCCGAAACAGCTGCAGGAATAAGGAGGCCGCGATGCAACTTTTAAAAGTACTGGCACGGGTACTTGAGTACCCGACCGAAGAACTCCAGGCCTCCAAAGATGCCCTGATTGCCGCTGTCCTTGAGGACAGCCGGCTGCCGAGGCAGAACAAGGAGCAACTGCTGCGCTGTGTGGAAATGGTCTGCGATGGCGACCTGCTGGACATGCAGGAGAACTACGTTGGCATGTTCGACAAAGGCAGGGCCACGTCGCTGCTGCTGTTCGAACACGTGCACGGGGAATCCCGCGACCGTGGTCAGGCCATGGTGGACCTGATGGAGGAATACCGCAGCAACGGTCTGGAAATCGATGCCAGGGAACTGCCGGATTACCTGCCGCTGTTCCTGGAATACCTCTCCACCCGCCCCTGGGACGAGATCCAGAACTGGCTGGAGGACATCCACCATATCCTGGGCTTGCTGGGTGAGCGTCTGTACCAGCGGGAAAGCTTCTATCACGTGGTGATGGATTCCCTGCTGATGCTGTCTGGCCGCAAGGCCAACCGCCAGGAGCTGGCCCGGATCGTGGCCTCGGAAGAACGCGACGACACCCCGGAGGCTCTGGACAAAGTCTGGGAAGAGGAAATGGTGAAGTTTGTTGATGATCAGGGCAGCTCCTGCAGTACCGGCAGTGTTGTAGGCCAACGCCGCCGGGAACTGGAACAGACCCAGACCATTCACCTGAGTGATCAGCTGATGACGGACGCAACACCCCGTCAGGCAGGGCGCGCCTGAGGGCGCAGGAGGAAACGGAAATGATGTCCTATCTCAATACACTACTGTTCGGGGTTTATCCCTACATTGCTATCGCGATCCTCGTGATTGGCACCTGGGCGCGCTATGACCAGGGCCAGTTCACCTGGAAAGCCCATTCCAGCCAGATGCTGCGCAAGAAAAACATGGTGATGGCCAGCGTGCTGTTCCATGTCGGCGTACTGGTGATCTTCTTCGGTCACCTGGTGGGCCTGCTGACACCGCACGCGCTCTACGAGCCGTTCATGACCCCCGGCACCAAGCAGGTGATGGCGATCGTGGTTGGCGGAATCGCAGGCGTGATGGCGATTATCGGCGGCGCTATGCTCGCCTGGCGTCGTCTGACTGATCCACGTATCAAGGCCAGCAGCACCTTCGCCGACAACATGATCATTATCATCCTGGTGGTCCAGCTGGTCCTGGGCATGCTCACCATCCTGCCCACCATGGGTCACCTGGACGGTAGCACCATGCTCAAGTTCTCTGCCTGGGCCCAGGGTGTTGTCACCCTTCAGGGCGGCGTGGCCGGCTACATTGCCGACGTGCACTGGATCTACAAGACCCACATCTTCCTGGGCCTGACCATCTTCGTACTCTTCCCGTTCACCCGCCTGGTGCACATGCTCAGCGTGCCGGTGGAGTATTTCGGTCGGAAGTACCAGGTGGTTCGCAAGCGGGCGTAATGGTGTGAATTGAGGTGACGGTGAAGGTGTCGGATTACGCGTGGCGGGGCCACGCTAATCCGACCTACCGTAGGTCGGATTAGACGAAGTCGTAATCCGACAAATTCCCGAGCCCGAAAGACGAAATGTAGGTCGGATCAGGCAAAGCCGTCATCCGACACACCCCCGAGCCCGATAGCACAAATGTAGGTCGGATTAGCGAAGCGTAATCCGACAACCAGATCAAAAGGTAACCATCATGCAACTGATCCCCGTCGGCGACGCCGAAAAGCCCAGAAACCAGTTCCCGCCGGTCACCGTGGGTGAAACCCTCATCGGCGAAGACGACATCGCCCGGGAAATGCAGCACCACCCGGCCGAAGAAGTGGCCGAAGCCTGGCACGACGCTGCCAGAAGCCTCGTCATCCGCGAGCTCCTCCTGCAACAGGCCAGCCGCCTCAAGCTCGACGACATCGCCGACGAGGAAGACCGCATTGCCCGGGTACTGGAACTCGAACTCAACGTCCCGGACCCCACCGAACAGGACTGCGAACGCTTCTATAACGCCAACCCGGCCCGCTTCCGCAGCCCAACGCTGATGGCCGTCAGCCACATCCTCCTCGCCGCTGCCCCGGACGACGTCCAGGAACGCATCCGCCAGGAAGAAGCCGGCCAACAGTTACTGTCGTCCCTCATCGACGGCCGCTCCCAGTTCGCCGAATTGGCCAAACAATACTCCGCCTGCGAATCCAGACACCAGGGTGGCAGCCTCGGCCAGATCAGCAAAGGCCAGACCGTCGACGAATTCGAACGCCCGGTTCTTGCACTCCAGGAAGGACTCAACCCGGAACTGATCGAAACCCGTTACGGCTGGCACATTGTCCGCGTTGACCAGCGCATCGACGGCCAGCAGCTTCCGTATGAGCACGTAAAACCCCAGATCCGGCAGTACCTGAGCGAAAGCGTTACCCGCCGGGCCTTCCGTCAGTACCTGCAGGTTCTGGCAGCGGAAACCGGGGTGGAAGGAGTAGATCTCGAGCTGCCCGACTCGCCACTAATGCAGTAAAAGGCGCGCGACCAAAGCCTGGAGACTGGCAGGAACCCCCTTTCCAAAACTGTCTGCAGCCATGGATGGCTGCAGTCAAGCGCCACATGGATGTGCCGCAAGGAGCGTGTTTTGGAAAGGGGGTTCCTGCCAGTCTGTACTCGATGTTCAGTGCGCCAGGCGCCAGACCTAGCGGTAGCCTTTTCGACTCAAATTAGTTAGCAAAAAAACACTTTGAGTTAGATCAATTACTCCCGAATAACCCCCCGACTACCCCCATGGGGGGAGCGATTTTCCCCCAGTATCCTTCTACTATTTAAATCATGATTTCGCATGCATGAATATGCAGAGAGGATACACCAATGGCACTGACCCAAACGGCCGAAACCCGCTACACCAAACCCGTGCTCGTCGCCATCAACAAACCCTTTGACGACGAAGACGGCCTCCAGGCCCTGCGCAGCCATCCACTGTTCTCGGAACTTAATGGCAAAGACCTGCAGCACCTGATCCAGCAATCCCGAAGAATCCTCCTTGGCCATCACCAGCTGCTTTACCGCCAGGACATGCCGGCGCACCATTTCTTCTTCGTGATCTCCGGCCGCCTGCGTCTTTACCGCCTGGACTCCTCTGGCATCGACCGGACCCTCGACAGCATCGCCCCCGGCGACTGCTTCGCCGAAGTCATGATCTACGCCGATCCGCCCCGGTATGCCTGCTATGCCGAGGCCCTGAAATCCAGCGAAGTTCTGATGATCCCCGTCAAGGCCTACCAGGACACGGTGGAAAGCAACCCGAAATACGCCCAGGCAGCCCTGCGGCATTACGCCAAACGCGCGGTTTCCCGGTTCCACGACCTGGAAATCATGACCGTGCAGAACGCCCGTGACCGTCTGATCCGCTACCTGATCGACCTGCTGCCAAACGGCGCGGAAGAGGGGGGCGAGGTGGAGCTGCCACTACCCAAGTGCCTGGTGGCCTCCAGGCTTGCCATGCAGCCGGAAACCTTCTCCCGGATTCTGGCGGATCTGAAAGCCAACGGCCTGGTTCGGGTTAACCGAAGCCGATTGTTTATTTCAGACCCCCAGCGCCTGATCGAGATCAGCCAGTAACTGACCACATTCAAGCCTCCAGGCTTTTGGGAAAGGAGGACACGTGACCGCGAGAAAGCAACGTCCACTGATTTACTCGTGTTCCGGCTGCTCTGATGTGGCGCAGCTTGCCAACAATGTGGCGGTAAGTCTGGACCATGCCGGCGAATTCGAAATGTCCTGCATCTCGGGCGTTGGCGGCAAGGTGCCGTCCCTGGTGAAAACCGCCAGATCCGGCCGGCCGATCACGGTTATTGATGGCTGCCCGTTGCACTGTGCCCGGGCCTGTCTCGAGAACATCGGTGTGGAGCCCGATGAGCATGTCCGGCTCTACGACTTCGGCTTCAAGAAACATTATGGACAGAGCTACGGCGAAGATGCCGTGGAAGAAGTGTGCGACGAAGTTCGCAGGCTCACCTCGTCCGACAAGCTCATTGCCCGCCAGGCGTAAATCGCAGCGGCCCGGTACCAGTAAGGATTCACCAAGATGATCAGCAGTTACAATGACCTGATTCAGGCCTCCCACAGCCAGCAGGAGCCCCAGCGCCTGCTATTCGTTTTCTGCCGGGCAGAGTTGCCGGATGAGGCCTCCCCGGAAGAAAGAGCCGCTTTTGAGCGCGGTGAAGGCGGCGCCCTGACGCCGGTGATCTGCGTCGACAAGACGCCCGAAGAGGCACCGGATTTCGGGGCTCTGCAAGAAGAATCCCGGGCCACAGGCCAGTCCTGGGATGTGGTGTTCGTCGCCGCCATGTCTGGCCGCGGTGGCACGCCCCCATCCACCGATGAGGCGCAGCAGCCGATGACCATGATGGTGGAGTCCATCCGCCTCGGCCATATAAGTAATTACCTCCCTCTCGATTCATACGGAAACGCTGTCAGCCTGGGCTGACAGCGTGAAGTCGATCAGTTCCTCTGCCAGGTGTATTCAATAAGAGGTATTTGATTTTCCTCTAATTTGGCTAGGCTGAAGCAATAAGGCGCTTTTTCTCAGGGAGTCTTCTGTGTCCGTTTTTTCCCGCTTCGCTTTTGTCCTTTTCGCGTCGATCATGGCCATGGCCCTGAATGCAGCGCCTCTGTCCAAGTATGAGCCCGTTGCCGGTCGTCAGGTCATTGAGCAGGCGTTTCCCGATGTCACCCGGGTTATTCCCCGGAAAGGCAATCGGGCCATCCAGGAGCTCTACGCCCGTAAGGAGTTGGTGGGCTACGCCTATCAGTCACTGGATTTTGTCCAGACCCCCGCCTACTCAGGCAAGCCGGTCAATGCCATGGTGGTGCTGGATGCCGAAGGCACCATCAAGGCCGCCAAGGTAATCCACCACGACGAACCCATTCTCCTGGTGGGCATACCCGAAAGCAAAATGCACGCCTTTACCGACCAGTACACGGGCCTCAAGGCCGATCAACGGGTAACCGTGGGCGGGACCTCCACAGAGCGGAAAGTAGCCGTTGACGGATTGTCCGGTGCCACAGTTACCGTGATGGTGATCAATGAAGTGATCATGCGCACCGCCCACCGCGTGGCAGTGGAACTGGGCATGGTTGAGGGCGAGGATGGCACCCGTCCGCCGGTGGCCAACGTCGACAAACAGGCCTTCGAGGAGAAAACCTGGCAGGAACTGACCGGTGACGGCTCTGTGCGCCGGTTGATGCTTACCACGGGCCAGGTGGATGATTCCTTCAAGGGGACGGAAGCCGAAGGCGTTGATACCGCGGGCCCGGAGGAACGCAAAGAGCCGCTGATTGATCTGTATGCCGCTTACCTGGATGCGCCCACCATCGGCCGGAATCTGCTGGGCGAAAGCCAGTACCAGTGGCTGACATCCGAGCTGGAGGAAGGCGAGCATGCCATTGCCGTGATGGCCAACGGCGAATACTCCTTCAAGGGGTCAGGTTATGTTCGCGGCGGCATCTTCGATCGCATCCAGATCCGTCAGTTCGGCGACACCTTCAATTTCCGTGACCTGGATTTCTACCGGCTAAGCGACGTCTATGCCGAGGGCATGCCGGAATTCACGGAGATGGCGATCTTCATCATTCGCCAGCAGTACAACTTCGATCCCGGTACACCCTGGACACTTGAGCTCACGGTGAAGCGCCAGACCGGGCCGCTGGACAGCGAATTCCAGGTATTCCCGCTGGAGTACCAGCTGCCGGAGCAGTATTACACCCGTCCGGAGACAGTTGTCTCCGAGGAAGAATGGCTGGAGAGCCAGCCTATGTGGGTGCAGGTGTGGTACCAGCGGGAGTTCCAGATTGTGGTGTTGGGCATCGGTATCGGCGTGCTGATGTTTATCCTGTTCTTCCAGGACTGGCTGGTGAAAAAACCCAGGATCATGCGTTGGATCCGCCACGCATTTCTGACCTACACCCTGTTCTTCATCGGCTGGTTTGCCATGGGGCAGCTGTCCATCGTCAACGTGCTCACGTTTGTGAACAGCCTGATCAGTGGCTTCAGCTGGGAAACCTTCCTGATCGACCCGGTGATTTTCATTCTCTGGGCCGTGGTGGCAGGCATCATCCTGCTCTGGGGCCGGGCGGTTTACTGTGGGTGGTTGTGCCCGTTCGGCGCGCTGCAGGAACTGCTGAACGAAATTGCCCGCAAGCTGAAAGTACCCCAATACACCGTGCCTTTTGCCGTGCACGAGCGGCTATGGGCCATCAAGTACATCATTCTGCTGGTGTTGTTCGGAGTGTCGCTGGATTCCATGGCGACCGCCGAACGGCTTGCAGAGGTGGAGCCGTTCAAGACCGCCATCACCCTGAAGTTTGATCGCAGCTGGCCTTTCGTGACTTACGCCGTGTTGCTGCTGGTGGTCAACCTGTTCACCCGCAAAGTGTTTTGCCGCTACATGTGTCCGCTGGGCGCGGCTTTGGCACTGCCAAGCAAACTGCGAGTGTTCGACTGGCTCAAACGCCGCAAGGAATGTGGCAATCCTTGCCGGCTGTGCGATCACGAGTGTGAAGTTCAGGCGATCCACCCAGACGGCCACATCAACTATATGGAATGCCATTACTGCCTGGACTGCCAGATGACCTATTTCGATGACCACAAGTGCCCACCGCTGATCGTCAAGCGACGCGGCAAGCGCCGTGGCCATAACGCACCAGGCCACCCGGAGGAAATACCCGTGGTTCAGGTGTCTTGAGTAGTCCCATAAAAAGAAAGCACGAGAAGCAAAACCGCCATTACCAATAACGGAGTTGGATGTTATGAAAAAAAGAGATGATCTGACCAAGGATACCCAGGCGCTTCCCGAGAGCGGGCAGAGTCGCCGCCGGTTCATGGGTGCCGCGGCACTCGCCGGTGTTGCCGGGGCAACCGGCCTTGGTGCTGCAGTGATGTCACGGGAATCGTTCGCGGCTGCCGCCGAGGAAGCCCGCAATAAATACGTTGTGCACCCCGGCGAACTGGACGAGTACTACGGTTTCTGGAGTGGTGGTCACTCCGGTGAAGTACGGGTCCTGGGCATCCCATCCATGCGGGAACTCATGCGTATCCCCGTGTTCAACGTGGATTCTGCGACAGGCTGGGGGATTAGCAACGAGAGCAAAGACGTATTGGGCCATGACAATACCCACCTGAACGGTGACTCCCACCACCCGCATATTTCCATGACGGATGGCCGTTACGATGGCAAGTATCTGTTCATCAATGACAAGGCCAATACCCGGGTTGCCCGTATCCGTCTGGACATCATGAAGTGTGACAAGATCACCGCCATTCCCAACGTTCAGGCCATCCATGGTCTGCGGCTGCAGAAGGTGCCGAAGACCAAGTACGTCTTCTGTAACGGGGAATACGTGATCCCGCACCCGAACGACGGCAGCGATACCAGCCTTGAAAACAGCTATACCATGTTCAATGCGGTGGACGCGGAAACCATGGAAGTGGCCTTCCAGGTGATTGTGGATGGCAACCTGGACAACACCGATGCCGACTACACCGGCAAATACGCCTGTGCCACCTGCTACAACTCGGAGAAGGCACTGGATCTGGCCGGCACCATGCGCAACGATCGGGATTGGGCCGTCGTGTTCAACATCGAGCGCATCGAGAAGGCAGTCCGGGACGGTAACTACAAGACCTTGGGCGACTCCAAGGTGCCTGTGGTAGACGGTCGTGCAGGCTCGGACCTGACCCGCTACATCCCGGTTCCCAAGAACCCGCATGGCCTGAATACCTCCCCGGACGGCAAGTACTTTATTGCCAATGGCAAGTTGTCGCCAACGGTCACCATTATTTCGATCGAGAAGCTGGATGACCTGTTCGACGGAGCGATTGAGCCCCGTGATACCGTGGTGGGTGAGCCAGAGCTGGGTCTTGGGCCCCTGCACACCACATACGACGGTCGGGGTAACGCCTACACCACTCTGTTTATCGACAGCCAGGTGTGCAAGTGGAACATTGCCGATGCCATCAGGCACTACAACGGCGAGGACGTGAACTACATCCGCCAGAAGCTGGATGTGCATTATCAGCCGGGCCACAACCACGCGTCTCTGACCGAATCCCGGGATGCCGATGGCAAGTGGCTGGTGGTGCTGTCGAAGTTCTCCAAGGACCGGTTCCTGCCGGTTGGACCTTTGCATGCGGAGAACGACCAGCTGATCGATATCTCCGGCGAGGAGATGAAGCTGGTTCACGATGGCCCGGCCTTCGCCGAGCCCCACGACTGCATTCTGGTCCGTCGTGATCAGATCAAGACCAGGAAGATCTACGATCGTGACGATCCGTTCTTTGCCTCTGCCGTTGAGCAGGCCAAGAAGGATGGCGTTACTCTGGAAGCCGACAACAAGGTTATCCGCGATGGCAACAAGGTTCGTGTTTACATGACCTCAATTGCGCCGCAGTACGGGATGACGGAGTTCAAGGTGAAGCAGGGTGATGAGGTGACCGTATATGTGACCAACCTGGACACCATTGAGGATGTGACCCACGGTTTCTGTATGGTGAACCATGGTGTGAGCATGGAGGTCAGTCCGCAGCAGACGGCTTCGGTGACCTTCAAGGCGGATCGTCCCGGGGTGCACTGGTACTACTGCAACTGGTTCTGTCATGCGCTGCATATGGAGATGCGCGGTCGCATGATTGTAGAGAAGGCCTGATTTAGGTCGGTCTTGCCGGGGCCTGATGATCGGGCCCTGGCAAGCCTGCTGCTTGGGTGTGGCAAACCGATGGCAAAGGGCTTTCCGAAACACGCCCGCGAGTACGTCCCTGTAGGGCTCGGATCGGGCCATCCATGGCCCTCTACGGTTTCGGAAAGCCCTTTGCCATCGATTTGCTCGAAGTAAAGTGCAGTTCGCCAATTTCCTTACTCTTGAGAAACGTTGATGTATCGAATTTTGCGTTATGGAGTGGCCCTGACCGTCGCTCTGTTATCGCTGACCGCGCAAGCGGACCTGCAAGAACAGCTTGATGCCCTGGAACCGGGCGCGAGCTTTGAGCTTCCCCCTGAACAGATTTCGTCTCTGGCAATCCGGGTGCCCGGGGTGTCTGTGTCTTGCCATGCCGAGACGGTGATTGACCCCGGCGGGCAGGGCAATGCGGTGGATATCGTCGCCGAGAGGGTGACGTTTTCCGGATGTGCCGTTCGCAACTGGGGCAGCAATCTGAACGAGCTGGATGCGGGGATTTTTGTGGCTCGGGAGGCCAGGGGCGCGGTGGTTGAGAACAATCGTTTGCAGGGGCCGGCGTTCGGGGTGTGGCTGGATGCAACGCCGGATGTGACGGTCCGCGATAATCGGATTCGCGGTGATGACAGTCTGCGTCCGAATGACCGGGGCAATGGGATTCATCTGTTCAATACCACCGGCGCGCTGATTGAAGGCAATGACATCCGTCGGACGCGGGATGCGATTTATATGGAGACGGCGAATAACAATACGATCCGGGTCAATGAGATGGCGGATCTGCGTTATGGCATCCATTACATGTACTCGATGAATAATCTGCTGGAGAACAATGTCACCCGTAACACGCGAACCGGTTATGCGCTGATGCAGAGCAAGCGTCTGAAGGTGATTAACAACCGGTCGGTTAATGATGAGAACTACGGGATTCTGATGAATTTCATTACTCAGTCAGAGCTGCGGGGAACGTGGTGACGGGCGTGTCCCAGGGGCAGACCGCCGGTGTTGCCATTGAGGGGGCTGAAGGTAAGGCGGTGTTTATCTACAACTCGCTGTACAACACCTTTGAAGGCAATGTCTTTGCCGACAGTAATATCGGAATTCATCTGACGGCGGGTTCGGAAGACAACGAGGTTTTTGGCAACGCGTTCGTGAACAATCAGCGTCAGGTGAAGTATGTCGCCACCCGCACGCAGGAGTGGTCCAGTGACGGTAAGGGCAATTACTGGAGTGATTACCTGGGCTGGGACCGGGATCAGGATGGCGTTGGCGATGTGCCCTATGAGCCCAATGACAACGTGGACCGGCTGCTGTGGAAATACCCGGAAGCCAAGGTTCTGATGTTCAGCCCGGCGGTGGATACCCTGCGCTGGGTGCAGGCTGCGTTTCCGGTGGTCAAGTCCGCCGGTGTGACCGATTCCCATCCCCTGATGCGGATGCCCGCAGAGCTTCAACCGGAGAACCGATGAGCTGTTTTCGTCTTGAGAATGTGAGTTACCGGTACGACAAGAGCCCGGTCCTTACGGGGATCGACCTGACTCTGGAGCCGGGGGAGATTCTGGGGTTGTTCGGCCATAACGGGGCCGGTAAGACAACCTGTATCAAGCTGATCCTGGGGCTCATGAACCCCAACCAGGGATCGGTTTCCGTGCTTGGCGGCCATGCCGGCGATCCGCAGGTAACCCAGCACATCGGTTACCTGCCGGAGAACGTGATGTTCTATCCGCAGCTGACCGGTCGGGAGATTCTGAACCATTTCGCCCGGTTGAAGGGCGCGTCCCTGCAACAGGTGCCGCAACTGCTCGAACAGGTTGGCCTTGGCGATGCGATGGGTGCCCGCACCAAGACCTACTCGAAAGGCATGCGCCAGCGTCTTGGTCTGGCCCAGGCGCTGTTGGGTAAGCCCAGGCTGCTGATGCTGGACGAGCCTACGGTGGGGCTGGATCCGGTCGCCACGGCAGACCTGTACCGGTTGCTCCGGGAGCTGCGTGATGGGGGCACGGGCATTGTGCTGTGTTCCCATGTCCTGCCCGGTGTCGAGCCTTACATCGATCGTGCGGCCATTCTCACCGATGGCGCACTGAAGGCCGCTGGCGATCTGGCCGCACTGAGGCGGCAGGCGAATATGCCGGTAACCCTGTCTCTGGAACCAGCCAACAGTATCTCGGCGCTGGAACATGTGATCGACAGGGCCTCGAGCAGCAGTGGCCTGATCATCAAGACCGATAGTGGGCGCCTGCGGGTGGATGTGCAGCCGAGGGAGAAAATGGCCCTGCTGAATGCAGTGATGGCATCGGGGGAAGTGGCAGATCTCAGCATTCATCAGCCCAGCCTGGAAGACATCTACGTGCACTTTATCGGTTCCGGTGGCCTGGCCCACCGGGGAGGCAGTCAATGAACAGTATCTGGACCATTGCCCGCAAGGAACTCAGTGACAGCCTGCGCAACCGCTGGCTGATGGCCATTTCCCTCGTGTTTGCGACTCTGGCCCTGGGCATTGCCTGGTTTGGCGCTGCAGCCTCGGGGCAGGTGGGGTATGCCTCCACGCCGGCCACCATTGCCAGTCTCGCGAGCCTTGGAATCTTCCTGATCCCGTTGATTGCACTGCTGCTGGCCTACGATGCCATCGTCGGGGAAGAAGAGGGTGGAACCCTGCTGTTACTGCTGACTTACCCTCTTAGCCGAAGCCAGCTGCTACTCGGAAAGTTCCTGGGCCATGGCCTGACTCTCGCGCTTGCCACCGTGATTGGTTTCGGCGTTGCCGGCGTGGCCATTGCGGTGCTGGTGGAAAACGTTGCTATCGCCAGTCTCGCGGCAGCCATGCTGCGGTTTATTGGCTCCACCGTTCTGTTGGGATGGGGATTTATTGCCCTTGCCTACGTGATCAGTGTGCGGGTCAGCGAAAAGCCCATCGCCGCCGGCCTGGCCCTGGCGATCTGGTTCTTCTTCGTGCTGATCTTCGACCTGATGCTGCTGGGCACCCTCGTGGCCAGCGAAGGCCAGTTCAGTGCTGAACTGTTGCCCTGGCTGTTGATGCTCAATCCCACGGATGTCTACCGCCTGCTCAATATCGTTGCCTTCGGCGATACCGCCCAGCTCAGCGGCGTCCTCAGTCTCGGTGCCGATCTGCCCATCGGCGCCACCGGCCTGTGGATCGGCCTGGTGCTGTGGTTTGCCATCCCGCTGGCAGGCGCCCTGTTACTTTTCCGAAACCGCCGTATCTGAACGGAGTTGTCCCGATGAACATAAGCAAATTCAACTGGCTCCTGGCCGCCCTGGCGGCCTTCACACTGACAGCCTGCTCAGGTAGCGAGGAACAAACGACTGCCACAGCCGCCCGGTCAATTTTGCAACTGGCGACGAATGCCACGTCTGCGGCATGGTCATCACCAGTTTTCCGGGCCCCAAAGGCCAGGCGATCACCGAAAAGGACCAGCACGTGCGCAAATTCTGCTCCACCCGAGACATGTTCGCGTGGGCGCTTCAACCGGAGAACGTTCACCGAAATCACACCCTGTACGTCCACGATATGGCCGAGACTGAGTGGGCAAGCCCGGGCGACACCTCTTTAATCGACGCCCGTGAAGCCTTCTATGTCGTCGGTTCCAGTCGAAAGGGCGCCATGGGCCCGACTCTGGCATCATTTGTCAGTCAGAGTGATGCAGAAAATTTTGCCAACGAACAGGGTGGCGAGGTAAAGGCTTACAGTGAAATCACCATGGATCACCTGAATACCGGCATGGCGATGCATAGTATGGATGGAATGGACCACTAGGAATGAAAAAGGGGTCAGATGAAAGCCTTCATCTGATCCCTTTTGTTGTGCTAGTTGTTGTGCCGGCCGCTTAGCCGCCGGTCATATTCATAAACCGAAGAATCTGCACATCCCCATTGGTGGAGAAGTGATGCCGCTCCGGCTTCAGGTCCATGGCATTGATGATGGTTTCCCGGAGCTTGTCATCGGTCACCGGATTGCCCCGCAGCACCCTGCGCAGATCCACCGAGTGCTCGTTACCCAGGCACAGCAGAAGCCGACCTTCGACGGTCACCCGCACCCGGTTACAGGTAGAGCAGAAGTTGTGGGAATGGGGGGAAATGAAACCGACCCGGGTCTCGCTATCCTCCATCCGGTAATACCGGGCGGGACCGCCGGAATCTTCGGTAGCGGGTATCAGCTCATGGTGCTTGCGGATAATGTCCCGCACTTCCTCGCTGGTACACAGCGCCAGGCCACGGTCGTGCTCGGAAATCTCACCCAGGGGCATCTCTTCGATAAAGCTGATATCCACCTTTTTCTTGCGGCGAACTCGATCAGCTCGGGAATCTCTTCGTCGTTGCGGCCCTTCATCACCACCGTATTGATCTTGATGCCCCGGAAGCCGGCCTCGCGGGCGGCGTCAATACCATCCAGCACATGGCTGAGCTTGCCAGTGCGGGTGATGTTGCGGAATTTCTCCGCATCCAGGGAGTCGAGGCTGATGTTCAGGCGATGCATGCCGGCCTTGCGCAGGGGCTCGGCCATGGTGGTGAGCTGGCTGCCATTGGTGGTCATGGCAAAGTCGCGCAGGCCGTAGGTTCCGATTTCCTTTACCAGCTCCAGGATGTCCTTGCGCACCAGAGGTTCGCCGCCGGTCAGCCGAATTTTTTCGGTACCCAGGTCAACGAAGTTGCGGGCAACGCGGGCGATTTCTTCCAGGGTGAGAACCTGCTGGCGGGGCAGGAAAGTCATGTCCTCGGCCATACAGTAAACGCAGCGGAAGTCGCACCGGTCAGTGACGGACAGACGCACGTAGTTAACGGTGCGACCAAAACGGTCTGTCAGCTTGCTCTGGGGCATCGGGTTGGTCCTGTTGCCGATTGTTTTTTAACCTGAGTATAGACCAAGTATTGCAGATCGGATCACCAAATTGCGATACCCCTCGGGAGGTAAGCCTACTATCAGGTAGGTCAGAGTGGGCCTTCCCTGGCCCGTGCTCTGGTTGGTCAGGCGCTGAGCTCGCTGGCTGCGCCGTTTTCATCAGTTTCGAGGGCAACCGGCTCCAGATCCGGGAAGAAAACGCCCTTCACGATTTGCCAGGTGACGGCGAGGGCGCCGACGATGAAGACCACGTCGCCAATGGTTCTCACCCAGCGCAGGGTTTGCAGGATATCGCTCTGCATGAAGGCTTCGCTGCGTGCGTACCACAGGCCCTCGCTGGCGCTGGCTATGAACTGGATGATGCCGACGGGCAACAGGCTGGTGAACAGCATCAGCACCAGCCAGAACACGATGCCGAGGAACTTGCCAATCTGCCAGAGGCGGCCAAGGTCTACATACTCGTAACCCTGGTGGCCCAGCATCACCTGGAAGGTGAACAGGCCAACCACCAGCAAAAGGTATTTGCCCAGTGCTTTTTGCGAAGGCGTCAGCCCAACCTCGCTGAGCGGGTCCTTGAGTGGGGCCTGTGGTTCTTCATCTTCTTTGCGAAGGAAGGCCCAGGCCCAGACCAGGCAGTCCAGAAGAAAAACTCGGTCATCCGCTCGCGCCGCTCGGCGCTGGGCAGGGTGTTTTCCTTCATGGCGTAGTTTTCGCGGGTAGATTACAGTTCCGGCGCGTCGCTGAAAAGGCGGCTGTAGTAGTCGGCGGTTTCGGCAATAGCTGCGGTCCTGCGCTCGGACAGGTGCAGGGTGCTGGTAGCGGCGTCGTAGGTATTGGTGCGGTACTCGGTTTTCAGGTCGTATTGCAGGGCGTTCTGCTGCTGCCCGCTGAGGTTGTGCCAGTCTTGTCCGTACTCTTCCCGGGCGGCGATGTCCAGCCAGGTTTCCAGTTCCCGGTGCAGCCAGTCGGCGGACCAGTCTGGTGCCTGGTAAGCGCCATGACCCCAGATCGAGCCAAGTTGCATACCCCCGACGGACTGCCAGGCGGTCTGGCCGTCAAGAATGCTTTCCTCGGTCATCAGGGTGTCGCCGTCTGCGGACACAACGCGATCCGGAATGGGCGGTGCTTCGCGGTACACTTCGGCACCGAAATACCCCAGCAGCGTGAAGGTTACTGCCAGGATTCCGATCAGCAAAAACCAGAGGCGGCGGTACTTAGCCATGGTGCGCTCCTCCCAGTCGGGTCGGGTAGGCGTCTTTCTGTTCCATAACACGGTCTCCTTAATAAACATTTATTCAGGATAAGTCTTCATGGCGGAATTTTTATTTGGTGTATTTAAGGTGTTAATTTTATTTTGTGGGTATATCGAAAGCCGTAGATGGAGGTAAGGATAGGTGTTCCGGTGGGAGCCGTTCTACGGTTTGATTTTTCCCTGGATCCGACTTAGTATTAAGATTGATGTAAAATAAATGTTATAGGTGAGTTCATGAGTGACTACGAAAAGTGGCTTTTCACAGCAAACAGCACCCTGGGACTGTCGGTGTTGGGCTTGATGGTTACCATTCTGCTCGCATACCCGTTGGCGGGCGCGCTTGCGCTGTCTGTGCAAATTGCCGCCCACATCGGAACCCTGGTCTTTGCTGTCGGCATCAAAGTGGCCTACGTTGCGCGTCTGGTTTTTCTCAGCCGTTTGGGCAGACCTGTCCATTGAATCCCGGTAGAATAGATGCAGTTATGAACTTTGGTGAGAACCCCGTGATGGGCGATCGTTTTGGGAAAACCGGATTTCGTATTCTTGCGTATATCTCGATTACGCTGGCTGCTGCAGGAGTGGTTCTGCCGTTGTTGCCCACAACGCCCTTTGTTCTGCTGGCCGCATTTTTTGCCAGCAAGGGGTCTCCGGCTTTTGCTCAGTGGCTTGAGGACCATCCCAGGTTCGGTCCTGCCATTGATCAATGGCGTACACGCAGGGCAGTGCCGGCACGGGCGAAGGTGCTGGCGTGCAGCATGATGGCCCTGAGTTGGGGGATGCTGTTTGCGCTGGGAGCGTCAGGGATGGTGTTGGGCATTTCTGGCGTATTTTTGTGCGGTACCGCCTGTTATCTGGTGACACGACCTTCTTACTGAACGATTGCAAAAACGACTGGAGTTTTGAATGCACATCACCCGTTACACGGATTACTCACTTCGCGTACTGATATATCTGGCAGTGCAGGGTGATCGTCTGGCGACCATTCAGGAAATCGCCGACAGCTATGATATCTCCAAAAACCACCTGATGAAGGTGGTGCACCAGCTGAACAAAAAGGGCTACATTGAAACCATCCGGGGCAAGAAAGGTGGGATGCGTCTGCATCGGGCGCCTTCGGATATTAACGTTGGTATCCTGGTGCGGGAAACCGAACAGGACTTGAGCATCGTG
>Ga0064014_10137_pt1 | contig 27807 bp, 20 predicted proteins | sample CrowatWCoCulture_2_FD_61584 | JGI IMG/M metagenome (GOLD analysis project Ga0064014, IMG submission 61584) | Marine cyanobacteria communities from the University of California, Santa Cruz, USA, analyzing cyanobacterial DNA methylation -... | ecosystem: Host-associated > Microbial > Bacteria >...
TGTTTATTCCCCGGGGCGGCGACAAGGTGGTGCTGGCGGATCGCGCCACACTGAAGAATACGCTGCAACGGGCGGGGATCCTGTCTCATGAGAATATTCGCGGGGTGCGGCTGAACCTTGCATCGAATGAACTCCAGGTATTTGCCAACAACCCGGACCAGGAACAGGCCGAAGACGCGCTGCCGGTGGATTACCAGGGCGAATCCCTGCAGATCGGTTTTAATGTAGGCTATCTGGTTGACGTGATGAATGCGCTGGATGAGGACCAGGTCAAGATTACCCTGTCCAATCCCAACAGCAGTGCATTGATCGAGGCACAGAACGATAACCGCTGCCTTTATGTGGTTATGCCCATGAGGCTGTAGGAGGAGGAGATTGATGAGTACCGTAACGAATGGAATCAAAGGCGCTTTCCGGATTGGCCAGACTGTGTCGGTACTCGGGCGCACCGGGATCAACTGGCTCCGGGCGACCGTCCTCCCACGCCCCGGCTGCTGAGGCAGACCTTTGAGTCCCTCGGTGCGACCTATATCAAGCTGGGGCAGTTCATTGCCAGCTCCCCTACCTTCTTCCCCAAGGAATACGTGGAGGAATTCCAGTACTGCCTGGACAAGACCCCGAACCTGCCGTTCGGCGTCATCAAAAAGATTATCCGTGACGAGCTGGGCCGACCGCTGGATGAAGTCTATTCAGAAATCGATCCGGTGGCATTGGCGTCGGCTTCGATTGCGCAGGTGCATGCCGCGCGGCTGGTAACCGGTGAAGAGGTAGTTATCAAGGTCCAGAAGCCCGGGGTTGAGAACATCCTGCTGACGGACCTGAACTTCCTGTATCTGTCGGCCCGTATTCTTGAAACCCTGGCGCCGAAACTTTCCTGGACCTCCATGTCCGGCATCGTTGAGGAAATCCAGCGGACCATGATGGAAGAGTGCGATTTCATCAAGGAAGCCAACAACCTGAAGGTGTTCCGGGATTTTCTGCACGATACCCACAATGAAGATGCGGCGGTACCCAGGGTTTTCGAGCATTGCAGCACCCGACGGATACTGACCATGGAACGCTTCCATGGCGTCTCGTTGACCGATCTGGAAAGTATTCGGGGTTATGCCCGTGATCCGGAGCGCACCTTGATCACCGCCATGAACACCTGGTTTTCCAGTCTGACTCAATGCGAGTTTTTCCACGCGGACGTGCACGCCGGGAACCTGATGGTGCTGAAGGATGGGCGTGTCGGGTTTATCGATTTTGGCATTGTTGGCCGGATCAAGCCGGATACCTGGCAGGCGGTCAGTGATTTTATTTCGGCGGTGATGGTTGGCAATTTCGAAGGGATGGCCGATGCCATGATCCGTATTGGCATTACCCGCCAGGCCGTTCGGGTGGAGGATCTTGCCGGTGACCTTCGAAGGCTGTATCAACAAATGGACAAGATGGTACCGGACGAGGTTCCTTACGAAGCGGATCAGGCGGAGGACGATGTTAATCATATTCTGATGGATATGGTTAAGATCGGCGAAAGCCATGGTCTGCACTTCCCCAGGGAGTTTGCCCTGCTGCTCAAGCAGTTCCTGTATTTTGATCGGTACGTTCACATCCTGGCTCCGGAAATGGACGTGTTCATGGACGAACGGCTGAACATGCTCCATTGAGGCTGTCGCCTTGAGCGATTGGCTTTTGTACACTAGGGCAGCGTTACTGAAGGGAGGTAACGCTGCCTTTTTCGTTTTGCGGCTTTTGTTCGCCTCCTTTCGCCTCCCCTTCGAGTTTGCTTTTCTATGGCGCTTGTAAAATTCCAGACTGAAAATTTCCGCAATCTGTCTTCTGCGCCTGTCAGTCTGTCGCCTTCCTTTAACTTGTTGTACGGAGAAAACGGCAGCGGTAAAACCAGTGTGCTGGAAGCCATCGGCTATCTGGGGTTGGGTCGGTCGTTCCGGGTGAATCGGCATCAGGCAGTGGTGAGTCACGGTGCACAACGGCTCACGGTGTTTGGTGGACTGGATCATGGCCTGGACGATCGGAGTTGGGCAGACAACGGGGCTCTGGTTCATCGTCTCGGAATTTCCCGGGATGTCGGTCAGAAAGAAACGATTCTTAGGGTGGATGGTGAAGCAGTGCGAAGTCTGTCGAGCCTGGCGAAACATCTGCCGGTTTCGGTTATCGATCCGGGTGTGTTTGATGTGGTCGCGGGAGGACCGGGAAAGCGGCGACAGTTTCTCGATTGGTTAGTGTTCCACGTGGAACCTTCTTTTGGATCGATCTGGCAACAATGCCAGAGAGTCACATCACAGCGGAATCAAATGCTCAGAAATGGTAGACTAGACGAAGCGTTAATGCGGGTCTGGGACCATCAGTACACCACACTGAGTGAACGCATTACCGAGGCGCGCGCTAGCATCTTTGGCAAGTTCAAGGCGGCCTTTGAAAAGCTGGTCAGTGAAGTGGAAGTACCCTGGACTGAGGGTCTGAAGCTCGAGTACTACGCGGGTTGGGATGTTAACCGTCCGCTGTTGGAATTGCTTGCAGATCATCGCGAACAGGAGCGAAAGGTCGGACACACGCTTTATGGTCCGAATCGTGCCGATATCCGGTTGAAGTTTCAGGGGCGGCCTGTCGCCGAAACCTTCTCCCGGGGCCAGCAAAAAACATTGGTTATATTAATGAAGATTGCCCAGGGCATGTTGTTGAGTGACATGGGCAAGCAGGTGACCTTTTTGCTTGACGATATCAACGCCGAGCTGGATGAAGGACATCGGGCTATGTTGGCCAGCAGGTTACAGGCATTACGTTGTCAGGTGTTTATCACGTCTATAGAGCGTCCGTTGGTGGACCAGCTCTGGTCCGAAGGTAAGGCACCGGATTACAGATTGTTCCACGTGGAACATGGCAAATTGACGGAAGAATAAGACCGGTGGGAAAAGCAAAAATGCCCCGGCCTATCACGCTTCAGGAGTTTCCGAATGAGTGAATCGAACTACAATTCCTCCAGTATCAAAGTCTTGAAAGGACTGGATGCGGTGCGAAAGCGGCCAGGCATGTACATCGGGGACACCGATGATGGCACTGGTCTGCATCACATGGTCTTTGAGTTGGTAGACAACTCCATTGACGAAGCGCTCGCGGGCTACTGTTCGGAGATCGGGGTGGTCATTCATCCGGACGAATCGGTAACGGTCAAGGACAACGGCCGTGGTATTCCGGTGGATCTGCACGAGGAAGAGGGGGTCTCGGCGGCGGAGGTCATTATGACCGTGCTCCACGCCGGCGGTAAGTTCGACGACAACTCCTACAAGGTGTCCGGTGGCCTCCACGGTGTGGGTGTATCCGTTGTGAACGCCCTGTCCTCTACCCTCACCCTGACGATCCGTCGTGACAACAAGGTATACGAGCAGACCTACACCCACGGTGTTCCCAATGCGCCATTGGCTGCGGTTGGTGAAACCGATGCTTCGGGCACCAAGGTGCACTTTATTCCATCGCCCGAAACCTTTACCCACATTGAGTTCCACTACGACATTCTGGCGAAGCGACTCCGGGAGTTGGCGTTTCTCAACAGTGGCGTTCGGATCCGTCTGACCGATGAGCGCTCCGGCAAGGAAGAGATTTTTGAATACGAGGGCGGTCTGCGGGCGTTTGTTGAGCATCTGAACGCCAACAAGACACCGATTAACCGGGTATTCCACTTCAACCGCGAACGGGAAGATGGGATTGCGGTGGAAGTGTCCATGCAATGGAATGACGCGTTCCAGGAAAACCTTTACTGCTTTACCAACAACATCCCCCAGCGGGATGGTGGTACTCACCTGGCCGGTTTCCGGGCCGCCCTGACCCGCTCCCTCAACAACTACATTGAGCAGGAAGGTCTGGGCAAGAAAGCCAAGGTCGCGACTTCCGGCGACGACGCCCGTGAAGGCCTGACTGCCATCATCAGCGTCAAGGTTCCGGACCCGAAGTTCTCCTCACAGACCAAGGACAAGCTGGTCTCCTCCGAGGTGAAGACCGCGGTTGAGCAGGAGCTGTACCAGAGTTTTGCGGAGTACCTGCAGGAGCAGCCGAACGAAGCCAAACTCATCGTCAACAAAATGCTGGAAGCCGCCAGGGCTCGTGAAGCCGCTCGAAAGGCGCGTGACATGACTCGCCGCAAAGGCGCCCTGGATATCGCCGGTCTGCCCGGCAAACTGGCCGACTGCCAGGAGAAGGACCCCGCCCTTTCCGAACTTTACATTGTGGAGGGTGACTCGGCCGGTGGTAGCGCCAAACAGGGCCGTGACCGCAAGACCCAGGCAATCCTTCCGCTGAAAGGTAAGATCCTGAACGTGGAAAAAGCCCGCTTTGACAAGATGCTGTCCTCTGCAGAAGTGGGCACCCTGATCACGGCTCTGGGCTGTGGTATCGGCCGGGAAGAATTCAATCCCGATAAACTGCGTTACCACTCCATTATCATCATGACCGACGCGGACGTGGACGGTTCTCACATCCGGACACTGCTGCTGACCTTCCTGTTCCGTCAGATGCGCGAAATCATCGAGCGTGGCCATGTCTTTATCGCCATGCCGCCGCTTTACAAGGTCAAGCGTGCCAAGCAGGAGCAGTACCTGAAGGACGAGAAGGCCAAGGAAGCTTACCTCACCCAGACCGCTCTGGAAGGTGCCCAGCTCTATGTGAACCCGGAAGCCCCGGCGATCAAGGATTCCGCTCTGGAAACCATGGTCAAGGACTACCAGGCGGTCATGAACATGATTGGGCGACTGTCCCGGGCCTACCCGGCCAAGGTGCTGGAGCAGATGCTCCAGAACGTCACGCTCAAGCCTGAGCATCTGAAGGAAGAAGCTTCCGTGGCTCGCTGGGTTGCGCGTCTTGGTGAAGGCCTGGACCTGGATACCCGTACCGGTACCAAGTACACCTTCTCGGTGACCAAGGATACCGAACGGGCCCTGTACCTCCCGAAAGTGACCATCTATGTTCACGGGATTCCCTACGATCACGTCTTCAGTCACGAGTTCTTCGAATCTTCCTCTTACGCGGCGATCGCCCGTATGGGTGAGACTTTGGATGGTCTCATTGAAGAAGGCGCCTATATCCAACGGGGTGAGCGCAAACAGGCGGTCCTGTCTTTCGAGGGCGCTTTGGACTGGCTGATGAAAGAGGCCCAGCGCGGCCTGAACATTCAGCGTTATAAGGGGCTGGGCGAGATGAACCCGGAGCAGCTGTGGGAAACCACCATGGATCCGGAGACCCGTCGAATGATGAAAGTAACGATCGAAGATGCCATTGCGGCCGATCAGATTTTCACAACTCTGATGGGTGACGACGTAGAGCCTCGTCGCAACTTCATCCAGACCAATGCGCTGGAAGTGACCAACCTGGATATCTGATCAACAAATTCCAGGTGCAATAAAAAAAGCGGCGGAGGCTTCCAAACCTCCGCCGCTTTTTTATGTCCGGCCTTATCGGAAAACGTCCGGGACTGCTATTTCCCGGTGGTCGATTCCGAGGACTTGTTCCTTTCCTTCTCTTTCTCCGCCAGATGAGGCGCCATCACCTCTTCCAGGGTGTAACCGGTCAACCGGCGGATGGTGCGCCACAGATAATAGAAAATCAGCATCATCATGATCATCGAAGGAATGGCGATCATCGGATAACTCACCAGGGTCATCCGGCCGAGCTCCTCATTGAACGCCTGGGTGCCGGACGGGCTGACCACGATCCATTTGGCGAGCACGTAGTTCATGATCGATGAAAACAGGAAGGTGCCGGCAAAGAAGTAGCTGGCCTTCAGAAGCCGTTCTTCGAACTCATCAACCCGGTTGTGTTCGGCAAGCGTCTTATGGATCTTATCCACATCCAGAACACTCGGGTTATACAGCAGGGTGCGTACAAGGGGGTACTTGGTCCTTGTGGAGGCAAGCACCGCCAGACCAATGATTGCCGGAATCGCCGCTTCCTTGATGGCGAGCCAGCCGGCATCCAGTTCCAGTAACCCGATGCCCCCGGTCAGGCCAACGCTGATCAGACCCAGTACCGCGATGAAGTTTTTCTTCCGGTATCTGATCAGCTCAAACAGGCCCCAGCCCAGGGGAAACGCCAGGCCGATGATCAGCGCGTTTACGTTGCCCAGGTGTTCGTCGCCACTGAACTTCATCAGGATAACGGAGGGAATGATGATGCTGACCAGCAAATCGACCCAGGGCCTTGGCTTGTGGTCCGGTACGTTGGCGGAGCTCGGAGACGTCATGATCTAGCCTGGTTGGTGAAACTGGAGCAGTGCAGAACGGCACTGCCAAAGAAGTCCTGGCAGTATACGACGAATCCGAGTCCTGACGTAACCGCTGTCAGAGTGCGTTGGCAGTGGGGCTCTGCCAGCCGTAAATGAACTGCCGACTTTGTTTCTGTTATAAAAAAGCCGGGCTTATGCCCGGCTTCTCCGACTCCTCGTGAAATTCAGCGCCGATCAGGCACCGACTTCCTTGAGGCTCTCTTCCACAATTGCCAGGCCTTCTTCCAGCACATCGTCCTCGATGGTGACCGGCATCAGGAAACGCAATGTATTGCCGTACATACCACAGCTCAGAAGAATCAGACCCTTCTCCTTCGCCTTCTTGGTCACCGCAGCCGCCAATTCCGGCTTGGGTGTATGGCTTTCCTTGCTTTCTACCAGCTCGAAGGCAGCCATGGGACCGAGATTGCGTACGTTGTCGACATGGGCAAACTGTTCCTGCCACTGACTGAAGCGCTGCTTGAGCTTCTCACCCAGCGCCTGGGCCTTGCCAAGAATGTCCTCTTCCTTGAACACGTCGAACACGGCCAGTGCTGCGGCACAGGCTGTCGGGCTACCGGTGTAGGTGCCGCCCAGCGAGTTCGGGCCGGACGCATCCATGTACTTGTCGGTGCCAACGATCGCAGAAATGGGCATACCATCTGCCATGCTCTTGGCCATGGTCATCAGATCCGGTTCAACACCACTGTGCTCGATGGCAAACATCTTGCCGGTCCGGCCAAAGCCGCTCTGTACTTCGTCCGCGATCATCAGGATGTCGTTCTCATCACAGATCTTGCGGATTTCCTTCAGGAAACTGGTCGGAGCCGCGTAGAAACCGCCCTCACCCAATACCGGCTCGATAACGATCGCCGCGGTGTCCTTGGCCGGTGAATCCGCCTTCATGGCCATCTTCAGGCCGCGCAGTGCTTCGTCTTCGCTTACGCCATGGTACGGCACTGGATACGGGGCGCGGAAAACGGTACCGGGCATGGGGCCGAAGTCCGTCTGGTAAGGGGCGGCCTTGCCGTTCATCGCCATGGTGTAGAAGGTACGGCCATGATAACCGCCGTCAAAGCAGATCACGTTGGTCTTGCCGGTGGCTGCACGAGCGATCTTCATGGCGTTTTCCAGGGCTTCCGCACCGGAGTTGGCCAACATCACCTTGGCATGGCCGCGTACCGGGACCACGCCGCTGAGTTTCTCTGCCAGTTTAACGTAGCCCTCATAGGGCATAACCGTCTGGCAGGTATGCATCAGCTTGTCCAGCTGTGCCTTGACTGCTTCCACGACCTTCGGATGACGGTGGCCGATGTTCAGTACGCCGATGCCGCCAGCAAAATCGATCATGCGTTTGCCGTCTGCATCCCACAATTCCGCATTCGTTGCGTGGTCGGCAAACTGTTCGTTGGGACTTGCCGCGCCCGCTGCAACGTAGCGTTCTTTGAGTGCCTGCAATTCTTTATTGCTCACTTTGCCATTCTCCCTGGGTTCAGGTTCGAAAGTTTCACCTAACAGTGTAAGTAGTACGGTCACAGGAAACAAATTGACTATCGTCGCCCTCAGGCCGCATCGTCCCGAAATTGCAGTTTTGCCAGCCGCTGATAGAGGGCGTTATGGCGCATCAGCTCATCGTGGCTGCCCACTGCCAGCAGGCGTCCCTGGTCCAGTACCGCAATACGGTCAGCGTCCCGCACTGTTGCCAGACGATGGGCAATCACCAGGGTGGTACGCTCCGCGGTCAGCGCCGGCATCGCTTGCTGGATCAGGTTTTCACTTTCCGCATCCAGGGCACTAGTGGCTTCGTCCAGCAACAGGATCGGGGCATCGGCAAGCAGCGCACGGGCGATAGCAAGACGCTGCTTCTGGCCACCGGACAGGCCCAGTCCGGCATCTCCAAGCCGGGTTTCGTAGCCTTTGGGCAGCGCCTGGATGAAATCATGGGCATGGGCGATCTTGGCCGCCTGCTCGACGTCCTGCTGGCTGGCATCGGGCCTTGCATAACGGATGTTGTCGGCCACGGTGCCATGGAACAGGGCGGGATTCTGGGGCACCAGGGAAAAACACCGACGCAGAGTATGGAGCGACAGATCGGCGGTGTTAATGCCATCGATGAGAACTTTACCGTCCGTTGGCTGGTAAAAGTGCAGCAGCAGATCGAACAGAGTCGATTTTCCGGCTCCGGACGGGCCCACCAGAGCCAGTGTCTCGCCGGCCTTCACCGTCAGAGAGAGATCTGTCAGCGCCGGGTGTTCCAGACGTCCCGGGTAACTGAAGCTCAGGTGATCAATCCGGATCTCACCCTGAACGGGCTCCGGAAGGTTTACGGTCGTCTCTTTTCGCTCAAACGCCGGCTCCGTCTGCAACAGCTCAAACAGCCGTGCCGCCGAACCGGCCGCCCTCTGCAACTCGCCAATCACCTCGCTGATGGCACCGGCAGCAACGCCCACCAGCAGGCTGTAAAACACGAAGGCCGCCAGTTCGCCGGGGCTGATCCGGCCGTTAATCACATCCAGCCCCCCTATCCAGATAACAATCCCGACGGCGCCCATCACCAGGGAAATAGCCAGCGTGGTCAGCCAGGCCCGCTGACGGATACGCTGGCGGGCGATCTCGAACGCCCGTTCAGACACTTCGGAAAAGTATTTGCGGTCGTGGGGCTGATGGTTGAAGGCCTGAACGGTCTTGATCTGGGTAAGGTTCTCGCCCACATAACTGCCAACATCGGCCACCCGGTCCTGGCTCAAACGGGACAGTGCCCTTACCCGCCGGCCAAAGAACAAGATGGGGGCAATCACCAGCGGAAAGCCCAGCAGAATGATACTCGCCAGCTTGGCGTTGGTAATGAACAGCAGCAGCAACCCGCCGACCAGCATCAGGGCGTTACGCAGGGCAATGGATACGGTCGAGCCAATCACCGATTGCAGCACGGTGGTATCGGCAGTAAACCGAGACTGGATCTCGAGGGCCCGGTTCTGCTCGAAAAAGCCCGGATGAAGATCAATCAGGTGGTTGAACACCTTCTTACGAATATCCGCCACCACACGCTCGCCGATCCAGGACACCAGATAGAACCGGGCAAACGACCCGAACGCCAGGCCCAGCACCAGTATGAAAAACAACCCGATGGCCCTGGCCAGGTTCTCCGGCGACTCGGTGGCTAATCCCTGATCCACGAGAATACGTAAACCCTGCCCTAACCCGAGCGTAATTCCGGCCGTAAAAATCAGCGCCACCAGGGCACCGGCGACAGCCCGGCGATAGGGGCTGATAAAGTCGATGACCAGTTTCAGGGCTTTGCGGTGACGAGTGTTAATGATGTGCCTCCACGGTGTTGGCTACTGTAGACTCCAGCTTCAATACGGTTTCGTCTTGGAACAGGACTCATCATACCTGAGCTCCCCTGGCTTTCGCTGGGAGGAACTTCTGTTATAGAGCATCGACTGTTGTTGGTGTGGAGGGCACTGTCGGATTACGCTGCGCTAATCCGACCTACCAGGAGCCAGCAAAGCCCGAAGCCGGAGTCAGACCGTAAACCGTAGGTCGATGAGATGGTCTCCTCCCCTCCTAATCGGCGTCGCAATGCGCCAGGATAGGGAAGGAGAATTTTCCTATCAGAAACGAGTGGGAGGAGACCATGAGTAAGGTTACAACGGTTGGCATTGATCTCGCAAAGAACACGTTTGTCCTTTTTGGGCTGGGCCCTAAAGGTCACAGCGGGTGGAAGCGCAAAGTTCGCCGCAAGCAGTTGCTGGAGCAGCTGGTGCGTTTGGAGCCTTGCACAGTCGCTCTTGAGGCGTGTGGGAGCTCGCACTATTGGGCTCGCCAGATACGAGCGTTAGGGCATCAGGTTGAGTTGTTACCGCCTCAACATGTGAAGGGCTATCTTCGAGGTCAGAAAAACGATTACAACGATGCTCGGGCCATTGCGGAGGCCAGTGAACATGGGCGAATTCGCCCGGTGCCGATCAAAGAGGTCGAGCAGCAGGATGATCAGATGCTGCACAAGCTGCGCCAGGGCGTGAGCAAGGATCGGGTACGAATCAGCAATCAGCTTCGAGGGTTGCTGGCCGAGTACGGTGTGATCATGCCCCAGGGAATAGCGGCGCTGCGCCGGGAGCTGCCACTGGCACTGGAAGACGCTGACAACGGGTTGAGCGAGCGGGCCCGGCAGTTGTTGCACCGCCAGTATCAGCGTTTTCTGGAAGTAGAGCAGGAACTGGCCTGGTACGACCAACAAGTAAAGCAGAGATCGAGACAGGATGAGACCTGTCGGCGCCTGCAAGCGATACCGGGCGTTGGTGAAGTCGTCGCCAGTCTGCTGAAGGGCTGGATGGGTGATGGCCGCCAATTCCGGCGAGGCCGAGACGCTGGCGCAGCGCTGGGCCTGATCCCCCGTCAGAACAGCACCGGGGGCAAAGACGTCTTACTGGGAATCAGCAAGCGAGGCGACCCGTACGTACGCGCCCAACTGGTTCACGGGGCGAGAGCGGTGGTTGCCCGTGCGGACGGGAAAATGGACCGCCTCAGCCGATGGATCCAGCGACTCAAGGCAGAGCGAGGGTTCAACAAGGCAACCGTCGCATTGGCCAACAAGTTGGTTCGCATTGCCTGGGTGATTATCGCCCGAGGCGAGCACTACCAGCCATCGGAGCAACGGCTGGCGGTATGAATAAGTCAGGGATTGACTGAGCTAAATCACCGACGCGACGTCGGAAAGTAAAGCGGTTACCCTTCCCGCAGGTTGCGAGGGTCACAGCAATCGATGGCATAACAGGTCAGACCGGCCTGCCGAAAACCTGACTAATCCAAGGGCCCCAGAGGCCGTTAGGTCGATAAGGACGGCAGGCGCGGATCTTCCATCAAGGCCAGAGGCGACAAAGCCGCCTCATCAAACAGGCCGGATATACGGGCGCAAACCTGTCCCTGACATTGAGTGCTGAGACCTTGCAAACGGGGAGGAGACCATATACGGATTAGCCCAGCGTAATCCGACAACATTATTAAAGGATATTCCCAGTGCGCGCCTACGCCGACAACGATTACCCGGCAGATCATAAACCGGATTGGAAAATCATTTCAGGCCTCTGGCCCTATCTCGCTGAATTCCGCGGCCGGGTAGTCCTGTCCCTGGTTTTGCTGGTGTTGGCCAAGCTGGCCACCGTCGCCACCCCCATCGCCCTGAAATACATCGTCGACTACCTCGATCAGAACCGCGGCGCGGACATGCTGCTTTGGATCCCGGTGGTTCTGGTGGTGGCCTATGGTTCGCTGCGCTTTGGCGCCACGCTGTTCAATGAGCTTCGGGATGCGGTTTTCGCGCGGGTGGCGGAGCGGGCCATGCGACGGGTGTCCCTGCGGGTGTTCGAGCACCTGCACCAGCGGGAACTGGCTTTCCACCTGGACCGCAAGACCGGTGGCCTGGCCCGGGATATCGAGCGGGGTACCAACGGCATCAGCTTCCTGCTGCGCTTTACCCTGTTCAATATTGTTCCCACCCTCCTGGAAATCCTGCTGGTGGCCGGCATCCTGTTCGTGGTGTTCAACGTCGGTTATGTGTTGGCGATTCTGGTGGCCGTGGTGGTCTACGTGGTCTTTTCCATCAAGATTACCGAGTGGCGGACCAAATTCGTGCGCGAAGCCAATGCCCGGGATAACCAGTCGAACTCGCGGGCGATCGACAGCCTGCTGAACTATGAAACCGTCAAATACTTCAACAATGAACGCTATGAGGCGCAGTTATACGACGTCGATCTGGACGACTGGGAACAGGCCCGGCTGAAAAACCGGTTGTCCCTGGCCGCGCTGAACTCCGGCCAGGCGCTGATTATTGGTCTGGCGATGATCGTGATCATGGCCATGGCGGTCCAGGAAGTGGCCAGCGGTGAGATCACCCTGGGTGACTTCACCATGATCAATGCCTACCTGCTCCAGCTGTTCATTCCCCTGAACGCCCTGGGCTTTGTCTATCGGGAAATCCGGCAGGCCCTGGTGAATGTCGAGCGGCTGTTCAAACTGCTGGGGGATAAACCGGCCATTGAAGATGCCCCGGATGCCACCGAGCTGGCTGTGGATAAAGGCGAAGTGCAGTTCGACCATCTCCACTTTGCCTATCGCCCGGACCGGCCGATCCTGCGGGATGTGAATTTCACCATCCCGGCCGGTCACAAGGTTGCGGTGGTGGGGGCCAGCGGTGCCGGCAAATCCACCCTCGCCCGCCTGCTGTTCCGTTTTTACGACGTCGATGAGGGCGCCATCCGTATCGATGGCCAGGATATCCGTAACGTGAGCCAGGACAGCCTGCGATCGGCGATTGGTGTGGTGCCCCAGGATACGGTGCTGTTCAACGATACCCTGTATCGGAACCTGGCCTACGGTCGGCCGGAAGCTACCGAGTACGAGGTTTATCGGGCGGCCCGGATGGCCCACCTGGAAGAGTTCATCCGTAGTCTGCCGGATGGCTATGAAACCAAAGTGGGTGAACGCGGCCTGAAGCTTTCCGGCGGTGAAAAGCAGCGGGTAGCCATCGCCCGGGTGATTCTGAAGAACCCGCCGCTGCTGATTCTGGATGAGGCCACGTCCAGCCTCGATTCACTCTCTGAGCAGGCAATCCTTGGCGCGCTCAACGAAGTCAGCCAGCAACGGACCACGCTGGTAATTGCCCATCGGCTCTCCACCATCCGGGATGCCAATACCATCTTGGTGATGGACGCCGGACGAATTGTCGAGGGTGGCAGTCACAACGAGTTGTTGGCCGCTGGTGGCTACTACGCCCATCTCTGGGCGCAGCAGCACAGCCGTGACGAAGAAGGCGGTGACGACAAAAAGGACGCCAGTGACTAGTTCGCCCTGAGCCTTTCGGCCAGGCCGGAGGCCCGGACTACCTGCTGCCCGACAGCGTCCCTCAGAACCTCCTGGGTGCCGGTAATCAGGCTGAACCAGTTTCGGGCCCGGGTGATGCCGGTGTAGATCAGTTCCCTCGTCAGGACGGGGCTGAGCCGGTCTGGCAGCACCAGGCAGGTGTGGTTGAACTCCGAACCCTGGGATTTGTGCACCGTCATAGCGTACACGGTTTCCAGCTGCTGCAGACGACTGGGCGAGATCCAGCGGATACCGCCAGGCGCGTCGCTGCTGGGGAACGCCACTCGCAGGGTGTATCGGGCCTCACCGGTTTCAGTCCGGTCCCAGGGCACGCTGACGGTAATGCCGATGTCGCCGTTCATCAGGCCCAGGTTGTAGTCGTTGCCGGTAATCAGCACCGGTCTGCCGGGATACCAGCCTTCTGCCCGTGGGATCAGCTTTTCCGCCAGTAACTGCCGTGCGATCCGGTCGTTCAGTCCTTCCACGCCCCAGGGGCCCTTGCGCAGGGCACAGAGCACCTGAAAGTCACTGAAGGCTTCAAGGAGCTGAACCGCCATCGCATCCCAGTCTTCGCGAGGGCTGTTTTCGTTCAGGCCGTGATTCTGTAGGCGTTCCAGATAATGGCGGTAACCAACCGGTGGTGGCAGGCTCTGGCCGTTCACATGTCGACCCTGCCCGGCATTGCGGAATGCCTCGGGTGAGCCGGTGATGGCATGACGACACACCCGATCCAGGGTGTCTTCCGGATCCGGTTTTCCGGATTGGCCGTTGAGCAGGATGACGTCGTCGAAGACCGCTTCCCGGATCTGGCGCAACATGGTGCTATCAAGGGCATTGGTATTCACGGCTTCCGCGAACGCCCGGATGCCGCTGTCTTCCCGGAACCGGTAACTCTTGCGAAGCATGGCCACGGCCTGGTCCATGGGCTGGCCGGTTGCGTCCACCAGTGACTCGGGTATCTGGCTACCGGTCATGGCGGCCAGCCACTGTGCCGTTTCCGGGGTGTAGTGGGCCTGCAAGGCCCGCTGGCACAGCTCACCCAGTACCGCACCGGCATCCACCGAGGCGAGCTGATCCTTATCGCCCAGCAGGATCAGCTGGGCGTTGGCGGGCAGGGCATCGAATACCGACGCCATCAGGTCGACGTCCACCATCGAGGCCTCGTCGATCACCAGGATATCCACCAGCAGCGGGTTGTCGCGGTTATGGCGGAATTTGCGGGTATCCGGCCGGCTGCCCAGCAACCGGTGCAGGGTGGTGACCCTGGTGGGAATATCAGCCAGCTCCACGTTGCCTGGCAGTTCGGCAAGGGGCAAGCGGCTGACTGCCCCACCGATGGATTCGTTCAGACGGGCGGCCGCCTTGCCGGTGGGAGCAGCCAGGCGGATGCGGAATTTGCGGCCGGCCCGATCGGGGGATTCCCCGGCGACCGCCTGCACGGCTGCCAGCAGATTAACCACGGTGGTGGTCTTGCCGGTGCCGGGTCCGCCGGTGATCACGGCGAAACGGCTGCGGGCCGCCAGGGCACAGGCCAGCTTCTGGTAATCCACCGGTTCTGTCGACTGGAACAACTGGCCGAGTGCGCGGGACAGGGTTTGTGCCGGCCTGGATTCCGGATCCGCCAGGGCGGACGGCAGAGCCAGGCGTTGGGTGATGCCCTCAGCAATGCGTTGCTCGTAGCGCCAGAATCTGCGCAGGTAAAGCCGGGTCCCGTTCAGCACCAGCGGTGTTGTATGTGAGCCATCACTCACCGCGCAGGCCCTTCCCAGTATGCTCAAACATTCCGGCAGCGTCACAAAAGCAAGCACCTCGGCCGGTTTTGGCTGCTCCGGTTCGCCGGTGCCGGAATCGGTGAGTGGCTCGGAAACCGACTCCTCCGGCGGCAGTGACAGGGTATGGCCGGCATCGGCAAGGAGATGGGCCAGATCCACGCAAACATGGCCACGACCCACCTGATGTGAGACCAGTGCCGACAGCAGCAGAACCAGCGGATGCGGGCGTTCGCCCTGCTCTTCCGACAGCTCCCGGATCAGCCGGGCGAAACCCACATCCAGCGGGCGGATCCACTCCGCCTGCTGCCAGTGAACCAGCAGAGCCTCGGTTTTATCCGGGCTGGTGAGCAGATCGTTGATATCGATGCTGGCATCACCGGCTGCCGACAGGGTCGACGTTTCCGGGGCGGTGTCCTCCGCGAACAGATCAATCTGGTGGTCGGATTTTCCGGTGTGAGAACGGGAACGGCTCATGCAGCCACCTCCCCGGTTACGGACTCGCCATCGAACAGGGCATCCAGTTCTTCAATCAGGGCTCTGGGTGGTTTGTCGGTGAAGGCACCGCCGCTGGCGGAATCAACGCCTCGCAGGAACAGGTAAACCGCGCCGCCAATGTGCCGCTCGTAGTCGTAATTCGGCAAACGGGCTTTCAGCAGTCGGTGCAGGGCCAGCAGATAGAGCACGTATTGCAGATCGTAGCGTTTATCCAGGATGGCGTTGCCCATGGCCTGGTCGGTATAGGCGCTGTCATCCTCGCCCAGGGTATTGGATTTGTAGTCCAGCACGTAATACTGCCCGTTGTGTTCGAACACCAGATCGATAAAGCCCTTGAGCATGCCGTTGAATCGGGTCTCCTCGACCCGGGGCCGGTCAGCGCCGTTCAGGGTGTGCGCGGTCACCAGCTGGTCCAGTTTCCGGACGCTGACGTTGCGGCTCTCAAACCAGAACTCCAGTTCCGGGCGCAGGGTGGTCAGGTTCGCCAGGCTTACCCCTTCTGTGCCAGCCCGGTCGAGGCTCAAGGGCCTGCTGATCAATGCCAGCAGCCAACGCTCCAGCGGTTCCACCCAGTCACTCCAGCCACGGGTTCCGCAGCGTCGGGCCAGTTGCTCATGAAGCAGGGGCGGGTTATCCACAACCCGCTGGAACCCCTGCTGCGTGCACCACTCCAGCAATTCGTGCAGGAAAGTGCCGGGGCCGGCGCCCTTGGGAAAGTTGTGCTGGTTGCGGTGCGTAGCTATCGGTTCCGCCTCTTCCCCTGCCTCCTGGCTGCTTTCTTCCAGCAGGTTCTGGGTCTGGGCGTCTTCCACCTCACCGGTGAAGGCGATTCCGGTGCCGGTCATGCCGGTGTATTCGATGGACGAGTAACTGGCAATCCACCAGTCCTCTTTTGCCTCCCGGGAGGAGACCAGCGCCGGGCCGAGGGCCTCCGGGGCCTGCTCGTGGTATTGCGTCTCGTCCGGATCCGGTAACGGGGTTATCCGGATCTCTGCTCTGCCCTGGGCCAGCTGACTCAGGCGGTCGCTGATACGGCTCTGCCCATCGCCGGCAATCAGGTAGCCCAGACCGCTTTGCTGCCAGTTGTCCAGGGCCGCCGTGCCCACCCAGGTGGCGAACCGTGCCCGGGTCAGGGCCACGTAGAGTTTGCGGATATCTTCTCCCAGGCGCTCCTGGTCGGCCCTGGCGACGTCTTCCGGCGCGGGGTCGAATACGGTGACCAGCTTTCCCTGGTCATCGTGATAGCGCACGAAGGCCTGCTTTTCACTCTGGGCGCGAAAGGCGGTGCCGAAGGGCAGGAACACCAGCGGGTACTCCAGACCCTTGGATTTGTGCACGGTGATGACCTTCACCAGACCGGCATCGCTTTCCAGCCGCAGGGTACGGTGTTCGTCTTCCTCATCGGCCGCCCGCAGGATCTGGGTGTAGTGGTGCACCAGGGCATGTTCACCGTCCAGTTGCAGGCTGTCCTGCTGCAGCAATTCGGCAATGTGCAGAATGTCGGTCAGCCGCCGTTCGCCGTCGGGCCGTTGCAGCAATCGGCCCGGCACTTCGAAATCCATCAGGAAGGTTCTCAGCATCGGCAGCACACCCTGCTTCTGCCATTGCTGCTGGTAACCGATAAAGCGCTCGATTTCCCGCTCCAGCACCAGCTCGTCGGTGAGCAGCTGATTCAGGGCATGCCAGGACTGACCCAGGGTGGGCGTGGCCAGGGCCGCGCGGATGTAAGCCAGTTGCCGGGGCTCGGCAAACGCCCGCAGCCAGCACAGTATTTCTTTGGATTCCCGGGAGGTCAGCACCGAATCCCGGTCTGACAGGTAGACGCTCTTGATGCGTCGGCGACCCAGGGCGTCCCGAACCGCACTGGCCTCGTTGCGGTTGTTAACCAGTATCGCGATGTCTTTCGGGGCAACCGCCTCCAGATCCTCCGGATGTTCCGGCAAGGCAAAACCTGCCTGTCCGGCCTGACCCAGGGTCAGCAAACGGGCGATCTCGCTGGCGCAGGTTTCTGCCACGTCGGCCGTGGCGGTGCCCTTGGCAATGCCTTTTGGATTGCCGTCCCTGTCCTCTTCCCCGGATTCGTGGGTCCAGAACACCAGGCTGGGCTGCACCTCGCCGTTGATCGACCAGCTTCGTTTGGTGCCGTTGGCGTCCACTCCCTGGAACGGCAGCGGTGAAGTATCGCCCTTGCCGAACAGGAAGGCGCCGTCCCGGCTGTGCTGGTCGCTGTGTTCAAATACCCGGTTGACCGCCGCCACCATGGTTTTGGCGGAGCGGAAGTTTTTACCCAGTGTGTAGGTTCGCTCTTTCACGCCCTGCCTGGCCTGCAGGTAGGTGTAGATATCGGCACCCCGGAAGCCGTAAATGGCCTGCTTGGGATCCCCGATCATCAACAGGCAGGTGCGGGCGTCGGCGCTTTCGACATCGTAGATACGGTCGAAAATGCGGTACTGCACCGGGTCGGTGTCCTGGAATTCGTCGATCAGGGCCACCGGAAACTGGCGCCGGATCGTGGCCGCCAGCTGGTCCCCGCGGGGGCCGTGCAGCGCATCGTCCAGCCGGGTGAGCAGATCGTCAAAGCCCATTTCCGAGCGTTTCTGCTTTTCCGCTTCCAGCCGCTCGGCAATCCAGTGGCTGGCGTGGCGCAGGATATCGGATTTGGCGCTGGGCTGGTTCTGGCTGAAATCCAGCAGCGCGTCGATGGCATCGAAGGCAGGATGATGGGGGGGCGGATTCATCGCCCTTGAGAATGTTGTCGAGACCCTCGGGCGCCTGATTTTTGTAACCGGCGGCACTATCGATTTTTTCGGGCAACAGGTCGTCCGATTCCGCCCAGGCGACCAGAAAGTCCCAGACCTTGACCATGGCGTTCTTGCTGGCGCCGTGGAGCCGCTTGCTCTTGTTCAGGTCGTTCAACAGCTCGATGACGTCTCCGCGCCACTGACCCCAGGGGTGAGCCTTCAGGGCCTGTGACTGTTCCAGACGCCGCCTGACCACCTGGTCGATGGCCTGGTAAACGCTGTCCGGCGCTGTGCCGAGGCTCTGAGGATCGTCAATCAGGTTGCGAACACCCTGGCGCAAATCCCCGGGCGTTTTCCAGTGGCTCAGGGCCTCGTCCATCAGCGCCGGCGGCAGTGGATAGACAAAGGTGCGCCAGTAATCCCGGGCGACCTCGTCCAGCAATTCGCTCTGGTCGGTTTCCAGGGTGAGCTTGAACAGGCTGCCGCTGTCGAAGGCGTGCTCGCTGAGCATGCGGTTGCAGAAACTGTGAATGGTGGATACCGCCGCCTCGTCCATCCACTCGGCGGCCAGCAGCAGCTTCTTGCGGCATTCCGGCCAGCTGGCCGGATCCGGGTAGCTTTCATCCCTCAGCTGATAGATCAGCGCCGTTTCCGCGGGCGGGTTGGGCTCGTCATCAGCCTCGGAAAACACCTCGGCGGCCTGGGTGAGCCGGGTGCGGATACGGTCACGCAGTTCCTTGGTGGCGGCCTCGGTAAAAGTGACCACCAGCAGATTGGGAGGCAGCAGGTTCTGCAGCGGACTGTCGGGCGACTGGCCGTGGCCAAGCACCAGGCGCACGTACAGAATAGCAATGGTGAAGGTTTTGCCGGTGCCGGCACTGGCCTCAATCAGGGCACTGCCGTTCAGGGCCAGGGCCAAGGGATCCAGGTTCCGGTTCCTGTTGTTCATCTGTTCTATCATTCCACACTCCCGATCTGATCCGCCGCCGACTTGCCCTGCTCGGCTTCCCATATCGGCACATAGAGCTGATGCAACAGGGCCTCGAATTCGCCGCTGGCCATCAGCCGTTCCGGGGTTTCGAATGCGCCCATCAGGTAACCGGTGTCCCGCTCCAGAGCGGTGGTATAGGCCTGCTCGGCCTCGCTGATAGCCCGCTCGTGGTCACCGACATACTTTTTACCGCCGTAGAAACTGGTGATCCAGGCAAAGCCGGCCTCGCAATGAATGGGCAAGGCCCGGGTGGTGGCTTCCATCCACCGGGTGAGCACCGCCTCGAACAGCGGTCTGGCTTGTTCCGGAGCCAGAGCTGCAAAGCGGAACCGGCGGCCTTCCTCCTTGCCCAGAACCAGGGTTTCGAACGGTTGCCCGCCCAGTTGCCCGGCCAGATGAATCAGCCAGTCCCGCATCAGGTTGGCGTAGCGTACTTTCTTGCCCGATCCGGAGCCGCTCAGCAGGCTGGAACTGGCCACCACCAGCCGGCACAATTCGCCCTCGGCATTGCAGCGAAGGCCGTCGATCAGATCGGCAACGGCTACCGAGCCGAGAGGATTTTCAAACTGGTAGTCAAAAGGCAGAGGCTCGGCGACTGCCTCCGGCCAGTCAGCCAGTGCGCTCTGATACCGCTCGAACAGGTCCGGCAAGCGACCGGCCAGCTCGGACCGCAGGCGGTGCTCGGTGACGCCCATCCCCAGGTCCCCCCGTCGGGCCATCCGGTCCAGGGTCGTCTGCAATCGATCGTCCAGTTCTTCCTCATTGCCGGCTTTCAGCAGTCCGTCCTGAATCAGCTCGTTATCCAGGCGCCAGCGGTCGAGGCCGTCCAGATCAAAATTCTCGTTGTCGGTGTCGTCGTCCTCGACATCCTCGAAGCGCACCTGGAGTCGACGCTGATAAAAGGTGTCGATGGGCTTTTTCAGGAAAGCCGCCAGATCGTTCAGGCTGATGGGCTCTTCGGGCGCCTGGTACGGAAGTGCAGACTGAGTCTGTTCTATAGCCTCAGCACCATGAGCACTGCGCCATTCCCGTTCATAGGTAAATAGACGGCGGGCCTTCAGGACGTCGTTCAGTGGCCTGGGCTGGCTGTCTTCGCCCTCGCCACCCTCACCACCCTTACCAACCCCGTCCAACCCGTTGGCTTTCGGGAAATAGGCCCGGCTGAACGGTTGCAGCGGATGCTGGGTGGTGAGGGCGTCGGTGACCTTTGTCTCCGGTTGCCCGGCCACGGACCAAAGGCTGTCCAGATGATCCTGTAGCTGGCCCACCAGCACTGACGGTGGCCGTTCCGAATCATCCTTAATGCTGCGGCCTACCCAGCTGATATACAGCTGCTCCCGGGCGGACAACAGGGCTTCCAGGAACAGGTAGCGATCGTCTTCCCGGCGGGAACGGTCCCCCGGCCGGTAATCCTGGGCCATGAGATCGAAATCCACCGGCGGCCGTGAGCGGGGGTAGTCACCGTCGTTCATGCCCAGCAGGCACACCTTCCGGAAGGGTATGGCCCGCATGGGCATCAGGGTGGCGAAATTTACCTTGCCGGCCAGGAAGCGCTGGTTAAGGCCGCCTTCATCCAGCCCCTCCAGCAGGATATCCTTGACGATATTCAGGGGCAGCGTCTGTTCCTGCAGGCCGGCGGCCATGGCGTCATCCAGCCACTGTTCCAGCTGGCGCCGGAAACGGTTCAGCAGCAACAGGTCGCTGCCTTCCACCTTGTGGAAAAACTGCCCGAGCATCTCTGAGAACAGGCGTTCCCAGTCTTCCGGTGTGCGATTGCTCTGCAGCGCCTGCCAGAGGGTTTCCAGCTGATGCACAAAGTCGTTCAGGCGGCCTGCCAGGCTGGCCTGCAGGCCACCGATCTCGCCGAAAGGTTCCACGCCTGCCCAGGGCTCGTCGTCACCCATGCCATAACCCAGCAGCATCGCCCGCAGGCCGGATTGCCAGGTATTGCGTTCCAGTTCCGCCGGCAGGTCCAGACTTTCACGGTGCCGACCGTGCAGGCCCCAGCGGATATTGGCGCCCTCTACCCAGCGCCGGGCGAGGGGGATTTCCTCTTCGCTGATACCGAAGCGGTCCCGTATGCCGGGCACCTCCAGCAGACTGATGATCTCACTCACCGCGAAGCGGCTGCGGGGCAGTGACATCAGGGTTTCCAGGGCGATCAGCACCGGTTCATGGTGGCGCTGGCCCTGGTCGGAAATGGTGAAGGGGATGTGGCGTTTCCGGCCGGGCTGGTAACGGCCGAACACGGCCTGGATGTGCGGCGCGTACACGTTGATATCCGGCACCATCACGATGACGTCCCGGGGCCGCAGCGTTGGATCAACGTTGAAAGCCGCGAGAAGCTGATCGTGCAGAATTTCCACTTCCCGCTGGGGGCTGTGGGCCTGGTGGAACGCCAGGGAATGATCCTGCTGCAGATCCAGTTGTCGCTGCTGCTGGCGGATTTCCTGGAGCGGCGTCAGGTTGTGGATATCGTTCTGCAGCTGGTGCAGCAGGCGCGGTGCGTCCTCGTTGCCATGGTCCGAGAAGATATCGATTTTCTGGTCCGGGGTCTGGAAGCTGCCCCGGTATTCCTCCGGGTTATCGAACTCGTCCAATAGACGGATGTAGTCCCGGCCCTGCTTGCCCCAGGCGGCCAGCAACGGATTGGCGTGCTGGTGCAGCTGGTCCGGATCTTCAACGGATGATAGCGCGGGATGGGTTTTGCCCCGTTTGCGTTCGGCGGTGAGCAGCTCCCGGTCGCTGATGATATCGGCCCAGTAAAACTGGCAGGGGTTGTGAACGCAGAGCACCACCTGGCTGAACCGGCTCAGCACATACAGGGCTTCCAGCGCTTGCCGCGGTAGCGAGGAGACGCCGAACACGACAATACGGGTCGGCAACCGGGACGGGTTGGCGGGCGCCGGCATGCGCTGGCCCTGTTCCATGAACCGGGTGTGGATCTGCGAGCGGCTGGTATGGGCTTCAGCGCCCACATCTTCTACCAACCTCCGCCAGAGCAGGGGTTGCCAGCGCGTTTCCGCATCCAGCGGTTTTTCCTCGGCCCGGGCCGTGATAATCACGTCCTTGCCCTGCTCCCAGGCAGCCAGCCAGTCGGCCCGGAATACCTGGTACTGGTCGAACAGATCCGCCACTTTCTCAGCAAGCTGGAAATTGCGCAGGTCCGGATCGTTACCCTCCAGAAACCGGGCCAGGGGTGTAAAGGCTTCGTCCTGCCCCACCAACCGGGGCAGCAACCGGTACAGCCGCCACACCAGGCGACGCTTGTCGAAGGGCGACTGTTCCGGCACCTCGCCGTCCGGGAGCACGGCCCGATAGGCCTGCCAGATAAACCGGGCCGGGAACAGAAAATCCATGCCGGCGGCAATTCCCAGGCCGCCTTCCATGCCATCGTCAGTGCGCTTCTCCGCCAGTGCCAGCTTCAGCCACTGGGCAATGCCGTTACTCTGTACCAGGAAGGTTTCACTCTGCAGCGGGGGCATGGGATTGTGCTGGCAGATATAGACAACGGCCCGGCGCAGATCTTCCAGATGGTTAGCGTGAATCGCGTGAAACCCGGGTTCGATGGGAGCGGGTTTATCGGTGGACAGAGCGGCCATGGGTTTCCTTGTCTGATATGCAGTTCAATCCTGTTGTCACAGGTTACCGTATGTGACCACAGATGCGGACAGTCTGAAACGTTCGATCACCGGAAATCATGACGGCCCGTTGCGACAGGCGGTGTCGTGAACTATCTGCTCAGGAGAGACGCATTATGTGGACACTGATCACCGGCGCCGGCTCGGGCATTGGCCGGGCCCTCGCTCTGGAGCTTGCCGCCCGGGGCCATAACCTGATTCTTGCCGGCCGGACCCTGGCGAAGCTGGAGGAGGTGGCGGAAACACTTCGCGCCGAAGCACCTGACTGTGAAGTGATGACACTGGGCGTTGACCTGGCGGATCCCGCCAGTACCCGCGATCTGGCCCATCAGGTGAGTGATGCGGTCGATCACCTTTCAGCCTTTGTCTATTGTGCCGGCGTGGGTGAACCGGCCGCGGATTTCGCCAGCCTTGGCCTGATTGATTTTCAGGAAGCGTTGGCCGTGAACGTGTCTGCCCCGATGCTGCTCACCCAGTCGTTGCTGCCGGTGCTGAAAGGCGGCGATCCCGCATCGAGGATTGTCATGATTGGTGCGGGCATGGACAAGCACGCTCAGCCGGGAACCGGCAGTTACGGGATCAGCAAAATGGCGTTGCGTCGGCTGGTGCGACAGATGTCCGTGGAATTCGACACGATGTCGGACGGACCGGTGGTGAGTCTGTTCCAGCCGGGGCTGGTGGATACCCCGGAATCCGGAGCCATATCCATAAGGCGGGTGAAATGAACCTTCCCCACGCGGAGTGGCTGAACAGGCGCCTCGCGTCCGGCGACTGCCTGACCGCCGAACAAGCCGCCAGTGCATTGGCCTTCACGCTGAACCAGGTTCCGGAGAGTGATTTTCACGGTGCCGTGTTCAACGGCGCCGATCTGGTGGATTCATTGTCGTTTGCCGGAAGCTGACGGCTGGGGAAGTGGATCCTTGCCGTAAGCCCCTGTTTTACAGGGGAACCCGCATGGTTTCGCCGCTGCTGTCCGGCATACCGATCATTTCGTCGGTACCGGTAGGCGGAATCACTTCGGTGCTGGTCACGTGATAATCGTGAAAGTATTCCCGTACCGCGCAGGCACCTGAAAACAGAACCGGCTTGTCGTGGGGGTCGGTCAGAACATAGCCCTGGCCATCCAGATAGAACCGCGCCATGTAATAACGCCCCTCCATGGAGACGATCTCCAGCAAGGAAATGGTGTCGTGTTTGTGGCTTTTCAGTTCGCCAGTGTCCATGTGCATCGGAAGTCTCCCGCAGGTTTGTTGTCGTAATGAAGGTTACGGAACACACAGCCAAACAGGTCAATAAACGAGCAATCAGGAGGATCCGGCTCGCCCGACACCCCGTATTGTTTAAAAGATGAACAATAGAGAGGTGCCATCATGGGTCACCAAAACATCATATTCGGAAAGTGGCTGATTCCCGTTCTTTTGACTTTTATGGGGCTGGCCATCCTCGGGTCCTCACAGTCTGTAGCCAGCGACAAAGATGCTGAAATCCGCGACACCATCCTTCGCCAGATCGAAGCCTTTGCCAATAACGACGAGGAGCAGGCCTGGGCCCACGCGTCTGAGGGCATCAAGCGTCGATTCGGGTCGTCCCAGGTGTTTGTTGATATGGTTCGCGAAGCCTACCCGGCTGTGCACAACGCCACGGCCATCGAATTTACCCAGCGCGTGCCCCATGGCGCCTTTGAAATCCAGGTTGTGCGGTTACAGGGGCCGGAAGGCAAGCGGTGGGACGCCTATTACCGGATGGTGCTCACTGAAGGTGCCTGGAAGGTGGCCGGCGTGAGACTCCAGCCGGCCGAGCTGGGCATTTAACGGGGTCAGGCCAGGTGCCGCCCGCCGTCCAGGGGAAGGGTCCTGCCTGTGATGTAAGGGTTGTCCAGCAGGAACTGCAGTGTGGCGACAGCAACCTCGGCCCCGGGCTCGATACCCATCAATGATTTTTTGAGGGTTTTTTCCCGGTAGGCCTCGCTGTCGCCCTGGTTGAACATGATCAGGGAGGGAGCAACCGCGTTCACCTTCACTTTCGGCGCCAGCAATCTTGAGAACGACAGGGTCAGGTTGGCCAGAGCCGCTTTGCTGGCGGCATAGGCGATATGCTTCGCGCTGCCCTTCTCCACCACATAGTCCGTCATGTGGACGATATCGGTTGTCGAATCACCCTGCTCCAGCATAGATCGGCATGCCAGATTAATTCGGTAGGGTGTCATCACGTGGATCTGCATCATCGCGTTCATCACGTCTGCCGGCTCCGAGTCCTCGCTCTCCGGTAACCAGTCCGAGGCATTGTGGATAATCGCGCGCAGTGTGTCCGTTCGCGCTTTCAGGGCTTCGATAAAGTCATCAATGCCCTTATTCGTGGCAAAATCCGCATGGAGACATTCGGCGCCAGCCTTCTGAAGCGCATCGATGGCCGGTCGATAGGTGCGGTAGGTAACGATGATGGGTTGGCCACGATCAAGGCAGGCTCTGGCGAAGGCCAGGCCAATTCTCTGGCCGGCGCCGGTTATCAGAATAGGTGCGGTCATGACGTCTCCAATCAGGGTTCAATCTGCTTAATCTCCGAATTGAATACGTCAATAATCGTCTCGCAGAGCCATTTATGGCCGGATTCTTTCTCTGAATTCTGATCCCAGCAGAGGTCAAACGAGAAAACGACCTCTTCCAGTGGCAGCGGGGCGGCCTTGAGGTGTTTCAGGCGCGGATCCAGGGCCAGCAGGCGCTGTGGCGCTATGGCAATCAAATCTGTTTTCAGAAGGATATCGGGAATGGCGTCCCAGCTGGACACAATCAACGCAGAATGTCGTTCAAAACCGCGCCCGGCGAGGGCGTCATCAATCACCGTTGTACCCGTGGACGCCTGGGAGAGTTTTACATGGGGCAACCTGGCATACAGTTCCGGAGTCATTGGCTCCGACGCGCTGGGATGGTCTGGTCGCATCAGCACTACAACGTCATCGGCCATCAGGCGTTTACTTCGCACAGCCTTGGGCTTCAAACGGCCCGGCGTCAAACGGATCTGTGCGTCTACCCGGTCCCATTCGGAGCTCTCGGTGGAAATGGAGAATGGCAGAATATCGATGGTGATATTCGGCGCTTCTTCGCGAATCCGCCGGGAAAAACTTGGCAGGAAAAACCCCGAGATATAGTTGGCCACCTGCATGCTGAACACGCGCTTTGATTCGGCAGGCACGAACTGCTGCTGGGCACTGATCGCGCTAGACAGGTAAGACAGGCCGTCTTCCACCTGAACAATCAGTTCTCTGGCTCTGTCGGTGGGTTCCAGCCCCTTGGCGGTGCGGTAGAACAGCTGATCATTGAGCATCAGGCGCAGTCGCCCGAGCGCGTGGCTGACCGCCGAGGGCGACAGCCCAGCTCACTGGCCACTTTTGAAATCGAGCGTTGTTCCATGATGTTGGCGAAAATTACCAGCAAATTCAGATCAAAGTCGCGCAAATTCACCATAGTTTTCAACTCTCGCAGCTATTCATCATTATTGTTATTGCAAGGTTCCCCTGGCCTTGCCGTCGTGCCCAAGGCCCGCCAGGGATTGCCAAACATACTGACAAGTCTCGCAGACCACTGATATTTGCGCCAGATTCCGGGGGCACTACCAACCAGGCAGAAGCCGGCGCTCCGTGAGTGAGCACCGGCTTGAGAGAAGCGGTTACGGGAAGAGGACCTTACAGGCCCCGGGTTCAGCCGAAGGTAGCGGGCAGCCAGAGGGTAATGGCCGGGACATAGGCCACCAGTGCCACCACGCCAAGCAGAACCAGCATGAAGGGCCAGATATGGCGCGCGACAGTCTCCACGCGCAGCCCGCTGATACTGGAGGCAACAAAAATGGAGTAGCCCACCGGTGGCGTCACCATGCCGACGGCAAAGTTGATCACCACCATGGCACCCAACTGGATCGGATCCAGACCAATCTGCTGGCCCAGGCCTATGAGGACGCCACTGAGGATGACCATGGCCGAGATGTTATCCATGACGGCCCCGAGCAGGAGCAACATGATGTTCACGATCAGTAGCAGGATGATCGGGTTGTCCGTGAGCGCAAGCAGCGCCTGGGTGAGCTGGGCCGGAATCTGTTCACTGGCCATGACCCAGGCGAACCCGTACGCCACCGCAACAATGAACATGATAACGGCGGTTGTTCTCATGGAGCTCATCAGGATGGAGGGCACTTTTTTCCAGTCCAGATCGCGATAGAGAAACAGGCCAACAATGGCGCTGTAGAGAACACCGACCATAGCCGCTTCCGTGGGCGTGAACATGCCGCTGTAGATGCCACCGAGGATGACAACAGGAGCGAGCAGCGCCCAGATGCCATCTTTCAGAGCGAACAGAAACTCTTTGCCGGTGGCACGCTTCTGCCTGGCGACACCGTGATAACGGGCATAAAGCACACTCACAACGCAGAACCCGGTGGCGGCAATAAGACCGGGAATGATGCCAGCCAGGAACAGCTTGGCGATGGATTCCTCCGCGAGGACACCCCAGATGACCATGGGGATGGAGGGAGGAATCATCTGCCCCAGTGGTCCCACCGCGGTCGCCAGTGCCGCTGCATACCCCCGCTGGTAGCCCCGGGTTTCCAGCTCATCAATCATGATCGAACCGACGGCCGCTGTCGTGGCCGGTGCGGAGCCTGAGATCGCGCCGAAGAAGGTTCCGGCGGCTACCGTAGACATGGACAGGCCACCGGTCAGGTGACCAAAAAAGGTTTCAGCCACCCGCACCAGTCGCCGGGAAAGCCCCCCCGCGCTCATTACCTCACCCGCCAGAATAAAACCGGGAATCGCGAGCAGACTTGTAACGCTGCTTCCGGCAATGAATTGCTGGGGAAGAATCATCGGATTGACATCGGCCATCCAGATGCCGGCAGCCGCAAGCAGGCCGATGGTGAAGGCAATAGGAACGCCCAGGGCCAGGAGAACTATCAGGCCAATGATCATGACCAGGCCAATCTCACCCATGTTAATGCTCCGAGGATTTGTGGATCGGCTGTGGCCGGATCAGAAGAATCAGGGCATGAATACTGATCAGCGCGCCCC
>Ga0064014_10138_pt1 | contig 27694 bp, 25 predicted proteins | sample CrowatWCoCulture_2_FD_61584 | JGI IMG/M metagenome (GOLD analysis project Ga0064014, IMG submission 61584) | Marine cyanobacteria communities from the University of California, Santa Cruz, USA, analyzing cyanobacterial DNA methylation -... | ecosystem: Host-associated > Microbial > Bacteria >...
TCAATTCAGTTTCATGGTCTTTACTGATGGTGATGCACAATGTTGGCAGCCAATAAGGAGGAGGATCTCATGAACAGATTAGGTCGTTTCGTTGCGTGTTCCGTGTTCGTCGCCTTGCCTGCCTTTGCTTTTGCTCAGGACAACTCCGGGCAAATGCCAGGTGCTGGCATGATGAATCAGGAACAAGTGCAGCAGATGAATGAAAACATGGCACGCATGCAGGCCATGATGCAGGAAATGCGAAACGCCGACTCCAACGCTGAACGCCAGAGACTGCGCGAGCAACACATGGAATACATGCAGGAGCACATGCAGATGATGCGTGGCGGCATGATGGGCCCCGGGATGATGGGCCAGGGCATGAAGGCAATGGTCAGGGAATGATGTAATGGCCAGGGCATGATGAACAACCAGGGCATGATGAACAACCAGGGCATGATGAACAACCAGGGCATGATGAACAATCACGGCCAGGGTAAAAAGCAGTCTGGCCATGCCCAGGGCAACCGTTCTGGTGGTCCGGGGATGGACAAGGAGCAGCGCCTGGAAATGATGGAAAACCGGATGAACCAGATGCAGATGATGATGGAGCAAATGCTGGAGCATCAGCGGCAACTGAACCGCAACTGATGCGGGTAAGCGGTCTAGTCGAACAGTGACAGCTGATCGGATTGCTGCTTCGATGGCACGCGGGGGCGTTTCTGAACAGGTCCCTTGCGACTGCCGTGTCGTAGCAGCACCCGATCTGTTTCTGTCTTGCTGACCTGCTGCTTGCGAAAGTCGCCAACCGCCTTACGGGCAACCCGGGCCGCCTGTTCATGATCGCACACCGGCGAGATGTAGGTGTTGCCGCCGTAACGCTCTTTCTGGGTCGGCGTCATTAACCAGGGGGTGTGGATCATTTCACTGGGCACGCCAGCCAGCTCGGGTATCCAGCGCCGGATGAACTCGCCATCGGGGTCCAGTTTCCGGCTTTGCAACACCGGGTTGTAGATTCGTAGGGCATTGATGCCGGTCAGGCCGGACTGCATCTGGGTCTGGGAGTAGTGAATGCCAGGCTCAAAATCGGTAAACAGCCGGGCCAGGTGAAGGGCGGGATCGCGCCAGTGCAGCCACAGCTGATAACTGGCGATTGCCATCAGCATGGCCCGCATCCGGAAGTTGATCCAGCCCGAATGATTAAGTGCACGCATGCTGGCATCCACCAGGGGCCAGCCCGTCTGGCCTTCCTGCCAACGCTGCAGGCGTTCGGTATCATTGGGCCCGGTTTTTAGCGCCTCCATTTCCCGGTGCATGGCCCGGAATTCCAGCTCCGGTTCGTCCTCCAGTTTCTGGATGAAATGGCAGTGCCAGTGCAATCGCGACCGGAAACTGGTCAGGCTTTTCTTTTTCCGGGGCAGGGTGTTGCGGTGATTGCCGGTGGCCTTGGCCTCCTGGTAAATCTCCCGCAGGCTGACGGTGCCGTAGGCAATGTGCGGGCTGAGGCGCGAGCAGGCCCTGACCGCAGTATTCGGGCTGGAGATGTTGTACTGGTAGCCGACGCAGCGGCGATCGAGGAAAGACGTCAGAAGTTTTTCGCCTCTCGCGCTGCCGCCAACCTGGCGGTCCGGGCAGCTATCCGGCAGTCTAAAGTCCAGACTGCCGCGGCCACTCACACTGGCCTCGATGGCTTTCATTTCCGGCATTTTCGCCGGGGCTTCCAATACAGGTTGGCGCATCAGCTCGGTCCAGGACTTATCCCAGACATCCCGGTCGGTCAGGCGTCGCACCACACCGAACTGGTTCCATTCCCGGAATTCCACCTGGTTCTCTGAGCACCAGCCGATGACCGCCTTGTCACGCTCGAAGGTCCAGTGTCCACCGGTTTCCTGATGGCAGAAGATGCGGTTGATGCTTTGGTGGCCCGAAGCTGCTTCAGCGAATCCACCACCGACCCTCTCATTACCAGCAGCTGGCTGCCGGCCTTTCGTAACTGTCGGTCCAGATCGTCCAGGGAGTCCGGATAAACGCCCACTGCCGACCGCTGGTGTCCGGCAGTTGCCAGTACTCGTCCTCGATCACATACAGCGGTATGACCGGTTCCCCCAGGCTGGCTGCTGCCACCAGGGGTGCATGATCCCGGGTACGCAGGTCCCGTTTGAACCAGACCACGGTCGTCATGACTGTGTGTTTCTCTCGCGCCGGCAACGTTCGCTGCAGTAGCGAACATTTTCCCAGTCTTTCGCCCATTTTTTGCGCCAGGAAAACGGGCGCTGGCAGACCGGGCAGGTTTTCTCCGGGAGATTAAGCTTCTTATGGGGCACCATTGTCTTCCATTCGGGTGTCTTCCGTTCGGGATGTATGGCTTTCTACGTCTGCGCCGCAGGGCGGGATCAGCCCCCGGGGCGGCGACAGGTCTGGGTATCAGGAGCGTGATTCCCGGGCCAGCCGAGCCAGGTCCTCACTGATCTGTTCGGGAGACAAGCCGGGACGAAGCAGTAGCCGGGCGTCGCCATTGCGATCAAACACGTAAACGGCGCTGCTGTGGGAAACGTTGTAATTACCGCTGGCGTCCGGATCGTCGTAACCGAAGGTGGTTCTATAGCGTTTGGCGAGTTTTCGAAGCGCGGGTTCTTCAGCCGTCATGCCAACAATCCGATCACCGAAGAAATCCACGTAACTGGCCAGTCGTTCCGGGGTATCCCGGCGCGGGTCGACGCTTACGAACAGGGTGGTGACATCGTCCTGGTACTGTTCGGGCAGTTGCCGAACCGAGCGGCGCAGATCGGTGAGCGTGGTGGGGCAAACATCCGGGCAGGACGTGAAGCCGAAATACAGCAGACGGATGGCGCCCTTCGAATCAGCGGCCGTGACTGGCTGGCCGTTGGTGCCCTGAAGCTGGAACTCCAGCTCGGGCATCAGGCCCGAGATATCCTTGCCATGCCAGTTTTCTTCCTTTCCGGTGCAGCCGGCGAGCATCAGGGCAACGAAAACAGGCCATAGTGGCAGCGTTCTGTTCATGCGTTTCCTCCAGCCAGGGAGCGGGGTTTAGGGAATTTACCGTCTTCATGCATGGCCCGGCGAAGCACGATCAGAATGCCAATGATGCTCATCATGGCCGGGGGAATCCAGGTCAGCAGCCCGCCCAGTAACTGATCGGTTTCCGGAGGCATGGGCCAGGCCCGGCCACAGACCTCGTAGACGTCATACACCATACCCCTGGAAAATACGATCCAGGCGCCGAGAATCATCTGGGGAATCGCCACCAGCGCCAGCAGGAGGATCCGTTTGCCATAGCCCAGAGCACTGGTGACTGCCGGGGAGCGGGGATCGAAGATCAGCCACCAGAACAGCAGGCCATCCAGCAACATGCTCCAGTTCATGATCCAGTAGAGCTGCCGGCTGAGCATGGCGTCAAAATGGATGGGCGGCCAGAGCCAGAAATAGATCAGCCCCACGAACAGAACCGAGGCGATGACCGGCTGCTGCAGCAGCCGGTAAAGCCAGCCCAGTGGCTGTAGCCAGTAGCGTAAAGACGGTGAGATCTTCCGGTACCAGAATCGCATCACCGGCAGAGGATTGGACAGCGCAATCAGGATCGGCCCGAGGTGGTGAAGAATCAGGTGCTGCCCCCGATGGACGAAAAACATGTACTGGGAGTAGTAGTCGAAACGGGTCTGCATCACCGCATAGCAGAGCATGACCCCGAGCGTGAAAGTAATGATACGGCCCGATCCCGGCCGGTCCTGCTCTGGCATCCTCAGTAGCCCGACACCATAAAACCCCAGCACCAGCATATAACTGAGCAGGGTCAGGGGAGAAAAATCGTAGGGCAGCAGGTAGCTCGATACTGGCATGGATCAGACTCGATGCGTGCACGCATTGGAAACCGGGTTTATCTTTCTTGTCAGTACCGCCGAGTTTTGCCGGCCCGGCGGCGGATTTCAAGGCCGGCTTCAGGAAACTTCTGATGGAGGCGGGGCATGGCCCGATTCTGTGATTCCATTTCAGCGCCGTCGGTGCTGATCTTTGACTGGCATGGCACCCTGGTCGACACCCACGATGCCATGTTCAGTGCCATGGAAGACATGCTGCCGCAGCTGGAGGACCTGGGACTGGTGGAACGCCTGCTGCCGGAGGATAAATGCCGGACATCGGATGATGCACGCCTGGTGCGTTACATTCGAATCTTCCGGCGCCTGCATCCGCGCATTCTGGCCGAGCGCCGGGTGTCTCGGACCGACATCTTTAACGCCATCTTCGGCGATGACAAAGAGCCAAGTTGATCGCCCACAAGGCCTATAACGAGGCTTATCGTCGGTATTTCGGGCAGGTGAAACCGTTTCAGCCCGGCGCATATGAGTACCTCCGCGCCCTGAAAGCCATGGGTATACGGCTGGCGGTTTCCACCAACCGGAACCGGGAGTTTCTGGACCGGGAATTACAGACGGTGGACGAAGGCAGGTGGCGGAACCTGTTTGATGCCACGGTGTGTGCCGACGACGTCACTGAGTACAAGCCCGACCCGGAGGTGATCCTCAAAGCCCAGGAAAAGCTTGATTTGCCAGCGGATGAAAGAGCCTGGTATGTAGGTGACAGCTATGTAGATATGCTCACCGCCAACAAGGCCGGCGTGTCCGGCGTGTTCTACAACGGGGCCTGTTGGGAGTCCAGCCGCATCGACAGCTGGTTCTCTCATCGGGACGCGCCTGCGGCCATTCTGGACAGCTTTGAAGACCTGGTGGATCTGCTGGCGCTTCTCGAAAGAAGCCAGCCGGAAGCCTTTGAGCAGGCGCCGGCTGAAGTCCGCCCAAGGCCTTTCCCGCCGCCCCAGCGCCCGGAGCCACGCATTGAGCCGGACTGGCACCCGGCGGTGGTCAAGCTGATTCGCCCTGCGGTCATCCTGTTTGACTGGCACGCCACCCTGGTGGATACGCTGGACGCCATGTACCACGCGGTGGACGACATGCTGCCGGATTTCCACAAACTCAAACTGATGGACCGTATGGTGGCGCCGGAAGACAGCAAAACCCCGGAAGACGTGAAGCTGGTTGCCTATGTCCGGGAGTTTGCGAAGCTGCACCCCAAGGTGAAAGCAGATCGCAAGATTTCCCGGACCGACATTTTCGAGGTGCTGTTTGGCGAGGACCAGAAGGCCAAGCAGATCGCCCACCAGGCATTCAATCATCATTACCGAAAACACTATGGCACGGTGAAGGCGTTTGAGCCGAAGGTGCGGGAGGTTCTGGATGGGTTGCGGCGGATGGGCATCCAGGTCGGCGTGATTACCAACCGGGACCGCGAGTTTTTCGAGCACGAACTGGCGGCGGTGGAGGACACCGGCTGGACCCATCTTTTTGATGTCGACGTCTGCGGTGATGACACGCCCCTGCGAAAGCCCCACCCGGATCAGTTACTGCTGGCGGTTCAGAAGTTGGATTATCCGCCGGACCCAAGCGTCTGGTACGTAGGCGACAGCACCACAGACGTGATTGCAGCGAAGCGCGCGGGCCTGACCTCGGTGTTTTTCAACGGGGCCCAGTGGGACCTGCCCTGGCTGAACAAGATTTTCCCCGGCACCCACAAGCACCCGGACAAACCGGATGTTGTGGTCAATGACTTCTCGGAGTTCTGGGCCCTGGTGCTGGCTTGTGAAGTCGGCCCGCCCTGAGGCCGGTTCAGACCGGCTTGAGAGGATCCCAGTTCTTGCGGTTGGCCAGAAATTCCGGCCTTGGCTTGTTGCCGCAGAAAGGCTCCGTCAGAGTGTTGTGAACGCTGTTGTAGACGAAGAACAGGTTGCTGCGCGGCCAGCACGACATATTGGCGTTGGAGCCGTGCAGGGTGTTGCATTCGAATATGATCAGGGAGCCCGCCGGGCCCTTTGGCGCCTCAATAGCGTTTTCATTCATCAGCCGGGTAAGGCTCGCACCGTCGGGTACGCCCAGGTTCTGAGTCTTCAGGGATTCCTTGTAGTTATCCTCGGGCGTCCGGCCAACGCAGGGGATAAAGTACTTGTGCGAACCGGGAATGAGCATCAGGGGCCCGTTGAATTCGTTGTTCTCGGTCATCACGATCGAACAGCTCAGGCAGCGCATCCGCGGCATGCCATCCTCACTGTGCCAGGTTTCAAAATCGGAGTGCCAGTTAAAGCCTTTGCCCTTGAACCCCGGCTTGTAGTTGATCCTTGACTGGTGAATGTAGACTTCGCTGTCCAGCAACTGCCGTACGATCTTGAGCAAATGCGGATCCCGGGTGAGCCGGTCAAAGCGCTTGGAGATTTCGTGGATGCCAAAGATGGAGCGTATTTCCTCTTTCCCGGGCTCGAGAATGGTCCCCTCAGACAATTTCAGGTCTTCGTCTTCTTCATATTCCTGAAGCTCCTGAATGAACTTCTCCATTTCCGATTTATCGAAGAAAGAGTCGAAGAACAGGAAACCGCGTTCATCAAATTCGCGGACCTTGTCGACCGATAACGGTCCGTCCGCCATTCGTTCCTCAGGTGTGTGAACGACCGGGTCCAGGCGCTCGAACATGCCCAGTTTGCGCTCCAGCCGGGTCGGGAAGAGGTCTTGAGCGCGACTCATAATATGTCTCCTGTCTTGTTTGATGTTTTTAAAACCCTAGTTTCGATGGGTGCTTTTTCAAGGCCACTTGCCGAAATCGGACTTGAAACATCCAGCTAAGAGTCCAGAGTTAAAGGTATTGGTTTTATTCAGAGCCGATCATTCTGAAATGCCCGGCTCAGCCTAGGAGGGATCTGGATGGCACAGCATCAGGCGAAGAAAACACGCAGAAGCCCGAAACCCGCAAGCCATAACCAGGGCCGCAAGGTGTATCTTGTTGACGGAGCGCGCACTCCGTTTCTGAAGGCCAAAGGGCGCCCCGGCCCTTTTTCACCCGTGGATCTTTCCGTTCAGTGTGGTCGCCCGTTGCTGCTTCGACAGCCCATGCCGGCGGATGCTTTTGATCAGGTGATTCTCGGCTGTGTGAACGTTGTCTCTTCAGAAATGAACCCGGCCCGGGTTGCCGCATTGCGGCTTGGCATGGGGGAGGCGATGCCTGCGTTTACGGTCCAGATCAACTGCGGCTCCGGAATGCAGTCCATCGACACCGCCTACAAATATATCCGCGATGGCGACAGTGACCTGATCCTCGCCGGCGGCACAGAGGCGCTCAGCCATGCGCCAATGGTATTGAAAACCGAAGCAGTGGAATGGCTGGCTGGCCTCAATGCGGCCTCTTCCCCGCAGGACTATGTCCGGCAACTGGCGAGCTTCGGCCCCGGGCAGTTCAAGCCGGAAATCAGTCTTGCCAAGGGGCTGACGGATCCGATCGTCGGACTGAGTATGGGGCAGACGGCGGAAATTCTGGCCAAACAGTTCAATATCAGCCGCGAGCAGGCCGACGAGTATGCCGTTTCCAGTCACCAGCGGCTTGCCAGAGCCCAGAAAGAAGGCTGGCTGGATGGTGAGGTGGTCCCCGCTTGATCCGGAAATCATGGGCCTCGGCCCCGTGCTGACTTCTACCGCTTTGTTGAAACGGCACAAAGCCGGCCTCAATGACATCGACCTGTGGGAAATCAACGAGGCTTTTGCCGCTCAGGTACTGGCCTGTGTCCGGGCCTGGGAAGATCCGGAGTTCTGTAAAGAGGCGCTCGGGCTGGATCAGGCCATGGGTACGCTCGAGGCCGAACGCCTGAACGTCGATGGTGGCGCCGTCGCGATCGGTCATCCAGTGGGCACCAGTGGCAACCGCATCGTGCTGCACCTGATGAACGCCTTGCAGCGCAAGGGGCTGAAGCGCGGCATTGCGACCGAGTGTATCGGCGGTGGTCAGTCTGGCGCCATGCTCATTGAGGCGGTTTGAACACCGGTTATTACGGAACTCTCGACAGAATTCTGGTTTCCCGGATTCAGGAGGATGCACATGATGGGTCACATTCTTGAAACACTGAGCTCACGGGACATGGCTCGGGGCCCTTTTGAAGGAAAACAGACGAGCACTGCGGACAGCCATTGGGCGCACTGGTGGTTTGAGCGCGACAGCGATGACGTTGCCTGGCTGATTCTCGATAAGAAAGATGCGAGCGCAAATGTGCTCTCTGAGGCCGTTTTGAAGGAGCTTGGCGAGATCGTTACCGAGCTCGAAAACAAGACGCCCAAGGGCGTGGTTGTGCGCTCGGTCAAGGCCAGTGGTTTCTGTATGGGGGCCGATATCTCGGAGTTCTCTGAGCTCTCCTCAGAGACCGAAGTCGTCGACAAACTCACCGATGCGCACCGGGTGGTCGACCGTTTTGAGGCGTTGTCCTGTCCCACCGTTGCGGTTATCCACGGTTCCTGCCTTGGCGGTGGCCTGGAGCTGGCGCTGGCCTGTCATTACCGACTGGCAGTTCCGGGCGCCAAACTGGGGTTTCCGGAAATCCAGCTCGGTCTGCATCCGGGTCTTGGCGGAACGGAGCGCCTGACGCGTCTGGTGGACCCCATCGAAGCCATGACCGTGATGCTTACCGGCAAAACGGCGGGTCATGGCAAGGCGAAAAAGTTGGGCATGGTGGACCAGATCGTTGAGGAGCGCCATGTCGCTGCCGCTGTGAAGGCTGCTATTTCCGGCGATATTGAGCCGGGCGATAACGGAATGCGTGGCCGGGTATTGTCTACCAGGCCCGCCCGGCAACTGGAAGCCCGTCAGATGCGCTCCCAGAGCGCCAAGAAAGCGCCTTCCCAGCATTACCCGGCGCCCGAGGCTCTGATCGAGCTCTGGGAGCAGTTTGGTGGTGAGTCCGACGAGGCCATGCGCCGGGCAGAGATTACCTCTTTTGCCAAGCTGATGATGACCGAGACCTCGCGCAACCTGGTCCGGGTTTTTCACCTGCGGGAGACCATGAAAGGGTTAACCCGTACCAAGGCCGACCCGGTCCGGCATGTGCACGTAGTTGGCGCTGGCGAAATGGGCGCCGATATTGCCGGCTGGTGTGCGGTTCGCGGTCTTGATGTGACGCTCTTTGATATGGAGGCGGACAAGCTTGCGCAGGCGGTGAAAAAGCTGTCCGACCTCTGCGAGAAAAAGCATCGCACGGCCGCCGAACGTCGGGACATCCTTGACCGGTTGACCCCGGATTTTGCCAACCAGGGCGTCGGCAGGGCCGATCTGGTCATTGAGGCCGTGCCAGAAAAGGTCGAGCTCAAGCAGAAAGTCTACGAAGAGGTTGAGCCCCGGCTGAAAGAAGGCGCCATCCTGGCCACCAATACCTCCAGTATTCCCCTGGAAACCCTGCGGGAAAAGGTCAGCGATCCCAGCCGCCTTATAGGCCTGCATTTCTTTAATCCGGTGGCGCTGATGCCGCTGGTGGAGGTGGTGAGCCATGACAAGGCTTCTGACAAGGTGCTGGACCGCGGCCGTGGGTTTGTCGGTCAGATTGACCGGCTGCCAGCGCCGGTAGCGACCGCCCCGGGATTTCTCGTCAACCGGGCCCTGACACCGTATCTGGTGGAAGCCATGATCATGCTTGATGAGGGCATACCCGCCGAGAGTATTGACGCGGTGGCGGAAGATTTCGGCATGCCCATGGGGCCGATCGAGCTGGCGGATCAGGTGGGGCTTGATATCTGTCTGAGTGTTGCCGACATGCTGCGGGATCGTCTGGATACCGCGATGCCGCCGGCGCCGGACTGGCTCCGGCAGAAGGTGGAGGACGGAAAGCTCGGCAAAAAGACCGGCGAGGGCCTTTACCAGTGGAAGAAGGGCAAGGCCGACAAGAAAGATCCGTCAGGCGGCGCCCCGGACGACGCTCTGGACCGACTGGTCCTCCCCATGCTGAACGCCTGCATGGCTTGCCTGAGAGAGCAGGTGATTGAGGATGAGGCAACGGTGGATGGTGCCATGATTTTCGGGACCGGTTTTGCTCCTTTCCGTGGTGGCCCGATGAACTATGCCCGCAAACGCGGCTTTGAAAACATTCGTGAGTCTCTCGACAAGCTTGCAAAGGCCCACGGAGACCGTTTCCAGCCAGACGATGGCTGGCACTGAACGCACAGGCAACCAAGGAGAATCCATGTCTGGCCACGCCCAGAGATCCAATCAGCAGAATAACCAGGAGGATCGGGAGAGACAGCAGCGTAACCCTCTTGATCCAGTGTCGGAGCAGGGTCAGCAGCAGAACGAGCCGCCCCAATGGCTTCGCGTAATGAACTTCCTGCTTCTGACGTTCCTGATTTTCTACGCGGTACAGATGTTTAGCCAGTCAAACTCGGAACAGCTCACGTTTACCGAGTTCAAGGAGCGGGTAACCTCCGGGCAGGTTTCGGAAGTCACCATTGAGGGCCACCAAGTGCGTGGCACCCTCAAGGCGGCTGAAGGCAGCGGCGATGGTTCCGGCGAAACGCCGTTCAGGAGCCAGATTCCTGAGGTTGGCGAAACACGAATCGTGGAACTTCTGGAGCAGAACGGGGTGCCCATTACGGCCAGGGAGTCCGGACCGGACCTGCTCTCGCGGATGCTGGTGAATTTTCTCCCCTGGCTGATCATCCTGGGCATTTTTATCTATTTCTGGCAGCGCATGGCCCGCCAGATGAGTGGCCAGCAGGGGGGTGGTCTGTTCAGCATGGGCAAATCCAAGGCCAAGCGCTTCCAGAGGGATGAGCCCGGTAAAACCTTTGAGGATATTGCAGGGTCGGACAGCGCCAAGAAGGACCTGACCGAAATTGTCGACTATCTCAAGAATCCGTCTTACTACCAGCGCCTGGGCGCCAAATTGCCCCGGGGCGTGCTGATGGTCGGGCCGCCCGGCACCGGCAAAACCCTGATGGCAAGAGCGGTCGCCGGAGAGGCTGATGTGCCGTTCTTTTCCATTTCCGGCTCCGAATTTATTGAAATGTTTGTGGGTGTGGGTGCATCCCGGGTACGCAACATGTTTGAAGAGGCCCGCAAAGAGGCGCCATCCATTATCTTCATTGATGAACTGGACGCTATTGGCCGTTCCCGTGGCGCTGGCGTTGGTGGTGGCCACGATGAACGGGAGCAGACCCTGAACCAGATCCTGTCCGAAATGGACGGCTTTTCGCCCCATGAAGCGGTGGTGGTGATTGCCGCCACCAACCGTCCGGACGTGCTCGATCCAGCGCTTATGCGGCCGGGGCGGTTTGACCGGAAAGTCACCCTGGACAGCCCCCACAGAAAGGCCCGGGAAAGAATTCTCGAGATCCATACCAAAGCCATGCCGCTGGATGACGATGTGGACCTGGCAGCGGTGGCCCGTCGAACCGTGGGATTCTCCGGGGCAGACCTGGAAAACCTGGCGAACGAGGCCGCCCTGTTCGCCGGGCGAGATGACAGCAAGCTGGTTGCCATGGCCCATTTCAATATGGCCCGGGACAAGATCCTGATGGGGGCCGAGCGAGAGCAGTCCCTCAGCGATGAGGAGAAAAAGGTGATCGCTTTCCACGAATCCGGCCATGCCCTGACAGCCTTGCTGTTCCCCAAGGCGGATCCGCTGGAGAAAGTCACGATTATTCCCCGGGGCAGGGCGCTGGGGCTGACCGAGCAGGCGCCGGACGAGGAACGTTTGAACATGACGGCCAGTTATGCCCGCGACCGGATCGCCGTGATGCTCGGCGGTCGCGTGTCCGAGCGACTGATATTCGGCGAGGTGAGCAGTGGCGCCGAGAATGATATTGAACAGGCCACCAAGCTTGCCCGAAGGATGGTGTCCCGCTGGGGTATGAGTGACGCCATCGGCCCGGTTTCGGTCAGTTCCAGCCAGGAAGAAGTCTTTCTTGGGCACGAAATCTCACGAGAGAAGGACTTCAGTGAAGCCACAGCCGAGAAGATTGACGATGAAGTCAGAAAGCTGATCACCGGTATCGAGGAAGAGGTGTTCAAGCGCCTGAAGGATAATCAGGATCGACTGGAAAGGCTTGCCAATACCCTGCTTGAGGAGGAAACGCTGGAAGCAGGAACGATAGGCTCTTTGCTGGATCTGGGCAGTCACGAGGATAACCGATGAGGTTACTCAGCGTCGCTCAGTGCCTCCTCGATACTCAGTCCGATCACAATCACTCCGCTGGCCGATTTGCCATTGCCCGGTGACACTGATGTGCTGACCGTGACCTGAAATCGGGCCGCCGAGGTGTCGTAGCGAATGGGGGAAATATAAAGTCGTTGCTCGGCTCCGGCGTCGGCGGCATGGCTGTCAATAACCCTCTGGAACTTGGGCTCGTCGCCCTGCCAGTAATCCGAGGTAAGCTGGCTCATCGCCGCCAGGGTTCCCATGTCATTTACCAGCATCACTTCGGTCACAAGGCCCTGGTGAGACTGCTGCCAGGCCTGGAGTGCTGCAGAGCCCGGCAGCGCCAGGATTATCGCGGCCAGATCCGGCATGGCAAATGGTGACAGCGCCTGCCATTGGCTGTCGATGGTCATCACGTCGGTAAAACTTTCCTGCCTGGGCCCCGCATCAATGATCTGGCGGATATCCAGAACGCTGTTCATTTCCTCGAACAGCCGGCTCGATAGTTCCGTAATGCGACGTTCTTCCTCGTCGGACAGTGCTAGCTGCCCGGCCATACAGCTGTTCAGAGTGCGGTTGAAACTGCCGAGAAAATCAGGATAGTCGGAAACGAAGGCTTCGCTCAGGTACAGGTAAAGTGGTGCGTAACGGACAAAGTGCGCATTGAGTTGCGTGCTCTCCGAATCGTTTTCGTAACGGAGACGGTTCATGACGCGCTCATCCATCAGTGCGGTATCGATTCGTCCCCGTTTGAGTAGCGCGAGCAACTGCGACGGCGAAGACACGCTCAAAAAAATGGCATAGCCGTTGGCTTCCAGCCAGGCTTCTTCGTTGCTGCCGTCCACAACTCCGATTCGCAGATCATCGGTAAACGGTTTGTCGCCTCTGGTGAAAAAGTACCACTTCTCCAGAGCCACGGGATCGCTGCGCTCTGCTATGTTGTCCAGCTCTGTGGACGGATCAATGGCGAAGTAGCCATCGATCATGTTGCGTTCAAGCGAGTGCATGGCGCGGTTCTGAGGGGTTATCCGGATGCGGGTTGACCAGCCAGCCCGGTTCGCGGCGCAAACCACGGTGTCCACGGTTTCGCCGGAGATCTGATCGGTTCCACCCTTTTCCGTGCCCGCCATCTGATACGGGGCGCTGTCAAAGGTGTAGAGATTCAGAGTCGGAGCCTGGGCCTGGCACACGGCAGAGGTCAGTATTGCCGTCAGGCCCACTGCCAGTCGGAAGTTCATAGTGGAGGCCGCGTCCGTGTTGTTAACAATCCTGATATCAGGCTAGCACCAATAAGGGGCTCTTGCTGCACAACTTTAGGACAGGCGCTGGTAAATAATGTTGCCAGGGCTTATCTGTGAAGATTCGCCTAAAGCTGCTCCAGGTTCGCCAGCAGGTATTCGGCCCGCCGGAGTAGCGCTTCCCGCCGTTCCGGCTTCTGCTTGTCCCAGTTCCGGTACATCATGCCCATCCGAGGGTTCCTGGCGAAGTCGTCCCGGTGCCGGTCGATAAAGTGCCAGTACAGGGCATTGAACGGGCAGGCGTCTGATTCGGTGGATTTGTTCACCTTGTAATGGCAGTTGGCGCAGTGGTCCGACATGCGCTGGATGTACTTGCCGCTGGCGGCATAGGGCTTTGAGCCCAGGTAGCCGCCATCGGCGTGCATCACCATGCCAAGCACGTTGGGCAGTTCCACCCAGTCGTAGGCATCGGCGTATACCGCAAGGTACCAGTCGCAGATCTCCTCCGGCTTGATGCCGGCCAGCAGCGCGAAGTTGCCGGTAACCATCAGGCGCTGAATGTGGTGGGCGTAGGCGTTACGACGGGTGGCATCAATGGCCTTGTGCATGCACCGCATCCTGGTGTCCCCGGTCCAATAGAACCAGGGCAGGGCGCGGGTGTTGCCCAGGCGGTTTTCTTTGGCATATCCCGGCATGTTCATCCAGTAAATGCCCCGCACGAATTCGCGCCATCCAAGGATCTGCCGTATAAAGCCCTCCACCGCGTTGATCGGCGCCCGCCCCGAATACCACGCCTGAGCTGCCGCTTCGCAAATGGCCAAAGGGTCCAGAAGCCCGGAATTGATATAGGGCGACAGGATGGAGTGAAACAGCCAGTCCTCGGTATCGGAAATCGCGTCCTGATAATCCCCGAAACAGGGCAGAGCGAAATCGATGAAGTGCTCAAGCGCAGCTTCTGCGTCCTCGGCCGTTACAGCAAAATGGAAATCGCCGGTGGTGCCGAAATGATCGCCGAAATGCTCGTCCACCAGACCGATCACATCCCGGGTAATGGCATCCGGCTCTATCCGGAATGGCGCCGGCGCCGGCGGTTTGCCGGTCCATTTCTTCCGGTTGTCCGCATCGAAGTTCCACTGCCCGCCCTCGGGCTCACCCTCAGATGTCATCAACAACCCGGTCTTGCGCCGCATCTCCCGGTAGAAGAATTCCATCCGCAGCTGCTTGCGGCCCTCTGCCCAGTCGGCAAACTCCTGTTTGGATGCAATAAACCGTGTATCCGGCCGGATCTCCACCGGCACCCCGAGGCGTTCGTGCCAGCCACTGATCTGCTCATGCAGTCGCCATTCGCCACACTCGGTGGTGATTACTTTTTCCGCATTGAGCCGCTTCACCTGTTCGCCAACCACGGCCTCAAGGCTCTGGTGTTGGTTGTCCGGATGATAGGCCTGGTAATGAACCTGCCAGCCATCGCTCTCCAGTTGCCGGGCAAAGTGACGCATGGCACTGAACAGCAGCACGATTTTCTTCTTGTGGTGGTTGGTGTAGCTGGCCTCGTCGTGTACCTCCGCCATTACCACCAGATCCCGGTCCCGGTCGGCGTTTTCGAGTGCGTTGATGTCTCTCGTTAATTGGTCGCCGAGGATCAGAATCAGGTTGGCCATGGTGAGGAATTCTCCAGTCAGTATGCTGCGGGCTATGCCCACAAAGGGGTAAACCAAGTACGCCAAGAGCCCAAGGGTGGTTCAGTAACCGGACTGGTAAACTGAAACCATCAGTCACCTGACCCGAATCAAAAAACCAGTCAAAGGATTGCCCTAAAATGCCGGCAAATCCTGGATGCCCCCGTTTTACCCCAGAGCGCCTATTATGACCTCCACACCCGCACTCAAAGCCCAAGACTCAACACTGCCAGAATTCATCTGGGATGACGCCCTGATTCGCCGCTACGACCTCAGCGGCCCGAGATACACCTCCTATCCCACGGCCGTCGAATTCAACCAGAACTACCCGATTGAGGACATGGTCAAAGCCGCAGCTCGCAGCAAGGCCAGTGGCCGGCCGCTGTCGCTGTACACTCACCTGCCGTTCTGCGCGCACCTTTGCTACTACTGCGCCTGCAACAAGGTCATTACCAAAAAACGCGACAAGGCGATGCCCTACGTGGAGCGGGTGCTGAAAGAGGCGGCCATCCAGTCAAAACTGTTCGGGGCCGACCGGCCGGTGACCCAGCTGCATTGGGGTGGCGGTACCCCCACGTTTTTGCCTAAAGATGTGATGGAACACCTGATGGCGGGATACGGGGAGCTGTTCAACCTGCAAACCGGTGATGAGCGGGATTACAGTGTGGAAATTGACCCGCGGGAAGTGGACCAGGATACCCTGCCAACCCTGTGGAACCTGGGCTTCAACCGGATCAGTCTGGGGGTGCAGGATGTAAACCCGGAGGTTCAGAAAGCGGTAAACCGCATCCAGCCCCGGGCCATGACCGAAGCCGTGCTCAACGAGGCGCGGCGCATCGGCTTCCGGTCCATCAACCTGGACCTGATCTACGGCCTGCCGTACCAGACGCCGGAAAGCTTCGCCGAGACCCTGGAAGCGGTGCTTGAAATGTCACCGGACCGTCTCTCGGTGTTCAGCTATGCCCACCTGCCGGACCGCTTCTATCCGCAGACCCGGATTCAGGGCGACACCTTGCCCAGTCCACAGCAGAAGCTGACCATCCTGCACAACACCATCAACCGCCTGCTGGACGCCGGGTACGAATACATTGGCATGGACCACTTCGCCAAGCCGGATGACAGCCTGGCCGTGGCGCAACGGGAAGGCCGTCTGCACCGGAATTTCCAGGGCTACACCACCCACTCCGAGTGCGATCTGGTTTCCCTGGGCGTTTCAGCGATCGGTCAGACGGACGATGCCTATTTCCAGAACAATCACGACCTGCCTTCCTGGGAGGCGGCCATTGATGCCGGCCAGCTGGCCATCACCAAAGGCGTCAACCTCACTCGGGACGACCGAATCCGCCGCTGGGTGATCGGCCAGCTGATTTGCCAGTTCCGGCTGGACCGTCAGCTGTTTGCAGATGTCTGGCAGGAAGATCTGAACCGGTATTTTGCCGATGAGCTCAGCCGTTTGAAGCCCATGATTCAGGATGAGTTGATTGCTGATGATGGCAATGCCCTTCAGGTTCAGCCCGCCGGCCGCCTGCTGATCCGGGCCATCTGCCAGATCTTTGACCTGTATCGCAAAGAAGGTGCCAGCCAGCGGTTCTCCCGGATTATCTGACAGTAGTTGCGAAGTGAGGGTCAGAAGAAAGCTTTCTTCTGACCCCATGTCCATTTCCAGAGCCAAAAAAAAGGGGCTGCCCGTTACCGGACAGCCCCTTTTTTCGTTAGCAGGTTTCAGCTGTAGGCCGGCACCTTGAACTCGTTGGCCAGGTCCTGCAGGACTCTGGCGAGCCGCGCCTGCTCGCCGGTCACCTGGGTGATTTCCTGGGAGCCGGTGAGGGTCAGGATCGCCGCTTCACTGACTGATTCCATGCTGCCCGCCAGTTCCCGGGTAACCGCTACCTGCTCTTCGGAGGCGGTGGCAATCTGGCTGGCCATATCGGAGATGCTGTTCACATCGGTCAGGATATCCGCGAAGGTCTGCTCCAGTTCTGATGCCTGCTCGCTGGTGGCGTTCGCCAGTTTGTGGCTTTCCACGATCGAGCGGCTGGCGCTGTCGGTAATGCTCTGGAAACCGTTGATAATGTCCTCAATCTGGGTCGTAGACTCGTGGGTCTGTTGTGCCAGGGTCCGGACTTCGTCGGCAACCACGGCAAACCCCCGGCCGTGCTCGCCTGCGCGGGCGGCTTCAATCGCCGCGTTCAACGCCAGCAGGTTGGTCTGGTCGGCAACCTTTCGGATTACGTCCACCACGTCGGCGATGGTTGAGCTGCGGTTCTCCAGTTCTTCGATTACCTCATTTACCTTCTGAACCGACTTCGCCAGGGAGCGAATACTCTTCACGCTGCCGTGCAGCACCTGCTCGCCACTGCGGCTTTTCTCCATGGCGCTGCGTGCGGCATCGGCCACCTGCTGGGTGTTCCGGGAGATTTCCTCGGAGGTGGCCGACATTTCTTCGGTGGCCGCAGCCACCTGCTCAATCTGTTGCTGCTGGTTTTTCACCTGGCTGGCGTTCTGGCCGGCCGTAGAGCTGGTCTCTTCCGTAGCAGTGGCCAGCTGGACGCTGGATTTGTCGATGTGGAGCAGGGCATTGCCAAAGCGTCCGAACAGGTCGTTAATGGCCTTGCCAATGGTGCCCACCTCATCATGGCTGGAGATTTCAATCTCGCGGGTCAGGTCCTTGTTGTCCATGGCAAACCGAACGCCATCAAGCAGGCGGCCGACCTGGAGATTGATGGCACGGATAATCACCAGCATCAGCACCAGTACAGCCAGAACGGCACCTGTGGAAATGCCGGAGGCCAGCATCAGGTCGTTCCGGGCGTCGGCAACGCCTTCTGATGCCAGGCTCATTACGTCGGATAACATCTCCTTTCTCGCCTGATTGAGGTTGCCGATTCGCTGGGTGGTGGTTGTGAACCAGTCAGAAGCGTCCAGTGCATACATGCCTGACGGGCTGCTGAACAGCGTTTCACGACGCTGCGCCAGCGCCTGGCTTGCAACGCTGAGGCTCTGGTTTTCCAGGGTTGCCCGGATCTCATTGTCAGCGGCCAGCATTGTTATGGCTTCGTTGAGAAAGGCTTCCTGCTGCCCGCCGAGACCCGCAATTCGGGCCATGGTCGGCAGATCGAAGTCACCGCCGCGAATCATGGAGGCGCCCGCGGCTCTTTCGCGGCCGGCCATCTCGGCAACCTTGGCGAGGGCATAGTAACCGTTAACCTCGCGGGTCAATTCCGGATCGGTTGAGCGCCGGACAATAAGGCCAATCCGGTCGATTAATCCCATGATCATCGCGGTGTAGCGGGGAGCAACGTCGCTGCGGTTGTTAACGGAGCGGCGCAGGGCGTCGATGTTGTCGAGCTCCTGGCGAACGGACTGAATGCTTGTTTCAACCGTCCTGTCAAACGATGCATCTGTCATCAGGGCATTGATGTGGCGCTGATAGTCTGAAATCCGCGTGTCGGTTTGTCGCCGCTGTTCCGCAAGATCTCTTTCGGCCTGCCGGGCGGCATCGCTTCCCGGGCTGCTGGCAAGGAAAACCGCGGAGCGACCACGCTCTTTCTGAAGGGCTTCGGTGAGAGGATCACCGGCTTCAGCCAGTTCGATCTTTGCGAGCAGTTGTTGCATGTCGTCCAGTTTGCCTTGATTCAGAACGACGCTTTCTGCCGCGAAAAACAGGATAACAAGCAGGGCCGGCACCACCAGAGTGATCAGTTTGCCCCGCATGGAGAGATTGTTGATAAATTTCATAGCGTTCTGCCTTGGCTGTCCGTGTCGGGATATGCCGCTATTATCACGGCACAGCAAGGTCGCTCTCTATCAGCGTGAAGGAGTAGCAGTGGAGGTAGTTACGGGCAGGTAAGCTTATGTTTCTGCTTGTTAACTTTATGATAATTATCAATTAACTGTGACATCCGTAATACCGCGTAGAGTACTACCACAGAGGTATTCAGCAGACTGGGGTTATCCTGCTGACAAAGGTCAAGGTACCCGGGCCATGTGTCCGATATGGTCGATGCCGTTAATCCAAGGCGGAGAAAACCATGGAACTTGTGTGCCCGGCCGGCAGCCTCCCGGCCCTGAAAACCGCCGTTGATAACGGCGCCAACGCCGTGTATTTCGGTTTTAAAGACAGCACCAACGCTCGTCAGTTTGCCGGCCTGAACTTCAACGACAAGCGTGCTGCCGAAGGCATTGAATACGCCCATCTCCGGGGCGCGAGAGTTTTCTGTGCCATCAATACCTACCCGCAGCCGGATGGCTGGGAGCAATGGAAGGGGGCGGTGGACCGCGCCGCAAGTCTCGGCGTGGACGCTATTATCCTGGCCGATATGGGCCTGCTGGATTATGCCGCCAACCGATATCCGCATATCCCCCGGCATCTGTCGGTTCAGGGATCTGCCACCAGCCACGAAGCGCTCTCCTTCTATAAGGACAACTTCGATATTCGCCGGGCCGTGCTACCCCGGGTTCTGTCGCTGGACCAGGTGCGTGGTGTGGCCAAACACAGCCCGGTGGAACTGGAAGTGTTCGCCTTCGGTAGCCTGTGCATCATGGCCGAGGGCCGCTGCTACCTGTCTTCCTACCTGACCGATGAATCCCCCAATACCCGGGGCGCCTGTTCTCCGGCCAAAGCTGTACGTTGGCAGGAAACCTCCCAGGGCCTTGAATCCCGCCTAAACGATGTCCTGATTGACCGTTATGGCCAGGGCGAATCCGCCGGCTATCCGACTCTGTGCAAAGGCCGTTTTGAGGTTGAGGGTAATGTTTACCACGCCATCGAGGAGCCGGTTAGCCTGAATACCCTGGACCTGTTGCCGGAGCTTCAGGCGCTGGGTATCAGTGCCGTGAAGATTGAGGGGCGCCAGCGAAGCCCGGCCTACATCGCAGATATAGCCAGAACCTGGCGCCATGCCCTGGACAATCTTGAGGCCGGCACCGACGGCTTTACTGTTGAGCCTCAGTGGCAGCAGACGCTGGCGGGGCTTTCCGAGGGCGGCCTGACAACGCTGGGCGCCTACCATCGCAAATGGAAATAAGGTTTCACCATCCATGCTGAAGTTATCCCTGGGGCCAATCCTGTGGTTCTGGTCCCGGCAGACCGTTTTCGATTTCTATGCCAATGCCGCCGAGTGGCCGGTGGATACCATCTATCTGGGCGAGGTGGTGTGCTCCCGCCGGCGGGAACTGAAACCGGATGACTGGCTGGATCTGGCCCGTGATCTGAAAGCCTGTGGCAAGAATGTGGTGCTCTCCACGCTCACGCTGATTGAGTCCGAGGCCGATTTGCGTCGCCTGCGCCGGTTCTGTGAGCAGGATGAATTCCTGGTAGAGGCCAACGATCAGAGCGCCCTGCAGGTGGCCATCCGGAACAGGATTCCGTTTGTCACCGGCCCGTCCATGAACATCTACAATACCGCTACCCTGAAAATCCTGGCAAAGCAGGGCTTACAGGGCTGGAATCTGCCTGTGGAACTGGGCAAGGAAACCCTGGAGCAGCTAATCAAGGAGCTGCAGCAGGAAGGACTGGATCTTCCCGCCGAAGTGTTCTCCTGGGGTTTCCTGCCGCTGGCCTGGTCGTCTCGCTGCTTTACCGCCCGTCATTACAATCTGCCCAAAGACAACTGCGAGTTCCGCTGCCTGCAGCACCCGGATGGCATGGAGTTGCGCTCCCGGGAAAGCCAGGAGCTGTTCCGCATTAACGGCATTTCCACCTTGTCTGGCTCCCGTTACGACCTGATGCGGGAGTTGCCGGATATGGAGCGTATGGGGGTAAGCACGGTGCGCCTGAGCCCGGAACATCTGGGCATGGAGGCGATGGTCAGACGCTTTGATCAGGTCCGCCGGGGAGAAGTGCCAGCCTCCGACCCGCTGCAACTGGTGGAGGCACCGCCATGCAACGGGTACTGGTATGGCAGGCCGGGGATGGATCTGGTTGGTAAGGGTTGATCAGTTTTTGGCGGTATTCACCCCGGGGAAACGATCAGAAACATACTTCCCATGGCAGGCAATACAGTTACGCGTCATCTCGTCGTAGAGCTGGCGCTGTTTTTTAGTATTCTGTTTCCTGCCCGCTTCCGCCAGCGAGGCGGCCAGCTTGTGAAACTCCTTGTCCAGTCTGATAAAGCCCTTCGGCACTGCGGACATCAGGTCTTTTCGATCCTGGTCGGTCAGCTTCTGTTGCAGGATAAAGCTGTCATGGATCTGCTGGGCGCTGGCGGCAACGGTGTCATGTTCGCCGGTGACCATGGCGGTGTGAATGGTGGCCATGGCTGACTGAACCGAGCGCATCTCTTGCTGCAGGAGCCTACTCAGTTTGTCTGTGAGCTTCGGGGTGACGGGCTCTTCCGCGAGTGGGCTGCCTGATACAGCGAGGCCCAATAAAATAGCAGCTGTAAATTTTCCTGCTCTGGTTGTCATAGTATTGATTCCTTTTGTTTGCAGGTTTTGTACAACATAGCAGCGAAGCTACGGGCTGTCAGGATTAGGTGTTTTTGCCCAGCCCAAATCCTCAAGAATGGCGTAAAGCGCAGGTAACGCCACCAGGATCAGAACAGTGGACACAAGCAGGCCAAACACCACCGATATCACCAGCGGAATCACCGCCATTGCCTGGGTGCTGGTTTCCGCCAGCAGCGGCAGCATGCCGGCCACCGTAGTGCTGGTGGTAATCAAGATGGCCCGGAAGCGGGCGCGGCTGGCGGCACCGGCAGCTTCTTTGGCGCTCATGCCCTGTTCCCGGTAGCTCTTGATGAACTGCACTAGCAGAATGGCGTTGTTCACCACAATCCCGGCCAGTGAAGCGGCACCAATCAGTGAGGGCATGGACAGGTTGTAGCCCATGATGAGGTGGCCCCAGACGGCGCCCATAAACGCCACCGGAATGGCCAGCATTACGATGACCGGCTCCAGGTAACTTCGGAACTGGAACGATAGAATCAGGAAAATCCCCAGCAGACCAATAAACAACCCTCGTGCAATGGACTGGCCGGTTTCCTGCGAGCGGGCGGTCTGGCCCTCCACCTGCAGGCTGATTTCCGGCCACCGCTCGCGCAGTTTCGGGAACACTTGGTTCTGTAGGTCAGCCACGATGGCACCGGCGTTGGTTTTCCGTCCGTTAACATCGGCCGATACAGTGACGGTGCGCTGGCCGTCAATACGGGTGACCTGTGACCATTGCCTTTCCTCGGTGATGGAGGCCACCTCCCTCAACGGAACCATCTGGCCCTTGCCGGTGGTAATTACGGTATCTTCCAGGAACTGACGGGTGTTGCGTTCGGCACCGGTCTGGCGCACCAGGATTTCAATGTGCTGGTCACCGATCTGGACCGTATCCACGATATCCCCCAGCAGGCCGGTGCGAATCTGGCTGGCGACTTCAGCGGCATTCAGGCCGAGAGACAGGGCGCTGTCTTTCAGCGTCAGAATCCGCTGGGGCTTGCCGGGGCGGAGATCATCCAGCACGTTGAACGTGCCGTTATAGCGGGCGATGTCCTCCCCCAGAAAACGGGCCGCGGCTTTCAGTTCGTCGAGATTGGTGCCCTGCAAGCGGACTTCGATGGGAACGCCCGCCGGACCGAAACCGGGCTCCTGGATATTCAGGGCAATCAGCCCCGGAATTTCGCCGATCTCCTGATACCAGCGGTCGGTCAGGGTGGCCAGATCCACGGTGCGGACTTCGGCGGTCAGCAAATCGGCCATGACGGTTGCCACATGGGCACCTTTCTCGCCAGCCCCGGCGTGCTCGCTGAAGCGGGTCTGAATGTTTTGTACCAGAGCCTGCTGGTTGGGCTGTTCCGGAGTGTATTGCTCATTGAGGCTATGCATGGCCGAAGTAATGCGGTCGGTAATGGCCTGTGTCTGGTGGAGGGGGGTGCCCTGGGGCATCAGTACCCTGGCTTCCAGCACATCGCCCTCAATCTCCGGCATGGCTTCCATGCGCACCTGGCCGCCAGCCATCAGCCCGACTGAACCAAGGATTATCAGCAGCATGGCCGCCAATACCAGGTAGCGGAAACGAATAGCCCCGTCCGCCAGTTGCCCGACTTTTTCCCGGACCGTTTCAAAGCCGTTGTCGAACGCCGTGCGGAAGCGTGAAGGCGTGTGCTCGCGTTTTTTCCCCAGACCACTTTTGAGGTGGTGGGGGAGTATCCAGAATGCTTCGATCAGCGAGGCCGCCAGGGCGGCAATCAGAACCACCGGCAGAACCTCCAGCACCGCCCCCAGTTCCCCGGAAAGAAACGCCAGCGGGATGAACACGGAAACCGTAGTCAGAAATGACGACAGCACGCCCGGCAGGATTTGCTGCGTGCCTTTGACCGCTGCTTGCAGTGGGCTGTAGCCCTGGGTTGAGCTCTGGACGATGTTGTCGGTGATCACCACGGAGTCATCCATGACGATACCAATGGCCATGAGCAGAGCCACCAGAGTGATCATGTTCAGCGACAGACCGGTGAGGGCCATCATTACGAACGCCCCGGCAAAGGCGGAGGGCAGGCCGAATAGCGCCCAGAAGGCGAGGCGGGGGCGGAAGAACAGCGCCATCACCAGGCCCACCAGTAGCAGACCGGTGAGGCCGTTACCCACCAGCATCTGCAAGCGGTCCCGGACGATGGATGTCATGTCCTGGGTAATCTCCACTTCCACGGTGCCAACACGGCGGGCCTTTTCCTCATCAACAAAGGCCTGTAGCGAATCCATTACCCGTAGGGCGTCGTCGTGCCGGTTCTTGTGTATCTCCAGAATAATGGCCCGCTGGCCGTTGAATTCCACCCGTTCCTCTTCCCGTTCATGGGCTTCGGCAATGGTGGCGAGATCACCCAGGGTGAGCACGGCACCGGCTTCGCCGCCGATAATGAGGATCTCGGCCAGGGCTTGCAGTGAACGGCGTTCATCCACAAACCGCAACTGGATGTCCTGGCGGTCGGTTTCGATGTTGCCCAGCGGCATGTCCAGATTCTGCCTGTTGATGGCACGGGCGATGTCGGACACGCCCAGGCCATACTGGCGCAGCAGATCCCGGGAGACCTCGATGTGCCATTGGCGCTGGGACAGGCCAACGGGAATGACATCGGCGACGCCATCCATGGCGAAAAGCCGGTCTTCCAGCTCGTTGGTGTAAGCCTCCAGGTGGGAAAAGCTCATGGGCCCGTAAACCGCGATGGCAGCTACCAGGCTGGTGCGGTAAAGCTCGCGGATAATCGGGTCTTCGGCTTCCTCGGGCAGATCGGTCAGGGCTTCGATTTCAGTGCGGATGTCATCCAGAAATCGGCCCATATCGCCCTGGGGCGCCATGCTGGCGATGGTCTGGGCTTGGTTGTCCCGTGCAGTGCAGGAGATTTCCTCCACGTAGTCCACACGCTGCAATGCTTCACCCAGGCGCTGGCAGATGGCTTCCTCCACATCCGCTGCGGTGGCGCCCCGGTATTCCATGGTGATACTGACTTCCGGTGGCAGGTAGTCGGGGAAGGTTTCCCGGGTCAGGGTGGGAGCGGCAAACAGACCCATCGCCAGAATCAGAATCAGCAGCAGGTTGCCCGCGGTAGGGTGGCCGGCAAACCAGCGGATCATGGCTGGTCTCCTGCGGCTCTTTTCTCCAGCCACTGACGGGTCTGTTCATCGGGCCGGGGGCTCAGCAGCATGCCCTCAATGGCGGGAATCAGGTCGTCCAGTATCAGCCGGTCACCAGGTTCCAGCCCGCCGCTGACCACCGCAAGCTCTCCCTGTTGCCAGGCCACAGTGACCGATTGTCGTTGCAGGCGGTCATCGTCGTCGGCCAGATACACCACGCCCTGATGAATGGCGCTGGCTGGCACCACCAGCACCGGCTCGGGCGTCGGCACGGTGATCGCCGCCTGAACAAACATGTTTCGTACCAGCGGTGGCCGGGCCGGTGGGTTGGCATCACGGTACGGCTCTTCCACCGTGATCACGGCCTGAACGGTGCGGGTGGCCGGATCAAGACTGCCGGTGACTCGGGTCAGCTTACCGAGCCAGTGGCTGTCGGGTGCACCGGTAGGCTGCACCGAGACAGTCAGTGACTCCAGGGGTAATTGCTGGTGGAAGTCGGTAAAGCCCGCAGCAGCCCGGTTGTGATCTGGCAGATCAGGAACGCTTGGTAGCTGGAACAGCAGGTTGCGAAGCTCGGCTATCTCCAGTTGCACGGTGGCTTCTGCTGTGGTGATATCGTCTGCCACAAACAGGGTCTGGCCGGGATTGGCCTGTTGGCCGGTTTCGATGTCGGACTGGTGAACCCGCATAGCCCAGGGGGCTTCGAAACGGGTGTCTTCAAGGTCTTCCCGGGCGCTTGCCAGGGCGGATTCACTGCGGGCCAGGCGGGCGCTCAGGGTATCCTTGCGCGTGGGAATCAGGTTGAGCTGGTTTTGCAAGGACTGCACCGCCTGTTGTTGCTGAAGAGTGGCTCGCTGTTGCTCATCCAGCCGGGTTTCAGACAGGGCACCACGCTCCACCAGGGTTTTTGCACGTTCCAGTTCTCGCTCGGCGAGGGCCAGCCGGCGGTTTTCCAGGGCCAGTAGCTCCCGCGTATTCCGCTGTTCCTGTTCCAGTTGCCGCAGTTCCGCTTCAAGGCCGGCGATATCCGCTTTGGCCGCGGCCTCGGCCAGTTGATAACGGGTAGGGTCAATCTGCAGCAGGCGGGTATCTGCGGCGATCAGGTTGCCGCTCTCCAGATCCGGATGCCTCCAGGTAATGCGACCGCCCACGTTGGCCACAGCCTTCCAGCTCCGGGCTGGTAGCACCTGGCCATAACCACGGGCTTCGGTGCGAACGATCAATGGCGTGACTTCAAGAATTCTTGCCGGTGTTGCTGTTGCCTGTTCAGTTGTCCGCTCCGGTGGCTGCTTCAGCTTCACCATAATCACCACAAAGACAATGCCTGCGATCAGCGCCAGGGCGAGGGTAAGTTTATTCTTTCGGGTCATGGCTGGTCTCCCGGAAGCTGGCGCTGAACAGCTTGAAAATGCGGGGTGCCGACTGCTCGATAGAGGCAATGTCACCACCCACCATGGCCTGTACCACCAGCCCCTGGATGGCGCCAATATAGAGCACTGCGGCGGCTTCGGTGTCGATCGACGGGCTGATGCATTTTTGTTCAATGCCCAGGTGCAATAGCGAAATCACTTTCTGCCGGTAGTGGGCCAGAGTCTGGCGGATGATGCTCTTGGCGGGCTGGTTGCCAGGTTTCTGCAGCTCACCGAGCATCAGTCTGGGGATGCCCGGATGGCGGGCAATAAAGCCGATATGTGCCAGAAACATGGCTTCCAGGGCTTTGTCGGCCTGTTCATGATGATCGGCAACGCTGAAAACTCGTTTGGTCAGTTGCCCGGCAACCCAGCCCGCTACTGATTCCCACAGGCTGCTCTTGTTGGGAAAGTGCTTGAAAAGCGCCCCTTGGGATACCCCCACCTTCTGGGCGATGCGGGCCGTGGTCAGGCTGGATGGGTCCTGCTCTGCGCACAGATGCACCACGGCCTCAATGGTCTCGGACTGGCGTTGTTCGGTGCTCTGGTAGGCCCGTTTCCCGGGTTCTGGGGTGGTTGTCATCAGCGCCTCAAAAAAGAAAGTAATTAATTACTTTATTCTGATGGCAAGAATGCAGGTTTGCAACCTGAGCGTACAACGCGGCTGTCTGACCCTTGACCCGTTTTTGCAAGCACAAAACTCAGGGAGTAGGGTCGGAGATACCACGTCAGGATAGCGAGGGAACTATGGATATCCGCCTGAAAAGAGCCTATGACACCGCCGCCAGCTCAGACGGCCCCCGCATACTGGTGGATCGCATCTGGCCCCGGGGTGTGGCCAAGGAAGATGCTGACATCGCCCACTGGCTGAAAGGGCTGGCGCCGTCTAGCGGATTGCGCAAATGGTTTGGTCATGATCCGGACAAATGGTCGGAGTTTTGTGAGCGCTATCTGAAAGAGCTCAAATCCGACGAGGCCGCTGAGGACCTGAATACGCTTTGGCGACTGGTTGATGAACACAAGCGAATAACGCTGGTGTTTGCTGCGAAGGATACTGAGCACAACAATGCCGTGGCGCTTCGGAATTTTGTGCTAAACGAACAGCTTTGAACCTGTCCGTTAACGCTGCTGATTGCCAGAGTGTACTGCTGACACCATGGCATCGGAAACCGGATGTCAGCTTGGCCAGTGCCATGGTTCATCTTCTTAAAAATGATTTGTGTCATTGCCAAAAAAAGCAAAATGGGTGGATGGTATATCCTTATTCCCCCAAGGACGTGCGTTATGACAATTAATGAAGGTCTTCGCCTGATGGCAGGCGTGTTCATCCTGATCTCCATTCTGCTCGCCCACTACGTAAGCCCCTACTGGCTGCTGTTTACCGGCTTTATTGCCCTCAACCTTATCCAGTCTGCATTCACCAAATGGTGTCCGGCAATGATGCTCCTGAAAAAGATGGCTTGAAAGAAGAAAAATCGGTTAACTGAGTGGTCTCATGGGAAACGCAGTCTACTGCGTTCTGATCCTGCCAGATCGGGTTTTGCATCTTTGGTAGCGCCGCCGCTTCTTGGCCGGAGCTGTACTTATCGTTTGCTAATGCCTACAGGATAGTGATCTTCTCGCCCGCTGGAATTGTCCTTCGCCGGGTTGCACAACCTGAATCAACAAGTTGTCATGGGCAATCAGACCTGTTCCCGCAGCAACATTGTTTTGATATGACCGATAGCTTTCATGGGGTTGAGCCCTTTGGGGCAGTAGGCTGTGCAGTTACCAATGCCACCGGCAGCGAAACACGCTGAACGGATCTTCAAGTTTCTCCAGCCGCTC
>Ga0064014_10139_pt1 | contig 27690 bp, 24 predicted proteins | sample CrowatWCoCulture_2_FD_61584 | JGI IMG/M metagenome (GOLD analysis project Ga0064014, IMG submission 61584) | Marine cyanobacteria communities from the University of California, Santa Cruz, USA, analyzing cyanobacterial DNA methylation -... | ecosystem: Host-associated > Microbial > Bacteria >...
CAGGTGAGTTGAGCCAACGTTGAGGTTGATGTTCAGGCCATCCGGATTTCCACCGATCACCGACACCCTGGCACCAAGCTCTCGGAATACCTTGGGGCCACGTGATAGGTTGCCCCGTGGCGCAATCCAGCACAATTTTCATTCCGTCAAGGGTAAACTCGTTGGCACGGTGCTCTTGCAGAATTCCACATAGCGGCCGGGGGCATCGTCCACGCGGGAAGCCTTGCCCAACTCCGTTGGCTCACAAACCTCGATCGGCTTGTCCAGCCAGCGCTCAATCTCCGCTTCCAGGGCGTCATCCAGTTTGGTACCGGCGGCCGAGAAAAACTTGATACCGTTATCGTGATGGGGGTTGTGGGAAGCACTGATCACGATACCCGCCGAGGCCCGAAACGTGCGGGTCAGGTAGGCTATGGCCGGGGTCGGCATGGGCCGAGCAGCTTCACATCTACACCCGCGGCAGAAAGACCCGCCTCAAGGGCAGATTCAAACATGTAGCCGGAGAGCCGGGTATCCTTGCCAATCAACACGCTGTTGCGCTGACCGTCCCGCTTGAAAGCCTGGCCGGCGGCCCAGCCCAGCTTGAGCATGAATTCGGGTGTAATCGGATACTCACCCACCCGTCCGCGAATACCGTCCGTACCAAAATATTTCCGCTCGGACATTAACCTGCCTCCTTCACTGCCGCCATTACGCGGACGGCATCGACTGTTTCCCTGACATCGTGCACACGAATAATGCTTGCACCCTTCATGGCAGCTATTGTCGCGGCCGCAAGGCTTGCGGGCAACCTTTCATTCACATCCCGGCCGGTGATATGACCCAGCATGGACTTCCTGGAGACACCGACCAGCAGAGGATGACCCAGGATGTGCATCTGTTCGAGTGACGCCAGCAGCTGCAGGTTGTGCTCGAGGCTTTTCCCGAAACCAAAGCCGGGATCAAGCAGGATGTTTTCCGGGCGAATACCGGCAAGCTCTGCAACCCGTATTCTTTCGGCCAGAAAAGCACTGACTTCCCGGCACACGTTTCGATACTCGGGGCGATCCTGCATGGTGTCCGGCTCACCCTGGATGTGCATGATGCACACGGGCATGCCCGTGCGTGCAGCCACTTCGGGGGCGCCATCTCGCTGCAGGGCACGCACATCATTAATCAGACCGGCTCCGAGCTTTGCCGCCTCTGCCATGACTTCCGGCGCGCTGGTATCTACCGAAATCACCGCATCGAGTTCCCGGGCAGCGGCTTCGACCACCGGGCACACCCGATCCAGCTCCTCCTGGACCGACACTGGCGTCGCGCCCGGCCTCGTGGATTCGCCGCCGATGTCGATGAAGGTGGCGCCATCAGAGACCATCTGCCTGGCCCGGGCGAGGGCCGCATCCGGCCGGTTGAATTGGCCGCCATCGGAAAAGGAATCCGGTGTTACGTTCAAAACCCCCATCACGTGGCATCGGGACATATCCAGTTCCCGGCCGGCAAAACTCATTTTCATGGCAAACCTTTTTTCGCAATGACAAAAACAAACGCCGCCCGGAATCCGGGCGGCGCGTGGAACTGGCCTATTTTCTGGCCGAGAGACCGAAGGTATCAGTGCTCGCCGGCAGGCCGACCAATACCGGGATGGTGACCATCATCGGAAGCCTTCGGCTCCGGTGCTGTTTCAGGCTCATCCGCCTTGACGCCACCGGTCGGACCACTACCACCCCAACCTTTGGGCGGACGCGGCTCACGCCCCTCCATAATGTCGTCGATCTGGTGGCGGTCGATGGTCTCGTACTTCATCAATGCTTCCGCCATCAGGTCGAGCTTGTCCCGGTTATCCACCAGAATCTGCTTGGCCTTTTCGTAGCAGCTGTCAATGATGTTACGGACTTCCTCATCGATCCGCTGGGCGGTTTCTGGCGAGTAAACCGTTTGCGCCTGACCCGCAGACCGGCCGAGGAACGGCTCTTCGCTGTCGGTATCGTACTGCAGCGGACCGAGCTTCTCGGACAGACCCCAGCGGGTCACCATGTTTCGTGCCAGACTGGTCGCCCGTTCGATGTCGTTAGAGGCACCGGTCGTGACACCGTCAAAGCCCAGCGTCAGCTCTTCGGCAATACGACCGCCGAACAGGCTACAGATGGAGCTGATCAGGAAGCGCTTGCTGTGGCTGTACTTGTCCTCTTCGGGAAGGAACATGGTGACACCCAGAGCGCGGCCACGGGGGATAATGCTGACCTTGTACACCGGATCGTGCTCCGGCATCAGCCGGCCGACAATCGCGTGGCCAGATTCGTGGTAAGCCGTGTTCCGCTTTTCCTTCTCGCTCATCACCATGGACTTGCGCTCGGCGCCCATCATGATCTTGTCTTTGGCAAGCTCGAACTCTTCCATGGACACCAGACGCTGGTTGCGACGGGCCGCGAACAGAGCTGCCTCGTTCACCAGGTTGGCGAGGTCCGCACCGGAGAACCCGGGCGTGCCGCGAGCAATCAGAACCGGCTCAACACCGTCAGCCAGGGGCACTTTCTTCATGTGCACCTTGAGAATCTGCTCGCGGCCAATGATGTCCGGCAGACCTACTACAACCTGACGGTCAAAACGGCCCGGGCGCAACAGTGCCGGGTCGAGAACGTCCGGACGGTTGGTCGCAGCGATAACGATAACGCCTTCGTTGCCTTCAAAACCGTCCATCTCAACCAGCAACTGGTTCAGGGTCTGCTCACGCTCATCGTGGCCACCGCCCATGCCGGCACCCCGATGGCGACCGACCGCGTCAATCTCGTCAATAAAGATGATGCACGGGCTCTGCTTCTTGGCTTGCTCGAACATGTCGCGAACACGGGACGCACCCACACCCACGAACATTTCGACGAAGTCGGAACCGGAGATCGAGAAGAACGGGACCTTGGCTTCGCCGGCAATCGCTTTCGCGAGCAGCGTTTTACCGGTACCCGGCTGGCCGACCATCAGAACACCCTTGGGAATGCTGCCGCCAAGACGCTGGAACTTGCTGGGATCGCGCAGGAAATCCACCAGCTCTTTCACGTCTTCCTTGGCTTCATCAACGCCAGCCACATCGCCAAAGGTGGTCTTGATCTGGTCCTCACTCATCAGGCGCGCTTTACTCTTGCCGAACGACATGGGGCCTTTGCCGCCACCGCCGCCCTGCATCTGGCGCATGAAGAATACGAACAAGGCGATGATGATCAGTATCGGGAACGCGGCTACCAGCAGCTGTGTCCACAGGCTCTGGCGCTCAGGCTCCTTACCAATAACCTCAACGTTGTTCGCGAGGAGATCGTCCATCAGCTTGTTATCAGACACCTGCGGACGGACTGTCTGGAACTGGGAGCCGTCACCACGGGTGCCCTGGACCTGCAATCCATCGATTGTGACCTGACGGACCTGCCCTTCTTGGACCATCTCCACAAACTGGGAATAGTTGACTTGTTGGCCGGTGGTGGTGGGAGAGAAGTTCTGAAACACCATCAGCAGCACGGCGGCTATAATTAGCCAGAGAACCAGATTTTTTGCCATATCGTTCAAGGATCATCACCTGTGAATTGAAGGGTTACCCTTTCGCAAAGCACCCTTTTTCTGACACCTTACACCAATTGTACGCCCGTCCACCAGAAACGGCCCATCCGTATCGGCCACAGGCATACTGATCTCCCTATCGAAGGCGGCCATACAACACATATTGGGCGCCAAATCTGAAATTACAACAGCGATGCCAAACCACCGCCCCAATCCCAGCCTGTTTTGACCCGTCGCCCTGCAAATCGTTCCCACAGTCAGCGAACAACCGCTTGATACGTGTTAACGGCCATTTTTACAGCAGGGCGATCTGTTACAATCCCCCGATTATACGTTCAAGTCAGCCTGTCCGCCGCTGACCTTTTGTTAATTGCACCGATAAAGAGATTACATCATGAGTCTTTCACCGGAACAGCGCCGGGAGTACCGGGCCATCGCCCACAACCTTAAGCCCGTTATCATCGTCGGCGACAAAGGCCTGTCTGAGGGACTCCAGGAAGAACTGGAGCGCGCGCTGAACGATCACGAACTGATCAAGATCAAGGTAGCGAGCCAGGACCGCGACACCAGGCAGGAAGCGATTACCGCCCTCTGCGAATCGTCCGGTGCCGAACTGGTCCAGTCCATTGGTAAAATCGCTGTCATTCTTCGCCGGGCGAAGAAGCCCAACCCCAAGCTGTCCAACCTGTTGCGTCACAAACACTGACCCGACGCCCGGGAACAGAAACAAAAAAGCCGGCTGGGGGAAACCCGAGCCGGCTTTTTGTTACCTGAAGATCGTATCAGACGTATTCGACCTGCTCGATCTCATACTCCACGGTACCGGAGGGTACGCGAATCGCGACTACGTCGCCTTCGCTTTTGCCGACCAGCGCCCGGGCAATGGGCGAAGAGATCGACAGCTTGCCTGCCTTGATATCCGCTTCGTCCTCGCCAACGATCTTGTAGGTCACCTGCTCATCGGTGTCCATGTTAAGCAGGTGCACGGTGGTACCGAAAATGACCTTGCCGGTATTCTCAATAGTGGTCACATCGATCACCTGGGCAGCGGAAAGCTTGCCTTCGATCTCCTGGATCCGGCCCTCGATAAAGCTCTGCTGCTCACGGGCGGCATGATATTCCGCGTTTTCTTTCAGGTCACCGTGTTCCCGGGCATCGGCAATTGCCGCAATAACACGGGGGCGATCTTCGGACTTCAGCTTCTGAAGCTCCTCACGGAGGCGGGTCTCGCCCGCCTTTGTCATCGGTACTCTGTCAGCCATAGTCTCACTTTCCTGCGTGAAGATCCTGGAGGCGGCGTACAGTGCGCTCCGGGCCAAATTTGATGGCCCGGCAGAAGGCTTCGCCACCTGCCAGTGTCGTTGTATAGGTTACCTTGGTCTGCAGCGCTGACTGGCGGATCTGGGCCGAGTCGGAAATCGCCTTGCGACCTTCAGTGGTATTGATGATCAGCTGAACCTGACCGTTCTTGATGGCATCCACGATATGCGGACGACCTTCACGGACCTTGTTCACGCGATCAACCTCGATTCCGGCCTCTCTCAGGGCCTTGGCGGTGCCGGTTGTGGCCACAAGCTTGAACCCGGCCTCAACCAGATCATGGGCCACTTTCGCGGCGCCGGGCTTGTCCACGTCCCGAACCGACATGAACGCGGTTCCCTTGGCCGGCAGACGTTCGCCAATGGCCAGCGCAGCCTTGGCAAACGCCTCATCAAAGCTGTCACCCAGCCCCATGACCTCACCGGTAGACTTCATTTCCGGCCCGAGGATCGGATCCACCGCCGGGAACTTGTTGAACGGGAACACCGACTCTTTCACCGCGTAGTAGCGCGGGATGATTTCCTGGGTGAACTCCAGCTCTTTCAGGGTCTTGCCCGCCATCACCCGGGCGGCCACCTTGGCCAGGGACACACCGATGGCCTTGGACACGAACGGCACGGTCCGGGAGGCCCGCGGGTTCACTTCGATCACGTAGATCTCGCCATCCTGCCAGGCCAGCTGCACGTTCATCAGGCCGACTACATCCAGCTCAATGGCCATCTTCTTGACCGCATCGCGCATCTCGTCCTGAACCTGCTGGGACAGGGTGTACGGCGGCAGCGAACAGGCAGAATCACCGGAGTGAACCCCGGCCTGCTCGATGTGCTGCATAATGCCACCAATCACCACGTCGGTGCCGTCGGAGATGGCGTCGATGTCCACCTCGATGGCCGCATTCAGGAAGTGGTCGAGCAATACCGGGCTGTCGTTGGACACCAGCACGGCGCTGCGCATATAGCGAACCAGTTCGGTTTCGTCGTAGACGATTTCCATGGCCCGGCCGCCCAGCACGTAGGACGGACGCACCACTAGCGGGTAGCCGATTTCCCGGGCCGCCAGAATGCCTTCCTCGTGACTGCGCACGGTGGCGTTTTCCGGCTGCTTCAGACCCAGGCGGGTGATCATCTGCTGGAACCGTTCCCGGTCCTCGGCACGGTCGATCGCATCCGGGCTGGTACCGATGATGGCACGCCGGCCGCTTCCAGGCCACGGGCCAGCTTCAGCGGGGTCTGGCCGCCGTACTGGACAATCACGCCCTTGGGCTTTTCGACGTGGATGATTTCCAGTACGTCTTCCAGGGTGATCGGCTCGAAGTACAACCGGTCGGAGGTGTCGTAGTCTGTGGACACGGTCTCCGGGTTGCAGTTGATCATAATGGTTTCGTAGCCGTCCTCACGCATGGCCAGGGCCGCGTGCACACAGCAGTAGTCGAATTCGATGCCCTGGCCGATCCGGTTGGGGCCGCCACCGATCACCACGATCTTGTCGCGGTCGCTGGCATCTGACTCACACTCTTCTTCATAAGTGGAGTACATGTAGGCGGTGTCGGAGGCAAACTCGGCGGCGCAGGTATCCACGCGCTTGTACACCGGGCGGATGCCCAGGTCGTGGCGCAGTTTGCGCAGGCTCACCTCGGAGATACCCAGCAGTTTCTCGAGGCGGGCATCGGAGAAGCCCTTGCGCTTGAGACGGAACAGGGTCGCCTGGTCAATGTCGGCCTTGCCGGCACTCTTCAGTGCCTGCTCTTCCCTGATCAGATCCTCGATCTGCACCAGGTACCAGGGGTCCACGTGGGTATGCTCGTGCAGGTCATCCACAGTCATTCCAGCTCGGAAGGCGTCGCCGATGTACCAGATGCGGTCGGCACCGGGCACATTCAGTTCGCGGGTCAGGGTTTCCTGGGAGTCCTGGGAACTGAGATCTTCCAGTTTCTCGTCAAAGCCTTCGGAGCCCACTTCCAGGCCGCGCAGGGCTTTTTGCAGGGATTCCTGGAAGGTCCGGCCGATGGCCATGACCTCACCCACGGATTTCATCTGGGTGGTCAGGCGGGCGTCGGCCTGGGGGAATTTCTCGAAAGTAAACCGCGGGATCTTGGTGACCACGTAGTCGATGGAGGGCTCGAACGAGGCCGGGGTCACGCCGCCGGTGATTTCATTGCGCAGCTCATCCAGGGTGTAACCCACCGCCAGCTTGGCGGCGACCTTGGCGATCGGGAAGCCGGTGGCCTTGGACGCCAGCGCCGAGGAACGGGACACACGGGGGTTCATCTCGATGACGACCATGCGGCCGGTGTCCGGATTCATCCCGAACTGCACGTTGGAGCCGCCGGTTTCCACACCGATCTCACGCAGGACCGCCAGGGAGGCGTTCCGCATGATCTGGTATTCCTTGTCGGTGAGGGTCTGGGCCGGGGCCACGGTGATGGAGTCACCGGTGTGCACGCCCATGGCGTCGAAGTTCTCGATGGCACAGACGATGATGCAGTTGTCGTTCTTGTCGCGAACGACCTCCATCTCATACTCTTTCCAGCCGATCAGGGACTCGTCGATCAGCAGTTCGTTGGTCGGGGACAGGTCCAGACCACGGGTACAGATTTCCTCGAATTCGTCGCGGTTGTAGGCAATACCGCCGCCGGAGCCGCCCATGGTGAAGGACGGACGGATGATGCACGGGAAGCCGATGTCGTCAGCCACTCGCCAGGCTTCTTCCATGGAGTGGGCGATGGTGGCCCGGGGGCATTCCAGGCCGATCTTCTTCATGGCCTTGTCGAAGCGGTCGCGGTCTTCGGCTTTGTCGATGGTGTCGGCGTTGGCGCCGATCATTTCCACGCCGTGCTTTTCCAGGATGCCGTGGCGCTCGAGGTCCAGGGCGCAGTTCAGTGCGGTCTGGCCGCCCATGGTGGGCAGCAGCGCATCCGGCTGCTCTTTCTCGATGATCTTTTCGACGGTCTTCCAGGTAATCGGCTCGATGTAGGTGGCATCGGCCATCACCGGGTCAGTCATGATGGTTGCCGGGTTGGAGTTAACCAGGATCACCCGGTAACCCTCTTCGCGCAGGGCCTTGCAGGCCTGGGCTCCGGAGTAATCGAACTCGCACGCCTGCCCGATCACAATGGGGCCGGCGCCCAGGATCAGGATGCTTTGGATGTCGGTACGTTTTGGCATGTCTTGGTAAACCTGTCAGCAACTTTTGAATTCTGGCAGCGCAACACGCGGCGCCCGTGAGTTTTCCGTGGCAATCGGTCTCAGGCCGATCGCGTCTCCATCAGGCGGATAAACTCGTCAAACAGCGGGGCCACGTCATGGGGGCCGGGGCTGGCTTCCGGGTGACCCTGGAAGCTGTAGGCCGGCTTGTCGGTCCGACGAATGCCCTGCAAGGTGCCGTCGAACAGGGACTTGTGAGTCGCCTCCACATTGGCCGGCAGTGTTGCTTCGTCCACGGCAAACCCGTGGTTCTGGCTGGTGATCATCACCGTGCCCCTGGCGATATCCTGCACCGGATGGTTAGCGCCATGGTGGCCGTGACCCATCTTCATGGTCTTGGCACCGCTGGCCAGTGCCAGCAGCTGATGGCCCAGGCAGATACCAAACACCGGAATGTCGGTTTCCAGCACTTCCTTGATGGCGGTGATGGCGTAATCACAGGGCTCGGGATCGCCCGGGCCATTGGACAGGAACACACCGTCCGGGTTCATCGCCAACACTTCGGAGGCCGGAGTCTGGGCCGGCACCACGGTAATGTCGCAGCCGCGGGAGGCAAGCATGCGCAGGATGTTCAGCTTCACGCCGTAATCCCAGGCAACCACCTTGAACCGGGACTCTGCGCGCTCACCGTAACCCTCGCCCAGGGTCCACTCGGTTTCGCTCCAGGACCAGATCTTCTCGGAGGTTACTTCTTTCGCCAGATCCATGCCCTTCAGGCCGGGGAAGGCCTTGGCCAGTTCCAGCGCCCGCTCGGCGGTGGCGTTTTCACCCGCAACGATGGCACCGTTCTGGGAGCCTTTGTCCCGGAGGATGCGAGTCAGGCGACGGGTATCAATGTCGGCGATCCCAACAATGTTGTTGCTTCGCAGGTAGTCGTCCAGGCTTCCCTTGCTGCGCCAGCTGCTGGCCAGCAGAGGCAGATCGCGAATAATCAGGCCGGCGGCCTGGACGCGGTCTGACTCAATGTCTTCCTCGTTCACACCGGTGTTGCCAATGTGGGGGTAAGTCAGGGTCACGATCTGGCGGGAGTAGGACGGGTCGGTCAGGATTTCCTGGTAGCCGGTCATGGCGGTGTTGAACACCACTTCGCCGCTGGTTTCTCCGTCAGCGCCGATGGCTGTGCCGTAGAACAGGCTTCCGTCTGCGAGTGCAAGGATTGCTGGTGTGCTCAAGGCTTGTATCCTCATCGAGTGGCGTATCGGTTCGTCACGAACAGGAACGCAAGCGCAAATTCAGGTTGCAAAAAAGCGAGACGGAGTCTTAACTCGGTCCCGCTTTTTCAGAAACTTGGTGCAAAGGTACGCTTGGTGCAGTCAAACCGCCTTATTGTAAAAAATATGGCGCTTTGTGTCCACGAGTAATGGCCTCACTTGAGGTCCAGCACATCCTGCATATCATAAAGCCCCGCAGGCTTATCCTTCAGCCACAACGCTGCCCGCATGGCACCTTTGGCAAAGGTCATCCGGCTGCTGGCCTTGTGGGTCACCTCGATGCGCTCACCCTCGGTGGCGAACAAAACGGTGTGATCACCGACCACGTCACCCGCGCGAATGGTTTCGAAGCCGATTTCCTTGCGGGTACGCTCGCCGGTGAAGCCTTCACGACCATAGACTGCGCACTCTTTCAGGTCCCGACCGAGGGCATCGGCGACAACTTCGCCCATGCGCAGGGCGGTGCCGGAGGGCGCGTCTTTCTTGTGGCGGTGATGGGCTTCAATGATTTCGACGTCGTAGTCGTCACCCAGGGTTGCGGCGGCGGTGCGCAGCAGGTTGAGGACAACGTTGACTCCGACACTCATGTTGGGTGCGAATACCACCGGCGTGGATTCGGCGGCCAGTGCCAGTTGCTGCTTTTCAGCGTCGGACATGCCGGTAGTGCCGATCACGAGCATTTTGCCGTTGGCCTTGCAGAACTCGGCATTTTCCAGAGTCAGGTCCGGGAAGGTGAAATCGATGAGGACATCGAATTCGTCCTTCACATCGGCCAGGTTCCCGGCCATTTTCACGCCGGTTTTGCCGATCCCGGTCATTTCGCCGGCGTCGGCACCGATCAGGCTGCTGCCCGGCTCGACAACGGCGGCACCCAGCTCAAGGCCTTCGGTGCCGTCTACGGCTTCGATCAGGACTTTTCCCATGCGCCCGGCGGCGCCGATGATTGCTACCCTCATGCTCGCGTTCCTTTTGTCGGGCCGATCAGAATTTCATTTCGTCGAAGAAGCTTTTGACACCTTCAAACCAGGAGCTCTTCTTCGGGCCATGTTCCGTGCCGTTGCTGCCATCCAGGGTTTTCTGGAATTCTTCCAGCAGCTCTTTCTGGCGCTTGGTCAGATTCACCGGTGTTTCCACGATCACGCGACACAGCAGATCACCGGCGGGACCACCTCGAACCGGGCTGACGCCCTTGTTGCGCAGGCGGAACAGCTTTCCGGTCTGGGTTTCCGGTGGAATCTTCAGCTTCACGCGGCCATCCAGGGTCGGCACTTCCAGCTCTCCGCCCAGGGTAGCGTCGACGATGCTGATGGGTACTTCGCAATAGAGGTTGCGGCCGTCACGGGTGAATATGGAGTGCTCGCGTACGGCAATCTGCACGTACAGATCCCCGGAGGGCCCGCCATCGATTCCCATCTCACCTTCACCGGAAAGGCGAATGCGGTCGCCGGTGTCCACGCCCGGCGGTACTTTGACCGACAGGGTTTTCTCTTCCTGAACGCGCCCCTGACCATGACAGGCCTTACACGGGTTGTTGATGATCTGGCCGGAGCCACGACAGGTCGGACACGCCTGCTGCACGGTGAAAAAGCCCTGCTGCATCCGGACCTGCCCCATACCCTTACAGGTGCCGCAGGTTTCCGGGCGGGAGCCTTTTTCTGCACCACTGCCGTCACAGACTTCGCACTCGCGATGCCCGGGAATCTGGATCTGGACGGTTTTGCCTTTCACGGCCTCTTCGAGATCCAGCTCCAGGGTATAACGCAGGTCGGCACCCCGGGTTGTGCGGCCACGGCCGCCGCCACCACCGAAGATGTCACCGAATACATCGCCGAAGATATCGGAGAAGCTGGCACCGCCGCCCCCGAATCCGCCACCGCCGGCCTGGCCGTCTACGCCGGCATGGCCGAACTGGTCATAGGCGGCCCGCCTGGACTGGTCAGCCAGCACTTCGTAGGCTTCGCTGGCCTCCTTGAACTTGTTCTCGGATTCGGTGTCTCCCGGGTTACGGTCGGGGTGGTACTTCATGGCGAGCTTTCGGTAGGCTCGCTTCACTTCCTTCTCGTCCGCGTCCCGGGAAATCCCGAGAATCTCGTAATAATCGCGCTTGGCCATGCTTTTAAAACCCTGTTTTTAAAACGCGGAAAACGCGGGGAACTCCCCGCGTTTTCCAACTACCTGATGTACGTCAGATTTATCGCTTGTCGTCGTCTTTGACTTCTTCGAACTCAGCGTCAACGGCGTCGTCAGACTGCTTGCCCTGAGCTTCTTCCTGCCCACCGGCCTGCTGGGCCTGATCGGCCTGATCTGCATACATCTTCTGGGCCAGCTCGGAAGACACTTCGGTCAGCTTCTGAGTCTTGGCTTCGATGTCTTCCTTATCGGAACCTTCCAGAGCTTCTTCCAGCTCTTTGATGGAAGCTTCAATGGATTCCTTCTCGCTGTCGCTGACCTTGTCGCCGGCATCTTTCAGGGTCTTGCGAACGGCGTGCACCATTGCGTCACCCTGGTTACGAACCTGGACAAGCTCTTCGAACTTCCGATCTTCCTCGGCATTGGCCTCGGCGTCGCGCACCATCTTCTCGATCTCGTCATCGTTCAGGCCTGAAGAAGCCTTGATAACGATGGACTGCTCTTTGCCAGTGGCCTTGTCCTTGGCAGACACATTCAGGATACCGTTGGCATCAATGTCGAAGGTGACTTCGATTTGCGGTACACCACGTGCAGCCGGCGGGATGTCGGCCAGGTCGAAACGGCCCAGAGATTTGTTCTGGTTCGCCTGCTTGCGCTCGCCCTGGACCACGTGAATGGTCACGGCAGTCTGGTTGTCATCCGCTGTGGAGAAGGTCTGCGACTTCTTGGTCGGGATGGTGGTGTTCTTCTCGATCAGCGGAGTTGCCACACCGCCCATGGTTTCGATACCCAGGGTCAGCGGGGTTACGTCCAGCAGCAGTACGTCTTTCACGTCGCCAGACAGAACGGCCGCCTGAATCGCAGCGCCCATGGCCACGGCTTCGTCCGGGTTAACGTCCTTGCGGGCTTCTTTGCCGAAGAACTCTTTAACCTTTTCCTGCACCAGCGGCATACGGGTCTGACCACCGACCAGGATTACCTCGTCGACTTCACTGGCCTTCATGCCCGCGTCTTCCAGGGCCACTTTACAGGGCTCAAGGCTACGCTGGACCAGCTCTTCTACCAGGGATTCCAGCTTGGCGCGGGTCAGCTTCACGTTCATGTGCTTGGGACCAGACGCGTCTGCAGTGATGTACGGCAGGTTGACGTCGGTCTGCTGGCTGCTGGAAAGCTCGATCTTCGCTTTCTCGCCAGCTTCCTTCAGACGCTGCATCGCCAGGGAATCGCCACGCAGGTCGATGCCGCTGTCCTTCTTGAACTGGTCTGCCAGGAACTCGATGATTTTCAGATCGAAGTCTTCACCACCGAGGAAGGTATCACCGTTGGTGGCCAGAACCTCGAACTGGTGCTCACCGTCCACATCGGCAATTTCGATGATGGACAGGTCAAAAGTACCACCGCCCAGGTCGTATACCGCCACGGTGCGGTCGCCGCTCTTCTTGTCGAGGCCGTAGGCCAGGGCAGCCGCAGTCGGCTCGTTGATGATACGCTTCACTTCCAGACCGGCGATCTTGCCCGCGTCCTTGGTGGCCTGACGCTGACTGTCATTGAAGTAGGCCGGCACGGTGATAACCGCTTCGGTTACCTTCTCGCCAAGATAGTCCTCGGCGGTCTTCTTCATTTTCTTGATGATTTCCGCAGAAACCTGCGGCGGGGCCATCTTCTCGCCCTTCACTTCTACCCAGGCGTCACCGTTGTCCGCCTTGGCGATTTTGTACGGCACCATCTTGATGTCTTTCTGAACCACGTCGTCTTCGAAACGACGACCGATCAGACGCTTGATGGCGTACAGGGTGTTGTTCGGGTTGGTTACAGCCTGACGCTTGGCTGACTGGCCAACCAGGGTCTCACCATCGTCGGTGTAGGCGATGATGGACGGGGTGGTGCGATCACCCTCGGCGTTTTCGATAACCTTCACCTTGTCGCCATCCATGATGGCTACGCAGGAGTTGGTTGTTCCCAGGTCGATACCGATAATCTTGCTCATTGAGTCACTCCAATTCTTCTGAATGCTTTCCCGGAGGATCTTTTGCCTCCGCTGTCGCTATTTACTGGCTATATTGGCGCTTTAATCGGCTTTTCAAGCCTGCTCATCGATTTTTGGTGCATCTTCTGCCTTGGCGACCACCACCATGGCCGGCCGCACCACGCGGCCATTCAGCAGATACCCTTTCTGCACCACAGCAACCACGCTGTTGGGCTCCGCATCCGGCGCCGGCACCATGGACATGGCCTCGTGGTGCTGGGGGTCGAACGGCTCGCCCACCGGGTTAATCTGCTCAACATTGAATTTTTTCAGGCTGGACATGAACAGACTCAGGGTCATTTCCACGCCCTCGCGGATGGAGGCAACCGCTTCGGCCGAGTCTTCATGGCCCTCGGTGCTCTCGACTGCTTTTTCCAGGCTGTCGGCAACCGGCAAAAGCTCCTTGACGAACTTTTCCAGGGCAAACTTGTGGGCTTTCTCCACATCAATCTCGGCCCGACGGCGGACATTCTGCATCTCCGCCTGGGAGCGCAGCATCTGCTCCTGGAATTCCTGAACCTGAGCCTGGAGCGCTTCCACCTCAGAGGTCTCGCCTTCGGCGGCGTCCTCTCCGGCAGACTCGGCTTCCTGTTTGGCAGCCTCGAGGGCTTCGTTCAGTTCCTCGTGCTCGTTCCGGTTCTCGTCAGTGCTCATGGCTACTCCTGCTTGATCTAAAGCGGCCCGCTGTCAGTGGCCGGTAAAACATGGGATCCGGCCCCGGCGAGCCGGAAAATGTCGTTGCGAACCGATATGGGGCCCGCTCTTCAGGTTTCAACCACCAATGCCTGCAATCCTGAAGAAAATCCGACCTGCGGGTTTGCAAACAGTAAAAACCCTGTATATATTCACAGTCACTGTATACATCCACAGTGTTTTGCCGGTTTCAGGAAGAACGCGGAGGTTATCTGCATGCTGACTCAACTTACGGTTTCCAATTACGCCATCGCCGAACGGGTGGAACTCCAGTTCGCTAAGGGCATGACAGCTCTGACCGGCGAGACCGGCGCCGGCAAATCCATCGTGCTGGACGCCCTTGGCCTGGCCATGGGCGGTCGCGCCGATGCTGGCGCAGTCCGCCATGGCGCCAAGCGTGCCGACATCACAGCCACTTTTGATGTTTGCAACATACCCGAGGCGGGCGAATGGTTAGCCCAACACGAGCTGGATGACGACAACGACTGCATTCTGCGCCGCGTTATCAGCAAGGATGGCCGCTCCCGCGCCTACATCAACGGACAGCCCTGCCCGCTGACTCATTTGAAGGAGCTCGGCGGTGTATTGATGGATATTCACAGCCAGCACCAGCACCAGTCTCTGCTGCGCAAGGAAACCCACCGCAAGCTGGTGGACGAGTTTGCCGGTGTTGAAACCCTGGCCATAGATACCCGGGAAGCCTGGAAAACCTGGAACCAGATCCGCCAGCGGCTGACCGAGCGGCAGCAGAATGCCGATGAAGCAGAGGCCAAGCTGCAACTGCTTCGCTACCAGGTAGAGGAACTGGATCGCCTGGCACTGGAAGACGGCGAGCAGGAACAACTGGAACAGGAACAGGCCCAGCTGAGCCAGGCCGACACGGTTCTGCACAACAGTCACCAGGCAGCGCTGCTGTGTACGGAAGATGAAACCAGTGCTGCCGACCTGGTTCGCCAGGCGCTGCAACAACTGGAACAGCTTCCGGTGGATGTACCGGCACTGGCTGACACCATCCAGATGCTGAACGAAGCCCAGATCCAGATCAGCGAGGCCGGCGACAACCTGCGTCACTTTGTCGAGGACTACGAGGCTGACCCGGCTCGACTGACGGAAGTGGAAGAACGGCTGAGCGCCATCTACCAGATGGCCCGCAAGCACCGGATCACCCCGGAAGAGCTGCCGGAACTGCATCAACGCCTGACCGCCGAGCTCGCGGAGCTCGACAGCGGTGAAGGCAGCCTGGAGCAACTGGAAGCAGAGCTGGAAAGCCAGCGGGCACGCTTTGATGAACTGGCGGGCAAGCTGTCAGAGGCCCGGGCCAAGGCGGCCGCCGAACTGGATCAGCGGGTCGCATCCGAGCTTGCCCAGCTGAGCATGCCCAACATGCAGTTCATCACGCACCTGAACCGCAACAAAGGCGAGGAACCTGCGCCCCACGGGCTGGAAGAGATTGAATTCCTGGTCAGCGCCAATCCGGGCCAACCGGCCCGACCTCTGGCCAAAGTGGCCTCCGGAGGTGAACTGTCGCGGATCAGTCTTGCCATTCAGGTGGTGGTTGCCCAGACCTCGACCACGCCCACGCTGGTCTTCGATGAAGTAGACGTAGGCATCGGTGGTGGCACGGCCGAAGTGGTTGGCCGGCTACTTCGAACCCTTGGCAGCAATGGCCAGGTGCTTTGCGTAACCCACCTGCCGCAAGTGGCAGCACAGTGCCACCAGCATCTGTTTGTCAGCAAGTTTACCGAACAGGATGCAACCTTCTCGAAAATCGAGACGCTGGACGACAAGGGCAGAATCAGTGAAGTGGCGAGAATGCTGGGAGGCGTGGACATGACCGAACACACGATCGCTCATGCCCGGGAGATGTTTTCAAAGGGGCAGGCAACCCATCACTGAGCCGCGAACAATTTTCCACTACCCCTCTCGATCCTGAGAGCTGTTGGGGCGGGCCGAAAACCCGCCCCTTTTTTTCTTCAGACTCACTGAGCAAGGCTCAGGACTTGATAGGCTTTACGTACAAAATCAGGCTGTGATCGACGATTTCGTAGCCGTGCTCTTCGGCAATTTTTTGCTGGCGCTCTTCAATAACCTCGTCGACGAACTCGATCACCTCACCAGTCTGAGTGCAGACCATATGGTCATGATGGTCGTCGCCAGCCATCTCAAACACGGCGTGGCCGCCCTCGAAGTTGTGGCGGAGAACCAGTCCTGCCGCCTCAAACTGCGTCAGTACCCGGTAGACGGTCGCCAGCCCCACGTCATCGCCCTGATCCAGAAGCTTCTTGTACACATCTTCGGCACTGAGGTGATGCTCCTCCGCTGTCTCCAGAATATTGAAGATTTTCACTCGCGGCAGAGTCACTTTCAGACCGACTTTTCGTAATTCGGCGTTTTCAGATGACATGTTACTATTCACTCTTTGGTGTGCCTCACGGCTTCCGGTATGATGAAGCCGCCATTGAACGGTTAACCCGTGTCACACCTGCCTCTGGCAGGCGATTTCAAGATAGAGGATTTCCCCCGGCGATGCAAAAGCTCACAGCTCTCATTCTCACTTTCGTTCTATCCGGTTGCGTTTTCCCGGGCGTCTACAAGATCAACGTCCAGCAGGGAAACATCGTTACCGATGAAGAGCTGACGCAGCTGACCGAGGGCATGCCCCGCAGTCAGGTACACGCCGTTATGGGTACCCCTCTGATGCTCAACCCGGTCGACCCTTCCCGTGAATACTATGTGTATACGTTCCAGAGACAGGGTGGAGACATCGAGGAGCAAAGAATCATTATTTACTACGAAGGCGACCAGTACGCTTACTACGAGGCCCAACTGCTCGAAGAAACCCCGGCCTACTGAGTTCAGGCTTTCTTTTTCGCCCGGTTCAGCCGCGCCTGCTTCGGATCGATCTTGAGCGGGCGATACAGCTCCACCCGGTCGCCATCCCTAAGCTCGTGGGCCGCCGGGTCCTTGATCACCTTGCCGAACACGCCCATATCAATGGTGTCGGGATCAATTTCCGGAAAAATATCGGTGATTCCGGATAGCTTGGCCGCCTCGAGGGCCGTGGTTCCCTCCGGCACGTTCACCGGCACAATTTCCTGCCTGTCCGGCCGCGCGTAGGCCACTTCCACCTGAATCATGCGCCCTCCGTCCGGTACAGCTCATCGGCACGGCGACAGAAAGCATCCACCATCGTATTGGCAGCCTGGCTGAACACCGGCCCGAACGTCATCCTTGAAAGCGATCCGGAGAACTCGAACTCCAGACTCAGAATAACCTTGCAGGCGTTCTCGTCCAGGGATTTGAAATGCCACCGTCCGGTCAGGTTGCGAAACGGGCCGTCCACCAGGTTCATCTCGATCACTTCCGGCATCAGCAACTGATTGCGGGTGGTCAGCTTGTGGCGAACGCCACCCTTGGCGATTTCCAGGGACGCGGTTATCTGCTCCGGCTGCCGTTCGTGAATCACGGCCCCCGCACACCAGGGTAAAAACTCAGGGTAACGGGCAATGTCGTTTACCAGGTGAAACATGCGCTCGGCGGAGTGCATTACCAAAGCTGTTTTATCAATCTGATGGGGCATTGGAACCGGTTTTCCTGCTTGCATACACGCTGTGAAAAGATTTCAGACGCCTGGTAAGGAAGACAGCCTGAATCACACGCTATGATAAAGGATCTCGTCCTGTTTTGGGGCTTTTTTGCCTGTACTGTCATCACCCCCTTCCTGTTCCGGCGGTGTTTTATCCGAGGCGGGCGCCGCTTCCTCGGTCACCGGCCCCGACTCATCGGATTCTGCCGGAGTCGCGGCGAACGGCCGGTCTTTCTCTGGCACCTCGTCCCCCTCGGACAGGATCGCGGCGGGCTGCTGGCACCAGGCCGCGGGATTGCCATTGCTGCACAGGTTAACCAGTGAGAAGGCCGTGTACTGAATCCCGATCCAGGCGACCACCAGGGGCAGCACCAGCCGCATGACCCAGAACCAGATTCTGGAGAACAGTTTCGGCGCGGCGCCCAGCATGGTACCGGAAAGGTGTCTGGTCAGGCACCAACCGGTAAACAGCGCAATCAGAATGGCCACCAGAGGAATCAACAGGCCGCCGGTTATCAGCTCCAGCCAGCGGAACATGGTGGCGCCGCCGACCCGTTCCTCGGCCCAGATATTAAATGACAGCAGAGAGGCCAGCCCCGCCAGCCATACCGCCAGGCCAATCATAAGCACCGCCAGGCCCCGCGGCGATCCGGTCCACTCGCGGAACCAGCCGACAATCGGCTCAAGCAGGTTCAACGAGGTGGTCCAGACAATCAGCACCACCATCAGGAATACGGCGCTAATCACGAACTGGCTTGCCGGCAACTGGGCAAGCGTCACCGGCATCGAGACAAACAGCAGACTGAAACCGCGCTCACCGTCAAAGCTGTTGCCGTCGGTCGCAATCGCGAAAATCATCAGGCCGGCGAGAATCGCTACCAGGGTATCCATCAGCACCACTGCCAGAATCGAGCGTTTCAGGCGGGTATGGGGCGTGGTGTAGGAGCCGAGGATGGTCCACACACCCATCCCCAGGCCGAGGGTGAAAAACGCATGGAACAGGGCCGCTTTGAGGCTCTCCCAGGAAAGGTCCTCCGGATGCATGGCAAGAATATGATTGACGGCGCCGTCGACCCGACCATGCCAGGCCGCTAGCGCGAACAACACAAGCATCAGCACCAGGGCTCCCGGCACCACCACTCGCAGGGCCCGCTCCAGGCCTTTCACAACCCCCTGTGCCGAGACCCAGAGCACCAACAGGAGAAAGAAAACATGCCACCCCATGAACAGCCGATATTGCCCCGGGTCTGACACCAGGCCCGCAAGAATGCCTGTTGCCTCGGCTTCGCCAGCTCCGGAAAACCGGCCCAGCGCGCCAAAAAACACATAGGCCAGGGCAATGGCCCCGAAAACTGCCGTGAACGAGAGCACCAGAAAGGCTGCCAGGATGCTGAGCCGGCCTACCGTCATCCACGCCCGGGACTGCTTGGCACTGCGGATCAGCCCGTCCATGGCCAGCACAATACCGTGGCGGGCATAACGACCCAGCGCCGCTTCAGTCACCATCAGCGGCAGGGTAACGAGCAGGAGACAGGCAAGATAAAGGAGAATGAACAGCCCGCCCCCATGAAGACTCGCCAGATAGGGGAACTGCCACAGATTGGCGAGACCCACGGTAGCGCCCACCGCGGCCCAGAAGAAGGTTGATTTTCGGGTAAAGGACCCGATATGTGTCTGATACGGCGTAGGCATTCGCGTCCCTGAGGCCACTGGACAGGTCTGGGAGAAGGTCTGGGCCAGTATTGTAGCTGAAGGATCCCATCACGCACGAACCGGAAGCCGCCACAACGCTGATTTCGTGACCGGTCCGGCACTGTTGGGCTACAATGCGCCTTTTTCCGGCCATACCAAGGCCGGCCCGTTCATTCGTCCGACCCCGGATTCATTGATACATGAGCAAGAAAAAACCCGGAACGCCGAGCAGTACCATTGCGCTGAACAAGAAGGCGAAGCACGAGTATCACATTGAGGAACGCTTCGAGGCGGGTCTCGCCCTGCTGGGCTGGGAAGTAAAATCCCTGCGTGCCGGCAAGGCCCAGCTGGTGGACGCCTATGTGCTGCTCAAGGACGGCGAAGCCTGGTTGCTGGGCTCACACATCACCCCGCTGATTGCGGCGTCCACCCACGTGATCGCCGACCCGACGCGTACCCGCAAGCTGCTGCTCCACGCCAAGGAAATCGCCAAGATCGTGGGCAAGGTCAACCAGGCCGGCTACACCTGTATTCCACTGGCACTGTACTGGAAGAATAACAAGGTGAAGTGCGAGATTGCGCTGGTGAAGGGCAAGAAGCTGTTCGACAAACGCGCGACCGAGAAAGAGCGCGACTGGAATCGCCAGAAACAGCGCATCCTGCGCGAAGCCAACGTCTGATTACGACCACCAGAAATTGCTGAATACCTGACGTCGGTCATGGCCGGCGTCGGCAGATCTGTCGCATACTCACTCTCTTTGTTCAGATTTCCAACAGGCCTATACTCGGGAATCCCGGTGCATGGCAAAGGGAGCCGCTTATGTCACCCAAACAGACACCCATGTCCGCCGTAGACCGCGCGTGGCTACGCATGGACACCCCCCAGAACCCCATGATGATTTGTGGGGTTTGGACACTGGAACGGCCGGTTTCCATGAGCCGCCTCAGGCACACGCTTGAAGAAAGATTCCTGTGCTTCAACCGGTTCCGGCAACGGGTCATAGACACCGGAGACCGGGCTTACTGGCAGGACGACCCGCTGTTCGACCTGGACAACCACCTGCACCGCATCGCCCTACCCGGCAAGGCAGACAAAGCCGAACTCCAGAAACTGGTCAGTGACATGAACAGCACCTCGCTGGATTTCCGGCAACCGCTCTGGCAAATGCACTACATCGACAATTACGGCGACGGCGGTGCGCTGCTGATCCGCATTCATCATTGCATTGCCGATGGCATCTCGCTGGTGCGGGTGATGCTGTCACTCACCGATAAAACCCCGGAACCCAAACTTGGCAAAGTGGCTCGCAAGCGTCGCGCCAAGCCCCGCCAGAGATCGGCAATCCAGAATTTACTACACCGTGCCGTAGACAGCGCGGAAACCGCTACCAATCAGGCAAAGCTGTTCATCCAGTCCGTCCGCGAGGAGCCTAATTACCCCCTCAAACTGGCCACGACCGCCAGCGGTGTAGCCCTGGACCTTCTCAAACTCGGCCTGTCCCCTGTGGAGCCCAAAACCGGTCTGAAGCAACCACTTAGCGGACGCAAGCAAGTGGCCTGGGCGGACCCCCTTGACCTCAATGAGGTGAAAGCCTGCGCCAAGGCCCTGGGCGGCACCATCAACGATGCACTGCTGTGCACGGTCACCGGGGCTTTACAGCGGCATTTTGCAGCTCACAAGGAAACCATTCCTGATTGCGGAATCCGCGTCGCCGTGCCATTCAACCTCCGGCCACTGGACCAGCCCATCGAGACACTCGGCAACAAGTTCGGCCTGGTGCTGGTAACGCTGCCAGTGGAGATACGGGACCCACTCATGTGCTTCCGGCAGGTGCAGGAGAACATGAACCGGCTCAAGCGCTCCTATCAGGCCCAGGTTACCTACAGCCTGCTTGATATTTTCGGGCGAGGCCCCGATGTTATTGAACGGCGGGCACTGGATCTGCTCAGCAACAAGGCCTCCGCCGTGCTGACCAACGTGCCCGGCCCGAAAGAGCCCCTGTACCTGGCGGGCAGCAAGCTGACCCAGCCCATGTTCTGGGTGCCCCAGAGCGGCAGCATCGGTATGGGCATGAGCATTCTCAGTTACGCCGGCACCGTGCAGTTCGGCATTACGGTAGACAAGGCCATTAACGCCGAGCCGAATGCCGTGATGGGCTACTTCCGGGAAAGCTTCGAGGCCCTGAGCCACGCGGCTCTGGCCGGTCGCCATGACGCCGTTGAACGCAAGGCCAGCTAGGGCTGTAGGTACATCTACAGCCCTCCAGGCACAAAACTGCAACAAACAAACCTTGAAGTCCGGCGAACCGGACACATATACTGATCATAAGGGGACGACATGGCTTCGACGCCGGTGGCGAACCCTTGAGTGCATGTCGAGATGGCAGCCAATCTCGTTAATCCAAAGCTGCAACGCAATAGTCGCAAACGACGAAAACTACGCACTAGCAGCGTAAGCTGCTAGTCGTCCTGACCGGGTCGCCCGTAGCCCGGAAGCAACATCTCAGGACGTCATCGCTTACGGGATGCTCCGTTACCCAGAGTTCACTGGTTAACGGCTAAGATTTAAAGAACTCGGTTCTTGCACCCTGGCTCTCGGGTCGCTTGAACTTAAATCAATAGAGAGACGCTAAACATGTAGACCTCAAGGCTGAGTACTGGCGGACGCGGGTTCAATTCCCGCCGTCTCCACCAACCAAGAGTTTCAGGGAGTCCATCGAGATCCACTGAAACGCCCCAAAGCCCCGGAAACGGGGCTTTTTTATGCCTGCAAGGTCCATATTGGTCCACTGGCTTCCACGCTCACTTGTGGGTAACATTGTGGGTAACAGCGCTTTTTCATGCTCCGTTACCCACAAAATGGATACCCATGGCCCGCCAGCTCAACAAACTCTCCGCCAACGAAGTGAAAAATGCCAAAGATTCCGGGAAGATGCGGAAACTGGCAGACGGCGGCGGCCTCACCCTGGTCATTAAGGGCAAATCCAAGTATTGGTGGTTGCGATACCGCTTTGCGGGTAACGAGAAGACCCTTTCGCTAGGCAGTTACCCACAAGTCTCCCTCGCTGCCGCTCGTCAGGCGCGGGATGAAGCAAAAGCATTACTCCAACAGAATATCGACCCGAGCGCCCACAAAAGGCAGGAATCCACGCAGAGAGTATCCGATGGTGAAAATACCTTCCGCACCCTCTGTGAAAACTGGTATCAGCAAAAGCACTCCGTTGAAGTGACGGAGGCGCATGCAGTCCGGAACTGGAGAAGACTGGAGATCTACACCTTTCCTCTACTGGCCAAACGCCCTATCCGCTCCATTCAGCCTGCCGACATTCTGCAGGTACTCGACGGGATCGTGAAGAAAGGCAACGTAGAGACCGCTCACCGGGTCAAAACCCTCATCAGCCTGGTATTCCGATACGCCGTGGCAACATCGAGAGTCGATTCAGATGTCACCCGTGATCTCACCGGTTACCTACCAAACACCCAGGTTAAGCATCAGCATGCTCTGGTTCGGCCTGACGAGGCTTCGCTCCTATTAAAGGACATCCATGCTTACCAGGGCCACTTTGCCACCTCAGCTGCCCTGAAGTTCTCTCCACTGGTATTTACTCGCCCCGGTGACACCAGACAGATGCGTTGGGAGCATATCGACTTCGAAAAGGCGCAGTGGGAGCTCCCTACCACGAAAAATGGCGCGCCCCTGATCGTGCCGCTAGCAACCCAGGCAATCGCCATACTTGATGAGATAGAGCCGCTCACCAAGCACCGGAGCCCGTATGTGTTCCCAAATGTGAGAGACGCAAAACGACCTATGAGCAACGTTGCCATCAAAGCGGCTTTGGACCGTATGGGTTACGGGCTTGTCGAGGGCGCCATTCTAGGAAAACCGAGCTCTGTCTATTTTCTTGATCTCAATCACCCGATCCTGAGAGAGACAGGCATTCGAGCTGATCAAATCCCGATTCGTAGTAAAGGCTCTGCCGAAACCGAGATCAATCAATTAGCAACGATAGTTGGCCGTCCCGGGCTGAACGATCGACTCGCGTCCGTTACACAACACGCTGCCATGCCCATTGGCATGAAAAAACCCGACTAAGCCCAGGCTCTTGGGAGCAAAATGCGCCAGACGTTCTAAAGCGTCCCGCTGCTAAGCGATATGCCCAGTTTGTAATTGAACGCAATGCAGCGAAACTCCTCGCTGATCCCAACTCAATCCTGTCTGCCTCTGAATGGAGGGACGCTCAGGACCATGCCACTCGGGATTTTGTGGACGAGCTCACCAGAGGGCAGAACAGCAAAACGCATCGAGACGCTGAAAACGATCGCATGTTTTATAGCCTCTGTGCCGATTTAGAAGAGCTCTCCCACCAACTTGCATCGCTCTGTTTGAAACTCGGCAAATTGCCCAAGCGCCCAAGCCCTGTGGGCACCCCTCCTGTCACTTATCGGATACTTCCTTCTGGCACCGATGAACGAACGGAGATCAGGCTTGAACAAATCATCACCTCTACTTGATATGTGCTCCCTAAACTGCCCCTTTTCTGGCCATTTTCGACTCCCAACATAATGGCCTATCTGGGACGACAATAGCCCTCCATAGATCATTTCTTACAGACTGAACAGATCTTCTGAGACAACAAGCCATTCAGGAGATCAAAGCATGAGAATCCTCAGACTCAAAGACGTCATCGAAAAAACCGGACTCGCTCGATCAACCATCTACAAGTACATGGACGAAGGCTGTTTTCCGCGACCGGTATCGCTTGGAGGCCGCACCAAAGGCTGGGTTGATTCCGAGATACATGAGTGGATAGATGAGAAAATTCAGAGCCGCGACATCCAACACCACCCGATGAACAGATCCGCACCCCATTGATCTGACCGGAATCAGTTATATCTCTGCAGAGTAGGGCCAGCCTCAGATCTGCGCCAATCGCCAGCACAACGACATTGCGCGCAAGGCGAAACCCGGCGGCCAGATGTAGGTTTTAATAGTATCCAAGTACGAATACTACTCACCCAAGAATACACCTCAATAAGCAACGCCTAGTTAATAACCAATCAAGTAATCAGATATAGCAGTTACAGGAACCTATCCAATGAGCAGGTTGCCTGGGAGTAGCTGTGTCTGGTGATTACCACTTAAGGACATAGCCATGATCGATACCCCTTATCTACACAGGCATTCTCGGGACCCCAACCTCTGGATCTATCACGGGCACTATTACAACGGAATGCCCCTAATCCCTCAGGTGGCCCCATTCATCTACAACTACCTTCAACGCATCGATGAGACGATCCAGGGAGCTCTGAAGGACCATGCCAGCGTCATGGCCGTGAGAGTCGACCTCCGACTTCCTGAACAGTTTGACTGGGAGAATGACCCAAACTGGCGCCCGCTGTTCAGCAGGTTCATTGCCTCTTTGAATGCAAAAATCAAAGCGCTAGAGGCCCGGAAGAAACGCGAAGGGACGCGATTCCACGCAACCAGGGTGCACTACGTGTGGACTCGCGAGTTTAGGCAGGACGAGAAAAAGCCCCATTACCACTGCGCTCTCCTTTTCAACAAACAGACGTTCCCTGGACTAGGCGAGTTCAACCCGGCCGCACAAAGCCTTTACGGCATGATCAGCAGCGCTTGGGCCAGTGCACTAGGGATGGATAAACACTTGGCTGACGGGCTTGTGAGCATCCCGAAGGACCCAATGCGTCGGATCGGAGAGGGACGAACGCTACGACGATCTTTTCCGACGCCTCAGCTATTTCGCGAAGCTTTCAAGCAAGCTGTTCGGTAAAGCAAGTCACAACTTCGGCTCGAGCCAAACCGATCGCCTTCCGATCGCCCCGCCACCTCACTCGCTTTTTCACATGGAGCAGACAGCACATGAAGACTATGCAAACTGGCCCGAAGAGGCCTTCGGATGTGGCGAAATATTTTGGTGATCACGAAATCACCGACTACCAGGCTCGGATACTGAACGAGTGCGGAAGGTCGACCAAAAGCTACCCATTTGACCGGGTGGTGACAGATCCGAATTTACTACCCTGCCGCCACCGCTTTTGTCCTTGGTGTCAAAAAACTAGAGCCCAAGCCTGGGCTCTCGGCCTACGAGAGGTCATCGACGAGGAGGGAGATTCAGGGGACAAAAAAGAAGTCCAGCTCTCTCCGTACTGGGTGGAATTTACACTACCGGGAATTCCCACTGCGGTGCCGGAGCTACGAAATTTCCTCGACCTAATGAGAGAATACCTGAGCCTCGCCTGTAATCAGTCATACTGGCGGTATCGGATTCTAACCGGCCTGGCGATTCTTCGGTTCCGGTCGATACCCGTAGCAAACCAAGAAGTCCAAGTCATGCCCACTTACACGCTCATTGCCAATGTCTCGAGGAAGCACATCAATAAGCTAGAGGGGATGGCAAGAAAGGCGAACTGGGATTGGATACATCCAAAAAACAAGGTTGGCTGGCCGGGTGTGGAAGTGCGCCATATCCCGACGGAAACGGGGGCGGACCGGGACATGCTCCAAGCAAGAATGTCGGATTTGATTGAATACGCACTTGTTTACCCGGACAAACAGGCTTTCCTCGAGTTGGCGAGGCAACTGAAAGGCGTGAACGCAGTAGTCATGTGTAGAACTCAACGGAAGCCATTATTTCCTCCGAAATACGAACAGAGGGGCGACTTGCGATACGAACAGGAATATACCGTTTCCCATCTCGGGGAAGATCTGCAGGTTTCGTTGAGCGGTAATCGCACTAAAGAGCTACTGCCATGGCACCTCGTCAAATAAGCCTGCGCCGTCAAAACCTCTTGCCCCCTCGGCCGCTCGGCAAGTTGATCATCCCTCGCTGAGCGGGCAATATCATCACAACCAAACGCAGCAGTAGCGACGCCCCGGGTCGGCATGTCACTCCTGTCGCTGCGCGTTCCCAGAAAAACCAAACGGAAGCACCCATGGCACTAACGCTCGAACAACTCGAACGCCACTTGTTTAAGGCCGCCGACATTCTGCGAGGCAAGATGGACGCCTCGGAATTCAAGGAATATATCTTCGGCATGCTGTTCCTGAAACGCTGCTCAGATGTGTTCGAGCAGCGCTACCAGGAGGTGGTGGCAAACCAATTGGCCAAAGGCAAAGACCAAGCCGAGGCAGCAGCCATTGCCGACATGGAGAACTGGTATAAATCCACCTTCTACGTGCCCAAACAGTCCCGCTGGGACTTCCTGATGAACGACGCCCACCATGGGGTGGGCAACTACCTAAACAAAGCTCTGGCTGGGCTAGAAGAACACAACGTCAGCCTGGCAGGTGTGTTGGAGCATATCGACTTCACCCGCAAAGTGGGTTCCACCACCCTGCCGGATAAGAAGCTTCGGGATCTGATCGTTCACTTCAGCCAGTACCGCTTACGAAACGAGGACTTCGAGTTCCCGGATCTGCTGGGGGCAGCTTACGAGTACTTGATCGGCGATTTCGCGGATTCCGCTGGTAAGAAAGGCGGTGAGTTCTACACGCCCCGTTCCGTTGTTCGCATGATGGTTCGACTTGCTAATCCTCAGGAGGACCAGAGTGTGTACGACCCCTGCTGTGGGTCTGGAGGCATGCTGATTCTGGCGAAGGAGTACTTGGAGGAACAAGGCGGCGATCCGAAACGCCTGTCGCTATTTGGACAGGAAGCCTCTGGCTCCGTCTGGGCCATTGCAAAGATGAACATGCTGCTGCACGGCATCACCAGCGCCGATCTTCGCAATGAAGATACCCTAACCGACCCCCAGCATGTAGACGGCGGTGAGCTGATGCGCTTTGACCGCATTCTCACCAATCCGCCCTTCTCTATCGGTTTCTCACCAAGCAACCAGTTCCCGGAACGGTTCCAGTATGGTCAGGTGCCGGAAGGCGCCAAGAAAGCCGACCTGATGTTCCTACAGCACATGGTTGCCAGCCTGAAATCCGACGGTATGCTGGCCACCGTCATGCCTCACGGCGTGTTGTTCCGGGGTGGTGATGAAAAACGCATCCGTGCTGGCCTGCTGGAGAACGACCTGGTGGAGGCCGTGATCGGCCTCGCCCCCAACCTGTTCTACGGCACCGGCATTCCCGCCTGCATTCTGGTTCTACGCAACAAAGGCGCAAAAGCACTGGAACGCAAAGGCAGGGTACTGTTCATCAACGCTGACCGGGAATACTACGAAGGCCGCGCCCAGAACCACCTGCTTCCAGAGCACATCGAAAAGATCGTCAGCACTTACGAAGCCTTTGCCGAAGCCGACAGCTTCTCGCGGATTGTCAGCCTGGGGAATTGC
>Ga0064014_10141_pt1 | contig 27146 bp, 20 predicted proteins | sample CrowatWCoCulture_2_FD_61584 | JGI IMG/M metagenome (GOLD analysis project Ga0064014, IMG submission 61584) | Marine cyanobacteria communities from the University of California, Santa Cruz, USA, analyzing cyanobacterial DNA methylation -... | ecosystem: Host-associated > Microbial > Bacteria >...
GTGACCTTAGCTGGCCGGGGCTGGATGATGGTCTATGCTTAACTCTGATATTGCAAAAATGACGCGCTTTTGATGTTTTGAGTTCAAAACATTATCATGACGCGCTTGTAACGTTTGAACTCCGATTCTGAATAAACGACTTACCAACTCAGGAGGCGCCATAACGTGGGCGAGGTAGTTAAAGACGAATATTCGACGGACTACGTGGCCGGCCAGGACAACATCACAAAGTTCGGGCTGGATATCCACGCACCGGTATTCCCGATTACGGCGATACTGGTTGTTGTGTTCGTGATAGGGACACTGATGTTCCCCGGGCAGGCCAAAGAGCTGCTTGATGGAGCAAAATGGGACATCATCGCGACGTTTGACTGGTTTTTCCTGATCAGTGCCAACATCTTTGTAGTGGTGTGTTTGGCGTTGATCTTCCTGCCAATGGGCAAGATTCGTATTGGTGGCCAGGACGCGAAGCCGGATTTTTCAACTCTCTCCTGGTTCTGCATGCTTTTCGCGGCTGGCATGGGTATTGGTCTTATGTTCTGGGCTGTTGCCGAGCCGGTGGCCTACTACACAGGATGGTACGAGACGCCATTCAATGTAGAAGCAAACACGAATGAAGCCCGTAACCTTGCCATGGGCGCGACGATGTATCATTGGGGTCTGCACCCCTGGGGCATCTATGCTGTGGTTGCACTTTCTCTAGCATTTTTTGCCTATAACAAGAACATGCCGCTGACCATTCGATCTGCCTTCTTTCCTCTGTTGAAAGACAAAGTGTGGGGCTGGCCTGGTCACGTTATCGATATCCTGGCGGTTGTCGCCACTATCTTCGGTCTGGCGACGTCCTCGGTTTCGGTGCCCAGCAGGCGGCTTCTGGCTTGAATTACCTGTTCGACGTCGGAGCAGGCACGAATATTCAGATGGCTATCATCGTAGGTGTCACAGCCCTTGCCTTGATTTCGGTGCTCAGGGGGCCTCGATGGCGGCGTAAAGATTCTGAGTAACATCAACATGGCCGTGGCTGGAATTCTGCTGCTGTTCGTGGTTTTCGCCGGACCAACGATGACCATTCTGGAAACGCTGTGGGTGACATCATCGAATTATGTTGGTAACGCTCTTCAATTCAGTAATCCCTTTGGCCGGGAAGATGAGGCCTGGTTCCAGGGCTGGACTGTGTTCTACTGGGCATGGTGGATTTCCTGGTCACCGTTCGTTGGCATGTTCATCGCGCGTGTTTCCAAGGGGCGCACCGTTCGAGAGTTTGTTACCGCAGTGTTGATTGTTCCGACCGTTATCACGGTTGTCTGGATGAGTGCTTTCGGTGGTGCCGCTATCGAACAGATCCAGCAAGGTATTGGTGAGTTGGCTGAAAATGGTCTGACTGAGGTTTCCCTCGCGACCTTCCAGATGTTTGCGAACCTGCCGCTGACCGGAATCCTGTCATTCGTGGGTATCGTTCTGGTGTTGGTGTTCTTCGTAACATCCTCAGACTCCGGGTCGCTGGTTATCGACAGCATTACCGCCGGTGGCAAGACCGATGCGCCGACCGCTCAGCGTGTTTTCTGGGTAGTTGCTGAGGGCGCTATCGCGGCGGCTCTGATCTTCGGTGGTGGCGAAGACGCTCTGGGTGCTATCCAGGCCACAGCCATCAGTGCAGGTCTGCCGTTTACAGTCGTTCTACTGATCATGACCTGGGGCCTGCTCAAGGGCCTGAGTCACGAGCGTCAACTCCTGATTGCCAGGGGCGAGCTCGCGTAAGGACGTGCTGAGAACCAAAAAAACCGGGGTTTCGGCCCCGGTTTTTTTGTTCCTGATCGAATCTCAGGAGCTGGCAAAGGTTTCCATGGCAAACCGGGAGCGCTCCAGCGGTGTGAAGTGAGGCCGCTTGAGAGATTCGATAGCCCGCAGGCGGGGCAGCAGGCCTCGACCATTTGCCATCTGGATCGCCAGCCCTGGCCGGGCGTTTAGCTCCAGCAGCAGCGGGCCCTCGTTGGCATCCACCACCAGATCCACTCCCATGTAGCCGAGCCCCGTTGCCTCGTAGCATCGTGAAGCCATTTCCAGCATCTCGTCCCACGCTTCAATCTGAATGTTCTCCAGCGCCAGGCCGGTGTCCGGGTGCAGGGTAATGGGGCGATTGAACTGAACCGCATTCAGACCCCACCCGGAACCGATATCCAGACCAACACCCACAGCCCCCTGGTGGAGGTTCGCCTTACCGTCCGATGCGGTCGTAGCCAGTCTCAGCATGGCCATTACGGGATAGCCCTGAAAAACGATAATCCGGATGTCGGGAACACCCTGATGGGAGTATTTGGCCAGTGATGGCGCCGACTCCACCAGATTTTCGACAATAGCCACATCCGGCGTACCCGCCAGCGAATACAGCCCGGCCAGAATGTTGGTCAGGTGGCGCTCTAGGAAGGAAGAATCCACTCGCGAACCAGAGGCCTTGACGTACTCCTCGCCATCCCGCCCGGTAATGACGGTAATGCCCTTGCCGCCGGAGCCTTTCGCCGGTTTGATGGCAAAGCCCGCCAGGTCCTCGGCCATTTCCCGAAAGTGCGATATTTCATGCTGCTGGTGGACAACCTGAAGCAGTTTCGGGGTTTTTACGCCGTACTCGGCAACCACCAGTTTGGTCTTCAGTTTGTTGTCTACCAGAGGATAGGAGGATCGCTCATTGTACCGGGCAATGTAGTCCACATTGCGCCGGTTCATGTTCAGCATTCCCAGCCTCTTGAGTGCTCGCGGCGATATCCAGTCCATGTCAGTCGTACGCCTTCATTGGCGTAAAGCGTCTCAGCTCGCTGAGTTTGTAGCCGGTGTATTGGCCCATCAACAGGATCAGCCCCAGAATAACAAGGTGCAGCTCCGGGAAGTTGAAGGTGAGATGGCTGGCCAGGGGTGCGCTCATCAGCAAATAGGCGCAGATGGCCACAAACAGACTGCCGGCGCCCTGGACCATGACCTCGTGCGCGCCTTCTTCTTCCCAGAGGATGGACATGCGCTCAATGGTCCAGGCAATGATTACCATCGGGAAAAAGGTCACCGTCATGCCGGTGTTGAACCCCATCTGGTAGCCAATGATGCTCAGGCCGGCAGTGATGAAAATAACGAGGATGATCAGCGCCGATATCCGCGACACCAGCAGCAGGTTGAGGCTCGATAAATAGCCGCGCATGAGCAGGCCGATCGACACCACTGACAGGAAGGCGATCAATCCCGGTATCAGGGTCGTCTGGACGAACGCCACGGCAATAAGCACGGGCATGAAGGTGCCGGAGGTGCGGATGCCGATGACAATACGCATGAAAGCGACCATCAGCGCGCCCAGAGGCAGCAGCAACAGCATTCGGAACATGCTTTGCTCTTCGATGGGCAGCTCATAAAAGCTGAGAAAACCCAGGCCGTTGGAGGCAGATTCCATGGTGGCCAATTGCAGGGCAGGCACCGTTTGCCGAAGCATGGAGAAGCTGACTTCAGAGTTCTCTCCGCCTACCACATCAAGCAGTGAGGCAGAGCCCTGACGCCACAACAGGAGATCATCAGGCACCCCCTGCTCGGCGGTCTTGGGATTGAATGTGAGCCATCGCTCCCCGTTGTAGATCTGCAGGTAGGGCATCAGCTGTTGCCGCCGACGGGCATCCTCGAGCCTGAGACCGTCGGCAATTCTGGCGGCAATGCCACTGTGGTTCAGCATATCGACCAGAAGATTCAGGTAGTTATCTTCCGAGACCAGAAGGGTTGTGTTCTGGGTCCGGGTGTCGGGCTGCATCAGTCGGATCAGCTCGCGGGTCATGCTCTCTGGCGTGCTTGAGCGGGCCTTTGCCTGCTCCAGAATTTCCTGGACAGCGGTTGCCTCGGGCTCTTCCCAGAACGTATTCGGGGTTTTCGGTTTCTGAGCCGGAATTTCCGATTGTGCGTTCGGATCCGGAATAAACTGGGCTTTGAAATACAGTGTTTGCGGCCCCGAGACTTCTCGCTTGCTCCATTCCGCGCGCCGGCTGCCGGAGCTGTCGATGATTGAGAAGCCGTAGCCAGGTGACGCCGCCTGTTCGGTCAGGATGCGAAAGCCCGGTGGCTGCTCGGGAATGTTGAGGCTGGCAAGCACCGAGCCGTCGCCTGCGTCGAAATCAATCCGGGCCTCGACCATCCAGACCGGACGTTGTTCGCCGGTCAGCCAGGGAATGCCGAGCTCAATGTGTCGCCAGACGGCCAGGGAAATACCTGCCGAGATCAGCAGGAAAACGGCAATGTAGAAGGGTAAGCGCGAGCGGGTGGTCACGATTCGTTCTCATTGCTGTTGCGGATGGATTCGGGTAATTCGGTTGCGTACTCCTTGCCAACATCGACCAGCATTACGTCACGCAGAATATTGCGACCGATCAGAACTTCGTAGGTCAGGTTGGTTCTGTCGGCGAGTGTGAACTCGGCCACCTGCTGGTGATCGCCAATAAAAAACTGGAGCTCGACGACAACGCGGCGTTCTGCCTCTTCGGCACTGGCCTGAATGACGCGAACGCGCCGTGAGATCTCTTTTTCCAGCGTTACGAACTTGTCGGCTCCGGGAACAGGCACATCAAACCGCACCCAGTTGTTGCCGTCCCGTTCAAATCGCGTGATGTTGCGAGCGTCGATAGAGGAAGTTTCTGCGCCACTATCAATCCGGGCCTTGTAGATCAATCCTGGACCAGCGAGATAGAAGTTTTCTACCTCACCGACAATTACCTTGCCCTTGAGGCGATCTGCGCGGCCTTTCGAGTCGTCTGTGGTGGGGCATTGCTTCTGGGCCTGCACCGGCGGGCACTCGGGTTTCTCAACCTGGGTGGTAATGGCATCCAGTATGGTTTGCGTGCCTGAACGGTTCTGTGAGATGACCTGTTCGTGCCGAACGGCCGCGTTTTCTTCCATGGTCACAAGGGTGGCTCGTTGAGTCTTAACCGACGCTCCGAGCTCATTCAGGTCCGTTTTTGGAACCATGAAATAGCGGTCTGCTGAGCATCCCGTTAGCAGAAGAATACCTGCAAGGGCAGTAACGGAAAGCTTGGGCAGTCCAGCCCGAAAACACTTCAAACCCATGAAAAACCCTGAGCTGGCAGCCTGTCACGCCCGAATTGAGTTGGCTGTGACGGTCTGTGCGTTTGAAACCATATACATAAGAAGGAGGAGTATACAGCATCCAACCTGTGTGGTTGATTTACAGATGGTTAAGGGGCAGTAGTGTTTACCGCGACAGAAAATGTCCTTCACCGAGAACAGTCTCGGCACGCAGGTATTCCTGGATAACGGGGGAACAATTGAGGTAGAAAAGCAGCAGCTCTCGCTGGACATCCTGGTCCTGGATCCGTGCGGCAAAACTGATCAGTTCCCGGACCTCCTCGTCGCTTTCGGCTTCGCTCGAGGGTACACCGAAGCTCTTGCCATACCGGGATTTCAACAGGTTGGTCAGGCGCTCCAGATGAAGCTCGCCTGTGTGGGTGATGTGCGGCAGAATTCTGAATGCTTGGTTGTTGCCGGTCGAACGCTTGCCGAACAACCCTGTGTCGCTCTCCTGGCCGGGACAGTCATTGTGGAGAAACTCCGCCTCCAGTTTTCGCCACAATTCTTTCAGCATGATCGGTTATCCATTTCTGATCCGGTTCTGGCCTGGCAGTTAATAAAAGGTAATAACCCTTTGCCTGGCGAACATTTTACCCTTTTAGACGATATTACGTTGGGCGTCCAGAGTCGGATGCCTGCGCTTTCAAATATTGCCAAGCAGTCGTGGTCGATCTCCGCGCCACCAGTCAGATTGACGGCGTCCCGGGCAAAAGGTTCCTTTCCTGAGGTAGACTGTCCTGACGCTTAACATCAGACACAGTTCATGCAAACACAGAACCTGAACAGGAGTAGTGCCCGGTGCCTGAAGCCATCACGGAATTGATGTTGTCCCGACCTGATCTGATGGCGGGACTGATGGTTGTATTGATTCTTCTAGTCATTCTGAAAGGGCTTTGGGGCAGGAGTGGTCGACTTGAGCAGGACGTCGAGTACTGGCGACAGCACGCCGCAGGCCTCGAAAACCGGCTGGCCGGGCTCGAATCGGATCTGGAGAGCCGAAAACAGCGGCTGGAGCAGCTCGAAAGTGAACGCCAGAGCTTGCAGGCAAAGTCGGACGAGCTTTCCAGGGAAGTGGGCGAGGCTCGTGTTGCGCTCCGCGAGAAGGAAGTGACCATCGATAAGGAGCGCCGATCCGCCAATGAAAAGCTGGAGCTGCTGGAGCGCAACCGGGATGCCCTGAAGCAGGAATTCGAGAACCTTGCCAACAAGATTTTCGATCAGAAGAGCGAGCGTTTCAGCCAGCAGACCCGCACCAGTCTCGATACCCTGCTCAATCCGTTCCGGGACCAGTTGCAGGACTTCCGCAAGCGGGTTGAGGACGTGTATACCACTGAAACCCGGGACCGACAGGCCCTGCGCAGTGAGATCAAATCATTGCAGGACCTGAACCGACAGATTACCGAAGAAGCATCCAATCTGACCCGGGCTCTCAAGGGCGACAAGAAGATTCAGGGTAACTGGGGTGAGCTGATCCTGGAGCGGGTACTGGAAAAGTCCGGGCTCCGAAAGGGCGTGGAATACGACACCCAGGGCAGCTACCGGGACAGCGACAATCAGCTCTATCGACCGGATGTCATTGTCCATCTGCCAGACAGTCGCAACCTGATCATTGATTCCAAGGTCTCGCTGGTGGCCTACCAGCGGTGGGTAACGGAGGATGAAGACTCCGGGGGTAAGGACGAGGCTCTTAAGCAGCATGTGGAGGCTGTGAGAAATCACATCCGTACCCTCAGCGAAAAAGACTACAGCCAACTCCATGGCCTGCATTCTCCGGATTTCGTGCTGCTGTTCATGCCTATAGAGCCCGCTTTTGTGGCAGCATTTCAGCAGGACGAGAACCTTTTCGCAGAAGCCTTCGAGCGAAAGATTATTGTGGTAACTCCAACCACGCTACTGGCAACACTGCGAACCATCGAGAATATCTGGCGTTACGAGCGCCAGAGCCAGAATGCCCGGCGTATCGCCGAGCGGGCGGGCGCCGTTTATGACAAACTCAGAGTGTTTGTGGAGGCGATGGAGCGTTTGGGCACACAGTTGCATACCGCCCAGGGCACTTACGATTCAGCCATGAACACGTTGACCCGGGGGCGCGGTAATCTGATCTCGCAGGCCAATCGTTTTGTTGAGCTGGGTGTTCGGGTCAAAAGGGAATTGCCAAAGGGAATCATGGATCAGGCTGAAGTTGACGACGATGATGAATTCCGGGATACCGGGGATAACGACCTGCCTGATTCAGAGAAACAGGCGATTGGCGCAGATAACGAGCAGGAGTAGATGCCATGGCAGTATCATTTGGAACAGGCCGCTGTTTTGCCCTGGGAGCCGTTCTGGCTTCCGTGCTCCTGGCGGGGCCGGCGCTGGCGCTGGCGCCTGAACACGAAACCCGCAGGCTCATGCTGGCCACCGAAGAGGCCGTTGTTGCCGAGAACTGGGGGGAGGCTGCCGAGTATCTGAACCGGTTGCAGCAGCTGGAAGGCGAAAAGCCGGCCGACTATTTCTTTTACCGGGGCCGGGTTATGTTGCAGTCTACCCACCTGAACGAGGCCCAGTCGGCGCTGGAAACCTATGTAAGCCGTGCTGGCACTGAGGGAGCCCATTATCAGGAATCCCTGCAGCTGATTACTTCAATTGAGAAGACCCGCAAGCAGAACGCTCTGGCACCACAGAACGCCGGTGAGAGTGAGCAGGTTGCCGTCATTGAACCGGCAGGAGAGGGCAGGATCGAGTCCCTGCGCAAGCTTTACCTCGCCGATTCAGACCGCGAGGCTTTGACGCTTCATATTAACAGCCTGCTGGAGCTGGCCGGCTGGCGTCGCGATCAGGCGGTGGTCCGGCTGGACCGGCCGGCAGATGTCGAGTATCGAGTCGGTACCCAGGAAGACCAGATACAGATTCAGGAAATTCGACGAGCCGAGGATGGCCGGATACTGCGCAGTGCGGAGCAAATGTCGGTTTTTGGCATTAACCCCAGGGTTGAATGGCGTTGCGAAGCGGCGGTCTCCACCTGCTGGGTCTACGATCCCAGAGATGGCTCCCGCCTGCTTCAACTGGCCGAAAACCGGGAACGGGCCCAGGAAATCGCCGAGACGCTGGGGCAACTGATCCGTTCGCTTCAGGCCCCCTCGGGTTCCTGAGTCAATCGGAGAGGTCGCCGCGCTCGCCTTCCCGGTATGCGCCGGGCGTCACCCCGGTCCACTTCTTGAAGGCACGGTGGAAGGTTGATGGCTCGGTGAAACCGACCTTGGCGGCGATGTCGTTAATGGGAAGTTCCTGTCGGCTCAGGTAGTAAATCGCCATATCCCGGCGCAACAAATCCTTGATTTCCTGGAACGAGGTATTTTCCTGCTTCAGCCGGCGACGCAGTGTCTGCGGGCTGGTGTGCAGTTCCGCAGCAATCCATTCAAAATCCGGCAACGGCTTCGACAAATCCCTTCCGATCAGTGCCCGGATGCGTCCCGTGAAGGTGTTACTTTCGTCTGGGCGGGATAGCAGGTCTGCCGGCGAGGTCTTCAGGAACTGTCGCATCTCCGGTTTGTCCCGGATGACCGGCGCCGACAGGAAACGCTTGTCGAAGGTCAGAGCGATTTTGTCGGACTCGAACGCCAGGGGGCAGTGAAAGATGTGCCGGTATTCGTCGCCATGGGCCGGCCGGGGGTAATCGAATTCGGCCTTCTCCAGCTCGATGGGTTGGCCGATCAGCCAGCTACCCAGGCGGTGCCATATCACCAGAATGCTCTCCCGGAGGAAAAAACTGGGGTCGTTGATCTCGCCCTCCATTCGGGCAACCAGCTGAGCCTTGTCCTCGCCAACCTCCAGTTCCATCGACACCATGGGCTCGAACAGACGGGAGAACTGGAAGGCTTGCCGATACACGGATTCCAGGTTGGGGCAGTCAATTACCAGCGCACACATGGTTGCGAAGGTCCCTGTTCGGGCCCGTCTGGGCCCCAGCCCCATGAACTCATCCCCCATCCGGTTCCACAGCACCTGCATCAGATGGCTGAACTGGTCACTGCTGACCCGGGCCATCTCGATACGTAACAGATCGGGAGAGATTCCTGCCTCCCGAAGCATTTCGCGGGTATCAAAACCAAGTCTCTTGGCACCCACGAGGGCAGCCTGAACAAAGTGCTTCGAAACCGTCAGATCGGACATTACGCTCGCCATTCCATAAAAACGAAACCCATCATAAAACCCCGGCAGAACAATGCAACCGAAGCCGTTGTGATGGTCTGGTAGAAACGGTCAATCGGAATGACGGAACCGGCAGTTGGCCCCGTTGGCAAAACCGGGCAGCATGAAGAAAACAAACGCTATTCGGACAACTCTGATAATAAAAAGGAGATCATCATGGCGGGTCCTCTGACTTCGCTGAAAGTTCTGGATTTCAGTACCTTGTTGCCGGGCCCCTACGCCACCATGCTGCTGGCAGACATGGGGGCAGATGTGTTGCGTGTGGAAGCACCGGACCGAGTGGACCTGACCCGGGTAATGCCACCCCACGATGCCGGCGTGAGCACCGCTCACGGTTTCCTGAACCGCGGCAAGAAGTCTCTCGGGCTCAACCTCAAAGAGCAAGTTAGCCGGGAGAAAGTTCTGGAACTGGTCAAGGAATACGACGTTGTTATTGAGCAGTTTCGCCCGGGCGTGATGGACCGCCTTGGCATTGGCTATGAGGCCCTGAAGGCGGTAAACCCTCGCCTCATCTATTGCTCCATTACCGGTTATGGCCAGACCGGCCCCTACAAGGACCGCGCAGGCCATGACATCAATTATCTCTCCCTGGCAGGCGTCAGCAGCCACTGTGGCCGAGCTGACAGCGGGCCGCCACCCATGGGTATCCAGATAGCGGATGTGGCCGGCGGCTCCCACCATGCGGTTATGGGCATTCTGGCCGCGGTGGTACACCGTCAGCAGACCGGAGAAGGGCAGTTTGTCGATATCAGCATGACCGACGCGGCCTTTGCGCTGAACGCCATGGCCGGGGCGGCGTGCCTGGCTGGTGGCCAGGAGCAGAAGCCCGAGAGCGCGTTGCTCAACGGTGGCTCATTCTACGACTACTACCAGACCAGCGACGGCCGCTGGCTCTCGGTGGGCAGCCTCGAACCCCAGTTCTCCGCTCGCCTTTGCGACACCCTGGGGATTCCGGACATGAAAAGCCTCGCGATGAGCCAGAATCCTGAGCATCAGCAACACCTGAAAGCGGTTCTGAAAGAAAAGATTGCTGAGAAATCACTTGCCGAGTGGCAGGAAATCTTTGCCGGTCAGGACGCCTGCGTGGAGCCGGTGCTTACTGTTTCAGAGGCTGCTGAACACCCTCAGCTCAAGGCCAGGGACATGGTGATCGGCGTTGATAGGGGGGACGGCACTCAACAACCGCAGATCGGATTCCCGATCAAGTTCGAAAAAACGCCATCAGAAACGTCCCGGATCGGGAAGATGCTTGGGGCTGATAACGAGCAGTTCTTTTGAGAATTCCCTTTTGAGGCGGAAAATTGGAGATATGAAACTCTGGTTATAGAAGCCTGCCCCGATTTTAGAGAGGCTAACACCCTAACGCAGTTTTACCTTGGATTCATAAAAAACCCTCACCGCTGTGGCGAGGGTTTTTTTGAAGTATTAACCGCGGCTCGCCGCGGTTAATTGCGGACGATGCAATTAGTTCTGATCAAGCGCATCGTCAATCGTATCACTGTCGTCCAGCACGCCAGCCTCCGTGATCGGAATTGTCTTGCTGGTAATGTTACCTATCACTTCGCCGATCATTTGAGTGAACGCCAGTTGGGTGTTGTAGCCAGACGGACAGCGATCTGTCGACTCCGGATTTGCTGGTGCCACGAAGGTGCTGTGGTTGGCCTGCGTGCAAGGATCTGTGCCATCAATGAAGCTGGCAGCCCGCGCCGTTGGTGCAACTAGATCGGGATTGCTCAAGCTCACGAGTTGAAGGCCATCTGCTTCCTCAGTGTTCAACAGTGTACCTCCGGCACCAAGGTCCGCAAGTGCCATCAACGGCTCGGTACCTGCGAGCGGGGAGCTATTAGCACCAACGAAATTGCCGAGCTGGGCCGGATTCACGTTGGCTTCGTTAGGCACAGTACGATCACCGGTCACCTCAGAAATCAGGAGGCCGAAGTCTCCCGACACAGAGTTCTCACCAAGGGCCTTGCCATAGTTGGCCGGGTCAACACCGTCAACTGTCGCCTGGAAGACGTTCAGGAAAGTTTCAAACGTCGCACTGCCTTGGGGCGCGAGATTGTTGAGGGCGCCCAAGACCAGGGGGCCAAAATCCTGAGAGTTTTCCACCAGTCGGGTCAACTGACCGCCGGTGTTCATCAGCGATACGGACTCCAGGTCTGGATAGAAAGTGGAGGAGGCAGGAATTCCTGATTGTACATAGGTGCCCCTCAGCACAGGATCGGTCGCCAGGGCAGAGAAGACGGTGCCAGTGATACCACCGAGTGAATGGCCGACAAAGTGGAAGTTGGCGCCCTGAAGATCCAAGGCTGTAAAACGGCCGCCGTCACCGTCCAGGTCAAAGCCGCCCGATTTAATGGTAGCTGCCAAATTGAGCAGGTCCAGAACACCCTGACGGTTGTTGTCTCTGGCCGTTGCGAAGCTTGTCAGGTTCAGGAAAAGGCTGCCCGATTCCACATCGAGGATGTCTGTTTTCATTTCGGGAACGAAAGGTTCGTCACCCTCTGAGAACATGAAGTGCCTCTCACCAACGATCGCGTCATCGCTGAAGTCGTTTGCGTCCATATAGTCGCCGGCGGCCGTCAACCCAGACACCCTTCCTGGCAGCTCTGTTTCGTTGTCGTCCGGGTCATCGTTGCCGCCCAAACCATGGAGTGGCTGATCAATGGCTACTACAGCTACACATGCACTACCTAGGCTTTGTGCCACGATGTTAATCGCAGGTATGGTTGCGACACTTCGATCAGTGGTGATGCCATGCTGGAACAGAACGACGTCTGTTATGCTGTTGTCGCACGTTGCACTTTCAGGATAGAAAGCCACAACAGGCACAGCGACTTTTGCTTTTTCCTCAGGGAACGGCATGTACTGTGTGACGTTGAAGGTTCCGTCGCTGTCGCGAGGGAATTCAAAATTCCGAAGCGTTGGGTTCGTTGCCTTCAGCGCATCAATAGTTTCGTTCATGGTGGTTTCGAGGGTTTCGCTACCACGCCATACACCGTTCACCAAGCCGGCTCCTTCATCGCCGGGGAGGTCTAGGTAATAGGGTAACTCAATACCGCCTTCCGTTACCGAAACGCTCGCAGCTACCGCTGCCAGAGCACCTCCGGTGGCGGCTACTGTCGCAAGGTTATCGGCAGTTCTGCTGGTGTCGCTATAGAACTTTGCCGTCCGCGGCTTGGGGAAAGGTAGGCCGGATACCGCTGATCCAACAATTTGCCCGGCAAGCGATGGGTCATCGCCGGCTTGCTGGCTGGCAAGATATGGCTGCACAGCCGCTCCGACAGCCTGGGCTACTTCGAGGTCCTCCGGTGAATCACTCAGGGCATCCTGAACGGCTTCAAACGCATCCGAGCCGGTTACCGTCTCATATTGAGTTGCTCGACTCTCAAGCACCTCCCTTGCTGCTCCCAGTGCGGAGTAAAGCACTACTTGCTCGCCCAGTGTTGTCAAATAGGTAGCGGGAGACGTGATTGCATCGAAAACGGTCCGGGTGTTGGCCGTTGTCATTGTGTAGGCGAGCGTAAGACCGTCGGTGTTGGAATTCACCTGCTGCCAGCCTTGAGCGAGTGAAACGGCGCCGTTTAGAACGTCCCGAATCGTACCAAACGATTCGAAAAGCGGCCCGTCTCCGATGGTGTTCTGAAATGCAACCGATTGTGCGGTGGAACGATTGTCGGACGCTTTCAGGCCGTCAGTCACAATAACCACGTATTTGGTCTGAGACGCAAGTGGTTCTAGGGGGGTAATGCGCAATACTGTATTGGTACCTTCCTCCGAGTCGATCACTTCAACTCGAACCTTCTGGCTGGCCAGTTTGGTCGTATCGTAAGGGCCACCAGTTGCGTCAAGGTCTATAAAGGAGGGGTTGGCTGTTAGTTCAATGTTTTCGGCAACACCCGGTGCCAACGGGTTCATCTTGATAGGAACAAGATGAACGGTGTCGCCCAGAACGGCCGTGTCTGGATCGAGTTCACCATTAAACGGTATATCGATCGGTGCAGTTGTGGATGCACCTTCTAGATCATTTAATGCAGTTGAAACGAAATCACTGCCAGTGGCAAACCCGGTAAAGTCGTAGCTCGGAGCTCTTGTTGCGCCGAGCAGGTAAATCAGATCGAAACCGGTTGGAACACTGAACGTTTCAGACGTAATGATCGGATCAAATAGCGGACGGACCAGAGATTCGTTGATCGTCGTATCAGTAATCTGGTAGTCCGGATTAGCATTCGCCCCCGTCTCGCCACTATCAAAGCAGCCTGTAAGTCCAACGGAAGACGCCACGGCAAGACTTATTAGAGTTTTCTTGAACATGGGTGGAACCTTTTCCTGTTGTTGTGTCGTTATGTTCGGCAGCTGACGGGGCCGGTCTGATCCGGTAAGCCCGTTGTCAGTGGCCTGTTCTGCTTAAACTGTTGTCTGAAATTGTAGCCAGCGCTGTAAGCCAATTTCTGTATCTCTGACTATAGCGACAGTATGGCAAGTGTTGATCAGCCAAAAGTGTGATTCTTCTGGATTGAATCCTCCCCGCACAGTTGGAGTTCGGCCTTTGAGAAAAATAGTTGCCGGATAACGGTTTGTCGAGGTCCGGCAAGAGGGAAATTGAGGCGCGGTCGAGGTTTACTCGAAGCGCGAGAAATCCGGTGGGCGTTTTTCCATGAACGCCCGGAAGGCTTCGGCAGCCTCAGGGGATTTCAGCCGCTCGGCGAACAGCTGCCCCTCTTCGAGCATGGTTTCGCGAAGTGCCGCCATGGTTGGCCGATTCAACATCGCCTTTGTGGCCCGAATCGCTGCTGGTGCTTTTTCAGCCAGCCGCTGGCAGGCCTCGAAGGCATTGGCTTCGGTCTGATCAGGGTCGCAAACCCGGTTGATCAGGCCAAGACGGGAAGCCTCTTCAGCGGTGAAGGCGCCGCCAAGCATCAGCAGTTCGGCGGTACGTACCCGGCCAATCCAGGAGGGGAGTAGCAGGCTCGAGCCGCCCTCGGGGCAAAGGCCGAGGCTGGCAAAGGGCATCTGGAACGCCGTGTTGTTGCCGGCGAACACCAGATCGCAGTGCAGCAACATGGTGGTGCCAATGCCGACAGCCGCGCCATTGACCGAAGCCACCACAGGTTTCGTTGCACTGGCCAGTAATAAAAGAAAGCGGCCGACTGGGGTTTGTTCGAAATCACCGGGCAAGCCGGCGGCAAATTCGCCCAGGTCGTTACCTGCCGTGAAACACTCGCTTGTGCCGGTGAAGAGTACGCACCGGATGTTGGTGTCATCCCGGGCCTGCTCCAGGGCGTCCCCCATGGCGGTGTACATGGCGTGGGTGAGGGCGTTCTTGCGCTCTGGCCGGTTCAGTCGAACGATGAGAATCCGGTCTTTTATTTCGGTGAGGACGAGGTCAGTCACGGTGTCTCCTGCGGTGTTATTCTAGTTTGGTTAGGATGGTACCTTTTTCTCGTGGCGTTTTTCACGGGTTTTAATCCTTGCTTCGCCATCTGTCCAATCACTCGCCAAACCGATTTTCTGGTAAACTCTCGCCTCCCGATTTTTACGACACGACATAACGATACCAAGCTGATGAGGCGCCTATGACCACCGTAATCCGCCAGGACGACCTGATTGAAAGCGTAGCGGACGCGCTGCAGTTCATTTCCTACTACCACCCGAAAGATTTTATTGATGGTGTGTACGAGGCCTACCAGAAGGAAGAATCCCAGGCGGCCAAGGATGCCATGGCCCAGATCCTGATCAACTCGCGCATGTGTGCGGAAGGGCATCGGCCCCTGTGTCAGGACACTGGCATTGTGACGGTATTCGTCAACATCGGTATGAACGTCCAGTGGGACTGCGAGATGGCCCTGGATGATGTGATCAACGAAGGGGTGCGTCGCGCCTATACCCATCCAGACAACGTGCTGCGCGCCTCTATCCTGGATGACCCGGACGGCAAGCGTAAGAACACCGGTGATAACACGCCGGCCATCATCCACTACAAGATGGTCCCGGGCGATACCGTTGAGGTGCACGTTGCTGCTAAAGGCGGCGGTTCCGAGGCCAAGTCCAAATTTGCCATGCTGAACCCGTCCGACTCGGTTGTAGACTGGGTTCTGAAGATGGTCCCGCAGATGGGCGCTGGCTGGTGCCCGCCTGGCATGCTGGGCATTGGTATCGGCGGTACCGCCGAAAAGGCGATGGAAATGGCCAAGGAATCCCTGCTGGATCCGATCGATATCCACGACCTGAAAGAGCGCGGTGCGTCGAACAGAGCTGAGGAACTGCGCCTCGAGTTGTTCGACAAGGTGAATGATCTCGGAATCGGCGCCCAGGGGCTAGGCGGCCTGACCACCGTTCTGGATGTCAAGGTCAAGGATTACCCGACCCACGCAGCCAATAAACCGGTGGCCATCATCCCAAACTGTGCTGCCACCCGTCACGCGCATTTCACCCTTGATGGCACCGGACCGTCCCTGCAGACGCCGCCGCGCCTGGAAGACTGGCCGGAAATCACCTGGGAAGTGGGCGACAACGTGCGTCGCGTGAACCTCGATACGGTGACCCCCGAAGACGTGAAGGACTGGCAGCCCGGCGAAACCGTTCTGCTCTCCGGCAAGATGCTGACCGGCCGCGACGCTGCCCACAAGAAGATGGTGGACATGATCGAGAAAGGCGAGGAGCTGCCGGTTGATCTCAAGGGACGGTTCATTTACTACGTGGGCCCCGTTGATCCGGTACGCGAAGAGGTGGTTGGTCCCGCAGGCCCGACGACGGCCACCCGTATGGACAAGTTTACCCACACCATGCTCGAGAAGACTGGCCTTACCGGCATGATCGGTAAAGCCGAGCGCGGTCAGGTGGCCATCGACGCCATCAAGGAATTCGGTGCGGTATACCTGATGGCCGTAGGCGGTTCCGCGTACCTGGTCTCCAAAGCCATCAAGAATGCGGAAGTGGTCGCCTTCCCGGAACTGGGTATGGAAGCCATTTACGAGTTCGAGGTAGAGGACATGCCGGTCACCGTCGCCGTTGATTCACGGGGCTCGTCTGTGCACCAGACAGGTCCTGCCGAGTGGCACGAGAAGATCATTGCTGCCAAGGCGGTCTGATCTCCGGTAGCTGCCGAAAAAGAAAGGGCCGGACGAGTAGTAGATCGTCCGGCCCTTTTCGTTGGCTGATTCAGACTGTCAGCTTGAACAGCTGATATTCAGATGTTTGCCCCAATCCGGCGGCAATGCCGCATAAGCCTCGTTCTCCGGTTGCTCGTCATAGGGCCGCTCGAGCACCTTCAGCAGTTCCTTCATCGGTTCGTAATCCCCGTTCTGGGCTTCCTGGATGACCTGCTGGGCCAGGTAGTTTCTCAGCACAAATTTGGGATTCACGCGGCGCATGGCGTACTCCCGCTCATCGTGAGCGCGGGTTTCGTTCAGGAGTCTCTCCTCATAGCGCTCCAGCCACTGGTCTGCCACGCTGCGATCCACAAACAGGTCCCGCACCGGCCCGTGGCCATGGCTGTGCAGATTGGAGAGTGCCCGGAAGAAGGCGGTGTAGTCGACATGGTGCTCGTGCATCATGCTGAAGGTATCCATGATCAGGCTGAGGTCTGCTTTATCCTCAATGACCAGGCCAAGCTTGTTCCGCATGTTCTGGAGAAAGCGTTCGTTGTAAGCCACTTCATAACGGCGTAGCCCCCGGCGCACGTCGTCTTCCTCCATTACCGGCAGCAGGGCTGTGGCCAGGTAACGGCAATTCTCAAACCCGACTTGCGGCTGGCGGTTGTAGGCGTAGCGCCCGCCCTGGTCGGTGTGATTGCTTATATAGCCGGCGTCGAAATCATCAAGGAATGCGAAGGGGCCGTAATCAAAGGTGTCGCCGATGATGGACATGTTGTCGCTGTTCATCACGCCGTGGCAGAAGCACACCGCCTGCCAGTCGGCAATCGTTCGTGCCGTGCGTTCGATGACTTCCTCGAACCAACGGCTGTATCGCTCGTCATCGGGCAGGTAGATCAGGTGGGGGAAGTGCAGCGAGATCACGTGTTCGATCAGCGTCTTGACGGTTTCAGGCCCTTCGTGGTGGGCGGCGAACTCGAAGTGTCCGAAGCGGATATGGCTCTCGGCCACTCGCACCAGTGCCGCGGCTGTCTCGATGGATTCCCGGCGCACCGGGTCTTTGGCGCTCACCATGAACAGTGCCCGGGTGGTCGGGATGCCAAGGCCATGCATGGCTTCGCTGCACAGGTATTCGCGAATGGTGGAGCGAAGCACGGCCCGGCCATCGCCAAAGCGGGAGTAGGGGGTCATGCCGGCGCCTTTGAGGTGCCAGTCCCAGCGTCGTCCATCGGGGCCAACGGTTTCCCATAGCAGCAGGCCACGGCCGTCGCCGAGTTCCGGATTGTAGGCGCCGAACTGGTGGCCGGTGTATTTCATGGCCACCGGGTCCATGCCCTCCAGTAATTCAGAGCCTGCGCCCACGCCGGTCCAGTCCGATTCGGAATCGGCGCGAAAGCCCATCTGCTCGGCGAGCTTGTGGTTGAAGCACACCATCTTTGCGTTTTTCAGTGGTGAGGGCTGAACCCGGGTATAAAAGCTGTCCGGGAGCTCCAGGTAGCGATGCTCTATTCGAAAATCGTTGCCACTCATAAAACGCCTATACTCCCATTGGTATGAATTCTGCTGCCGTCTCTCTTCAACAATCTATTAAACCGGAAATCCAACGTGTCTGATCGCTCGCTCGAACAAACCGTCAGTGCCCTGATTCAACAGGAAGGCCTGCCCGACTCCTACGCCGAAACGGTGGAAAAGACCATCCTGCCGCTGGCAGACCGAATCTGTGCGCTCCATGATACGGAAAAGCAGCCCATAGTGGTTGGTATTCACGGCGCTCAGGGTACGGGCAAGTCCACGCTGACCCTCTTTCTACGGGAGATCCTGCTCAGGCACCGGAACCGTGCCACTGCCAATTTCTCCCTCGATGACATTTACCTTACCAGAGCTGAGCGCGAGGACCTCGCCGAACGGATACACCCGTTGTTTAAAACCCGTGGTGTGCCCGGCACCCATGACGTATCGCTGGGGCAACAGGTCTTGCACCGTCTACGCAGTGCAGCCCCTGAAGATGCCACACCGATTCCTGCCTTCGACAAGTCCCGGGACGACCGGGTTCCCCGGGATCAGTGGCCTGTCTTCGGCGGAAGGGCGGAGGTCATTCTTCTGGAGGGCTGGTGCCTGGATGCGCGACCGGAGAAAGACAGTGCGCTCGCTGAGCCGATGAATCGCCTGGAGGAGAGCGAGGATCCGGACGGTGTCTGGCGCAGATATGTGAACGATCAATTGAAAGGGGAGTACCGGCAGTTTTTTGATGAAATCGATTTTCTGGTCATGTTGAAGGCTCCCTCCATGGAGTGCGTTCTTGAATGGCGTCGACTCCAGGAGCAAAAGCTGGCGAAGAAAATTCGCAATGCACCAAAACGTGGCGAGCTCCATGCTAATGCACAGGATTTGCGCATTATGACCGACGACGAAGTTGGCCGCTTCGTGATGCACTATGAGCGGGTTACCCGTGCCTGCCTCGCTGAAATGCCGGTCCGGGCCGATGTTCTGATCAACGTGGCCGAGGATCACTCCCTCGGCCTTCCGCAGTTCCGCGAAGCCTGACGGAGACCGGCCATGGCCCGACCCCATTTGATCATCTTTTCTGATCTCGATGGCACCCTGCTTGATCATGACGATTACCGCTGGCAGGCGGCGGGCCCCGCCCTGGCGAGGCTGCAGGCAGCCAATATTCCCCTGGTGCTTAACTCCAGCAAGACCATGCCGGAAATCCGGGCATTGAGGGAAGAGCTTGGCAATAACGATCCGTTCATTGTCGAAAACGGTGCAGCCGTGGTTATTCCGTCCCACGCTCTGGGCAATGCTGAAGAAGAAGTGGTGAATTTTGGTGCAACCCGGGATCGGGTCCTTGAGGTGCTTGGCACACAACGGAAGAAGGGCGCCCGATTCAGGGGCTTTGCCGACATGTCCGCAGACGAGCTGGCAGCAGAGACCGGCCTGGAACCGGCGGCGGCCGAGCGTGCCAAAGAGCGGCTGGGGACCGAACCATTGATCTGGCAGGGCACCGACGAGGAGTTGGTCCACTTCGAGGAGGCTCTCGGTGCCGATCAGCTTCGTCTGGTGGCCGGCGGACGTTTTCTCCATGCCATGGGAATTTTTGATAAAGCCGATGGGGCCCGGTTCTTGCTAAACAAATACAAAGAGCAATACCGGGAGCAGTATGGCGATGGGCCAGTGTTGGCCATTGCCCTGGGTGATAGCCCCAACGATCAGCAGATGCTGGAATCGGCGGACATACCGGTGGTGATCCGGGGCGTAAAAAGCGAAGAGGTGCAGTTGCCTTCGACCAGGCACGCCATGCGCTCCCTCAAGCCCGGCCCCGAAGGCTGGAATGAGTGCGTACTCAATCTCCTGGTTGAGTACGGGTACTGACCCGTTCGAATGCGGGTATCAAGAAGGAGAGCCGCCATGGGCGACTTTTACCAAAATGGCATTATCACAACCCTTCATAACCTTGTTCGGCGTCCGGTGGAGGACCTGGAAGCGGAGCTGATGGGTTTTCGCAAGGCCCGGCCCATGTCGTTGGTGCTGCCCTCGCTGTATTCAGAGCTGGAAGGGCCGGCCCTGAAAAATATTGTGCACGAGCTGGGCAAGGTGCCTTATCTGGATCAGGTGGTGATTGGCCTGGACCGCGCCAACGAGGAACAATACCGCCACGCCCTGGAGTACTTCTCGGAACTGCCTCAGAACTTTAAGGTGCTCTGGAACGACGGGCCCCGACTCAGGAACATTGACCTGAAACTTCGGGAGCAGAACCTGGCACCGACGGAAATGGGCAAGGGCCGAAACGTCTGGTATTGCTTTGGCTATGTATTGGCCTCCGGTGTCAGCAAGTCCGTTGCCCTGCACGACTGCGACATCCTCACCTATTCCCGGGACCTCGTGGCCCGCCTTATCTATCCTGTGGCCAATCCCGGCTTCAACTACATGTTCTGCAAAGGCTACTACGCCCGAGTGGCGGACGGGAAAATGAACGGACGGGTCAGCCGCCTGCTGGTGACGCCGCTGATCCGCGCGCTGAAGAAAGTCTGCGGCCCCAACGATTTTCTGGATTACCTGGACAGTTACCGGTACCCCCTGGCCGGGGAGTTCTCGTTCCGAACGGATGTGATCAATGATCTGCGCATTCCCAGCGACTGGGGGCTGGAGATCGGTGTGCTGTCGGAGATGAAGCGCAACTACGCCACCAACCGCCTGTGCCAGGTGGATATTGCCGATGTCTACGACCACAAGCACCAGGAGCTTTCGCCGGAGGATGCCAGCAAGGGGCTGTCCAAAATGAGCATGGATATCGCCAAGGCCCTGTTCCGAAAGCTGGCGACCAACGGCGAGATTTTCTCCAATGAAAAATTCCGGACGATCAAGGCCACGTATTTCCGCATTGCCCTGGATTTTGTGGAGACCTACCAGAACGACGCCATTATTAACGGCCTGACGTTTGATCGTCACAAGGAGGAGAAGACCGTGGAACTCTTCGCCCAGAATGTGATGCGGGCCGGCGCCTATTTCCTCGATAACCCGATGGACACCCCTTTTATTCCCAGCTGGAACCGGGTAACAAGCGCCATTCCCGACATCAAGGAGCAGCTGCTGGAGGCGGTGGAACTGGATAATGAGGAATTCCAGCCATGATCCAGCCTCTGAAAGCGAAGCTGGTTTCCATGCTGGAGGTGGTCTATCCGGAGCTGGACTGTGAATTTCTGGCCGAGGAACTGCTGATCACCATGGGACTGGAGCCCAACCAGGCACCGCCGCCTGCGCACCAGAATAATTGGGACGAATCGGATGTGGTGCTGATTACCTATGCCGACACGGTTCAGCGGGCGGACGAAAAGCCGCTGCAAACGCTGCATCGTTTCCTGGGCGATTGCCTCTCAGACACTGTCTCTTCGGTGCATATACTGCCTTTTTTCCCCTACAGCTCCGACGACGGTTTCTCGGTCATGGACTATCTGGCGGTGAACGAGTCCCACGGCAACTGGGAGGACATCGAACGCATCGCCCGGGATTACAAGCTGATGGCGGACCTGGTGATCAACCATATGTCGGCCCGTAGCCGCTGGTTCGAGAATTTCCGCAAACGTGTCGACCCGGGCAAGGATTATTTCTTCGAGGGCAATCCAAGGGATGATCTGAGTGCCGTTGTGCGGCCCCGAACCTCGCCACTGCTGAATCCGGTTCAGACGGATGATGGGGAGCGGTATGTCTGGTGCACCTTCAGTGAGGATCAGGTCGATCTGAATTTTGCCAACCCCAAGGTGCTCATCGAGTTCGCTGCCATCATCCGGCGCTACCTGGAGCGCGGCATTATCATCTTCCGGCTTGATGCCGTCGCCTTTCTCTGGAAGGAACCGGGCACGCCCTGCATCCATTTGCAGCAAACCCATGAGCTGATCAAGATCCTGCGCCTGCTGATTGAGCATCACAGCCCGGATGCGGTGGTGATTACCGAAACCAACGTGCCCAACCGGGAAAACCTGACCTACTTCGGCAACGCCAACGAAGCCCATGTCATCTATAACTTCTCGCTGCCGCCCCTGCTGATCAATACCCTGGTTACCGGTGACTGCAAGCACCTGAAAACCTGGCTGATGAGCATGCCGCCGGCGCAGATGGGCACCACCTATCTGAACTTTATTGCGTCCCACGATGGCGTCGGTATGCGGCCGACGGATGGGCTGCTGACTGAGGAAGAGAAGCAGCGGCTGATCAACACCATGGATTCCTTTGGTGGCAAGGTATCGTACCGGCGCACGCCGGATGGCCGCGACCAACCATACGAGATCAATATCGCCCTGTACGACGCACTCCAGGGCACGGCGGAGTCGGGCCGGGATCACTGGCAACTGCAGCGCTTCGTCTGCGCCCATACTGTGATGCTGGCGCTGGAGGGGATTCCGGCGTTCTATATCCACAGTCTGCTGGCCACTGAGAACGATCTGGAGCGGGTAGAGCACACCGGTCGTCTGAGGTCCATTAACCGCAGCCAGTGGCAACTGGATGACCTGGAGCAGAAGCTCGCGGACCCCCTGGGTCATCACAGCAAGGCGTTCCAGGAGCTAAAACGCCTGATCGCCATTCGACGTAAACAGCCGGCGTTTCATCCGAACGCAACCCAGTTTACCCTGCATCTCGGGCTTCAGCTGTTCGGTTTCTGGCGCCAGAGTATGCGCAGGGATCAGTCCGTGTTCTGCATTCATAACATTAGCAACGAGGTGCAGCAGGTAGCCCTGAGCGACATCAATCTGATTGGTACCGATCATTGGCAGGACCTGATTTCCGGGATGACCATTGATGACCTGTCCGGCTCGATTACCCTGAAACCCTACCAGAGCGTTTGGCTATCCAATCTTGAAGTTACCGACTGACAATCTGTAGGCGTCATTTGTGCAATGCTCGGAAAACTTGGGGTATCCTGTGCCCATATGAGCAAGGCCGAGACGTCATACATGATCAAAGCAATCAAGGTAACCGGGGGCAATCTCAGCTGGGATTCCTGGGAAGGACCGGGGGAGCCCCCGGCGGATCACGTCGAAATCGAAGTGGTCTGGACCGCCATCAACCGTGCCGACCTGATGCAGCGGGCTGGTGTCTATCCACCCCCGCCGGGAGCGTCTGACATTCTGGGGCTGGAAGTCAGTGGTCGGATTGCCTCGGTTGGACCGGATGTCACCCAGTTCAAGCCCGGCGATGAAGTCTGCGCCCTACTAACCGGAGGCGGTTACGCCACCCGCGTGGTGGTGCCGGCGGTGCAGGTGTTGCCCATTCCCAAAGGGTTAACGCTGGAAAAGGCCGCGGCCATACCGGAAGTTTTCGCCACGGCCTGGCTGAATCTCTATCACGAAGCGGCCTTGAAACCGGGCGAGCGGGTGTTGCTGCATGCAGGTGCCAGCGGCCTTGGAACCGCGGTTATCCAGCTGGCAACGGCCTTTGGTAACCCGGTCTTTGCCACCGCTGGTGACAAGACCAAGCTGGAGGTTTGCCGCAGTCTGGGAGCCAGTGGCGTCTGGAACCGCAACGAGGGTTCCTTTATTGATGCTGTCACTGCATGGGGCGGCGTGGATATGGTTCTGGATCCGGTCGGAGGCAAATATATTGCTGAGGATCAGCGGGTTCTGAATGTCGATGGCCGCATCGTACTGATCGGGCTGATGGGAGGCCGTATGGCCGAGGTGGATCTGGGCATCATGCTGATCAAACGCCAGCGCCTGATCGGTTCCACCCTCCGTTCCCGAACGGTCGAGGACAAGGGCGAAGTGATGCAGGCGCTCTACCGGCATGTCTGGCCACTGCTCGCCGCCGGCCAGATTGAGCCTCTGATTGACAGCACATGGCCGATAGAGCAGGTGGAAGATGCGATGGCTTATGTGGCCGAGAACAGGAACACCGGTAAGGTGCTCCTGAAAATCTCTGACTGATCACACAGTCCCTCGCGTCTCCCGGGCTGAAATCAGTCTGCGATATGAACCAGCTGCTTGCCGAAGTTCTGCCCTTTCAGCATGCCCTTGAAAGCTTCAACGGCATTTTCCAGACCTTCGGCAACGGTCTCCCGGTACTTGAGTTCACCAGAGGCAACCCGGGAGGCCAGGATGTCCGTGATTTCCTGATGCTGGTCCTGCCACTCGGTCACCAGGAAAAACCGGTGTTCGGGGACCGGATCCAGCGCCTTGAGGACGTGGAACGGGGTTTCCACGCTGGCCATATCCGTCGCATTGTAGGCGGAAACAAAACCGCAGATGGGCACGCGGGCGCCCTTGTTCAGCAGCGGGGCCACGGCACGCGTCACGGCACCACCGACGTTTTCGAAGTAAACGTCTATGCCGTCGGGGCAGGCCGCTTTCAGGTCCTCTTCCAGGTTGCCGGCCTTGTAATCAACACAGGCGTCGAAACCCAGTTCATTGACCACGTAATCGCACTTTTCAGGCCCGCCGGCAACACCAACGGCTCTGCAACCTACCGATTTTGCAGTCTGGCCAACGACGGTGCCCACTGGTCCTGAAGCAGCCGAGACAACCACGGTTTCGCCGGCTTTCGGCTTGCCCACATACATCAGACCGCAATAACCCGTGCGCCCGGGCATGCCGGCAACGCCAAGGTAGGCTTGCAGGGGCACGTTGTCGCGTTGCTGAATCTTGTAAACCATCGGCGCATCGGCCGGAAAGGTAACGTATTCCTGCCAGCCGGAATAGCAAGTGACCAGGTCGCCGACTTTCAGGTCGTCTGAACGTGATTCCACCACCCGGGCAACGCTCTCGCCGACAATGGGCTCGTCAATGCCGATGGGGTCCATGTAACCTTTGGCATCGTTCATGCGGGGACGCATGTAAGGGTCCAGCGAAAGCCAGAGCACCTGGGCAACCACCTCGCCTTCGCCAGGGGACCGCACGGGGCGCTCTTCCAGCACCAGATCACCTTGCTGAATTTCACCCTGTGGGCGCTGCTTGAGCACAACGGCTCGGTTCTTATATTCGCTCACGTGTTCTCTCCGGTTGCATAATGAAACCAGATTAGGGTGCAGCAGAATGGATTTCCGGTCAACTTCTCATCATGCCGACACAAGACTGGCCCCGGGGTTTCATTCTACGGCTTGATGGCTATAATCGGAGGCCTGCTCAGGACGAGCTTAAAAACCGATTGCTCTTCAAGGAATGAAGATATGCCCCAGGCAAGTGGATTGCAGTTTACCGCCCGTGTTGGCGGACTCCCCTCAGATCTATTCTCAGTGGTTGGCTTTAAACTGACCGAGCGCCTGTCCGAGGTGTTTCAGGGTCACCTTGAGCTGGCCAGCACCGACCCCTCCATTCAGGCTGCAGAGATTCTGGAGCAACCAGTAGATCTCGTTATCTGGCAGGACAGCATGCCTCTTCGACGCTTTGCCGGGGTGGTCAACGAATTCGTCCGAGGCGATGCCGGCCACCGGCGGACGCGCTACGAGGTGACGATACAGTCGCCGCTATGGCGTCTGGGATTGATGCACAACAGCCGGATTTTTCAGACCCAGAGCACCGAGACGATTGTGCGAACTCTGCTTGAGGAGCGCGGCATTATCGATTCGGTCTTCGATCTGAAGCGCACCCCGGAGCAACGGGAATACTGTGTTCAGCATCGAGAAAGCGACCTGGCCTTTCTCGAACGCCTCGCGGCTGAAGAGGGTTGGCATTACCGCTATGAACACGGGAGCGTGGACGGGGACACCCAGTCGGCGCTTATAATCGCCGACCATCATGGCGATGCTCCGAAACTGGAGCCGGCAGCATACAACGCCAAAGCAGGCGGCAGCACCCAGCGCCCGGCGGTGTATCGGTTCCGGTATGAAGAACGGGTGCGGGTGGCCTCTGTGGCAATGAAGGATTACACCTTCAGAAATCCCGCCTATGCTCTGATGCATGAGCATGCTTCTGGCGATCTGAAGCACCGGGAAGACTACCAGCACTACGACTACCCCGGCCGCTTCAAGGCCGACGCCAGTGGCCAGCCTTTTACCGAAGCCAGACTGCAATCCCTTCGCAATGACGCCAGCACCGCCTCCGGCGAGAGCAACCGCCCGGATTTCAGCCCCGGCGCGAAAGTGGAACTGACCGAGCACGATAGTGACAATCTCAATCGGGAGTGGCTGCTAACGTCTATCACCCACACCGGAACGCAGCCTCAGGCTCTGGAAGAGGAAGGCGGCAGCGAACCCACCAAGTACCACAACCAGTTCAATGCCGTGCCTGCAGATCTGACCTGGCGCCCGCAGACGCCGCACCGTCCCCTGATAGACGGCCCGCAAATCGCGATTGTCACCGGTCCAGAGGGTGAAGAGATTCATTGCGATGAACATGGCCGGGTAAAAGTCCGTTTTCCGTGGGACCGTTACTCAAAAAATGACCAACACAGCAGCGCCTGGCTCCGAGTCAGTCAGGGCTGGGCCGGCGGCCAGTATGGTTTCATGGCCTTGCCGCGAATTGGCCACGAAGTGATTGTCTCCTTCCTCGACGGTGACCCGGACCAGCCGATCATCACCGGCCGAACCCATCACGTGACCAACACGCCACCCTATGGGCTGCCGGAGCACAAAACCCGCACCACCCTGAAAACCAAAACCCACAAGGGCGAGGGCAGTAACGAACTGCGGTTTGAGGATGAGGCCGATCAGGAACAGATCTACGTACACGCCCAGAAAGATCTGGACCTGCTTACCGAGAACAACCGCACGGAGGTGATTCGGAACTACAGTCATCGCACTGTGGAAAACCACGATTTCAGTCATGTGAAAGGCAACGAGCATCGCACAGTCGATGGCGAGCAGCGGGAATCCATCGGAGGCGATTGCAGCCAGAACATAGGCGGCACATTCCACCAGAAATCCTCCCAGGGAACATTTAGCGAAGCGGGCACTGAAGTACACCACAAGGCGGGAACCAAAGTGGTGCTGGATGCCGGCGCTGAAATCACCATTTCGGCGGGTGGCAGTTTTTTGAAACTGGACCCAAGCGGCGTGGACGCTATCCGGGCCTGGCATCAAGATCAATTCTGGTGGTTCGCCAGGCAGCGGTTCTGGACAGAGCGTGTGATGGCGCAAATGCCAAGGGTTATTGAGGGTGATCAGCCCCACGAGCCCGAGCAGGAGGCACTGGCGGAAGTTGAACAACGGAAGAACGCTCCCGGCCATCAATGTAGAATCCCAAGTTGCGGCACTCAGGAAGGGGAATGCAACCTGCCCGGTTTGTGAGGAGCAAAACTCATGAATCAGGATTCCTGGTCGTTGCGGGA
>Ga0064014_10142_pt1 | contig 26911 bp, 31 predicted proteins | sample CrowatWCoCulture_2_FD_61584 | JGI IMG/M metagenome (GOLD analysis project Ga0064014, IMG submission 61584) | Marine cyanobacteria communities from the University of California, Santa Cruz, USA, analyzing cyanobacterial DNA methylation -... | ecosystem: Host-associated > Microbial > Bacteria >...
TTGGACTTTGGATAAAAAACAATTGTTAGCGTAAATTTTACGCTAAACATATCTCCAGAGCTAAAATAGAGAATTAAGGTGATTTTAAAAACTCTCTTTCCATCTTTTTAGGGGATTTTAAATATTAAATAGCTTCATTCAGTTTCGGTTCCAATATAGATATCTAAGTAGCTTTCAGTTAGAGATTGAATGACTCGTTCTAATTCATCAATGAGATTTCTTCTAGTGAGTTTTTCTACAGCATCAATATGAGCAGAACTTCCGGCTCGTCCTAAATATTTATATTTTGTTTTTTTCTCATTATTAGTGGCCATAGGAAAATTGATTCAGCAGCCTGTAGTTTATAATACCAGTAGATTGTTCCCTTTCCGTTAACCTGATAACGAATAATATGACAATTAGCTGGTGCTACTTCCCCTTCCCGTTCAATTTTCTTTATTTTCTGTTTAAGAGAGCGAATTAGACTCTTAATTTGTTTGGCTCTCAGGTGGACATCTTGACTGGTCTTAAGTTCGGAATGTGATGACATTAGCCTTAACTATAATAAACAACCTCTTTTGATGTTAGCGTATATATTCCGCTAATTTATAAGGTAATAAATTTTAAAAATGACCAAAAATGAAACGGCTACGTCTGTCGAGGAATTCCTGGTGTGGAGGTCTAACCTCTTCCAAGGACTAAAAGCTAGAAAAGAAACTATTATAGAATTACTCGATGCCCTCTCCAGTAACCAACAAGCTCACTCAGTCGTTGAATTGTCTCTCAATCCTTTATTTAGAAGAGATTATAACAGTTTATATAGAGGAATTCAAGAGTTTTACCCACTCAAACTGACCCTAATTATGAACAGAGAATTGAGACTTTATTTTCAGCGGTATCGAGAACAATTCCTCCCACTTCAAAACATTATAACTTATTTGGTATTGACACAACTCCCTGTCCACGACCGTTTGCCGAAACGTTAGCGGATAAAACCTTTATTCATTACCTCAATCCAATTAAGGGAAATAAACCCATTAATATTGGACATTGTTATTCCGTTGTCTGCGCTTTACCTGACCAAATAGACACAGAAAAAGTCCCTTGGGCTGTCCACTTATCAGGAGAGCGAGTCCCCTCTAAACATAAAGGAGTAAATCAAGGCAATCAACAACTAAAAAAAATCTGGCAAAGTTCTTTATTTTCTGATAAATTATCTGTCTTAGTGGCTGATAGTGACTACAGCCAAAAGGATTTTATTGGGGAACAAGTTAAGCATGAAGACGTAGTTACTATTACAAGAGTTAGAAGTGACCGAGTTTTTTATCGTCAATTTATTCGGGACCCAAATCAAGCCAAAACTTCGGGACATCCCCGTTGGGATGGGGATAAATTTGACCTTAAAGATGACCAAACTTGGACTGAACCTGATGAAGTTCATCATGTTCCCTTTACAACGAAAAAAGGTCGTAAATTAACAGTGACTATTTCGGGATGGAAACAGATGTTAATGAGAGGAACTAAAAACTATAAAATGAACAATCACCCCTTTACTTTACTCCAGATTGTTGTCAGAGATCAAGAAAGAAATAGTATTTGGAAACCTATGTGGCTTATTGTTATTGGTTCTCGGCGCGATGAGTTAAGTTTAGTTGATTGTTATCAGTGTTATCGACAACGTTATGACATGGAACATCTTTTTCGATTTGGTAAACAAAGATTATTGATGACATCTTATTTAACTCCCGATGTACATCATGAAGAAAATTGGTTTAAACTAACACTTCTTTCTTATGTAAATTTGTGGGCTGCCAGAAAATTAGCTGTGGTTTTACCCCGTGATTGGGAACAGTATTTGAAGACTAATAAATCCATCAAAATCACCCCTAGTCTAGTTCAAAGAGACTTTTCAAGAATAATTACGACCTTGGGGACTTTCGCCAAATTTCCCAAACGTCGAGGTTTTTCTTCCGGACGTATTAAAGGTTACAAAAAAGCCCCACGAACTCGTCATGATGTTATCAAGAAAGGGAGCAAAAAATCAACTGAAAACTTAAAAGCTCCTTAGTTTTCCTCAGAATCTATAGATTAGCCCTATTTGTCAGCCAATTTTATTGACTGATACAGAGCCGATGTTTGGGGATTTTAGTTTAGCGTAAAATATACGCTAACAAACTTTTTTTGTCCAAAGTCCAAATAAGAGGATGGTGTAATTATTACCGAACTGTATGCAGTAAGGAAACGTTCGACACCGAAGACCACATATTATGGAATATGCTGAGAGCCTGGACAGTCAGCAGGAAAAAGAATAGGACCCCACTGATTGAAGCCCTCAGAAAATATTTCTCATACGGAAGACGCGGAAAATGGACATTTCAAACAAATGGAACCCAGATTCCGCACTTCAAAATGTAGTATAAAAAAAAATACATAGTTTTAAAAAGTCCGAAAATCATACCTGGGCAAGAATATTTCTCTTTTCATTAAATTTTTAGGAAAAATAATCAAATTAAGAAGATTTATACTCATTGAAAACTTAGCAAGACTCAGCACAAACGAAGGAGAGTTTCCTCTTCTCATTTGATATCATTAGACTCTTATTCTTTTATTATTTTTGCTTTATCCAATTCAATTTATAGATAATATCTTTGACAAGATGCAGGTAATAAACTCAATATAAAACGCCTTTCTTCTGTTAAATTGACAATTTGTTTAACTCCGTTTAAAATCACATAATGAATACCTTGAAAACATTGAAATATCCACCTCAAAGTCGGACGCAATGTTACTTTCTCTACTTGATTATTTATTCCTTTTTTGACTCTTTTTAAACAATTTCTTAATTCTCTTTGCCCCAAGTTATAAATCAACAAACACAAAGACATTAAAAATAACATTGTTTCTATTCTTTCTGGTTTTTCAACGAAGAAACTATCAGTAAAAAATAAGGGATCTTTCAAAAATCGAAATCCTCTTTCCGTAGATTGCTGGTTTTTATAAGTTATCAGAATTTCACTAGCTTCTAATTTATTTTCCTCTACTAAGTTAGTTGCTAAAATAAATTTTCCTGCTTTTTTAGTCTTTCTACTTATCTCTTCATCTTTTTTGATGATCAGACTAATCATTTTATAAATCTTTTCCTTTTTTTTCGAGTAAGTTTCAATCAGTTCAACTTCTTTTATTTCCAACAATCTCAATTTTTTATTAATAGCTTTTAATTTATATCGAGCAGCTTGAGGATGTTCAAATTCTTCAGATTGTATTTCTTTAAGAAATTTTCGGGATTTCTTCTCTTCTTGGGAAAGTTGTTTTTCTAGTTTTTCCAAATCACTTTTCTGTCTTTTTTCACTCAAGACTATTAACCAAGTTTGCTTGATTCCACCATAAGTAACAATTTCTTCTTTCCAGGTATAACTTTCTAAATTTAGGTCACTTCTTTTTTCTTTATCTTCATCTTTTACTTCTTCCACCTCTATATTTTGCACTAATTCTTTTGCTTTTTTTATGGTCATTGGAACTCTCGTTATCCATTTTAAATGTTGGATTATTTGGAGATTTTCTTGACCATATAAAGCACTATCACAAACCATGATACTATCAAACTTTATTTGCTTTTTGAATTCTACTAAAACTTTTCCAAATACAGCTTTATCAGATTCATTTCCATCTCCTGCTCTCACAAATAATGGAATATCTCCATCTTGGCTTGTTATTAAATCCAAGACACATTGTTTTAAGTCTGGTCTATGATCCCGAGAATATCCTTTCTTAATAAAAATTGGTCTTTCTTTAATAATTTTTTCTTCTTCCTGTTTCTCTTTATCTTCTTCCCTTTTATATTCTCCATCTAAATGAAATGATGTGGAATCTAAATGGGAGTATTTAAGGTCTATTTTAAATTTTTTAATTACTTCTAAAACTACTTCAATAAAAATATCATTTAGTCCATATTTATATAATTCATCCATTACTCTCCCAATTTTATCATCATTAAGGTAATCAGGTTTAATTCTTTCTCCTAACAATTTCTCAATGGCTTTATCTTGAAAAAACTGACTGAATAAATATAGAGGTCTTGAAACAAATCCTAGTCCATTGATTAAAATAGACTTAACTACTGTACCTGCTGAGATTTTTCTCTAACATCTATTCCTAATTTATTATTAATTATTTTGACTATTCCTATTTCATCAATTAAACCAGCTACTATCCCTAAATGGTCTAAATTTTTAACTTGTATTTCTTCTAAATAAGACATTTTTCGCTCTTTTTTTACAGAGGAAACAACTTAAACAATTATCCCACTTTTTTGTCTTCAAGAGCTTAAGCAATTATACTTAATTATTAACCCCAGGCTTGTAGTATTTAATGCTACTTTTTGAAGTGCGGAATCTGGGATGGAATGGTCCTTTACTACCACGCCGAAACGGAAATAAAAAGACATCAATTGGTTAGGGCCGAAGTCTCACCATATGACGGAAACTGGACATACTGGAGCAAAAGACGGGGAATATACACTGGAACACCAATGAGAGTGTCAAAACTCTTAAAGAAACAAAAAGATATCTGCCCTATCTGCAAGCAACACTTTACACCCGATGACTTGATAGAAGTTGACCACATAATCCCAAAATCGAAAGGTGGAAAGGACAGGTACGACAATCTACAAGCTCTACATCGTCACTGTCATGATGCTAAAAGCAAAAATGACTATCTCTATGATTGGTTAGATAATGGCTATGAATGGAAAGACGACGTTTTAACAGTACCCACGACAAGGGACTAATTGCCGAGAGCCGTGTGAGGTGAAAGTCTCACGCACGGTTCGGAATGGGAGTCGTGGTAGGTGACTACCACTTCGGCCCCTAATCTCATGAGGTACACCTAACATCTAACATCTAACTCCGAACTCCGAACTCCGAACTCGTAAAACTAGAAAACTGTGTACCTCACAAGTATGAGAAATGATATAATCAACGGGTAACAATGAATTAACTGTTGATCAATAAGTGTTTTCTCCCTGAATAGTTGTTATGGTTTTTCTTCCTTTCGAAGCAAAAAATTTAACTGAAGAAACATCCCTTGCCTTAGTTGATAAGATTAAGTTCGAGAACATTATAACCCCTCTGTCCCCTCAACCTATCCCTACCAGCTATGTTTTCCAGGGAGAGGAAAAGCCACCTGTTTTGCTTCTACACGGCTTTGACAGTTCTTTATTAGAATATCGTCGTCTTTTCCCAATTTTATCTCAATCTCATGCAACTTGGGCCATTGATTTATTAGGCTTTGGTTTTACTGAAAGAAGCAGTGATTTATTATTTAGTCCTGAAACCATTAAAACTCACTTATATTATACCTGGAAAACTTTAATTAAAGAACCATGTATTTTAGTCGGTGCTTCTATGGGAGGTGCAACAGCAATTGATTTTACATTAACCTACCCAGAAACCGTTAGCAAATTAGTGTTAATAGATAGTACAGGGTTAGCTGCACCACCCAAGATAGGAAAATTTATGTTTCCTCCTCTAGACTATTTATCAACAGCTTTTTTACGTAACCTTAAGGTGAGACAGAAAATTAGTGAATCTGCTTATTATGATAAAAGTTTTGCCAATAAAGATGCACAACTCTGTGCTGCTTTACATCTTAAATGTGAGCAGTGGAGTCAAGCTTTAATTTCTTTTACCAAAAGTGGTGGTTATGGTTCTTTGAAGCAAGAAATTATCAATTTAAAACAAGAAACAATCGTTATTTGGGGAGAAAATGACAAAATATTAGGAACAAAGGATGCTAATAAATTTAAAGAATTAATCCCCAATAGCCAACTAATTTGGATTCCAGAATGTGGCCATGTTCCCCATTTAGAAAAAGCAGAATTTACAGCCAAGGCTATTCTTAATTAAGGTATTTCCTATACCAGTAAATAAATGTTTAATCTATAACCCAGGTGTTGTTTGTCCAAATAAAGAAGCAAAGTCCTTAGTAATATTAGCCGTAGAATCATCTTCCGGTTTACTAATGACATCAAAAGCTTTATTTTTAGCTGTAGATTCTATTAGTGCTTGTACAACTAATTCTGCTACATCTTCTCTAGGAATAACCGTCGGTATGCCATTGGGAGGATTTTCTAAAAACGTGTCATTTTTTCCCACAATTAACTCTCGTTTACCTCCTGGTTCATTAATTAAACCACCAGCGCGAATAATAGTATAATCGATACCTGAATCAATCAAATATTCTTCTGCTTTCCGCTTCCAAATTAAAACATTACCATTACCCATTTTATTGAGAGGATGCTCACGGTTTGTTCCTCCCATTGATCCAACTAAAACAATCTTATTAATGCCCAATTCTTTAGCAAGATCAATCTGATTTTTTTGCCCTATCCAATCAACTTCTTCCGGCATTCCTCCGGGTTCAAACTCAAATTCTGGTCGTTGCCCTTCTTGGGGAGGTGCTTTCATTTTCGGGAAAGAACTGGTAACAATCACTAAGGAATCACATCCTTTTAAAGCAGGTTCTAAACTGGATTTGTTGGTAATATCTCCCACAAAAAATCCTTCAGTTGAACCAAATAATTCTTTTACTTTCTCGTTATCTCTAGCAAAACCAAAGACCTCAAACTTATCAGAAGTTTGACGAAGTTTCTTGACTACAAATAATCCTGTTCTTCCGGTCGCACCTGTAACAAGAACTCTTTTTTTTGACATAATTAACCAACAAAATATAGTCAAGCTTTAGTATAATATCCAGGGGGCCTTCTTAGCAATTTTATTATATTTTTTTTGCAATGGAAGAAGTTATCTAAAATATTGAGCAAGGAAAATCCAGGGATGAAAGCCAAGGCAGTAGGGGTCAACGGCCGTTGACCCCCAATACTGCGTAGGTTTTGCTCGAAACGCTCTAGTTAAGCGAGGCTCTTGAGGGGTCGGGGGCAGAGGAGGCTCTTGAGTAAGTCCCATTTTCTACCTCTGCTCAAGAAAGCATCCACAGCGAGAGAAAGCTTGTCTCAACAGACAATTTTTCGCGGGCCGAGCAGTATTGCGTTGACCCCTACTGGACAAAACCCAGATTTTGGGAATTACTCTCCGGTAACAGACAAATCTTTTACCCAAACTCTCGGACAGACACCACCAGGAGTAACCTCTGCTTCTGATTCCACACAGACAATGGACTTCAATAAGGTTAGATAATCTCCTGCAACGGTGGCCGCATCGATACTGGTTAATTTGCCTTTATTCACCAACCAACCATCAAAGGGTAAGGAAAAGGAACCTTGTAGGGCATTTACCCCTGCATGAAGGGCTTGTAATTGGTCAATAAAAATGACGTTTTCTGCTTCATCTAGGTTGTATTGAGGGTTAGCTTCAGAGTTGGAAAAAACGTGGTAAAAATGAGAACCAACTGTGACTTTTGCCCCGATGTTGGCGTTGCCTGTGGGCTGGGAGTTCATCCTTTTGGCGGTTCCAGAACTGTGTAATAATCCTCCCAAAATTCCATCTTTAATAAGTTCAATCCGACGGGTAGGGGTTCCTTCTCCATCAAAAGTTTCTGCCCCAATATTATCAGGATGTAGGGCATCATCACACAAAGAAAGTAAGGGAGAAGCGACCTCTTTTCCAATAGACTCTAAGTCTGAAAGACTTTGTTTATCTAGAATATTTTGGGCATTAAACAGGTTAGAAAAGGAACCAATTAAACTTAAAAAGGCTTTAGGAGAAAAAACAATGGTGTATTTTCCTGAGGGGATGGTTTGATAGTTAATATGACTAATTGTTTTTTCCGTCACCTCTTTTAAACAACCATCAACGTCCAAAGTTTCTAAACCTCGACTGATTTTCATGGAACTAGCCCCTCTGGGTTTTTTCCCTTCTTCTTCTGTGCGACTATAGAGATAGATGACTGCATAGGAACGAGCTTCTTGACGCAGGGAACCCTCACTGTTGAGATAAAATCTTTTTATGTCTTCTTGGGATAACCCATTGTAAGGGACTCCTTGGATAGCAGGATGGGCTTTTAAAAGGTTTGTTTCTGCTTCGATTAAGGTATCGATCAAGGTAGGAACTGGTGCCGCTTCTACGATTTCATCTCCATTATTTTCAATGCTCTCTTTAGCTTGAGGGCTAAAGTCTGGAGGATTATTCGTATGACCAAAACTACTGGCTTCTTTGGCTGTTTCTAAGGCTAATTTTATACCAAGTTCATCTAAATCTGTGGTACTTGTCACCCCAACTGTTCCCTTTTCATTCCAGACTCTCACAATGACACTGGATCGGTTAGATGCTTGAACTTGTTTGGGTTCTCCTTTATCGACTTCAACACTGGTTTCATCAATAGAAGAACCATAAATGTCATACTTATTAATGCCAAGTTCCTTGGCACTACTTTTGGCATAATTAGCGATAATTTCTGTATTGATCATGGCTATTTTATTAAACCTTTCAGTAATCTTTTTACTTATTTTATAAGAACATTATATCCTATTCAGTCCTTTTTTCTCAACCTAAATAGATTCTAATCTTATTTGCACTTTAGTTTTTAAAGCAAACAATCCAGATAATTAAGCTGGTAAATCCAACATAACTAAAAACCGTCATCCAATCTAAAAAATTATGGGATATCATATTTCGACTAATTAATAATTTAAAATTTTATCTATTCTGAGTATGGATTATACCATAGATCACTCCTATCATGGGCTATCTGAAAAAATCAGTTTTGAAGTAGACTATTTCATCATTCCTCCATAAACGTTCCTCATTTCACAAGAAATATAAATTTCTTTTTACTTAAATCAAACAAAACTTCATGAAGATATGATAATTATTCTTGCATTTTAGTTATAGGGACGTAATATTTAAAAAACAAGTCCACAATAAACTTTATGCTGTTGTATGTAACTATTTACAATAGAAATATTTTATGATTTTAATGATGAGGATGTTAAATCATGGTACTGAAAAGTTTAAAAAATGCAACTCCTGAAATGCTAACAGAAATGGTGCAAGATTCTCTAGTTTTAGCTAATGAAATTCAACCACATGGAGTTGTCTTTGTTTTAAAGGAACCACTATTAGAAATTATACAAGTAAGTGATAATACAGAAATTTTTTTTGGCACCGCTGCCCAAGAATTGTTAAATAATAATCTTAGTAAAATCTTTGACAAATCAGCATTAGAAACAATTCATAATCATCGAAAAAGAGAACAGATAAAATCTTATAATCCTCTGCAAATTACCGTTAATTTAGAAGGTAAATTTCAGGTCTTTGAAGGCTGTTTAAGTCGGCAACGAGAAGGTTTAATCTTAGAATTAGAACCTTTGTCTAAACCTAGTAGTGAAACTAACTTATCATTTTATCAATTATTTCGCCCTTGCTATGAAAGAATTAAACAAGGAAAAACTTTAGAAGAGGTTGCTCAAAAAATTGTGGGGACTAATTGCTTGTCATAATTATGCACCTAAATATATTAGTTACAAAATACGGAAAGTTTGTGAATTGATAGCTGAGTTAGTTCCCGATAATTTAATCACTGCTCAAAAAACCCAAGATAAGCAACAAGTTAATCTAATTAAACAGCTACAAACTTATTTAAAAACATCTGTAGATTATGAGACTAATCTTCTTACAAGATTAGTTAATCAAGAAACAGATACCTTACTCAATTTAGTTAATGCACAAGGAGTCGCCTTATCCTATGGTGAGACTCTTAATTTAGTCGGTAAAACCCCCAAAAAAGCAGCTATTGAAGATTTAATACTCTGGTTAAAAAGTAATCATAGAGAGAAAGTTTTTGCTACCCATAACCTAAGTAAAATTTATAATCAAGGGAAAGATATAATAACGGAAGCCAGTGGCATTTTAGCTATTTCTATTCTACTCAATAGCACATCTTATTATATTATTTGGTTTCGTCCTGAAGTCATTCAAACCGTCAATTGGGCTGGAGATCCTAACGAAAGCTTATCAATAGGTGTAGATGGAGAAATAAAGCTTTGTCCTCGTAATTCTTTTGCAATATGGAAAGAGACTGTTAAAAATACAGCCATACCTTGGAAAAAGTTTGAAAAAGAAGCAGCGGAAAAACTAAGAGAGATATTACTATCAGCAGCCTTAGAATTTTCCCATACAGTGATGGAAGAAGCAGTCAAGAAAGCCGAAGCAGCTAACCGTATTAAGGGTGAATTTTTAGCTAATATGAGTCATGAACTACGCACCCCTTTAAATGCTATTTTAGGGTTTGCTCAAATCATGCGTCGTTCCTCAAAATTAGATGCAGAACAGCAAGAAAATTTGAGTATTATTACTGGTAGCGGAGAACATTTATTGAACCTCATTAACCAAGTTCTCGACTTATCTAAAATAGAGGCAGGAAGGACAATAATTAATAAAACAGAGTTGGATTTTTATCGTCTTTTAGATGACTTAGAAGATATGTTTCAGTTTAAAGCAGAAGAACAAAAGTTACGATTATTATTTGAGCGATCGCCTAATGTTCCCCAATATATTCGTACCGATCAAGTTAAATTACGTCAAGTGTTAATTAATTTGATTAACAATGCTTTAAAATTTACAGAAGAAGGTGGCGTATCTCTAAGAGTTAGAGGAGAAAGTTTGAACTTTATGGAGACAAATGACACAAAAGAAACATAAAATAAATTATCAACTCGTTCCTCTGTGGAAAATTTAGCAGATTTTTTAGGAAAAGATATTAAAACTCAATTAAATTTTTGGCAAACTATTGATCATAAACAGCAACCTTATTTCTTAGAATTATTAAGATATCCGGCCTTACAAGCTTTATCCAGTCGGGAGAAAAGAAAGTTAAAAAGAAAGCTAAGAAATACCTTAGACTCTGCCAATATTGAACATAGCGATCGCATTGCAGACACTTTAGTAGATATGGGTATTTCGGAACCAGAATTATCATCTATTTTACCCCTATTTAAGCAACCAGACGGCTTATATATTCTTGATAAAGCCTACGAATTTTTTACTCTCAGAAAAAGCACAGAAACCATTCAAACAGCAACAGAAAGGGCCGCAAAAATAATCTTTGCTTTAAAATCTTATGCCCGTTATGATTTTGGTACAGAAAAGACGGAAGGAGACTTAATTAAGGGGATTGAAACTGTCTTAACTCTATACTATAATCAAATCAAAAAAGGGGTTGATGTCATTAAAAATCATCAAGAATTACCTCCTATTCTTTGTTATCCCGATGAATTAACCCAAGTCTGGACAAATTTGATCCACAATGCCTTACAAGCAATGAATTATCAAGGGAAATTACGGATTGATGTTGAGAAGAATAATGATATGATTGATGTAAGAATTACTGATAGTGGCAAAGGTATTCCCAGTGATATTTTACCTCGTATTTTTGAACCCTTTTTTACGACAAAAGTTGCAGGAGAGGGCAGTGGTTTGGGGTTAGATATTGTCAAGCGAATTATGGAAAAACATGAGGGGAAAATTAGCGTCAATTCTGTGTCAGGAGAAACCGTATTTACCGTATCCATTCCCATGATAACCAAAGAAAAGGCTGATAATTCCCAAATCAAAGAATTACAAATCTCCCAATAATATCCCGTGAATAAACAATCAGGAGTGATTAACGATGATTAAACCAGTAATTTTATGTGTTGATGATGAGAAAGTTATTTTAGATAGTCTCAAAATTCAACTAAAAAAAGAATTTCAAGATACCTACCTTTATGAAGCAGCAGAAAGTGCTGACGAAGCATTAGAAATTATCGAAGAATTACAAGACGATGAGATCACTATTTTAGTGATTGTATCAGACTGGTTAATGCCAGGTATGAAGGGGGATGAATTCTTAATTGAAGTTCATAAACGCTTTCCAAAAATTGTTAAAATTATGTTAACCGGTCAAGCAGATGAACATTCACTAGAACAAGCAAAAAAATATGCCAACTTACATAGTTGTTTACATAAACCTTGGAGTAGTGAAGACCTAATCAAAAATATAAAATCTGGTCTATCCCATATCTAATTTACTATATTTACATCATAGCTCTCTATTTTCCCCTATGTCCTCTAATTTTGATAAATCGATTAAATTTAATAACAATAAACCTATCGTAATTTGTATTGATGATGGTAACTGCTCACCGCAACAAAAAAGTCTTATTGAAAAGCACTACAAACAACATCAGTTGAGTCAACAAAAATATAAGCCCTGTGATTTAGCGTAAAATTTAAGCTAATTTATTACGGCTATTTTAATGACTAACATTCCCAGAATCAAGTCTTTTAAAAACCTCAAATAAAAACAACAATATGAGAAAAAAAAAGAATAGTAATATAGGGTTTGCTGAATAAAAGCAAAACCCTATTCTTTAAAAGGTTACACCCATATTCGCGATCGCAAAAAAGATCAGCTTTGTCGGCTACAAACCGCTATAATTGGTAGAAACACCTCCCAGTTGTTGGTCAAGAACAAATGTATCGAAAAGAGGAGCAACCTTTACCGCCCCCAGAAAAATTTGAATTACCTTTCGAGGGCAAATTGTCCCCCAATAATCGTTGGGTAATCATGGCAGAGTTGATACCTTGGGATGATTTTGAGGAAGAATATGCTAAACTTTTTTCAGCAGAAAAAGGTGCGCCAGCCAAACTATTTAGAATGGCATTAGGGACATTAATTATTAAGGAAAAATTAGGAACAAGTGATAGAGAAACTATAGAACAGATTAGATAAAATCCCTATCTACAATACTTTATAGGTTTAAATTGTTATCAACAAGAGCCACCACTGGAATCTTCAATGCTAGTTCATTTTAGGAAAAGAATTGATGGAGAATTGATAAACAAAATCAATAAAAAAATAGTAAAAAGAGAAATAGACAAGAGTGATAAAGAAGTAAAAAAAAAGGATTGTCTCCAAGAAAAAGGAGAAAAAATAAAAAATAAAGGTAAACTAATTTTAGATGCGACTTGTGCGCCAGCAGACATCAAATACCCAACGGATTTAGGCATATTAAATCAAGCCAGAATTGAGACAGAAAGAATAATAGATAATCTTTATAAACCATTAAGAGTAAAATTGAGAAAAAAGCCGAGAACTTCTAGAAAAATTGCTAGAAAGGAATACTTAAAAGTAGCTAAAAAACGAAAAGTATCTTATCAAGAAAGAAGAAAAGCTATCGGGAAACAGTTAAAATACCTTAAGAAAAATTTAGGAAATATAGAAGACTTAATTCAAGCTGGGGCTTCCCTGGAAAATCTGAGTAAAAGACAGAAAAATTGTCTAGAGACTATCAAAAAAGTTTATGAACAACAACAGTCAATGTGGGAGAATAAGACCCAGAGTGTTCCTCAAAGAATTGTAAGTTTAACTCAACCGCATATTCGTCCAATAGTGAGGGGAAAAGCAGGAAAACCAATAGAGTTTGGAGCTAAACTCTCAGTAAGCTGTGTAGATAACTATTTGTTTCTAGACAAAATAAGTTGGGAAAACTTCAATGAATCTTGTCATTTAAAAGAACAAGTAGAAAAGTATAAAGAAACGTTTGGCTATTATCCCGAATCCGTCCATGTAGATAAAATTTATCGAACTAGGGAAAACAGAAATTGGTGTAAGGAAAGAGGGATAAGAATCAGTGGTCCGAAGTTAGGAAGACCTCCGAAAAATGTCAGTGGAGAAGAAAAGAAACAAGCCCACTCCGATGAATGCTTCCGTAATGCTATTGAGGGAAAGTTTGGACAAGCTAAACGAAGATTTAGCCTAAATCTCGTGATGACAAAACTCCCTGAAACCTCCATTACATCTATTGCTATTACATTTTTAGTTATCAATCTTTCTAAACTTCTGAGGCAGTTTTTGTCGCTTTTTTTGTCCTTATTTACTAATAATAGAACAAGGGAACTCATCAAACCGCCTTTCATTGATTTTGATTATACTTTAAACAATTTTTATGTACTAAAACTTATTGATTTGTCAGAAAATTCTTGGTCAAAAGTGGCATAAATTTTGGAGAAACTTTTTCAGCAAACCCTAATATAGTTTTTTGTTAGCGGAGATTATCCGCTAACCTTGTTTATTTTTGTGCAGAGAGATAGGGCGATCAAGAAAAATCTATCCCCCATCGGCTCCGGAGCCTTTTACATCTCTAATCCTGGGGGACTCCGACCAGCTAATGACAATAATTCGCATAATTGGACAATGGCATTTTGCCCCTGTAATCTCATGGTCTCTAAAAAACTGAACATTTGGGTGACTAACTCTGCACCCCAGTCGCTTCTTGCTCCCCCACTTACTTTGCGGTGAATGACAATGGGACGTAAAGCTCTCTCAGCATCATTATTATCTGGTTTGACTTCAGGATAAGTTAGAAAGGTGAACCACTCTTCCCAATGACGTTTGAGACGGTTAATCAATCTTTGTGCATCATAAGGCCATCCTTTTTTGGGAGTTGCTTTAAAAATCTTTTGCAGTGAGTTCTCGACTTCTGTTCTTTTGGAGCCTAAGTCTTCAAGGGTTAAATTTCGACCATGATAATGACGATAATGGATACGGGCGGTTGCTAAAACTTGCTGTACATCGGCAGCAAATTCTCGATTCGCTTGAAAACGACTGGTTTTAAGGGACTCTAACTCTCGTTCTAAATTTGCCAGACATTTCTGTTTGGCCATCGCACTTTGTCTAAAGTAGGCACTATAGCAGTCACTGGTGAGGATGCCCTTAAAATCTGCTCCTAACAATTTCTCGACTTCTGCGGAGCTTCTAGTGGGAGCCAACATCAACACACAGACCTCATTTGATGTGGCTACCCAAACCCAATACTTGATGCCATCGATGCAATAACTGGTTTCGTCAACACATCGGATTCCTGGCTGCTGGATGTACTTTAACCACTGTTGGGTCAAGGGTTCTAAACTTTCTTGAAACCATTTGTGCATTTTGGCAAGGCTCCCTTGAGAAATGGGAATGCCAAAGACATACTCTATAAAATGTTCCTGTTTACGCCATGTAAGATTACCCCCATAGCCAAGCCAGCCCACGATGCTACTTAATCGCGCCCCATAACTGAATCCTTCTTTAACTCCCAATGGAACAGGACTGTAATCTGACCATCCACAACTAGGACATTTATAGAATCCGCGACGATATTCCCTGATTTCTATGGGTTGGTCTACTACTTCAGCCACTTGCTGGACTTTTTCGGGAACTACTTCATCTCGTTCCACTGAACCCCCACAAACAGGACAGTTTTCTAGTTCTAAAGGGACTATCTTATCGGGCTGACCAAAACCATTACGGGTCTTCCCTGGGTGGTCATATTTTGGTCCGCGTTTAAATCCTTTTTTGCGTTTCTTTTTGTCAGAAGGCTTTTTTAGTTGGTCTTATGATGGGGGGACTGAACTGTTTTTTGAGTTACGGTTTTTTAGCTTATCTCTCTCTTCTTTCAATTTTTCAATTTCTTGCTGTTGTGTAGAGATTTGTTGTTGTTGCTGGTCAATCAGTCTTTGTTGAAGAGATAACTGTTGTTGTGCCTTGACTAGCCACTCAATCATGACGACATTGTTCGCCAACTGTTCATCGGCGATAGCTCTAACTAGCTTTGAATCAATGGTAGCATTTGTGGTCATAACCCCCACTATACATAAAAATCCCCGATTTTACCTTTATGTTGTCAAGACAGATTCTTTATTGCGGTGAGCAATTACTGATGATGAAGTTACCGTCTTAGATAGTTTAAAAATTGAACTAAAAAAAGCATTAGGGGATAAGTATATTATCGAAACCGCAGAAGGGGGAGAAGATGCTTTAGAATTAATGCAAGATTTAATTACAGAGGGTTGTCAAGTTGCCTTAGTTTTGTCTGATTATATAATGCCAGATATTAAAGGAGATGAAGTGTTACAACGTATTCACAAAATGTCTCCTGATACCCTAGAAATAATGTTAACTGGACAAGCTAATTTAGACGCAGTAGGTAATGCTATAAAATACTCTAGACTATATCGTTATGTACCTAAACCTTGGCAATCAGAAGATTTAAAATTAACTGTTGTTGAAGCTTTACATAGTTATTTACAAGATCAAAAAGTAATCCAACAAAGAAAACAATTAGAAATAATGAATCAGAAATTACAAGAACTAACTCGTAACCAGGCAAAAATTATTGCTGAACAAACTGCTGAACTCAAAGAAATCAATGCCGAACTGAAAGCAGCTAATACAAAACTAAAAGAAGCGAATGAAGAGTTAGAACAATTAGCCATTTTAGACCCCTTATTACCAATAGCAAACCGTCGTCGTTTTGATGAGTATTTAAAACAAGAATGGGCAAGAATGTGCCGAGAAAGACGCTATCTATCCTTAATTTTAGCTGATGTAGATTACTTCAAACAATACAACGATAAGTATGGACATCAAGCAGGTGATCGTTGTTTAATTGCCATTGCTAAAACTATCCAAAAAAGCTTAAGAAGACCGGCTGATTTAGTTTGCCGTTATGGAGGAGAAGAATTAGTTATTGTTTTACCAAATACTAATCCAGATGGGGCAATTAAAGTTGCCGAAACAATACAAGAGGAAATTGCTTTATTAAAAATACCTCATTTTCGTTCTAAAATAAGTGACTATGTTACCATTAGTATGGGTTTAGCCTCTATGATTCCCATTAAAGGAGTTTCTCCTTCAATGTTGATTAATGTTGCTGATAAATCACTTTATCAAGCCAAAAATAATGGACGTAATTGTTTTTTTTTGGAGGTCATTTAACTGTTGTTTAATGAAGAATAATTCATCAGTCAATGATTAAACAAATTCAGTAAGGAGTCAACAATATAAATGAACTAATAAATAGTAACTTATTCTGCTTACTTACCTGAGTTCGATATAAGGAAATTTATAGAAAACTGGTCAAAATCAATAGTCTTAAACCCTGATTATATCCTGTAAAAAACTCCGAACTCCGAACTCCGGTTACTTCTTTTTTTTCTTAAACAACTTAGTTCCCATTTCTGTTTTAGCTGAAAAAATTAAATAAGCAATTAACAGTGTCACCCCCAACAAAAAAGAAAAAAGCTCATTATCCATCCTATCCTCCTCATTTTGCTATAATGATACTGTTCTTAGTTTATCGTAATTTGATATTATTAATCGATAAATAATAATTTGTAAGTAATAATTTATAAGTGATGACAGAAAAATTATCTCCTTGGCGATCAATTTTGTCTCGCGCCCTTCATCGAAATCGCAGTTTACCTAATGCTCGTTATTTTCAATTAGCAACTGTTGATTTTGGAGGAAAACCAACTAACCGGACTGTTGTTTTTAGGGGCTTTTTAGACCAGAGTAATCAATTACAGATTATCACGGATCGTCGCAGTGAAAAAATTAATCATATTAATGATGACCCCTGTAGTGAAATTTGTTGGTATTTCCCCAAAACGAGAGAGCAATTTCGTTTCAGTGGAAATTTAACTATAATTGGTGAAAACCATGAAAATCAAACCCCAAGATTAACAATTTGGCAAAAGCTTTCCGACTCAGCTAAACAACAGTTTACTTGGCCATATCCAGGTATAAATTTAACTGAAAATAAACAAGATTTTATCCAAGAAAAACCGTTAACAAATCAACCTCTACCTAATTTTATACTACTTTTATTTAATGCTGAAAAAGTTGATCACCTAGAGTTAAAAGGGAACCCCCACCAAAGAACCTTATATTACTTAGATAATGAGAAAAACTGGATAACACAAGCAGTTAATCCTTGAGCAATAAAAGATATTCTATGAGGGTAGGAAGCCTTATATTTGTGATTGACCTATATTTGTGATAGAATAGTAAGGAATACGGAAATAACTGTAAGATCATGGATTTAATTAATATAGCGAACTGGGGTTTAGGATTATTTCTGGGTTTGATGACCTTCTTATTTATCTTTCGTATTGTCTTAACTTGGTATCCTCAAGTTGAGTTAAACCGTCTCCCTTGGAATTTAATTGCTTTCCCCACTGAACCTTTATTAATACCGGTTCGCCGTGTTATTCCCCCTGTTGGTGGGGTTGATATCAGTCCCATCATTTGGGTCGGTATTTGTAGCCTACTGAGAGAAGTTTTAGTAGGTCAACAAGGTTTGATCACAATGGCTTTGCTGAAGTAAGTCGTGAAAAGAAACTGCTGTAAAACATATTTAATGTTAAGAAAAGTAAAGAGTTTTCTACTTGTTAAAACTTAAGAAAATTCTTGACAATTATTAAAAAGTGATTGCACAATAGTGGTGGTTGTGAGTAAGTATATTGAGACTTAATCGATGTCCTGTCAATTTTAAAGGTTTTCAGGTTTCATCGGGGCTTGTCTTAAGGCTGAAAAATATAATTGCTTGCTTGGACATAAGCTTCTATTTAAGTTTTACGCAGAAATCAGAAGAGTTAGTTTAATTGACAGATTCTTCAGTCAATTATCCTATCATTAAACCAACTAGCTGTAAGGAAAATAAATACTCTTCTTGGGTTATTTCATTCTATATTATTACAGTTATTACAGATGTAATGTATATATATAAACCTTTTAGGGATTTTTAAGACACAGAATCATGCTATTGAATAAATCGCTTTTACCCTCACTTACTCATTGTTCTTTATTGTTGTCTAGTCTAATTTTCGGTTTGACCATCTCCCATAATATACCAACCCTTGCGGCAGAAAAAGAGATGGATAAAAATCAAGAAGAATTATTAGGACAAACAGTCACAAAAAATGGGTTAGCTAACGGCACTTATTTATATGGAACTTCTCGTAAACCTGATGAAATTGGACAACACTATATGGTGTTTACAGTCCATCAAGGAGAGATTCAAGGGGCTGTTTATATGCCGCGCTCAGATTTTAGTTGTTTTACGGGAACCTTTGAAGATAATCAGATGAAGATGTCCATTATCGACCCTTATGATGGCACTCGTTATAATTACGCCATTAACCTACAAATTCCCACCACAGCTTCTACTAATGGTCAATGGGCTGAAATGGGTTTACAAGGCTATCATCGTATTAATACTATTAGTCAGAATGATCAGAAAATTCTTGACACTTGTTCGTGAAGTCAGTGGTTGATCTCCACCAAAACCTTCAAAATACCTCGTTTTTGAGCTATTCCAAAGGCTTTAAGTCCTTCGTCTATGGTATAACGACCATGAATTAGGGGTTTAACGTCAACTTTTTCCTGTTCCAATAATTTCAAAGCCGGGGCAAAGGGACCGCAACGAGAACCAATAACGGTAATTTCATCCACCACTAAAGCTGAAGCATCTAGGGTTAATTTTCCTGCATAGGTACTTTTTAAGACCAAAATACCACGAGGACGGAGAGAACGACGGGCTAAGTCGAACCCTTGGGGGTTTCCTGTACAATCTACCGCAATATCAAAGCTTCTCTCTTGTACATCTGCTTCTAGACCGATTTTAATGCCTCTAGCAGCAAGATTGGCTAATTTTTCCGAGTGACGACTAATTGCCCATAAATCACAGCCAGTTAAAGCCAAAGTTTGGGCAACTAATTGTCCTAACTTACCATCCCCCACAACTAAAACCCGTTGATTTTCGTCAATTTCTATCTGTTGATTAGGGGTCGAAAAGGTAATCACTTACCTCTCCTCCCAGTCCGAACCGTACGTGAGACTTTCACCTCATACGGCTCTCGGCAATTAGTCCCTTGTCATGGGTACTGTTAATACGTCGTCTTTCCATTCATAGCCATTATCTAGCCAATCATAGAGATAATCATTTTTGCTTTTGACATCATGACAGTGACGATGTAGAGCTTGTAGATTGTTGAACTCATCCTTTCCACCTTTCGATTTAGGGATAATGTGGTCAACTTCTATCAAGTCATCAGGCGTAAAGTGTTGCTTACATTGAGGACATATACCTTTTTGTTTCTTTAAGAGTTTTGCTACTCTAGTTGGTGTCCCAGTATATTGGACTTTGGACAAAAAAAGTTTGTTAGCGTATATTTTACGCTAAACTAAAATCCCAAAATATCGGCTCTGTATCAGTCAATAAAATTGGCTGACAAATAGGGCTAATCTATAGATTCTGAGGAAAACTAAGGAGCTTTTAAGTTTTCAGTTGATTTTTTGCTCCCTTTCTTGATAACATCATGACGAGTTCGTGGGGCTTTTTTGTAACCTTTAATACGTTCGGAAGAAAAACCTCGACGTTTGGGAAATTTGGCGAAAGTCCCCAAGGTCGTAATTATTCTTGAAAAGTCTCTTTGAACTAGACTAGGGGTGATTTTGATGGATTTATTAGTCTTCAAATACTGTTCCCAATCACGGGGTAAAACCACAGCTAATTTTCTGGCAGCCCACAAATTTACATAAGAAAGAAGTGTTAGTTTAAACCAATTTTCTTCATGATGTACATCGGGAGTTAAATAAGATGTCATCAATAATCTTTGTTTACCAAATCGAAAAAGATGTTCCATGTCATAACGTTGTCGATAACACTGATAACAATCAACTAAACTTAACTCATCGCGCCGAGAACCAATAACAATAAGCCATATAGGTTTCCAAATACTATTTCTTTCTTGATCTCTGACAACAATCTGGAGTAAAGTAAAGGGGTGATTGTTCATTTTATAGTTTTTAGTTCCTCTCATTAACATCTGTTTCCATCCCGAAATAGTCACTGTTAATTGACGACCTTTTTTCGTTGTAAAGGGAACATGATGAACTTCATCAGGTTCAGTCCAAGTTTGGTCATCTTTAAGGTCAAATTTATCCCCATACCAACGGGGATGTCCCGAAGTTTTGGCTTGATTTGGATCCCGAATAAATTGACGATAAAAAACTCGGTCACTTCTAACTCTTGTAATAGTAACTACGTCTTCATGCTTAACTTGTTCCCCAATAAAATCCTTTTGGCTGTAGTCACTATCAGCCACTAAGACAGATAATTTATCAGAAAATAAAGAACTTTGCCAGATTTTTTTTAGTTGTTGATTGCCTTGATTTACTCCTTTATGTTTAGAGGGGACTCGCTCTCCTGATAAGGGGACAGCCCAAGGGACTTTTTCTGTGTCTATTTGGTCAGGTAAAGCGCAGACAACGGAATAACAATGTCCAATATTAATGGGTTTATTTCCCTTAATTGGATTGGGGTAATGAATAAAGATTTTATCCGCTAACGTTTCGGCAAACCGTCGTGGACAGGGAGTTGTGTCAATACCAAATAAGTTATAATGTTTTGAAGTGGGAGGAATTGTTCTCGATACCGCTGAAAATAAAGTCTCAATTCTCTGTTCATAATTAGGGTCAGTTTGAGTGGGTAAAAACTCTTGAATTCCTCTATATAAACTGTTATAATCTCTTCTAAATAAAGGATTGAGAGACAATTCAACGACTGAGTGAGCTTGTTGGTTACTGGAGAGGGCATCGAGTAATTCTATAATAGTTTCTTTTCTAGCTTTTAGTCCTTGGAAGAGGTTAGACCTCCACACCAGGAATTCCTCGACAGACGTAGCCGTTTCATTTTTGGTCATTTTTAAAATTTATTACCTTATAAATTAGCGGAATATATACGCTAACATCAAAAGAGGTTGTTTGTTACAGTTAAGGCTAATGTCATCACATTCCGAACTTAAGACCAGTCAAGATGTCCACCTGAGAGCCAAACAAATTAAGAGTCTAATTCGCTCTCTTAAACAGAAAATAAAGAAAATTGAACGGGAAGGGGAAGTAGCACCAGCTAATTTTCATATTATTCGTTATCAGGTTAATCGAAAGGGAACAATCTACTGGTATTATAAACTACAGGCTGCTGAATCAATTTTTCCTATGGCCACTAATAATGAGAAAAAAACAAAATATAAATATTTAGGACGAGCCGGAAGTTCTGCTCATATTGATGCTGTAGAAAAACTCACTAGAAGAAATCTCATTGATGAATTAGAACGAGTCATTCAATCTCTAACTGAAAGCTACTTAGATATCTATATTGGAACCGAAACTGAATGAAGCTATTTAATATTTAAAATCCCCTAAAAAGATGGAAAGAGAGTTTTTAAAATCACCTTAATTCTCTGTTTTAGCTCTGGAGATATGTTTAGCGTAAAATTTACGCTAACAATTGTTTTTTATCCAAAGTCCAATTGTTCAACAACGCCAACAAATTCGTGTCCAAGAATTCCCTGATAAGGATAATAACCCCGTAGCAACTCCAAATCAGTGTTACAAATGCCAGCTTGTAGCACTTTAACCAATGCTTCATCGGTGGTTGGTTGAGGAATGGGAAGATCACTTTTTAATTGTAATTGCTGCTTTTCTAACCAAAGTCCTTTCATAATTGGATCGCTAGTTTTTAATTTAGATATTGTACAATTAATTATAAGATACTGTCTTGATATTTACTTAATTATGTCCTCAACCCAAATTTTTGAACAAGCTATTCTCATTAAGGCCAGTGCGACAATGGTTGAACGTTGTATTACGGATTTAGACTTAATGCACCGTTGGTTAAATCCGGCCTTGAAGTGCGAACCCATCCGAGAATGGAGTACAGAAATTGGGGGAAGAAGTCGCTTTATTATTAAAATCCCTTTAGTTAATCCTACTTTAATTAGTCATGTAATTGAACGGGAACCTGGGTTAATTGTCTGGCAGTTTACTGGATTTTTTAAAGGAAGCGATCGCTGGGAATGTCAACCTACTGAGGCAGGAACGAAACTAATTAATCGTTTTGAATTTCAAGTTCCTAACCCCTTGGTAAGTTGGGGGTTCAATCAATTTGCTGCTTCCTGGACGAAAAACGATATGAAAGCACAATTAAGAAGATTAAAACGGGTGGCAGAAGAGACTTATAGATTAGAATGCAGTTAAAACTTCTTTAATTAATTGGCTGCTCAACTGTCAAAAAAGATTCAATGGTTTTGAGCAAAGTTTTAGCAAGAATGGGCTTCCCTAAATAGGCATTAGCCCCTAATTCTGTTCCCTGTTCTCGATGACGTTTGCCGGTTCTAGATGTTGCCATAATCACAGGAATATGGGCATACTGTGGTTGAGAACGGACTATTTCGAGTAGTTCAAACCCATTAAGACGGGGCATTTCTACATCAGAAATAATTAGATCCACTCCACCCTGATGAAGTTCTAATTTTTCTACAGCTTCTTGTCCATCACGACAGAGAATAACATTAAACCCGACTTTTTCTAAAATTCTTGCTAGTAAACGTCGTGTAGCAACCGAGTCTTCTGCAACTAAAATTGTTCCTTTTCTGTTGAGGGAGTTGAGTCTATTTCCTTGGGATAATAAATTAGATTTTGTCTCTGAGAAAACAGTAAAAGCTTGAGGCGAAATAACAGGAACAATTTCCCCTCCTCCTAAAATTGTACATCCTAGTAAGTAAGTCGGGAGAATTACGGTTTCATCGAAGGCTTTAACCAACAATTTTTCTTCACTGAGCAAGTTATCTACCATCACTAAAAAGGGATGAGAAGAACTTTCTAAAATTAGTCCAACTTTAGATTTAATAGAAAGATGACAACTATTTTTATCAGATAGTAATTGAGACATCTGTAGCACAGGAATCCATTGATTTCTCCACTTAACCCGAGAAGCATCGACTTGATCCCAGACTAATTCTGATACTGAAGTTGTTTCTAAAACGCTAGAAGTAGGTAAAGCAAAAAGACGATTTTGCCAGCGAATGAACAATAGGGACATAAAGTTGAGATTGAGAGGAATATTAATAGTAAAAGTTGTTCCTTTTTGGTCCTCACTTTTAACTTCAATTGTTCCTCTTAACTTTTGTATCTTATTACGAACAATATCTAAGCCAACTCCTCTTCCTGAGAGTTCACTAGCCATATCAACAGTAGAGAAGTTTGGATGAAAAATCCATTCTAGAATCGCTTCTTGAGATAACTTATCAAAGGTTAATTTAGAAGAAATAAGCCCTTTTTCTTTTGCTTTTTGATAAACTTTATATAAATCAATTCCTTGTCCGTCGTCTTGGATAAGAATCTTTAATTGATGATTATCAATACTAGCGCACAATTTAATATTAGCCTGTTCTGGTTTATGATGAGCTAATCTTTCTGATGGTAATTCAATGCCGTGGGAAAGAGCATTATTGATGAGATGGGATAAAGGAGTTTGTAATTGTTCTAATAAAATTTTATCAATTAATACCTCTTCTCCCTCAATTAATAAATTAACGGATTTATTACATCGATAAGCTAAGGATTGTACTTGAGGTAAAAATCGTTGACCAATAGTTCTAAAAGGTACTAATCGAGATTGGGTTACATTTCCATAAAGAGAATCAACATTAGTCTCAAGTCCATCTAAATTATCAGAAACGTCTTGATTAATGAATTTTAAATCAGCATAATTTTCCTGAAATTGAAGCATTAATTCCTGAAATGTTTGTAAGCTAATATGAATTTCTGTGTAGCGATCTAATTCTAAACTATCAAATTCTTGTTGATTCTGGGGTGCGATCGAAGCGGGAGCGATCGCTAACTGATTATAAAAATTTTGTACTTGTTCTTGAATCGGTTCAAGTTGACGAGATATACTGCGTATTTTTCGGGTTACTTGAGATAGTTGTTGTTGTCTTAACCTTAATCTTTCTCGAATAACTAATAATTCTTCTACCTCATTCGTCATTAATTCTAACCTTTCTAAAGAAATCCGTAGATTAGAAGATGATAGAGAATCTTCTTGATAATTTGCCGAATTAATACTATTATTTACTGGCTCAGGTTCTGATTTGACCTCGATATTCTGAGGCTTTTCTCAGGAATTATATTAGTAGCTGTAGCCGAATATGAATCAATAAAATCAGCTAATTTTTTTAATAATTTAGCATCAACAAATATTTCTTCGTCTCCCTCTGCCTGATGTAATAAAATTGTTATCTCATTAACAATAAACTCTAATAAAACCCAAGCTTCTTCAGTACGAGAATTAGGCAGTTTTTGGATAATTGCTAGAATGTCCTCAAAACTATGAGACAATTCCATAATGCTAAATAACTGAGCTATTCCTGCACCGCCTTTTAAGGAATGTGCCGCTCGTAATAATTCAGTAAAATTAGCATTTTCGTACCCTTTTTCTATCTCCGTGTTTAATACGCAAATATATTCGGGTGCATCTTCGTCTAAAAAGCATTGACGGGCTTCTTTCGTCATTTCAGCAAGGGTAATTTCATCTAGTTCAAATTTCATATTTTCCTCAATTTGTAATCTTAATAACAATAAAAAAATCTAAGCTTGTAAGCGGAACTTCTCTACAGATATCTGTAAAACCTTCATTTCTTCAACTAAATCATGAAGAGATTTAACAACGTTTTCTGCTTCTGATGAAGTGTTTTGAGAGATATCAGCAATTTCGTGTATTTTCTGATTAATTTGTTGAGAAGCGTGGGTTTGTTCCCCAGTGTTTTGAGTAATCTGTTGTAGATAGTCATCGATATTTTCGCTAGTTACAGCTAAACCTTGTAAAATTTCTTGGGTTTGACGAATTAACTGCGTCCCTGTGACAACTTCTGTGGTACTCTTTTCCATATCTTCTAATACCAAAGAAGTATCTTCTTGTATGGTTTCTACAAGATATTGAATATCTTGGGTGGCTTCATTTACTTTGGTGGCTAAACGACTAACTTCTTCGGAAACTGTCTTAAACCCTTGCCCGTGTTCCCCTGCTCTTGATGCTTCAATAGAGGCGTTAAAAGCTAACACATTGGTTTTCTCAGAAATTGAAGAGATAATTGTCACAATTTGCGAAATTTCTTGGGAAGATTCTGCCAATTTCTTCAGTTTTTTAGCTGTTCCGGCCACGGAGCCGCGAATTTTTTGAATACTATTAACTGTCTGATTCATTGCGATATCACCTTCTTGGGCTTGTTGACGAGCTAATTTAGCAATACTAGCTGCTTCTTGAGTTGAGTTAGCTACGCTTTGAATCGAGTTATTGATATCGGCAACCCCTGCAAAAACTTGGTTAATTTCTTGAGCTTGATTAATAGCTGCCTGAGAAAGATTTTTAACTTCTTTTTCCTTTTCTAATACTAAATCATTGACTTCGTAGGAAACATTTTTAACTTGAGAAACCAAGTCACGAAGACTACGAATAGTAATGTTAAAAGCATCTGCTACTGAGCCGACAACCCCATCTGTAACTTGAGCTTCAACCGCTAAATTACCCTGCTGTGCTTCTTCAATATCTAACAACATTTTAATCACTTCTTGTTGTAGATTTTCTCGAGCTTTTCTCTGATTTTCTGATTCTTTTTCTTGTTGCTCCCCGTAGTAAGATAGTTCTGCTTCCGAGGCCACAATACTATCAGCCATGATATTAAAAGTTGTTGCTAGTTCTCCCATTTCATCATTGGCAAATTTTTCTGCTCTAACCTGACGATTTCCTGATGAAAATTCTGTGGTTATTTCTCTTAATTGATTAAGGGGTTTAAGAATAGCTTGACCTAGTAGTTTGGCTAAAATAACACTAGCCACTATAGCCAATAATGCAGCAATAGCTTGAAGACTGAGACTTTGTAACCCAGATTCCGCACTTCAAAATGTAGTATAAAAAAATACATAGTTTTAAAAAGTCCGAAAATCATACCTGGGCAAGAATATTTCTCTTTTCATTAAATTTTTAGGAAAAATAATCAAATTAAGAAGATTTATACTCATTGAAAACTTAGCAAGACTCAGCACAAACGAAGGAGAGTTTCCTCTTCTCATTTGATATCATTAGACTCTTATTCTTTTATTATTTTTGCTTTATCCAATTCAATTTATAGATAATATCTTTGACAAGATGCAGGTAATAAACTCAATATAAAACGCCTTTCTTCTGTTAAATTGACAATTTGTTTAACTCCGTTTAAAATCACATAATGAATACCTTGAAAACATTGAAATATCCACCTCAAAGTCGGAC
>Ga0064014_10144_pt1 | contig 26662 bp, 21 predicted proteins | sample CrowatWCoCulture_2_FD_61584 | JGI IMG/M metagenome (GOLD analysis project Ga0064014, IMG submission 61584) | Marine cyanobacteria communities from the University of California, Santa Cruz, USA, analyzing cyanobacterial DNA methylation -... | ecosystem: Host-associated > Microbial > Bacteria >...
AGGCTGATCCAGATCTGTTCAGCAAGGTGAAGGTTCTCAACCGCCAGCGGCTGGCCGGATTCCCGTACCTGGTTTCAACTCGTCTTTACCCGGAATGGCCGCTGGTGGCGCTGCCCCACGTGAATGAGCGGACTGTTCGCAAGGTCGCCTCCGCGGTTTTTGCCATCGAGCCGGATGACGAGGTTGCTCTGGCAGCGGGTATTTCCGGGTTTTCGCCCCCCGCGGATTACCAGGCGGTTGAATACCTTGCCCGAACGTTGCGTGTCCCGCCCTACGATCAGGCGCCACAGTTGACCTGGGTGGATGCCCTGCATCAGTACAGGCTCTGGGTCTTTACCATTCTGATCCTGGTAACCCTGCTGTTGGCGACGTCTCTGTGGCTGGGCAGGAGCAGGCGTCAGCTTGCCTCGGAACAGAAGCGTCTGCGCCAGCTGATTCGTGGCTGGCCCCAGCCTGCTCTGCTGATTCGCGATGGTTTGTTCAGCGATACCAACTGCGCTTCCGTCGATCTGCTCAGGTACACCTCCAGTGAATCCCTCGTTGGCAAGGATTTGGCGGTTTTTTCTCCTGAATACCAGCCCGACGGCCAGATTTCACGACAGAAAATGGCGCACATGCTGGCCCGGGTCTCCGGGGGCCAGGTAGAACAATGCGAGTGGGTGCTGAATCGTTCGGACGGCACCGAGGTCTGGGTTGAGACTACCATGGCGCCCATTCATGCAGAGGGGGAACCGGAAGGCCTGATTCTTTGCTCCCTGTACGATGTTACCCGCCGGAAGCGGGCCGAACAGCGTCAGCGCCTGGCTGCCAGCGTCTTCGAGTATGCCCGCGAGGCCATCTTCATTACCAATAGCCACGGTATCGTGGTTGATGCCAACGATTCATATCTGGCAATCACAGGCCGGCCACGGAACCGCGCCATAGGGCGTCTGCCACCATTACCGGTGGATGAGGGAAGCGGCATTTTTGCCAGCGCCCGGGCCCAGGGTTTCTGGTCTGGTGAGTTCGCAAGCCGACGAAACGACGGGGCGCCAATTGCCTTGGCGGTGACCCTCAGCAGTGTCCGTGGCGATCATGGCGAGGTCTCGCATTTTGTGGGTATTTTCAGTGACATCAGCCGGATCAAGGAGCAGGAACGGAAGCTGAGGATCATGGCCCACTACGATGCCCTGACCGGTATGCCCAATCGGGTCCTGTTTGCCGACCGGTTGCAGCAGGCCATGGCCCTGACCAAAAGGCAGAGCGGCAAGTTGGCAGTGGTTTACATTGATCTTGATGAGTTCAAGCCGGTGAATGATGCCTTCGGCCATGAGGCGGGCGACCAGTTGCTGGTGGAGATAGCTACCAGAATGCGCGCCGTGCTCCGGGAAGAGGACACCCTGGCGCGACTTGGGGGTGACGAATTCGCGGCCATTGTCATGAACGTTCAGGATGACGCATCCCTGGAGAGTCTGCTGGTGCGTCTGCTGACCCGGGTGGCCGAGCCGGTCTGGGTCGCCGATCACAGCGTCGAGGTTTCAGCCAGTATCGGCTACACGCTGTTCCCGCAAATCGGGGATCTGGATGGAGACCAGCTGTTGCGGCAGGCTGATCAGGCCATGTATCAGGCCAAGCATCAGGGCCGTAACCGCTATGTCCGGTTCGTTGAACCTTCTGCGTGAACATCCCCATTGAGCAGCTCGGTTGCCGGCTGCCAGGCCAGCGATTTTTGCCACTGGTCCGTTAATCTGCGCACAGAGCTTAGCGTATCAAGGGTGCGCTCCCCAGCGATGGCCGAAAACTCACCTCTCACGATCATCCCAAGCATACGCGACTTGAGCATATGGTACGTTTTCTCAGTATCGGCAAAGGTGGCAGGAGCGGGCTCGTCAGCCTCCAGAAGAGCCCTTAACAGCTCCGTGTATTCGTCCATTTGTCGGGCAAGCGGAGTCAGTTGGCCAAGCTTTCTTGTTTCATGCAGCTGGAGCAGGGCAGGCGCCAACCCTTGCGCCTCGGTCAGGTAACGACAGGTTCGTATGGTCTCGGTGAGGGCATCTACTGTGTTCGGGTGCATCTTTTCGGCCCGCAGCTTCGAGATGTAATCGGTGATTGCATCATTGAGGTTGCGACAGGCCTCGGACTTGGGGCGAATCTGAGTTGGCTGAAGATCCTCGCGGTCGAGGCATACCCTTAAAAGCCCCCGAGTGAGTCCGATCAGCCGTTTCATTTCCTGGTCGACAGCGCCGATGGCCAGTTCCGGTGTGGTTACCAGGGTGTTATCCAGAAATCTGGGCTCGGCGTTGTCTTCTTCCTTGCTACGGAACAGCCGCCCCAGAAAACGTGCGAATTGCGGTGTAAAGGGCAGCATGATGAATGCCCCGAGGACATTGAACAGGGTATGGAAAAGGGCCAGGGACACCGCCACGTTGGCATCCAGTGCCAGCCAGTCTGCAAGCAATGCCACCACCCAGAGCATAATGGGCAGAACGAGCAGGGCAATAAGACCAGTGACAGCGTTGAACAGGATGTGGCCGACGGCCAGCCGGCGGGCGTTGGCGGTTGCTTTGAGCGCAGACAGGGCAGCTGTTGATGTCGAACCGAGGTTCGCGCCAATGACCGCTGCTGCCGCACTATTGAGGGGTATCAGTCCGCCTGCGGCTGCCGTCAGTACGATCGCCAGTGAAGCGCTGGAGGACTGGGTCAGCACGGTCGCCAGAAAGCCGATCAGAACGAACGTGGGCAGCCCGTAGCCGGCGTCTATCAAAACGTTGCTGTCGAGGCCGCCCGCCAGTGTTTCCAGAGACGATTTCAGGATTGAAAGGCCCAGAAAAAACAGGGCGAATCCGGCCAATGCCTGGCCCAGAGATCGGTTTCTCGGATTGCGGCTGATCATCTTTACGCCGACACCCCCAGCCAGAAGAGGTAAAGCCAAGGCTTCGATCTTGAAGCCGAAACCGACCAGGCTCACCAGCCAACCGGTCATGGTGGTGCCGATATTGGAACCGAAAATAACCCCCAGGGATTGGGCCAGCGTTAACAAACCGGCGTTTACAAAACCGATGGTGGCGACGGTCACCGCGCCTGAGTGCTGAACAATTCCAGTGATGAGAAACCCGGCCGCCAGGCCACGCAAGGGGGTCTTGGTCCAGTGGCCCAGCATGTGGCGCAAATGATGCCCGGCAGCACTTTTCAATCCGTCGGTCATCATCTCCATGGCCAGAAGAAACAGGGCAAGGCCGCCGAGAACCTGGAAAAGCGTTGCGATCATGTGCGAGCTATCGATCTGGAAGAGGTCTCTTTGAGCTTAGCAGAGTAACAGGGGGATGCTATTGGTGGTCAGAGCAGGAATTTCCGGACATCGATTTTGTGCTCATCGGGATCCACGGCCCGGAGGATACGGTCCTGGGTGCCCGGTTTCGCGAGATCGATGGTATCCACCGTGATCGGCATACGGAATTTGGTGTGGTACATAACGCGCACAGTTGGCAGTCTCTGGTCGCTCTCGTTGGCTTCGACCACGACGCCAAGTCGGCCACTTTCCAGCAGCACCAGAGAACCCACCGGGTAAAGGCCAAGGCAACGGATAAACTGTTTGACCAGAACCGGATCCAGATGGCTGCCGCTCCATTCCAGGAGCTTCTTCAGGCCCTGGGTTGGGGTCATGCCCTTGTGATAGACCCGGTCTGCCGTGATGGCGTCGTAGACATCGCTGATCGCCACCATGCGACCATACTCCGAGATCTCGTCGCCCTTCAGGCCTTCCGGATAGCCGGTTCCGTCCAGACGCTCATGGTGCTGGGCCGCCGTGATGACGGTGAGCTCCCCAATACCCTCGGTGGTGGCAAGAATGTCCCGTGAGTGCCGGGCGTGAAGTTTCATCACCTCGAATTCTTCGGCGGTCAGGCGACCTGGTTTGTGCAGTATCTCATCGGGAGTGAGGATCTTGCCAAGGTCGTGGAGCAGGGCGCCGACGATGGTCTGGTGCAAGACATCGGAAGACAGGCCGCGGTAATTCCCGAACAAAGACATAAGTACACTCAGGTTGACCGAGTGCTCGAGCAGATAATTGTCTTTCTCCCGGATTCGTCCCAGACAGCTCAAGGCATTGGCATTTCGGAGCACGGAATGCTGCAGTTCGTCCGCCAGCTGATGGATGGGGGCCACATCAATGGCACCGCCAACCTTGGCGTGATTCATGAACTCGCCGACTAGCCCCTGAGCCTGGCTGTGGACCTGCTGGGCAATGACCATTTCTTCGGCAAGCGGGACATAGGGCCGCAGGCCCGGCGTCAGTTCCCCCGCCTTTTGCAGGGCCGATTCGTTCCGGCGATCCACTTCGGCGGCCGTTTCAGAGTCCTGGGTGTCGAGCCCCTTGGAGGCATCGATATAAACGAATTGCACGCCCATCCGACGGATTTTCTCGATGGTTTCCTCTTTTTTGATAACACCGCGTTTGCGCTGGGTGTTGTGGGGAATCCAGTCGTTGTTCAGGTCGGTTATGTACATGCCGACCTTGAGTGCGGAGATGGGGACGCGTTTGATCATTCGCCGGGGAAGAACGTCCTCAGGCTGTTCTGATAAGTCTTGCCAATAACCTCATCCAGAGGCAATTCTTTCACCTCAGCGATTTTCTCTGCGATAAAGGGGAGGTAAAACGGTGCGTTTTCCTTCCCGCGGTAGGGTACCGGGGTCAGGAAGGGTGAATCAGTTTCCAGCAGGATCTGCTCAATCGGCGCCATACGCACGATATCCCGTACATTCTCGGCCTTATTGAACGTGGTGATGCCATTGAAGCCCAGGCACCAACCCTGATCCAGGGCATACCGGGCAAGCCCCGGGCCGGACGTGAAGCTGTGGATCACCCCACGGCGCTTGAGGGTATCCTCAAACTCACCGAGGATGGCAATGGTGTCCTCATCCGCTTCGCGGCTATGGATAACCACGGGCCTGTCCGTGTCACAGGCGATCTGCAACTGACGCCGAAACACCTCGCGCTGCACGTCCCGGTCGGCGTTGTCGTAAAAATAGTCCAGGCCGATCTCGCCCACGGCAACGATCTTCTCATCCCGGGCGTGGGCGCGAATTTCCGCTTCCACTTCGTCGGAATAGCTTTCGGCATCGTGGGGGTGTATTCCCTGAGTACCGTAAACCCAGGGCGCCACATGGCTGAGTTCGCGGACTCTGGCAAGGTTGTCCGGGGACACCGCAATGGTGATCACTTTCTCGATATTGACCCCTTGTGCCTGTTCCAGGGTTTCCTCGAGCGGGCGGTCCTTGAGGTAATCCAGGTGACAGTGGGTTTCAATGATCGGGTGATCGAATACGGGAATCTCGCGACGTTTTTTACTCATTGCCGGGTACTACACTCCATCGCAACCTGCGGCAGGCTGCTATTCTGTGAATTCAGGCTCACAAGTTTACCAGCTTGTTCGATTGTTGACCTGTATTACCTCCATAGGGAGTTGCACGGAGCACTCTGATGAAGTTGTCGGCGTTTGCCAGTTCTTTTCTTTTCGACCCCGGAAAGCCCAGGTTCCGGGATTACCCGACATTGCTGGACAGCGATGAAACGGAGTTGCCCGGACTTGAGGCCAGTCTGGAACAGATCGGCGAATATCAGCGCCGGCTCTGGGCGAATCAGTCCAGGGCGGTTTTACTGGTCACCCACGGCCCGGATACCAGCGGCAAGGACAGCCTGATCCGAACCCTGGCGACCTTTGCAGACCCCGCCGGCTTCCATGCCTGGTCGTTCAGCCGGCCCAAGGGCGCCGAAACCCGCCATGATTTTCTCTGGCGGGTCACGCCCTTTCTGCCTGGCTTTGGCGAGATGGTCGCCTTCAATCGCAGCCATCATGAGGCTGTGATCGCCGAGCGGGTATGGCCTGTCCACGAGCCTGACAGTTATAACTGGGAGAACCGTTACCGCTCGATCCGGAATTTTGAGAACCATCTGGTGGAAGAAGGCACTACGGTCATCAAGATCTGGCTCAACCTGTCGGAAGACGAGCATCGTCAGCGCCTCCTGAAACGCCTGGACAAACCGCGTAAGCGCTGGAAGTTTGATAGATCGGATATTGACGGCTGGGAGAAGCGCCGCCAATACGAGTCTTTTGCGGAGGAAGCACTGGCCGCGACTCACACAGAGCAGGCGCCCTGGTTCATTGTTCCGGGTGACCGGAAACCCCAGGCCCGTGCCATTGTTGCGGCAGTGCTGGCGGAACAGCTTCAGCAACTGGCGCCGAACTACCCGAAAGAAGATGAGAACGTCTTGAAAGAATACCGACGCCTGTTGGCAAAAAATGGCGTGAAATAAACACAGCGGAGGAATGCATGCACATTGTTGTAGTCGGTGGCGGCGTGGTGGGAATGACCACGGCCTACGAGCTGAATCGCCGGGGCCACCAGGTGACTGTGCTGGAGCGCCACGCAATTGCCGGGAACGAGACCAGCAAGGCCAACGCGGCCCAGCGATCCTATGGCGTGGTCTACCCCTGGGCCGATCCCTCGATTGTGTTCAAGGCCATACCCTGGATCCTCAAACAGGATGGCCCGTTGAAACTGCGGTTTCCGCCGTCTGTGGAAACGCTGAAATTCATGTTCGCCACCCTCCGTTACGCCTGGTCCCCGGGCCTGTTCGGATTGAATCGCCGCGCCATGTTGCGCCTGGGCATCCATAGCCGGGAACGGTTCCTGGCTCTGGAAAAGGAGCTTGATCTGTCCTTCGATGGCGACCATCAGGGCCTGCTGCACCTGGCCAGCACCCCGGAGGCACTGGAAGGCTACCGGACAACCCATGAACTTCTTAACGAACTCGGGATTTCTTCCCGTTTACTCACACCGGAAGAGGTACGCGAGGCCGAACCCGGCATGATCGGCAACGGACCGCTCTATGGCGCCCTGAGCTACGACACCGACGGCACCGGCGATTGTCACCAGTTCTCCCGGGAGCTGGCGAAGGCCTGCGAAGCCAGGGGAGTGGTGGTTCGCTACAACGTGGAAGCCGAAAAGCTGATTGCCGATGACCACAAGGTTAGCGCCATTTCCGTCACAACCAGCGATGGCGTCATGGAAACCCTGGAGGCGGATGCCTTCGTGATCAGCGCCGGTTGCTGGTCCAACCATCTGGTTCAGCCTATGGGCCTGGAACTGCCCATTTATCCGGTGAAAGGCTACAGCCTGACGGTTCCCATGAAAGATTCAGAGCGAGGCCCGAACTCCACCATCCATGACGACAACTACAAGGTCGTCGCTACCCGTTTGGGAAATCGCTTGCGGGCCACGGGTTTTGTCGAGCTGGCGGATTTCAACCGGGATATTCCAGAAGCCCGACTGGCAACGATCAGAAAGTCGGTGGAGTCCCGGTTCCCGGGTTGTGCGGATCTTGATGCCGCCGAGACCTGGACCGGTTTCCGCCCCATGACCCCGGACGGCCCGGCGATTATCGGGCGAGGTCCGCGGGACAATCTCTACCTCAACACCGGCCACGGCACCTTTGGCTGGACCCTGTCCGCCGGTAGTGCCGATGTCATCGCCCAGGTAATTGAAGGTGAACAACCCGCCATCTGTCTGGATGCCTTCCGCCCAGGAAGATTCCAGGAGTAGTCTCAACAAATCATTGCGCGCAAAAGGCCCGGGAGCAGGACGGATGAGCCCTCCCGGGATCGTCGAAAACATGGATGTTTTCGTCGAGCGTACATGGACGTATTCACAGCGTATCCCGGGAGGGCTTATCCGTTCGGCTCCTTCTCAGAAGCCGAGCGCGCCTGAGAGCCAAGCTTACGCTCAATGTTCGAGCACAGCGTATGAACAAACCCGATATCCCGGTCAGACAACAATGGCAGCCGCTCGAAAACCCACTGGGACAGCTTCCCCTCAGGCGGTGTGTCTAGCTCCGGTAGCAGGGTTTCGAGCCGACTGCGGAGCGCGCCAAGACGGTTTTCATCGGCAGCCTCAGATTCGTTATCCATAGCTTCCGAGAGCCCGGACATTTCCCAGGCATAGAGCATCACCGACTGGGCAAGGTTCAGGGAAGGGTAGGCGACTTTCATGGGAATGCCCGTCAGCAGATCGCACAACGCAAGTTCATCGTTCGATAAGCCCCGGTCTTCACGCCCGAATACCAGGGCGGCCGTGGCCACAGATGAGCCCTTGGTAGCCAACACTTCCCGCAAGCCTGAGGGCGTGTGCCAATCCTGGCGCTGATGCCGCGTCTTGGCGGAGGTGCCCATCAGCAGGTCTACGGAGTTTCTTACCGCTTCCAGATCGGGGAAAATGCGCGCATTGTCCAGGATGTGGTCGCTGCCGTGGGCCAGCCATTGGGCTTCGGGGCGGGTGTGCAGGTCGGAATTGACCAGCCAGAGCTCGCCGAAGCCCATGGTGCACAGGGCGCGGGCGGCTGCGCCGACATTTTCCGGAACCTTGGGTTCAACAAGTACAAAGGCCAGTTGCATGACGTTACCTCCGGCGGCGAGTTTACACCACGGCGCGGAATCTTTTTACCAGCGGTGGCAGCAGCTGAATGACTGGCTGGTGCAGCACCGGGATTTCTGGCAACCGGCGCCGTTCATGACACCGGAGCCGGCCTGGACAAAAGCTTATCCGCAACTGACCGCGATGCTGGCAGAGCTTACCGATGCCGAATGCCAGCATCTGGATGACGCCCCTGTTGAACTGGCGGCCCGGGCATCCCGGTGGCTGCCGTCCCTGGAAGCTTATGCCGACATGGTGCAGCTGCCGCAGCTTCTGCCGTCAGCCGAGAAAGCATCGGAGGCGACCCTGCCGGAAATCCGGGCCACGGATATGCCCGGCCGGAAGCGACTGCAGTCGGGTGCCTTTGCCGCCGCACTGGTGCCACTGGAACACTCTGCCCTGGATTGGTGTTGCGGCAAGGGTCATCTGTCCCGGACGCTGGCGCCGATTTGCCCTGGTGAGATACAGGGTCTCGAGTGGAATCCGGAACTGGTGCGTGATGGCAACCGTCTGGCCCAGCACTTTGGGGATCGGGTGTCGATCGGCTGCCAGGATGTCATGGCGGCGGATCTGGCGCTTCCGGACAGTTACCACGGCGTTGCCCTCCATGCCTGCGGCGACCTTCACAGACAGCTTTTGAAGCGGGGTAGCGAGGCCGGGTTGCCGAGGCTGAGTATTTCACCTTGCTGCTACCACCTGACCGACCAGGCTATTTACCGGCCTCTTTCCAGGCGGGCGTCGGGTTATCAGAAGGTGCTGCAACCGGGCCGAAACGATCTGCGGCTGGCGGTCCAGGAAACGGTAACGGCGCCTGCCCGAGTGCGTGAGCAGACCCGGCGTATCAGCCAGTGGCGCCTCGGGTTCGATGGCCTGCAGCGGTTCCTGCGAGGGCGTGACGAATACCTGCCAGTGCCCTCTCATCCTGCGCGGCTGCTAAACGAAGGCTTTCCGGCTTTTTGTTATTGGGCGGCGGCGAAAAAGCACCTGGAGCTACCCGACCCGGTCGATTTTGATTTCTGGTTGTCGTTTGGTGAGCGTCGGCTGGCGGAGGTTCGCCGCCATGAGCTGGTCCGGCACCTGTTCCGGCGCCCGCTGGAACTCTGGATGGTGCTCGATTACGCGATCTATCTGGAGGAGCAAGGCTACCGGGTACGTCTCGGTCAGTTCTGCGACCGGGCCCTGACGCCCCGTAATCTGCTGCTCGATGCGGTCAGGGTTTCCGATACTCTACCCGTTCAACACAGCCATCCCTGAAATACACATAGGTCAGCTCATACAGCGCGCCGTAATAGCGGGTCTGGTAGATCCAGACTTCCTGCGGGCTGGTGTAGGTTTCAGGCGGATTGCCGAAGGCCCGGCGAACATGCTCCCGGGTCATGCCCCGGACCACCTGCTCCCAAACCAGATAACGGCGCAGATCGGTGGAGTTGATAAACCGGCAGGTGCCGGCCTCTTCCTCGGGTTTCGACTTTTCGTCCTGTTCCACGGGATCGGATGCCTCTTGCGCCGGCAGTTTTTGATCAAAGCTGCCGCCAATGCGGTTATCCCGTAACTCAATCGATTCGGCATTCTCCCCGCAGGGCTGGTCGGAGAACACCGTATTGCCGTTTTGTTCGCAGCGAAAAACCTGGGCCTGGGCCGGCACCGCCAGAACTGAGAGGGTAAAGATCACGGCAATGGCTCTGAGCATCGGTTCCTCGCGTGTTTCCAGAAACAGAAAAGGCGCCCGTAGGCGCCTTTTCAATCCACTCAGGTAGCGTCCGTTACTTAACGGCGAACCTGAATGCGCGCTTCAACACGGCGGTTGGCAGCACGACCGTCTGCTGTGTTGTTGGACGCAATCGGCTGCTCTTCACCGTAACCTACGGCTTCCACCCGTGATGGATCAATTCCCAGGGGGCCGGTCAGACGACCAGCAACCGCCTCGGCGCGACGCTGGGACAGGAACTGATTGTAGTCGGCGTCACCGCGGCTGTCGGAGTGACCGGCAATCTCAACGATGGTTTCCGGGTTTTCCTGCATGAAGTCAGCAACCCGACTGATTTCGCTGTCGTAGGCGTTGCCGATCACAGAGCTGTTGGTCGGGAACTGCACTTCGATGGCGAAGGTCTGGATGGTTTCCGTTACACCCTCACAGCCGGTGTCATCCACTTCTGCGCCGGCGGTAGTATTCGGGCACAGATCCTGGCTGTTCACGACACCATCGTTATCGCTGTCGAGTTCGCAGCCACGGTTGTCCACCTCGGCTCCGCGGGGAGTGTTCGGGCAGTCGTCGCGGCTATCCACAACGCCATCTCGATCGGCGTCCGGTTCGCAACCGGTGCTGTCAACCACTGTCCCTGCTGGAGTGCCGGGGCACTGATCCCGGGAATCGGGAACACCGTCCGCGTCAGAATCTGCGGGCTCAGGCGCTGCCTGGGCAATGGTCCGGGTAAAGGCGAAGCTGATACCGAGAGAAACCTGGGTATCGAAGGTGCTTTCGTCAATGCCGTGGAACTCACGGAGGTCGCCGCGCAGTGATACGGCGTCGCTGATGTTGTAGCGGAAGCCGGTACCCACGTTCACCCGGGTTTCGTCATGATTGCTGCCAGCGGTCCGCACGCCGCTATTGTCCGAACCAAAATCTGCATGGCCGGCGCCCAGAGACACGTACGGGTTCCAGGCCTCGTCCGGACCCGCAAAGTAATAGGTGCCATCGACCCTGACTTCGTCAAATTCGGATTCACCTGCCACGTATTTGCGATCAGCATCGGCACGTGAGTACAGCGCCTCAACTGACCAGTGGGGGCGGAAGCGGTATTCCACGCCAACCCCGAAGGTGCCGGTTTCGCTCAGATCGCGCTTGTCATCAAACAGCTGGAAGCCGGCAAACGGGTTGATATAGACGGTTTCCTGACGGTCGGCGATGGCCGGGGTTGCCAGAGTGGCGGCCAGGACAGCCGCGGAAATCGGACGCATGACGTTCATGCAGAACCTCCTGTTCATTGTCGTTGTGGTACCGCACTTCTTCATGAAAAGTGCTTGTATACCCGGAATTTAGGCTAGTAAGCCAAAAAAGACAAAAAAATGATACGGATTGTTACGTCCGCAATTGTACCCAGTTGACCTTTACGTCCCGGAAGTCGTTTCAGGCCAGAGCTGTAAAGTACAGGTGCGCGCTCTTCTTACTGAAATTGAGAATTTCGCCGTTGTCGAAGTGTACTTCGAACGAGCTTTCATCCTCGGAAACTACCGAGCCGGGGCCGAAAATAGCGTGGCTAAGACGTTTCTGATGCCAGAGCGGTTCCATCGAATTTGCAGATGTTGCCGCCTGGCCTTCCAGAGTGACGCTCTCCCGGTCGGCATAGCGCTGGCTGACCGGCGTGAGGGGCGCGGTCAAGCGGATGGTTGAAGTCTCGGCCGGGATTCGTTCATCCAGCCAGCGCCCGAACTCCTCGGCCAGCCCGAAGCAGAATTCCTCCACAAACCGGCTTGGGCCCAGGTCGCCGTCCAGATGCGGTTGCTTGCTGGCAGGGCGGGTAATCAGATGCAGCTGCTGGCGGGTTCGGGTCATGGCGACATACAGCAGTCGTCGTTCACTCTCCAGAAACCCTCGGGCATCGTCCTGGGGCCGCGGGCTGTAGGGCAGGTATTTCTCCTGCAGGCCCGGAATAATCACGGTCGGCCATTCCAGACCTTTGGTGCGATGAATGGTCGAGAGCAAAACGCCCCCCTGCTGCTTTTCGCCCGCTTGTTGCTTCAGGGCTTTCAAATGCTCGAGGGCGCCTTCGGCGGTGACATCCAGGCTTTTCAGGTATTGCCGGAACCCCTGGACGGTATCAATGCGTTCTTCAGCGCTTTCATGGGTCAGGGCCAGGCTCCGGATGCCTTCATAGAGATCTGTATGCTCGGCATAGACACTGATCAGCCCTGCAACCGGCCCCCCATAGCTGCGCAGTTGAGCAAGCACCTCGCCCAGTTTCCGCAACTTACGGGCCGCCATGGGTGCCAGAGCGTCGAAATCCATCGCCAGCAACCGCTCGTGCCAGCCGCCGGAAAACCCGGCGAGGAACCGCGCCAGTTGCTCCAGCTCGGGCTCTTTCAAGCCAACGTGGGGGAAACGCAACAACTGTCGTGCCAGTTCCAGCCGATCCTCGTCCGGCAGATTTTCAAGCTTGCCGGTCACCACCATCAGCAACGCGGTGATCGCCTGCACCTCCCGGCTGAACAGGGCGCCCTTGCCGGCATCAATCCGGTAGGGAATCTGCCTGGCCAGCAATTTCAGCTCGATGGGGACACTCTGGCTCCAGACCCGGAACAGGATCGCCGTTCCGGCTCGAGCCGGTTCCGACTGGCCCTGAAGAACCTGCAATACCGTATCGGCATCGCTCTCCGCCCGATGCAGGGTGATCTCCGTGCCGGGCGTCGAAGGGTGGGAATGACAAAGCACATCCTTGCGTCCGGTGTTGTGGCAGATCAGATGGTTTGCCAGCAACGCCACCCGATGGCCGTAGCGGAAGGTGTAACTGAGGGTCTGCTCCAGCGGGCTTTCGAACTCATCGCTGAACCGCTTGAGGATAAACTCGGGCTTCGCGCCACGGAACTCGTAAATCGTCTGGTCCGGGTCCCCGACCACCGTCACCCGGGCCCGGTCTCCGGCCACGTATCGCAACAGCAGATGCTGGATCTCATTGGTGTCCTGGTACTCATCCACCAGAATCAGATCCATCTTGTTGCCCACCAGCCGCTGCAACGGAGAGTTCTGGTGAATCGCCATCACGGGCTCATACAGCATATCGGCATAACTGATCCGACCCTGGCTTTTACGCCACTGCTCAAAGCTGTGGAACAGATCAATGAGGTACTTGTGCTTGTCCGAATACCCCAACTCCTCAAACACGATCTCCGCCGGTGACAGCGTTGTCTTTACCAGATCAATAAACCCCGTCGCCGTCTCGACAAAATCCTTCTTGTTGCGCCGGATCTCATCCGCCAGATCCTCCGGCGCCAGCCGCCGGGTTAACTGCCAGGCCTGAAAACTGATCTCCTGCTCGGTCAGAATCTTGTCTGAAAACCCCGGCAGATAGCCCTCCCGTACAAACCGCTTGTACAGCCGCAAGCCCATGGCGTGATAGGTCCGGATCTCCGGCAACGCCAACCCACTCTGAGCACACACCTCCTGCAGCTTGCGCTCGAAATCCACCCGGGCGCTGCGGTTGAACATCAACACCAGCATCCGGTCTGGGTCATGCCCCTGTTCCAGCAGATAGCGAATCCGCCACGCCAGCGTCGACGTCTTGCCACTGCCGGCAACGGCGGTAATCACCGAGTGTTCATAGCCGGCGGTAATAATCGCCCGCTGTTCATCGGTGAGGTAATCCGGAAGGTTGGTGGTATCAGAAATTTGGGGTTCGGTCGGCATGGCCGGTATTGTAACGGCCTGCTGGTAGAGCGGATACCGCTGCCGCATAATTGCTATCAAAACGTGAAAGCTACAAGGGTCAGAAAAATGGAAATGTCCGAATCGGTAAACGTACTGGGCGAAAAACTGGAAACCTGCGGCAAAGACCCGATTACCGGCTTCTACCGCGATGGCTGCTGCAACGTAGGCCCCGATGACTTTGGTCTGCACGCCGTCTGCGCCGTAGTCACTGCCGAATTCTTAGAATTCTCCAAAGCCCAGGGCAACGACCTCAGCACCCCCAGGCCCGAATTTGGCTTTGAGGGACTGAAGCCTGGCGACAGCTGGTGCCTGTGCGCCGCCCGCTGGCAGGAAGCGTTTGAAGCCGGCAGCCCACCACGGGTGCGCCTGCGTGCCACCCACCAGGCGGCCCTGGAAAAGTGTGGCCTCGACGACCTCAAGGCCCACGGTGCCGACCTTAGCTGATGCGCCAGCCCGGACCCGACGCCAAGCCGGATATGACGGACTGGCGAGCCCTGCAGACCAGTCTTGCCGCCAACGGCGAACGCCGGCTGGTCCTGCTTGAGGGCGATCGGGAAAACAACCTCCAGTGGCTCTCTGGCCTGTTACCTGAACTCGAACTCCACACCGGCCTCTGGACCGGACCTGCAGACCAGAGCCCCGATCCGCGGCTGATCCCCATTGCTGTCTCAGAGGCCCGACAATGGCTCGGCCGTGAAGTTTCCATGATTATCTGGGATGGCTGGCAGGGAAACCCACCGGATGCCTTCGCGGCGCTCTCAGGGGCATTGACCGCCGGCGGCCTGCTGTTCTGGTTGATGCCACCGCTGGCTGAGTGGCACCGGTTTGCTGACCCGGATTATCCGAGAACCGGTCTGGACCATGACGGGGAACATCCCTTTGCGGCGCGCATGGCCGGCATTCTCGCCGACCATGAAGCCGTGATTCGCATATCCACCGGCAGCGCTAAATCGCCCTTGCCGGCCATGCCCCCCATACCGGAGCAAAGCTTCCGGATCGGAACAACCCGTGATCAGGAGCAATTGATCCAGCGCCTGGTCCGGTTTGGTCTCGGCCGAAGACGCCGGCCACTGGTTGTCACGGCAGACCGGGGCCGGGGCAAGTCCGCCGCTCTGGGTATGGCGGCAGCGGAACTACTGGAGAAAGGCAGGCAGGAAATCGTTGTTACTGCGCCATCGCAACAGAATGTCGATACCCTGTTTCGCCATGCCCGCGAAGCTCTGGCGGATCAGCTGGGTGAGGTGAGCGCCGGGACGCTGACAAGCCGGTCGGGAGGGCGTCTTAAGTTTGTGCCGGTTCGTGAGTTACTGGCCTCGCGCCCGGAAGCGGAGGTGGTCCTGGTGGACGAGGCTGCTGCCATTCCGGCACCCCTGCTGAAGTCAGTGCTACTGGGCTGGCCCAGGGTGGCGTTCTCAACCACGGTCCATGGCTACGAAGGCGCTGGACGTGGCTTCGCCATTCGCTTCCGACAGGTGTTGGAGCAGTCAACGCCCCACTGGCAGTCGGTGACACTGACCGAGCCGATAAGATGGGCGAAGAACGATCCCCTGGAAACCCTGGTTTCCCAACTTTTTCTGCTGGCCGCCGATAGCAGTGGTTCAGCCCGAAAAACCGAACGCAGCGGCGGGCAGCTGGTCATCGAGTCCTGGCAGCCGGCAACCGCCGATAATGAGGCGCTGTCCAATGCCTTTGGCTTGCTGGTGGATGCTCATTACCGGACCAGCCCGGCCGATCTCCGGCAATGGCTGGACGATCCGGCCGCCCGTAGCTGGCGTGCGCGGATCGGCGATCGGACGGTCGGGGTACTCTGGTGCGCGCACGAGGGTGGCCTGTCGCCGGAGCTGGCAGAACAGGTCAGCCTGGGCACCCGTCGAATTCGCGGCCATCTGCTGCCGCAATCGCTGGCCAGTCACAGCGGCTACCCAAAAGCCGCTGTCCTGAGTGGTCTCCGGGTTGTTCGCATTGCGGTGTCGGACGACGCCAGGCGGTTGGGGATTGGTCATAGCCTGGTGGAGGCTGCACGGGCGTATACCGTCGAGCAGGGTGTTGATTGCCTGGGAACCAGTTTTGGTGGCAGCGCCGAGTTGCTGGCGTTCTGGCAGGCCTGTGGTCTCCATGTAGTCAGGGTGGGTTTGCAACAGGAGGCTTCCAGTGGTGAGTATCCGTTGCAGATGATCAAAGGCATCTCGCAGCCCGGCCAGGAAATGGAAGGACGTATCCGCACCCGACTGTCTGGCCACTGGCTTACCCTGGTGCCGAACAACTGGCCGGGGCTGGAGCCGGATATGCTCGCGGCGATAACGGCAGACCTGCCTTCGGGGCCGGCGTTGGATGCTGATGATCTGCGGGATCTTCGCAATTTCGCCAACGGTCACCGGGGCTTTCGGGTGATGGTGCCAGTGCTGCGGAAGCTGAGCCAGGCGCCGGGAATCATGGCCTGGCTAAGGGATCAGGAGGGGCTGACCCTGTGGTGCCGTAGCGTGTTGCAGGGCCGCCCATGGTCCTCGCTGCAGGCAGAGACACTGTGCCTGGGGCAAAGAGAGGGTGAGGATCACCTGCGGCAGCTGGTTCGCGATCTATTGGAAGACGGCCCGGGTTTGTGACCCGCTCGATTTAATTTCCAGCGGTGTCTGCCCAGAATGGGCCCAGCGATTCTTCCACCCCTCCACAGAGACTGTTTGTTATGGCCAAGGGAACCGGCGCCCTCCGTTTTCTGCTGATCTTGCTCTCGCTGCTTGCCTTCCTGTCTGCCTGCGCTTCCAAAAGCCAGCCGGTTGCCCTCAGCCCCGAGGCCCTGGCCGAGGCGGATGCACTTCTGATTACAGCGGCCGGGAACGGTGAAAAAAGACGCGTGCAGCTGTTGTTGTCCGCGGGTGCCGATGTAAATACCAGCGACCGCGACGGCTATACCCCGGTAATGCGGGCGGCAGAGAACGGCCACCTCTCTGTGGTCAAGGTGTTACTGGCGGCCGGTGCCAACGTCAATGTCAGCCAGGGGGGAGAATCCCTGCTGATGAAAATAGTGGCCAATGGTGACTTGCTGACCGCGGAAAGGCTGGTGGCCGCCGGGGCCGATGTGAATTACCGGGGCAGTAACGGCCAGAGCGCGCTGGACATCGCTCGCGCCAGCAACAACCGGGATCTGGAAATGTTGCTGGTGCAGGCAGGCGCCCAGCTCTAACGCACCGGACGTTATTCCAGACCCATCGGGTCGGTTTCGTCGTCCCACTCCGGGGTGAAATGGGCCTCGACAACCTCCTCCGGTACATCGGCAACGGCCGGGTAACTCCATTTCGGCTGGCGATCCTTGTCGATGGCCAGGGCCCGTATTCCTTCTGCCAGATCGGGACGCCGGATGCATTCCGAGACCATGGCCAGTTCCATCCGGAAAATATCCTTCAGGGACATCTGCTGGGCTTTTTTCAACTGCGTCCACACCAGCCACGCCGACACCGGACATCCGGTTCTCAGTGTGTTCATGCACGCATGCCACCAGTCGCAGTCCACTTCGGCTGTCAGCAATTGATCGACAATCTCCGGCAGTTCATCACCGGCGCTCAGCCGGGCAATCCGCTGTTCGTGCGTAGCAAGATTGCTGGGTGGAAGAGCCCGGTAATCCGGTGTCTGGATCTGATTGAGTAAGCGGAACAGGCGGTTGTCATCGGCAGCGGTCTGGCCGGTCCAGCGCTCTGACGCCAGGCGGTCGAGCAAACGTTCCCGGTCTTCCTGCAGAATGGCCATATCCGCGAGGCCAACCCGAAGGGTATCGCTTACGTTCAGGCGGGCGCCGGTCAAACCCATGAACAACCCCAGCCGGCCGGGCAGTCGATTCAGAAACCAGCTGGCGCCCACGTCGGGAAACAGACCGATGGCGATCTCGGGCATGGCCAGGGTGACATCCGGCGTCACCAGCCGATACCGGCAGCCGGCAAACACGCCAAGTCCACCACCCATCACCACGCCGTGGGCAATGCCAAGCACAGGTTTCGGAAAGCGGTGAATGCTGTAATCCATCCGGTATTCGCGGTTGAAAACCCGTGCCGGTTTGTCCCGGTCCTCGGACGTGAGCATGGTATCGTAAAGTTCCCGGATATCACCGCCGGCGCAGAAGGCTCTCTCGCCCGCCCCCTGGATCACCACGATGCAGATCCGGTCGTTGTCGGCCCAGCGGTCAAGGATTTCCTGGGTCTGCTCGATCATGCGCTCGGTCAGTGCGTTGAGCGTGCCTGGGGAGTTCAGCGTCAGGACACCAATGTGGCCTTCCTGACAGGCAAGTTCCTGGGCCTCTACAGACATTGAGGTTATCTCCGGAGAATTAAATCAATCTTGGATACGGAATCGAACGTACTTTCACCCTGATAGCCAGATCAGAAAAGAGGACGAACGTCGAAAGGAAGTGCTTGACCTATCGCATTTGAGGTTCGCCGGCTCTGTGCTATAAGTGCTAGTCAGTTTACTGTCCGGCTTCCGAACCGGCCTGAAAATCTTGAAAACGATGATGAGAGGGTAATGACAATGAATCTGAAACACTACGCTGTTGCGGGAATTTTTGCGCTTGGCGCTGCTGTGCCTGCTGTAGTTTCTGCTGGCGACCCTGAAGCTGGCAAAGCCAAGGCGGCTGTTTGTGCTGCTTGCCATGGCCAGAACGGTATTGCCCAGATTCCGACCTATCCGAATCTGGCGGGCCAGAACGAGCAGTATCTGGTCTCTGCCCTGAAAGCCTACAAGAACAAGCAGCGGTCTGGCGGCCAGGCGGCCATCATGCAGGGCCAGGCCACTGGCCTGAGTGACACCGATATCGCCAATCTGGCGGCCTACTATGCCAGTCTGCCCGCAGACGGCGGCAAGTAAGATCCCGATGTGTCAGCGAAGCGGCTCAGGCCGCTCCGCTGACGATGCGATAGCTCGGTTTGTAGGCAGATGACCCCGGAAGCTTCATCCGGTTCTGGGCCACAAACTGCTCCAGCATTGCCTCCAGTGGTTTGATCAGGCTCGGATCTCCGGCGATCTCGAACGGCCCTTTCTCCTGAACCTGACGTATTCCCCCTTCCTTGACGTTGCCGGCAACAATGCCACTGAATGCCTTGCGCAGATTCGCGGCAATCAGGTGCACCGGCTGGTCCCGGTGAAGCTCAAGCGCCCGCATGTTGTCGTGATTGGGCTCGAACGGTAACTGGAATACCGGGTCGATCTTGAGCATCCAGTTGAAGTAGTACGCATCCTGCATGGCGCGCCGGAAAGTCTCGACCTCCTTCATGCCCTTTTTCATGGTCTGGGCCACGCGCTCCGGATCGTCGATAATGATCTCGTACTTGCTGGCGGCTTCGTCCCCCAGGGCGTTCCGGATGAACTTGTCGATCATCTCGAAATATTCCGCGTTCTCCTGCTGGCCGGTAAATACCACCGGGAAGGGCAAGTCGACGTTGTCCGGATGTAACAGGATGCCCAGCAAGTAGAGAATTTCCTCGGCGGTACCGACACCGCCCGGGAACACAATGACCCCGTGGCCGCAGCGGACGAAAGCTTCCAGGCGTTTTTCAATGTCCGGCATGATAACCAGCTCATTGACGATGGGGTTCGGGGCCTCCGCGCCAATAATGCCGGGCTCGGTAATACCGATGTAGCGGCCGTTTTTAACCCGCTGCTTGGCATGGCCAATGGTAGCGCCCTTCATGGGGCCCTTCATGGCACCGGGGCCGCACCCGGTGCAGATGCTGAGGGCTCTGAGGCCCAGCTGATGACCGACATCCTTGCTGTACTGGTATTCCTCATGCCCGATGGAATGGCCGCCCCAACAGACCACAAGATCCGGTTGCCGCCCGGCCTGAAGCACCCGGGCATTGCGCAGGATGTGAAAGACATAGTTGGTCAGATCCTCGGGATCGTCACGGCGGAAACCTGCGGCCGTCTGCGGGATCGAATACGAATAGATAATGTCCCTCAGAACTGAAAACAGATGCTCACGAATCGCGCGGAGCATTTGACCATCAACGAACGCGTGGGCGGGCGCATTGATCAGTTCCAGTTTCAGTCCCCGGGGCTGGGGCACCAGCCGGACATCAAAGTCGGCATGGGATTCCATCAGGGCCTTGCAGTCGTCTGTTTCGATACCGGTATTGAGAACGGCCAGTGCGCATTGACGAAACAGCCTGTAAAGACCGCCCTCGCTGCGGTCCTTCAGCCGATTGACTTCATGATTGGAGAGAATCTCAAGACTGCCCTCGGGGGAGACCAGGGCATTGATGGTCATTTCCTGCATTAACGGTGAAGCTCCTGAACGTTGCGGTAATGCCCGATTTTGAGGCACGCAGTCAAAAGGGTAGACTAAGCGCTTTCCATAAAATACGCCACCCGACAAAATTCCGATTTATGAAACTTCTTATTCGTCCCGCTCCGGAAGTTGCTATCAAGAGCAAACCCGTCCGCCGTCAGCAGATGCGTCATCTGCGGCAGAACATCCGCAAACTGCTGGCACGGCTGGATCCTGAAATCCGCGTTGAGGGTAGTTGGGATCGGGTAGACGTGGCTGTGCCCGACGGGCGTAGCCTGTCCGGCCCTGTCATCGAGGCCCTTCTGCGTATTCCGGGCATCTCTACCATTCAGGAGATCGGGGCATTTCCCCTTGTCAGTCTTGAGGATGTTGCGGAAAAGGCGGTAGCGGCTTTTTCGGAGCGTCTGACTGGCAAGACGTTTGCGGTCAGGGCCCGCCGCCATGGCGAACACAGTTTCCGCTCCATTGATCTTGAGCGTACGGTCGGAGCCGCCCTCATGCAGGCATCAGGGGCCCGGGGTGTTGATCTGAAATCACCCGAGGTCGAGGTACGCATTGAGGTGCACGGCGACCAGTTCCATATTGCCCATCGCAGACATCGGGGGCTTGGCGGTTATCCGTTGGGCAGTGTCGAGAATGTGCTGACTCTGATTTCCGGCGGCTACGACTCTTCGGTGGCCGCCTACCTGATGATGCGTCGCGGCCTGCGCAGTCATTTTCTGTTTTTCAACCTGGGAGGCACGGCCCATGAGGTGGGTGTTCGCCAGGTGGTGCACTACCTGTGGGACCGTTATGGCGCCTCTCACAGCGCCAAGTTTATCTCGGTACCCTTCGAGGGCGTGGTTGCCGAAATCATGCGATCGGTGAATCACCGTCACTGGGGGGTGGTGCTGAAACGACAGATGCTGATGGCAGCTGCCGAGATTGCTCGCAAGAACAACTCAGTGGGCGTGGTAACCGGCGATGCCGTCGCCCAGGTATCGAGTCAGACTCTGAGCAACCTCAACGTGGTAGACAGGGCCAGTGACGAGGTGGTTCTGCGCCCGCTGGTGTCCATGGACAAGGAATCCATTATCCGCATCGCGCGGGAAATCGGCACGGAATCTTTCGCACGAACCATGCCTGAATACTGCGGAGTGATCTCCCAGAAGCCTGCCACCCGGGCCAAGCTGCACCGGGTGGAAGAAGACGAGGCCCAAATGGACGCCGCGGTTCTGGCAAACGCCATTGAGGCACGTGAGGAAACGCCGGTAAACCGGTTGCTGGAAACCACGGTAACGCCAGAGGAAGTGGAGCTCGTGCAGACACCCTCGGTGGATGATGTGATCATCGACGTGCGTCACCCCTCGGAAGGCGAGCAGTCACCGTTGATGTTGACCAACAACGAGATTCTGCAGATTCCATTCTATGAGCTGAACCAGCAGATACCAGAACTGCCGGCGAACCGGCAATACCTGTTGTACTGCGATCGCGGCACCATGAGCCGCATGCACGCCGGGCATCTGAAGGCCGAAGGGCACGAAAACGTGAAGGTTTACGTGCCCGCAGCCTGAAGCGTCAGCCTGCCAGACCTTTGAAGAACTGCTGGACGTTCTCGCTCAGAGCCTCCAGATCGTAACCGCCTTCCTGCACTACCAGCGTCGGCAGCCCCAGCTGACGCACATGGGTGCTGAGCTTGCAGAACCCTTCGGAAGAGACTGACACCTTGGCCTGTGGATCGTTCTTGTAGATATCGAAGCCGAGGGCAAGGATCAGGGCATCCGGCTGGAAAAGTTTGATGGCCGCCAGGGCTTCATCCAGTTTTGCGAAGAAATCTTCTTCCGTTGAACCGTGGGGCATCGGCATGTTGATGTTGTAGCCAAAACCTTCCCCTTCGCCACGTTCGTTCTCAAAGCCGCTGACGACCGGGTAGAAGTTGGTGGTGTCGCCATGGATAGAGATGTACAGCACATCGCTTCGATCGTAGAAGATTTCCTGGATGCCCTGGCCATGATGCATGTCGGTATCGAGAATTACGATCCTGGGGAACCGTGTTTTCATGTGCTCGGCGGCAATGGCGGCATTGTTCAGGTAGCAGAACCCGCCTGCGGCATCCCGGCGCGCATGGTGTCCCGGCGGGCGGCATACCGCGTAGGACGTGCGGTCGCCGGCAATAAGCGCGTCGGCGGCACCCAGCGCACTCTGGGCCGACCAGTAGGCGGCATGCCAGGTGTGCTCGCCAATCGGACAACTGCCATCGGCCTGGTATCGGGCTGCCTCCGCCAGTATGCCAGTCAGGTGATTGGGGGAACGTACAAAGATATTCGAGATGACCTCATCGCCCCAGTCATCCATCTGTTTCCAGCGCCGATGGGCGGATTCCAGAAAACGCAGGTAACCAAGATCGTGAACTTTCGAGATCGGCCCCGCACCCTGGTCCGCAGGCTGCAGCACAGAAATACCCATTTCCTTCAGTCCGCCCAGCATTTCACCGGTTCGAGCAGGAATCTCCTGGGGCTGGCGCATCTGTCCCCGGGTAAAGTACGTCTGTGGAATGTGCTCATCCTGTGCGGGATGGAAAAATGCCTTCATTGTACGGTCTCCTGGGTGTCTGATCCCCCGAGTATAGGCACACTCAGGCGATGATCAAAAGCCTGCCCTTGACTTTACAGGTCGGGATACAACATCCACTATGAAAGACATAAAACACTGACGCAACCAGATTACCTGGACTGCGCCCCACACGGGGGCGGAGCCAATCACAGAAGAGGAGTCGAGATGATCGAGTCACCCCTGCTGGAAAAGCTGACCGGCTATATCGGTGGTCGCTGGACTGATAATGAGCATGGCAACACCTTCGATGTTTACAACCCGGCAACGGGCAAGGTGATCGCCCAGGTCGCATCCATGTCGGAAGATGAAGTGAACGCCGCCATTGCCTCCGGCAAGTCGGCACTGCGGCTGACCAGTCCCTACAGCATCGAGACCCGCCGCAAGTGGCTGGAAGACATCCGGGATGCGCTCAAGGCCAACAAGGAAGAAGTGGGCCGCATCCTCTGCATGGAGCACGGAAAACCGCTGCAGGAGGCCCAGGGTGAAGTAGATTATGCCGCCGGGTTCTTCGATTACTGCTCCAAGCATATCCAGGCACTCGACGCCCACACCATTCCGGAAAAGCCGAAAGACTGCACCTGGACTGTTCACTACCGCCCCATTGGTGTTACCGGCCTGATTACGCCCTGGAACTTCCCCATTGGCATGATTGCCAAGAAGCTGTCTGCGGCCCTGGCGGCCGGCTGTCCGTCGGTGATCAAACCGGCCAGTGAAACCCCGCTGACCATGATTGCCCTGTTCAGCCTGATGGATAAGCACACCGATATTCCGGATGGCATGGTTAACCTGGTGATGGGCAAGGCCAGCGTGATTGGCAAGGCTCTGTGCGAAAGCCCGGATGTTCCCATGCTCAGCTTCACCGGTTCCACCGAAGTGGGCCGTAAGCTGATCGTAGACACCGCGGATCAGGTCAAGAAACTGGCCCTGGAGCTGGGCGGTAACGCGCCGTTCATCGTCTTCGACGACGCCGATCTGGACGCTGCGGCGGACAACCTCATCGCCAACAAATTCCGTGGTGGCGGCCAGACCTGCGTCTGTGCCAACCGGATCTTCGTGCATGAGAAAGTGGCCGATGCCTTCGGTGAAAAACTTGCCGAACGCGTTAACAAGATGACCGTCGGTGACGGCATCAATGGCGACGTGGATCTTGGCCCGCTGATCAACCAGGCCGGCTACGACAAGGTCAAACGCCACGTACAGGACGCCCTTGAAAAAGGCGCCACCCTGGTTGCCGGCAAGAAACCGGAAGATCTTGGCAACGACCTGTTCTTCCCGCCCACCGTGGTCCACGGTGTGAACCGGGAGATGTCCTGCTACCAGGAAGAAACCTTCGGCCCGCTGGTACCCATGGCCCTGTTCCGCACGGAAGAGGAAGTCATCGAAGCCGGTAACGACACCGAGTTCGGCCTGGCCTCCTACGTGTTCACCAACGATGCCGAACGCGCCCAGCGTGTGGCTGCCGGCCTTCGCTTCGGCCACTGTGGCTGGAACACCGGCACCGGCCCGACACCGGAAGCGCCGTTTGGTGGCATGAAGGCCTCCGGCATCGGTCGTGAAGGCGGCCTGGAAGGTCTGTTCGAGTTTGTAGAAGCGCAGACTGTACCAAGAGGTTTTTAACAGAGAAGCCATCTCCAAAGCGAGATAAGCGCGGGGGCGGGGCTCTGTTCAGGACTGTCTGTGGCCAAGGATGGCCACAGCCAAGCGCACATGGATGTGCTCGTAGCGTGTCCTGAACAGAGCCCCGCCCTCGTGCGTTCCTCCCTGGATAAGGGCTAACCCAGGCCCCAAAGAAATCCCCCTTTTCTCCTGTTATACTCGTAAACCTGTTTATTTAACCAGTAGCGAACCGATTCTTTATGGACGTCTCCCACATCATCGATCCGTTGAACGATGCCCAGCGTGAAGCTGTTACCGCTCAGAACGATCACCTTTTGGTTCTGGCCGGCGCCGGAAGTGGCAAAACCCGCGTTCTGGTGCATCGAATCGCCTGGTTGATGACCGTGGATCGGGTGCCGCCCACTGGAATCCTGGCGGTGACCTTTACCAACAAGGCCGCCAAGGAGATGCGCTATCGCATCGAGCAGATGATGGACATTCCGGCCCGCGGCCTTTGGTTCGGCACCTTTCATGGCATCGCTCACCGGTTACTGCGCGCGCACTGGAAAGACGCCGGGCTGCCGAAAACTTTCAGGTGCTGGACAGCGACGACCAGCTGCGACTGATCAAGCGGGTGATGCGGGAAAACCAGATTGATGAGAGCAAGTGGCCACCGAAGCAGGCCCAGTGGTTTATCAGTAGCCAGAAGGACGAAGGGCTTCGGGCGGATCACATCCAGGAGAATCCGGGCGACCATTTCCTGTCGATCATGCTGAAGATCTATCGCCAGTACGAGAAGCTCTGCCAGCAGGGCGGTCTGGTGGATTTTGGCGAGCTGTTGCTACGATCCCATGAACTGTGGCTGCATCGCCCGGAGCTGCTGGCCCATTACCAGAGCCGGTTCCAGCATATCCTGGTGGACGAGTTCCAGGACACCAACACCATCCAATACGCCTGGCTGCAGGTGCTGGCCAGCAATCGCGTGCCAATGACGGTGGTGGGGACGACGATCAGTCTATCTACGGCTGGCGGGGTGCCAAGGTCGAAAACATCCAGCAGTACCAGCGGGATTTCCCCAACGCCCGGTTGGTGCGCCTGGAGCAGAACTATCGCTCCACCCAGATGATCCTGAAGGCGGCCAACGCGGTGATCGCCAACAACCAGGGCAGGCTGGGCAAGGAGCTCTGGACCGACGGTCCGGAAGGCGAGCCGATCAGCCTGTATGCGGCGTTCAACGAACAGGACGAAGCCAACTACATCGCCGATAGCATTTCTGCCTGGGTGCAGGACGGCAATCTGCGCAGTGAATCGGCGATTCTCTACCGCTCCAACGCCCAGTCCCGGGTGCTGGAAGAGGCGCTGATGCGCCAGGGCATTCCTTACCGGGTATACGGTGGCCTGCGATTCTATGATCGCCAGGAGATCCGCAACGCTCTGGCATACCTGAGGCTGGTGCAGTATCGCCGCGACGATGCGGCGTTTGAGCGGGTGGTGAACGTGCCGCCCCGTGGCATCGGCGCCAAGAGCCTGGCGGAGCTTCGGGAATACGCGACCGAGCAGAGTATCTCATTGTGGGAATCCGCCGAGCGTCTGCTGGAAGCCGGACAGGTGAAAGGCCGGGCCAAAACCGGGCTGCAGTCTTTCATTGCCATTATCGAAGGCCTCTCCGACATGGTGGGCGATGCTTCGTTGCATGGCCTGATGAAGCAGACCATCGAAAACAGCGGGCTGAAGGACTATCACGCCAGCGAAAAAGGAGAGAAAGGCCAGGCCCGGGTGGAGAACCTCGAGGAACTGGTCAATGCGTTGTCTGACTATGAGGTGGAGGACGGCGTGGACGCGCTGTCGGAATTCATTGCTCAGGCGGCTCTGGATGCCGGTGAATCCCAGGCCGAGGACCATGAGGACAGCGTTCAGTTAATGACCCTGCATTCCGCCAAGGGTCTGGAGTTCCCCCTGGTTTTCCTGGCGGGCGTGGAAGAGGGGCTGTTCCCCCACGGCATGTCCCTGGAAGAGCCGGGTCGCATGGAAGAGGAGCGCCGCCTGGCCTACGTGGGCATAACCCGGGCCATGAAAAAGCTGGTGCTTACTTACGCCGAATCCCGGCGTTTGTACGGTCAGGAAAAGTTCAATGCGTTGTCGCGGTTTGTCCGGGAGATTCCGGGTGACTGTCTGCAGGAAGTGCGGCTGCGCAACACAGTGACCCGTCCCGCTATGGTGGCGCGTCCGAATGAGAGCATGTTCAGCCAGGATTCGGCGCAGCAGTCCGGTTCAGCCTGGGTCAGCGGGTGCGTCATCCCAAGTTTGGGCGAGGGTATCGTAATGAATTCGGA
>Ga0064014_10146_pt1 | contig 26544 bp, 29 predicted proteins | sample CrowatWCoCulture_2_FD_61584 | JGI IMG/M metagenome (GOLD analysis project Ga0064014, IMG submission 61584) | Marine cyanobacteria communities from the University of California, Santa Cruz, USA, analyzing cyanobacterial DNA methylation -... | ecosystem: Host-associated > Microbial > Bacteria >...
AACCGAGGCCGAACAGATCGCGGCGCTCGTTGCGCGCGGTGCGGATGCGCTTTTGCTAATTGGCTATGACCGAACGCCCGAAACCTATGCCTTTCTTGACAAGCGCCAGATCCCTTACGTGGTGACATGGGTTTATGATCCGAAAAAGGGACACAGATCGATTGGATTTGACAATCGGCACGCCATGAAACAGCTCGCGTTGGCTGTGGTCGATCAGGGACATACGGAGCTGGCCCTGATCACAGCAGATCGTGCGGGAAACGACCGGGCCCGTGAGCGCGCGGAAGGGCTGTTTGACGCGATGCGGGAGCGCGGCATTTCAGTATCCAGTCTGCGCCTTATTGAGACGTCGTACTCGATCGACAATGGGCGCGCGCGGGTTTGAAGAATTGATGGCGTCAGCCTCTCCTCCAACCGCAATCCTTTGTGGGAATGATGTTTTGGCGGCTGGGGCCCTGACCGCGGCGCATCGTTTAGGGATCCGGGTGCCTGAAGATGTCTCTGTGACCGGCTTTGACGATATTGAGCTCGCTAGTATTGTGACGCCCGCATTGACGACCGTACATGTCCCACACAGGGAAATGGGGCGGCGGGCGGCAAAAATGCTCGTTGCCTTGCGCAATGAGAGGGAAGCGGGCGGGTCGGAAGAACTCCCGACGCAGATTCAATGGCGCGCGTCGCTGGGGCCGGCCCCGCAATCGTGACTTGCACTCGGCCCCGTGGTGGCTAGACCCAAAGACATGGCCATTGAACATTTTCAACCAATGTCGGATGCGAAAACCTGCTGCGCCCCAGCGCGGGCGGAAACGCCAGTGCATTCAGTCGGTTCGCCTGTTGTGTCGGGGTCTTTTGAGGGGCGCTCAACCGCCGTCCACGTGCCCGGCGGTCTGGCATATGTCGGAACGGAAACGCAGCATCTGCCTGCCGATGGCGAAGGGCCGTTTCGAACCGCCCGGCTTCGCCCCTTCAGGATCGCACCAACGACCGTAACGAACGAAGAGTTCGGATCGTTCATCGAGGCCACGGGATATGTCACTGAGGCCGAGAGATTTGGCTGGTCGTTTGTTTTCTGGTCCGAAGTCGATGACAGGATTGGTGCAACGCAAGCTGTCGTTGGCGTGGAATGGTGGCGCCGGGTCGACGGGGCAACGTGGCGCTTGCCGAACGGTCCGGGAAGCGAAGACGCCTGCCACCCGGATCACCCGGTCGTGCAAGTATCGTGGAATGACGCGCGTGCTTATTGTGACTGGGTTGGAGGGCGTTTGCCAGCAGAGGCAGAATGGGAACATGCCGCGCGCGGTGGATTGGGAGATGTTGCTTTTCCGTGGGGTGACCAAGACCCGAACGATGCCGATTTCACGCCCTGTAACATCTGGCAAGGTCAGTTCCCGAACGTGAACACCGGAAAAGATGGTTTCAGGACAACCGCTCCGGCGCGATCGTTCGAACCCAACGGCTATGGGCTTTATAACATGGTTGGCAACGTTTGGGAGTGGACGGCGGAGCCATTTAAAATCAAATCGCTTCGGCGAGACGCCAAGGCCAACGCGAAAGCGCGGCGCGGACAAAAGCTTCTCAAGGGCGGGTCGTTTCTGTGCCATCGAAGTTACTGCTATCGCTACAGGATCGCAGCGCGTACAGGCAATACGCCAGACAGCACCACCACCCATCAGGGGTTTCGCGTGGTCTGGGATGTCGAGGACCGCACATGACCTTTACCACCCGCCCTGAAATAACCGGAACGTTTGGTGTCTGTACCTCAACGCACTGGATCGCGTCGTCTGTCGGGATGCGGATGCTGGAAACCGGTGGGACGGCTTTTGACGCGGCAGCGGCCATGGGCTTTGTCCTGAATGTCGTCGAGCCGCATTTGAATGGGCCGCTTGGGGACATGCCTGCCCTGATCCGTCCGACGGGTGCGGACACGCCCATTGTTGTGTGTGGGCAGGGCGTGGCGCCAAAGGGTGCCACGATCGCCCATTACCGCGACGAAGGCCTGACGCTTGTGCCGGGTTCGGGGCTGTTGGCGACAGTGGTTCCAGGAGCATTTGATGCATGGATGTTGATCCTTCGGGATCACGGTCGGCTGACGTTGCGCGACGTGTTGGAACCCGCGATATACTATGCGCGGCACGGTCACCCGGTTTTGCCGCGCGTTGCGGATACCATCGCCGGGTTGGCGGACTTTTTTCGTGACGAATGGCCAACGTCGTTTGCGACGTGGTGCCCGGGAGGGGCTGAGCCGCAACCGGGCGCGTTGTTTCGGAACCCTGAGCTTGCAGACGCCTGGGAACGGCTCTTGTCAGAGGTTGAGGGCGAAAAAACGCGCGTGGCACAAATTGACGCCGCGCGGCGAATTTTCTCGCAAGGCTTCATTGCAGAAGCCATCGACACTTGGATGCGCGATGCATGCGTGATGGACGCAGCAGGTGAGCGGCGGCGTGGTGTCTTGACGGGGCAAGACATGGCCGATTGGCAAGCCAGTTATGAGCCCGCCTTGTCACTGGATTACAACGGCTGGACCGTCTGGAAATGCGGGGCGTGGACACAAGGACCTGTATTGCTTCAGTCGCTGCGACTGCTCGAAGCGCGTGGATTTGATGCAACGGAACTCACCAGTGCTGAGCATGTGCACGCTGTTACCGAAGCGCTAAAGCTCAGTTTTGCCGATCGCGAGGCCTATTACGGCGATCCGGACTTTAGCGAGATTCCCTTGGACGCTTTACTGTCGCGCGACTACGCCCGTGCGCGCACAGACCTGATCGGTCCTTCTGCGGCGATGTCAGTTTTGCCGGGGCAGATTGCGGGGCTGGAGGATTGGGCGCTTGCAGCAGAAACGCGCGCAACGGCCGATACAGTCACCCCTGGCGGTGTCGGTGTTGGTGAGCCGACCATGGCGCATCTGACAGAGCGTCGCGGTGATACCGTGCATATCGATGTCATTGACCGTTGGGGGCAACTCGGTCTCGGCCACGCCGTCGGGTGGGTGGTTGCAATCGTCACCGACCGTTCCCGGCCTTGGCATGCCGCTCAATTCGCGGGCGCAGATGTTCTGGCTGGACGAGGGTTTGCCGACGTCTCTTGTGCCGGGGCGTCGCCCGCGGACAACCCTGTCGCCTTCCATGGCGCAGGCGCCAGACGGGACTCACTACGCTTTTGGGACTCCGGGTGGGGACCAGCAGGACCAATGGCAGTTGATGCTTTTGCTTCGGTTCATCCATTCGGAGATGAATCTGCAAGAGGCGATCGATGGTCCGCTGTGGTATACGGGGCATCTTCAATCGTCCTTCTACCCGCGCAATATTGATCCCGGCCATATTCTGGTCGAGCCGAGTTTCGGGGACGCTGTGATCGCAGACTTGCGCAACCGAGGGCACCGTGTGGAAGTGGCCGAGCCCTGGACCGTTGGGCGGATGACAGCGGCCAGCCGAAGTCCGGACGGAATGCTCAAGGCGGCTGCGACGCCGCGCATGATGCAGGCCTATGCCGTCGGGCGTTAGCGTTCGCGTGCCGGGCCTTCCGGCGGGCGGTCTATGATGCGCTCAAGCTCATCCATTGCGGATTTTGGAAGGGGCCCCAGATCCATTGCAGCAGCATTTTCGACCGCTTGTGGCACGGTGCGCATGCCTGGAACGGGAAGAAGCGCATCGGACTTTGCAAGGAGCCAACACAGGGCGCCTTGACCCACCGTGCGACCGCCAGCGGTCAGAATTTCGCGAATGCTGGCAAGCGTCTCGATCATCTCGGCCGACACAACACCGTCTTTGAAGTAGTCCATCCATTCAAACGTGTTTGACCGTACATCGTTTTCAGGAAGTTTCTGGCCAGCCGTGAATTTCCCGGTCAGCAATCCCATCGCAAGCGGCGAGCGGATGATCTGCGTCAGATCATGTGCAGCGGATGTCGTATTGATGGTTGCAGCATCGAAGAACACGTTCATCCCGTGCTCAACGCTGTGGAAGCCAGGATAGCCAGCCGCAGCGTCAAGCCGCTCTGGGAAATCGGTGCTCCATCCGTAGCTACCGATCTGGCCGGCGGCGCGAAGTTCTTCCAATGTGTCGAACACCTCAGGGACTGCTGAAATCTCCATCGAATTGAGGTGGCACAGCAGCACATCAACACGATCCCGTTTAAGGCGGCGAAGACTGTCTTGTGTCACTTGCCGAATATAGTCGGGTGCATGTGAGGGTCCGTGAACCTTGCGCGAGGTGGGATCGAACACAAAGCCGAACTTGGTGACGATCAGTGACCCGTCGCGGTTTCCCAGTGTGTCCCCCCAGCAGCTCCTCAGAGTGACCGGCGCCATAGACAGCCGCCGTGTCAAACACCCGCACTCCTGCGTCCCATGCGGCCTCAATCGTGCGACGGCTTTCATCATCTTCTGCGCCGGAATACCCAAGTGGCGTTTCATCGTTCCAGAACTTGCCACTGATCGCCCAACAGCCCATCCCGATACGCGGCGCGCCTTTGAGTGGATCGGTTGATGTCATGTCGCGGCCCCTTCGCTGTCTTTGGAGTACGCAAAGCTTGTAAAGCGCGCCTCTTGCCTCCGCCCGGTCGTGTCAAACGCCACCATCCCGACAAACGCACCGGTAAAGGATTGATGCTCGCCAGGGGCACCTTCGTCCGAAATCGGTGCAGCCGATAAAACGCCGCCAATCGGGTGCCATGCGCCACCCTGTTTCCAGAAGAACTGCTGCTTCGTGCCCGCGACCTCGACCGCCAAGTCGACCGGTCCGTCCTCGATTGGGATAGGCTCCCCGATCAAGGCGAGTTGTGCTTTGGGGTAATCGTCAACGCAGGACATCACCTGTAACACGCGACCAAGTTGAGGGTCCAAAGTCAGTATCCCGGCGTGGAACTTGTAGCGATTGTAGTATGTGGTCAGACCCGCACCCTGTTGGTAGGTATCCGGCGCAAATTCCAACTGCGTCTCGGCATGGTACGCGGCGTGCTCTTGGCGGCGAGCGACCAAAGCCTGATCAAACCAGCTACCCAGGCTTTCGGCCCCCTTAAGGACTAAGGTACCCGGTTCCATCCGAAAGATCGCGTCTGGATACGGGGTGCGAAGCCATTGAAACTCATCAGGCAGTGTTCCATCGGCAAAGTCGTGGGCGACCCGCGCCGGATGGGCAAGGGCGGGCGCATTGATAGGGACAGTGTCACGAGGGACAAGGCCGCCGTCTTCGAGGTACAGCCAATCGTCTTCGCCCCAGACACAGCGCTCAATCCCTGTTTCGCGGCCCATGGGGCAGACACGTTCGGGCAGGGGACGTCCCATCAGAAAGGTATGGTAAACCTCGCCGTCTGGAGTTTCGACATACTGACCATGCCCTACACGCTGGATCGCGTTTTCAGGCGCCATCGCGGCCGTCATGACGTGTAGATTCGGATGGTCTTCGTAAGGCCCACGAATATCACGGGACCGCGCAAGGCTGACGGCGTGCCTGTACCCGGTGCCACCTTCTGCTGTGGTCAGATAGTAGTATCCGTTGCGTTTAAAGATGTGTGGCGCTTCGGTCAGGCCCCGAGAAGTTCCCGGATAAATGTTTGTAATCGGCCAATCAGACCTTGTTCGGGTGACCATTCCTGAAGGTTGATCCCGTCAAACGCCGTGTGGGCCGGATTGCATCCGGTTCCCGGGCCGCGGTGATTCCACTGGACGTTCATGAACCACTTGCGCCCGTCATCATCATGAAAAAGCGATGGATCGAAGCCTTGTGAATTCACATAAACCCGCTCGGACCAGTCACCGTCGATGGTCTCGCAGGTCGTGATGTAGTTGTGGGCATCCTTAAAGCTGCCCTCAAGCCGTTTCACATCTGTGTAAACCAGCCAAAACTTTCCATCCGCATGGCTGAGGCACGGCGCCCAAATCCCACCGGAATCCGGGTTTCCCCGCATGTCGAGAAGGTCTGGTCGATTGAGTGGGCGTGCAACGAGCGTCCAGTTCACCAGATCGCGCGAGTGATGAATCTGGACGCCAGGATACCATTCAAACGTCGACGTCGCGATGTAATAGTCCTCTCCCACCCGGCAGATGGATGGGTCGGGGTTAAAGCCGGGAAGGATCGGGTTGGTTATCATCTCAGCAGAGCCTGTGCTTGGTCCGGGGTCAACGCGGCAGGACGCTCACAGGTCGTCGAAAGTGTTATGAACTCACCGCGTTCGCCCGCTTCAAGAATGCTGGTCATCGCATCGACCGCATGAATGGCAAGGTCGAGACTGCACCGCTGTGGGCGGTCTTCTGCAATTGCCGCGACCATGTCCGCGAGACCTGCCATACGATAGTTGGCACGAGGGTTCGCGCTTTCGACATCTTGGTTAGGTTGACCAAACGGGTGTGCCCATTGGTCGACCTCGTTGATCACGCCATCGTCGCCAGCCATCTCAAGATCGCCGCCGAAGAAGTTTGGATCTGGCACAAAAAGCGACCCGTCGGTGCCATAAAGCTCCATGGGGGCGTGCCGGTGTGCTTTGACGTCCCAGCTTGTACCCAAAGTAACGGTCGCGCCATTGGCGAACTCCAGCAGCGCGTGAATGTTGGTCGGCGTCTTAACCGGGATTTCTTCGCCCCTGCGAGGTTCAGAGAGGATCGTCCGCGTTGCCGACGCAGAGGACGTCAAAGCCCCCACCCTCCGGATTGGACCCAGCAATTGGATCAGGTTCGTAATGTAATACGGCCCGATATCCAAAACTGGGCCCGCACCGGGGAGGAAGAAAAAGTCGGGGTTGGGGTGCCAATGCTCCATCCCCCGGCTCATGACATGTGCTGTCCCGCCGACGATCCGTCCGATTGCACCATCGTCAATTAATGCGCGGGCCTGCTGGTGCGCCCCACCCAAAAAGGTGTCGGGCGCCGACCCAACGCGCAAGAACTGAGCCGCAGCCAGCTCGCGCAGGGCCTCACCCTCTGCAAGCGTCAAAACGAGCGGTTTCTCTGAATAGACGTGTTTGCCAGCCTCGAGCACCCGTCGGCTCACATCAAAATGCGCCGCCGGAATCGTGAGGTTTACGATGACGGAGATGTCGTCCGCGTCCAGAAGGTCATCAACACTCGATGCACGCACGCCAAACTCGTCTGCCCGAGCTTGCGCCGCGGACAGATCAATGTCCGCGACAGCCCTGATTTCAAGTCCCGCAAAGAGCGGCGCGAGCCTGAGATAGGCGGCCGATATGTTGCCGCATCCGATAATTCCGACGCCAGTGGTCATTGCGTCAATTCCTTCCTTAGAATGTGCGGGCCGTGGCGAGCGAGCGTTCGGCAAATCGCCGGTCATCGCTGGGGTTGTCGTGTTCCATGATCAGATACTTGGCGGCGCTTTCATCCAGCGCTCCGATGATCGCGGGCCAGTCCATCACGCCGTGGCCAACATCGGCCCATCCGTCTTCGTCCGCGTTCTGACCTTCTGGCGCGATGTCTTTGACATGCGCCGAGATGATACGATCAGCATACTTCGTGACCCAAGCAATCGGGTCCTGCCCGCCAACCTGAACCCACGCCACATCCAGTTCGAGAACCAGGTCATCGCCGCCCTGCATAATCAGGTCTAGCGGTAGATCTTCGCCCCCGAGATCCACAAATTCAAAGGCGTGATTGTGCCAGCCAAAGGCAAGGCCGGCATCTTGAAGCGGTTTGCCTGCATCAGCGAGCGCGCGCCCAAAGTCGGCCCAACCGGCGGCGTCCTTGTCACGCTCTTCGGCTGCGATCGCAGGGACAAACACTGCCTGTAGCCCAAGGCGCTTTGCGATCCCGATGGCTTTGTCCGGCGTTTGCGACACCAGATCAAAGCTGAAATGACCCGTCGGCATCGACAAACCCGTCGCATCGAGGGCGCTAACGAGTTCGTTGACGGCGGCGTCATCTCCGTAAAGGCCGCCAAAACCCTCAGCTTGCGCATACCCGAGGTCGCTGATCATGCGCAGTGTTTCGGTCAACGGGCCAAAGTTCCTTGAGGAATAGAGTTGGTAAGAGAAGTCACGCATGGGTCCGTCTTTCCTTGGTTGGGCCATAAGTGGCCGAATACAGATCGCGCGCTGTGGCGTTCGCCATTGCGCCCGGGGTTTGGGGTAAAAAATTGAGCGTTACGTCCGCGCCTGGGAGGACCAACACTCCGTTGTCCGAAAAGCGCCCGGGGATGTCTGCCTCAAGCGCCGTGAAGAGTGCAGGCCGGTCACTTGAAAGAACAAATGTGTTGCCGTCTTGGGCGACGTTTAACCCGCTCGGTTTCAAGTCCAAAGATTTGTAGGGACGCGGGGTATAATGATCTTGGCCCCGTCGGCCATCTGACCATTCCCAATCGAAAATCAGCAGTTCATCGGCACGTATTTCAGCCGTTGGAACGCAGGCAACGTCCTCTGCCGCATCTGTCGGAACGTGCGCTTTTGCAGTCGCAATGCTGCGCAGCGCACCGTCGGTGCTAACCGCAGAAATCTTCAACGAAACCGAAGCTTCCGCGCGGGTGTCATTTACGGCGACAAGCGCGATTTCGTCTCCACGAGGTACCGCTGTCACCATGCCGGGGGCAAAAGAATGCTGCGCAGCATAGTGCAGCAATTTCCACCCGCCTCCATAGTCTAGGGATGACCAACTGCACACGGGCCAGGTGTCATTTAGCTGCCAGATCAATGTGCCCATGCAGCGTGGTTTGAGGCTGCGCCAATGCGTGACCGCGGTTTTTATCGCCAGCGCCTGCTGCACCTGGCTGAGATACACAAAGTCCTCAAAACCCACCGGGAAGCGGAAGTACCTGAACATCGTTTCTGCGATGCGGGCGTTGCCGCCCCGGTTCTTCTGATGGCTCTCCAAAACGGGCGCCGCAATGTTGAAGTCCTCGGGCGCGCAGAAGCTTCGGATCTGGTCCATGGATGGGTAGGATTGAAACCCGAATTCTGAGCAGAAGCGCGGTCCAACATCGCGATAGTGGTCAAAGTCGCGACCCTCATGCCAGACCGACCAGAAATGCATGTCGCCCGCCGTGTCGTCGTGCCATGCGTCCCCAAAGTCCAACCGACCACGTGACGGGGAGGACGGCCACCAGATCGCCTGAGGGTCTGCCTGTTTCAGTGCGCGCTCGCAGGCATAGTTCAGTCGATCATATGCGGCGAGGTATCGATCACGGTTTTGGCGGCTTTCTTCGAACCACGTCAGCGCTCCGACGTTCTCGTTGTCGCCGCACCAAAGCGCGATGGACGCATGATGATGTCGGCGCGCAACTGTTTGCGAAACTTCGATCTCGACCTCGCTGAGAAACGCTTCATCTGACGGATAGAGCGCGCACGCGAACATCAGGTCCTGCCAAACCATCAGCCCAAGCTCGTCGCAAAGGTCATAGAACCAATCGGGCTCATATCGCCCGCCGCCCCAGACCCGGATCATGTTCATGTTGGCGTCAACAGCGGATTGGAGCAGGTCGCGGGTCTTTTCGCGCGATATGCGCGAAGGCAGAGCGTCCGCGGGTATCCAATTCGCCCCTCGACAGAAAACGGGGTGCCCATTCACGCGGAACGCAAAGCTCGCACCGATCTCATCGGGCGTGGTGATATGCTCAAACTGCCTCAGGCCAATCTGGCGCGTTTCAACCTGCGCGCCCAAGGTTACGGTCAGGTCATAAAGGCGCTGCTCGCCCAGCCCTGCGGGCCACCAAAGCTCTGGATTTGCCACATCAAAGCTGGCCTTTGCCTCCGAACCAGCCTCAACAGAGATATCTTGCCCGTTGAACGCGAAGACGACGTCGCTCGCGCGATCGCCGGTGATTTGCGCAGTCACGTCAACTCGGACGGCACCGTCGCTGTGGTGCTGGGCAATGTGAAGGCTTTCGATCCGCGCTTTGGGCATGGGTTCAAAGAAAATGTCGCCATAAACACCAAACGGGGCCAGTGCGATATTCCAGTCCCACCCGAAATCACATTGCGGTTTGCGCAGCATGTTTGGGTTGGGGATGACGCTGTTTTCAGCCTGAAACGGAACAAAGAAAGGCTGCGCCGCCTGTCGTTCGGCAGCCACGCGCACAGAAGATGCGAAGGTTATCTCGATCAGGTTTGTTCCAATCCGCGCCGCACCAGACACATCAACGCGGTGACACAAGAACGCGTTGTTGGCCTCAAGAACCATGACGCCGTTCAACCGTACCGTCGCGACCGTATCCAACTGATCAATGACCAAGGTCAGGTCGGTTCGATCCAACGTGACCTCGCGACGTAAGGTCCAGTCGCGTTCAGCCACCCAGCGGCAGTCGTACTCGTTTCTGCCCCAATACGGATCGGGCAAGACATCCGCATCCACCAACGCCGATATTGCATCGCCGGGCAGGGTCAGCGGGACATCATGGTCCCGCCCGTGTCGCGCAAGCGCCACGGACCAGAGAGGTCAATTCTGTTCATTTCGTCGTCGTTTCAGAGGCGGAGTTCAGTTCCCGCGTCAAAGAATGAGGCTCGTGCGGCATCAAATCCGATGGTGATCTGATCGCCGGTGCTGATGGCGGTTTGCCCGTCGATCCGGATGCGGAAACGATTGCCCGCGACTGGGGCCCAAACGAGCGTGTCTGATCCCATCGGCTCAACAATCTCGACCGTCGTGTCGACCGTGTTCGGCATGGCCCGGCCGCGTCGCCGATGACCACATGCTCGGGCCGTACGCCCATGCTGGCCTGACCGGATGCTGTACTTTTGAAGTTGTAGCCAACGGTCGAAAACGTCTGATCTCCGACGCGGAACGCGTCGCCATCCAGCACGCCCTCGAGGAAGTTCATCGAAGGCGACCCAATGAAGTCGGCGACGTACTTGTTGCCGGGGCGGTTATAGATCTCTTCGGGTGAGGCCAACTGCTGGATCGCGCCACCCTTCATGATCGCGATCCGATCCGCCAAGGTCATGGCCTCAACCTGATCGTGGGTCACGTAAATGATGGTGTTCTGAAGTTGCTGGTGCAGCCGCTTGATCTCGACACGCAGATCGGCGCGCAGTTTCGCATCGAGGTTCGACAGAGGCTCATCAAACAGGAACACATCGACGTCCCGCACAAGTGCCCGACCGATGGCAACGCGCTGCCGCTGGCCGCCGGAAAGCGCGCCGGGCTTCCGCTTAAGCAACGGTTCAATCTGAAGGATCTCAGCAGCCCGGGCAACGCGCTTGGCAATCTCGTCGCGCGGTGTACCAGCGTTTTTGAGTCCGAAAGACAGGTTCCCCTCAACAGTCATCTGGGGGTAGAGCGCATAGGATTGGAACACCATTCCAATGCCCCGCTCAGAAGGCTCCTTCCAAGTGACGTTGTTGTCCTTGATGAAGATCTGACCGTCGGAGACTTCCAAGAGCCCCGCGATGCAGTTGAGCAAGGTGGACTTGCCGCAACCCGACGCGCCCAGCAGAACCAGAAACTCTCCATCATGGATATCGAGGTTCAAACCCTGAAGGACCTTTACAGATCCGAAGTTCAGGTCGAGGTCTTTGATTTCAACAGAATGCATGTGGTTAGCCTTTCACAGCACCCGCCGCGATGCCGCGGACGAAGAGTTTGCCGGAGATGAAATAGATGGCGAGCGGGACCAGACCGGTCAGCAGCGTCGCCGCCATATTGACGTTGTATTCCTTCACGCCCTGCACCGAGTTGACGATGTTATTGAGCTGCACCGTCATCGGGTAGGTTTCAGGCTTGGTATAGATCACACCGAAGAGGAAGTCGTTCCAGATACCCGTGACCTGAAGGATGATCGCGACCACAAAGATCGGCAGCGACATCGGCAGCATGATCCGGAAGTAGATGCCCAGAAGCCTGCGCCGTCGACGCGTGCGGCCTTGAATAGCTCTTCTGGTACCGAAGTGAAGTAGTTGCGGAACAAAAGCGTCAGGATCGGCATCCCGAAAATCGTGTGAACGATCACCAAACCCCAGATGCTGCCCATCAACTGAACCCCGAGGAAACCGCCGGTTTCGCGCAGGATGATCACGATGGGATAGATCATCACCTGATACGGGATGAACGCGCCAAAGATCAGGATGGTGAAGAAGACTTCTGATCCTTTGAACTTCCAGTTGGCCAGTGCGTAGCCGTTCACGGACGCAATCGCGATAGAAAGAATGACCGATGGCACAAGGATCTGAACCGAATTCCAGAAGCCACGGCTCAGGCCGTCACAGTTGATGCCGGTACAGGCTTCGGCCCAGGCTTTGACCCACGGCTCAAAGGTGATGTCGACGGGCGGCGCAAATACGTTGCCCAGCCGGATTTCCGGCATGCCCTTCAGCGACGTGACGATCATCACGTAGAGGGGCAGGGCATAGTAGACGGCCACGACGAACAGTGTGCCATAGAGCATGATGTTGGTCGGTGAGAACCGGCGCTTTGGCTTTGGCCCGCGCGGCCCGGTCATGGAGACAGTTGCATCAGCCACGTTTCTTGCCTCCAAATTCGAGATAGGCCCAAGGGATCAAAACGATCAGGACGCTCAGCAACATCATGGTGGATGCGGCAAAGCCCTGCGCGAGGTTCTGAGATTGGAACATCTTTTCGATCACGTATTTGGCGGGCACTTCGGACGCGATCCCCGGGCCGCCAGATGTTTGCGCGACCACAAGGTCATACACCTTGATGATGCCGGATGTGATGATGACGAGCGCTGTGATGAATACCGGGCGCATCATGGGGATGATGACGACGACATAGGTTTTCCAAACCGGGATGCCGTCAACGCGTGAGGCTTTCCAGATGTCTTCATCGATGCCCCGCAGGCCTGCAAGCATCAGGACCATGATGAAGCCAGAGCCTTGCCAGATGCCAGCAATCAGGATGCCGTAGATCACGATGTCTGCGTTGTTGAGCGGGTCAAAGGCAAAGCTTTCCCAACCCCAGCGCTGAACTACGCTTTGAATTCCGAATTGCGGGTTCAGGATCCACTGCCAGACCAGCCCGGTCACGATGAAGGACAGGGCGAAAGGGTAAAGGAAGATCGTGCGGAAGACTGCCTCGCCGCGGATTTTTCGGTCGAGAAGTGCTGCAAGCGTGAAGCCGATCACAAAGCTCAGGATGAGCGAGCACACGCCATAGATGGCAAGGTTCTCAATCGACACCAGCCAGCGGCGGGTTTCCCAAAGGCGTTCGTATTGCTCGAAGCCCACGAATTCGAGGCGCGGAAGCAGGCGGGAGTTTGTGAATGAATGAACAATCGTCCAGACCGTACATCCAACGAAGATCACCAAGGCGGTTGCCACCATAGGGATGGACGCAATCTTGGCGGTCATGTTCTTGAAGAGCCGGTTGGGCCGTTGTGTGCGTTCCCGCTGCACGGCGCTCGGACTCTGGGCGTCGTCGGCTATCGCCATCGGTTCCCCCCTGCAAAATATGGGATCGCGGTATTCTTATGCCCGCGTTGAAAAAGTCCCGGCCCTGATGAGCCGGGACCAAAGGCCTTTAGTCGGCGCGCGAAATGATCTTCGCGTAAGCCGCCTGAGCGTCAGCCGCCGAGTACGACGGATCGTTCCAGAATTCGACCATCAGGTCTTCGATCTGGCCCGACGTGTCCGGCGACAGCGTCTGGTTGCCGTCGGGCAGGATCGCGCCGTTGGCGAGAATCTCCAGACCCTTCTTCATGCAGTCGTTGGCCGCATCGAGATCGACGTCACCACGGATCGGCAGCGAGCCTTTCTTGAGGTTGAACGCAACTTGCACCTCTTTCGACACCAGCAGTGATGCCAACTCTTTCTGAGCGGCGGTCACGTCTGCATCGCCGTTGACCGGGAAGTAGAATGCGTCACCACCGGTCGAGATGACCTCGTTTACACCCAGACCCGGCAAACAGGTGTAGTCTTCGCCAGCGACCTGACCGGCCACTTGGAATTCACCCTGCGCCCAGTCGCCCATGATCTGTGCGCCGGCCTGACCGGTGATCACGAGGTTTGTGGCCTGGTTCCAGTCCTGCACGTTCGAGTTCGCAGCAAGCTGACGCGCATTTGCGGCGGCTTCGAACACCTTTGCGTATTCAGGACCTGCGGCAACATCGGCGTTTTTGTCGATGTTAACGGCGCTCCAAGCATCCAGTCCTGCGATTGCAACGGTCATCACGCCAAAGGCGCCCGACGACTGCCATGGCTGCTGACCCATGGCGAGCGGGATCTTGCCTGCGGCTTCAAGCGCCGGGGCTGCTGCGACGAATTCATCCCAGTTGGCTGGAACGTCCGTGCCAGCATCGGCAAACGCCTGATGGCTCAACCAGATCCACTGCCACGAGTGAATGTTGACAGGGGCGCAATATACGCGTCCGTCAACCGTGCAGCTGTCGAGCAGCGAGACGGGGTGAATGATGTCGCGCCAGCCTTCAGCTTCAGCGACATCGGTCAGGTCCAGAAGGAGACCGGCTTCGATCAATTCTTCTGCCTGACGGCCGTGGTTGAGCTGGGTTGCGCCCATAGGATCACCGCCAAGGATGCGGCTGATGATGATTGGGCGTGCGGTACCGCCGGAGCCGGCGATCGCGCCGTCGACCCAATTGTGATCGGTCTTTTCGTCAAAAGCCTTGGCGAATTCCGCCACGGCGGCGGCTTCACCGCCTGACGTCCACCAATGGGTGACCTCCAGATCTGCCGCCATCGCGCCGCTAGCGCTAACGATTGCAGATGCAGCCATAAGGCGTGCTATCGATTTCATGTGTTTCCTCCCGGTTCTAAATCGTTATAGGCCGAACTATAACGTTATAGATTTTTCTGGCAAGATGGTTTAACTATCGAACGAACGCGCCATATCGACACGTATGTCGAACGCGTTGCACAAGCCATTCGTGGCACAGGCGCGGCGGACTTAAGTTAAAGGATTTTCAGTGGTTACCGCGACAAAACGTTCGACCAAGCCAACCCTCCGCACCATCGCGGATCTAAGCGGTTTGGCGGTCCCGACCGTGTCGCGCGCCCTGAACGATGCTCCCGATATCGGGCAGGAGACAAAGCAGAAGGTTCGCGAAATCGCGCGTCAGATCGGCTATGTGCCGAATCGCGCGGGCGTGAGATTGCGGACCGGCAAAACCAACGTGATTTCTCTTGTCCTCGGCACGGATAATGAGGTGACGGATCACACGGGGCAGCTGGTGTCCTCAATCGCTCGGGCTCTTCGGAACACGCGATACCACCTGAACGTGACGCCCTACTTTCCTACCGAGGATCCGATGATCCCGGTGCGATACATCGTGGAGACGGCTTCCGCTGATGCCGTCATTCTGAACCGGATCGAAGTTGACGATCCCCGCATCACCTATCTTCTGGAACGCAACTTTCCCTTCGTCTGTTACGGGCGCGGGAAATGGCGGGCGCGGCACCCTTACTTCGATTTCGACAACGAATCTTTTGGCGAAATTGCTGCGCGCGCTTTGTCCGAAAAGGGCTGTAAGAATATCACGATCCTCGCCCCCCCACTGTCGCAAAATTATGCGCAGGATATGATCCGGGGCGCGTCGCGATACCTTGAAGCGCGGGGGATGAAACTGAATGTGCTCAAGGGTATTTCGGGTGATGATGAAGGGGAGCTGATCCAGCGGCGCATCGCCGAATACCTGCGCGGTACGCCGGATTACGATGGGATGATCTGCCCGTCCGCCACCGCCGCGATCGCCGCCGTTGTGGGGGCGGAACAGACGGGCAGGGTGATCGGACAAGACCTCGAGGTTTTCGCCAAGGAAGCTATTCCCTTCCTAGGGAAGTTTCGCGCCAAGGTGGAGACAGCTCGCGAAGATGTCCGTGAAGCCGGAACTTTCCTCGCCCAGGCCGCCATCCGCGCGGTGGAAACTCCGGACGAACCCCCAATGCAAAAGCTGGTAAGCGCAACGTGGGAAGGGACGACGAACGACGAGCCGACCTGAACGGTCGCCTGCAATGTGTTTGCAGGCACACGGATTGATCTGGTTTGAAATGGTGCTGCTGGAGAGAATTGAACTCTCGACCTCTCCCTTACCAAGGGAGTGCTCTACCTCTGAGCTACAGCAGCACGAAGTGGGCGCGGGATAATCCCAATTGTCATGACGCGCAAGCGCAATCTGGACGCTTTTCCGCTACTGGGATACAGAAGCCATCATGAGTGAGCAGCGCCAGAATTCGCCGTCGAAAAAACCAGATGACCCCCGCCAGGACCGCCTTAAGGCGGCTCTCAAGGCGAACCTCCAGAAACGCAAGGCGCAGGCGCGCAGCAGAAAAACAAAAACCGACAATACAGGCGCATAGAGTATGGATTCCATTGTAATACAGGGCGGGCAGGAGTTAAGCGGTGAAGTTCCGATTGCAGGCGCCAAGAACGCGTGTCTCGCGCTTATGCCCGCGACGCTTCTGACCGACCAACCCCTGACGCTGACCAATGCGCCAAGGCTCAGTGATATTCGCACAATGACCAGCCTTCTGACCTCGCTCGGGGCCGAGGTGTCGAGCCTTCAGAACGGTCGGGTGCTGGCGCTGTCTTCGCATGATCTGACCAGCCACCGCGCCGATTATGACATCGTACGCAAAATGCGGGCGTCGATCCTGGTGCTGGGGCCGCTTCTGGCCCGTCATGGAGAGGCCGTGGTGTCTCTGCCCGGCGGTTGTGCGATCGGTGCGCGGCCTGTGGACTTGCATTTGCGTGCACTCGAAGCGCTGGGCGCAACGCTGGAACTGCGCGACGGATACGTGCATGCGACGGCAAATGGTGGGCTCAAGGGCGGACGTATCGCTTTTCCCTTTGTCTCCGTAGGGGCGACCGAGAATGCGCTCATGGCCGCGACGCTGGCCAAAGGCACGACCATTATTGAGAACGCCGCGCGCGAACCCGAAATCGTCGACCTTGCGAATTGCCTGTCCAAGATGGGGGCCAAAATCGCGGGCGCTGGTACCACCAAGATTGAAGTGCAGGGCGTGGATCAACTTCATGGCGCGACCCATGAGGTCGTCCTCGACCGGATCGAACTCGGTACCTACATGATCGCTCCCGCGATCGCTGGCGGGTCGGTCGAATGTCTCGGCGGCCGTATCGACCTGATCGACGCATTTTGTGAGCGGCTCGACGCAGCGGGATTGTCTGTTGAGCAAACCAAGCGCGGTATCAAAGTGTCGCGAAAAAACGGGCGATTAAACGCGGTCGACGTCAAGACCGCGCCATTTCCCGGCTTTCCCACCGACCTGCAGGCCCAGATGATGGCGATGCTGACAACCGCCGACGGCGTCAGCAACCTTGAAGAGCGGATCTTTGAAAACCGCTTCATGCACGCCCCTGAGCTACAACGCATGGGGGCCGAGATCGCTGTGAGCGGCGGAACCGCCACGGTGACGGGTGTCGCGCGCCTCAAAGGCGCGCCCGTTATGGCAACAGACTTGCGGGCCAGTGTCTCGCTGATCCTTGCGGGCCTCGCGGCCGAAGGGGAAACGGTCGTCAACCGCGTCTACCACCTCGACCGTGGTTATGAGCGCGTGGAAGAAAAGCTTTCGGGTCTCGGTGCCCGTATTGAACGGATGGCAGAAACATGAGTGACGCAACGTTTGAGGATGGCGGAGAAGCCCCGCTGCGGCTCCGTGCCCTGGACGCGACGGACCTGGAGGTTATCGCGACCCTTGTGCAGGATGCGGTTTTGCCCGCGAACGAAATCAAGTTCCTCAAGCATCACCGCCGCCTCGCGCTTTTGATCAACCGCTTTCGCTGGGAAGATGCGCAAGCCGCCGAACGCCGCGGGCGTCCGTTTGAGCGTGTGCAGTCCGTCCTGAGCGTCGAGGACGTCTCGCGCGTACAATCGCAGGGCGTCGCCCAAGGGGATGACGATACTGTGTTGTCGATCTTGTCGATTGATTTCGAACCCGGCGAAGATGGGACGGGTCGGCTTGTGCTGACGCTCGCCGGGGACGGTGCAATCGCGGCCGAGGTCGAGACGCTTGAGGTCACGCTTGCTGACGTCACGCGCCCCTACCTCGCGCCGTCACGGCACCGCCCCGATCACGAATGATCGTCCGGCGATTGACGGACACGGACGTTAACGCGTTCAAATCCATCCGGCTTGAGGCGCTTAAAACCGAACCTGATGCTTTCGCCAGCAGTTATCCAGCAGTTATGATGAAGCACTGAAGCTCAGTGACGAAGATTGGCGCGCACGGCTGACCCAACCAATTGTGGTCGCGGCGTTTGACGACACCGGCACGCCGCGCGGTCTCATGGGTGTCATACGTCAGCCTTATACCCAAATGGCCCATCGCGGGTCGCTGGTCATGGTCTTTGTGGCACCGGATGCGCGTCGCGGCGGCACGGCGCGAAAAATGCTGGCGTTCATCGAGGCCGAAGCGCGTCAGGCGGGCATCGATCAGATTGAACTGGAGGTGCGCGCCGACAACGCTTCGGCCATCCGGTTCTATGAAACTGCCGGTTATCAGACCTATGGCCAGATGCCGCGCGCGGCACGCTCGCAGACGGGCGAATGCGATGATTTGCTGATGGTGCGCCACCTCGACGCTTGAGCCTGTGCCGCACTGCAGCTATGTCGCCTGATCAGGAGACCCTGATGCCGCAATTTCTTGATACCAAAGACGCTGGTTTCGACACGCAGTTTAGCGCGCTTCTTTCGGCCAAACGCGAAGACGCGCCCGATGTCGATGCCGCTGTGGCCGAGATCATTGAAGACGTGCGCGTGCGCGGCGACGAGGCAGTGATCGATCTGACATCCCGGTTTGATCGGATCGATCTGTCCCCAAATACGTTGGCGTTTTCCGAGGCCGAGATTGACGCGGCCTGCGCGGCAGTCCCGGATCAGGAACGCGCGGCACTCGATCTCGCCGCTGACCGCATCCGCGCTTATCACGAACGCCAGATTCCGCAGGATGAGATGTGGACAGACGCCAGTGGTGCGACGCTGGGTTGGAAATGGACCCCTGTTTCTGCCGCTGGTCTGTATGTTCCGGGTGGCTTGGCAAGCTATCCATCCTCCGTTCTGATGAATGCCATCCCGGCCAAGGTTGCTGGTGTGGAGCGGCTCGTGATCACGGTTCCCACGCCCAATGGCGCGACCAATCCGCTTGTGCTCTATGCTGCACGGCTCGCCGGGGTCGACACGATCTATCGCATCGGTGGGGCGCAGGCGATCGCGGCGCTCGCCTATGGCACTAATACCATCCAACCCGTCGACATGATCACCGGGCCCGGAAACGCCTATGTCGCCGCCGCAAAGCGTCGGGTCTTCGGGCGCGTGGGCATCGACATGATTGCAGGCCCATCTGAGATTCTGGTCGTCGCTGACCGTGACAACGACCCCGACTGGATCGCGATTGATTTACTCAGTCAGGCCGAACACGACGCATCCGCCCAATCGCTCCTCATCACGACAGACGCCGACCTTGGCCGCGCCGTGGCCGCTGCGGTGGACAAACGCCTGGAAACACTCGACCGGCGCGACATTGCGGGGGCAAGCTGGCGCGATTTCGGTGCGATCATCACGGTCCGCGACCTTGACGAGGCCGCGCGCCTCACCAACCGCATCGCACCAGAACACCTTGAGCTTTGCGTCGACGATCCTGATGCGCTTGCCGCGCAGATTGACCATGCGGGCGCGATCTTCCTCGGTAAATGGACGCCAGAAGCCATCGGCGACTATATCGGCGGCCCCAACCACGTCTTGCCAACGGCCCGGTCCGCCCGGTTTTCGTCCGGTCTGAGTGTCATGGACTTCGTCAAACGCACGACACTGGCCAAGATGACGCCTGAGGCACTGAAGGCCATCGGTCCCGCAGCCGAAACGCTGGCGACGTCCGAAAGCCTCGAGGCACACGGTCTTTCGGTTCGCGCGCGCCTCGATCAACTGAACGAGGGCGATAGATGACCTCTCGGATCATTCGCATCGACATTGACGACAGCGCGCTCCCGCCGCCCACGCCGGAGATTCAGCAAGAGCGCAAAGTCGCGATTTTTGATCTTCTAGAGGATAATAGCTTTACCTTGCCGGCGGCAGCGCGGGCGGAGTACGACGGGTCGTTCGCGCTGAATCTGTCGATCCGGGAACGTCGGCTCGTGTTCGATGTCAGGACCGAGGATGATCAGCCTATTACCGCCTTTCACCTGTCCCTTGGTCCCTTCCGGCAAGTCGTCAAAGACTATTATCAGATCTGTGAAAGCTACTTTGATGCGGTTAAGCGATTGCCGCCTAGCCAGATCGAGGCGATCGATATGGCGCGGCGCGGCATCCACAACGAAGGCGGCCGCGTTCTGCAGGAACGGCTCGACGGGAAGGCTGAGATCGACATCGACACCGCCCGCCGCCTTTTCACCCTGATCTGCGTTCTGCATTTCGGAGGGTAAGGTGAGCCAATCGCTCCCATCCTCTGTTCTTTTCTGCTGCGACCACAATGCCGTCCGTTCGCCCATGGCCGAAGGGATGATGAAAAAGTTCTATGGTCACGACAGCTATATCCAGTCGGCGGGCGTCAAGAACGATCTGGAAATCGACGGTTTCTCAATCGCCGTCTGCGCCGAGATCGGCGTGCCGCTGGAACGACACCGGTCTCGGTCCTTTGACGAGATGGAGGAATGGGGAGACGACCTGTCGGGCTTTGATCTGGTGATCGCACTCTCCCCGGCGTCGCAGCGCCGCGCGTTGGAACTCACGCGGTATTACCATCTTTACGTCGAATACTGGCCGATCCTTGACCCGACCGGGTTGGGGGAAACCCGCGAAGCGAAACTCGCCACCTACCGGCAGGCCCGCGATCAGATCCGCGACCGCATTTTGGGGCGCTTTGGACCTCCCACCCAAAACGCCGACAATACTCCGACGTAATGCCGACATTGTGCCGACGGGTTGCAGACGTGGTGCATCCCCGCGTCAAAGATACCCATTTTTCCCAATGGCCCTTGAATTATCGGTTGTTTGCGCGCATCTAGGCGCCCGTCCACAACAGGTGGGCGCCTAGCGAAGGAGACACCATGGCCAAGGAAGAACTGCTCGAATTTCCCGGCGTCGTGAAGGAACTCCTGCCGAATGCGACGTTCAGGGTCGAGCTGGAAAACGGCCATGAGATCATCGCACACACGGCAGGCAAGATGCGCAAAAACCGCATCCGCGTTCTGGCCGGCGACAAAGTTCAGGTTGAGATGACGCCCTATGATCTGACCAAGGGCCGGATCAACTACCGCTTCAAGTAAGTCATTGAATTGCGGCTGATTCTCGGCTCTGCAAGTCCGCGCCGACGCGAACTATTGGCTCAGATCGGGATTGTCCCGGACGAGATCCGGGCGGCCGATATCAACGAAGACCCACATCCCGGCGAGCTTCCGCGCCCCTATTGCCGACGCATCACGCAAGAGAAAGCGCTGGCATTGGATATCGGCGACAGCGATGTCCTTTTGACCGCCGACACCACTGTCGCGGTCGGTCGGCGGATCTTGGGAAAACCTGCGGATGCGTCCGAATGCGAAGCGTTCCTGCGCCTGCTTTCTGGGCGGCGTCACAAGGTTATCACCGCGATCTGCGTACGCACCGTTAACCAGATCCGTACCCGCGATGTTGTATCCACCGTGCAACTCAAGCGGCTATCCGATCAGGAGATTGCCGCATATCTCAAGACCGGCGACTGGCAGGGTAAGGCAGGCGGGTACGCCATTCAGGGACCCGCCGGCGCGTTGATTCCGTGGATCAGCGGATCATACCCTGCGATCATGGGTCTGCCCTTGGCGGAAACCGCAAACCTGCTGAGCGCGGCGGGTTATGACGTTGCGGGGCTCGCGTGAAAGGCGCATTGATCCTGTCCGGGTCGTGGCGCGGCCGGGACGCGGCGGCCTATCTGCTGGACGGGCAGTTAGAGGATTTTATTTGCGCGCCACCCAAAGGCGTTCCAAGCCCTGGCACCGTGTTGAGCGGAAAAATTGCCAGACCGGTCAAAGGTTTAGGCGGATTCTTCGTTGACCTGCCCGGCAACCAGCGCGGCTTCATCCGCCAAACTAAGGGTATCTCGGCGGGTGCCAGCCTTCCTGTTCAGGTCACTGGCTTTGCGCGCGAAGGAAAAGCGATCCCGATCACGACAAAGATCGCCTACAAGGGACAGTTCGTCGTCATCACGCCCGATGCGCCGGGGCGCAACATTTCGCGAGCGATCACCGATCCCGATCGTCGAACTGACCTCGAGAGCGCATTAGCTAAGATCGACTTACCAGAGGGCTGTGGGATGGTCGTGCGATCCGCCTCCGCCGAAAGCCCCGTCCAACCAATTCTGGACGAGGCGCAATACCTCGTATCCCGACACCAAGCATTTCTCGACGGTGAAAACTCTGACCCAACACCCGAAGACCTTTTGCTGGCAACCTGGCCCGATGCCCGGCGCGCAGCACCTGACGAGACGTTTGAAGCCTATGAAATCGAAGACCTTCTGTCGGATGCGCTTGGTCCGGTAACAAAACTCTCTGGTGGCGGGAGTATAGCGATTGAACCGACGCGCGCCTTGATTGCGGTGGATGTGAACACAGGCGCAGATACCTCACCCGCAGCTGGCCTCAAAGCGACGCTGGATGCAGTTCGCGACTTGCCAAGACTGTTGCGCCTGCGGGGGCTTGGCGGCCAGGTTATCCTCGATCCAGCCCCGTTTCCCAAAAAGGACCGCCGTACGGTTGAGAACAGCATAAAAGCCGCCTTTGCGAAGGATCCCATCAGCACAACCCTTGCCGGATGGACACCTTTGGGCCATTTCGAACTTCAACGCCGCCATGCCCGCCTGCCTGTGTTGGAGCCTGACCAATGACTTGCCCTGTGTGCAACAAACCAACATCCGAAAGCTATCGCCCGTTTTGTTCGCGGCGCTGCGCGGATGTGGACCTGGGTCGATGGTTAAAAGGGAACTATGTGATCGAAACGGATGAGGTCCCCGATCCGTTCGAAGATCAGCCTGACCAAAAACCACATTAGAAACGTGGATTTGCCCTCTGGACACCCCTGACACACCCGTCTAAAACGCCGCGACCCGAAGGCGAGACCTTCACCCGTGCCCGGGTAGCTCAGGGGTAGAGCAGTGGATTGAAAATCCTCGTGTCGGTGGTTCGATTCCGCCCCCGGGCACCACTAAAATCAAAGACTTAGCTCAAGAATATCTCGGAAAAACGGAATCTTGTGAAACCGTTTGTGAAACGCCGCCGCGCCCGCGATCCGATTTTGGATCATCCCGCTACATTCAATACGCCAAATCGCAGACACCGAGGCGGCGGTTGAAGGCGTGCACGAAGGATCATAGGGCATGATCTGCTTCACGAGCGGATTGGATACATTCCTGCGGGTTTAGGCGTCGCTAACTCAGCGTGTATGTAGAGGCTCCTCTGTTGCAACGGCCGGTATTGAAAACACCCTAGCCTTGGCCTGTGAAATCAATTTGATCTCCCGCTCAAAAAGACAGGGGTTTGAAGATCAAGGTTGGGCAGAGAGCCGTAGAAACGTGATGCGGTTTCAAATTCGTTACGGTAGCGTAAGGAGCTACACACCCTTATGATACGGCTTTGGAAAACTGGAGGTTGGTAATCGGGCATGCTTCTGGGCCTAGCTAGATCAGCGTACGAACAAAACCCTCTTGTCTTTCGAATTCTTTCTTTACCTATGCTACTAGGGTCCTGGACGGCAATTACCCTCGTGCTCTATCACTGGGAATCAGCAGGTATTCTCCCAAAATCATGGGTTCCTTGGTTGTACTTGATACTATTTTTCCTGTTCCGTCGCTTAACGTCGGCACTAATGATCTTTTCCATTGGGCAGTGGTTTGGAGTCCTTTCTTTTTCGGGAGTATCTTTGTTCAAATGGATCCATGAGAAGCATGTTCGGGCTGGTGAAAGGCTTTTACGGACCGAGACAAGTATGAAACAAGAAGGTTAGACCGGCCTTGTTGTATCGAGGCGAACCGACGCATTCAGCTTCTCGGGACATGGCGACCAAGCTTCAGGTCGTTATGAGTAGTGAAAGATAGCCTTAGCTTTTGGGGACCATAAGTTGATCTGGGCTCCGTCACGTAACGTGACGGAGGCTTCAACCGTAGTTTTCACATAGGTGTGGCTGGGATGCAGACGTTCTCCGCAGTGTACGCCAACGTCTGGAATGCGGACAAAGCGGATCTTTCTGTTCGCAAAGCGAGTGACCGCAAAACGGTCTACTGCCGCAGTGCGACACACAGCGCGTTTTCTCCCGCGCGGCTGTGAGACGCTCATATTGCAGCTGTTCAACGCGCCTCAGGGCTTACCGCGGACATAAGCGTAAACCTTGGTGTGACTCTTCAGCTTATTGCCTGTGTTCAACCAATTTATTGATCCAAGGCTCGAAGTTCTGCCCCGTCTTCGCAGACAAAGATAGAACGGTCGCCCTTGGATTGACCTCAGCAATGTTGCTACGACATGCATCTTCGTCGAATTCAACAACCTCCGCGATGTCCATCTTGTTAATCAAAACCACTTCGGCGGCGCGAAACATGTGCGGGTACTTCAACGGTTTGTCCTCACCCTCCGTCGTCGAAATCACCGCCACTTTCATACGTTCGCCAAGATCGAACATTGATGGGCACACCAGATTTCCCACATTCTCAATCATCAGGATCGAGCCGGGTTCAGGGTTCAGCTGCTCCACGGCATCGGCGATCATGTCCGCCTCAAGATGGCATCCAGCGCCGGTGTTGATCTGCAAGGCTTTTGCCCCGGCATCGCGCACCCGTTCCGCATCATTGGATGTCATCTGATCCCCTTCGATCACATAGATCGCGCGTTTGCCTTTCAGTTCGCGGATCGTGCGTTCCAGCAAGGTTGTTTTTCCGGACCCGGGCGAGCTCACCAGATTCAGGGCAAGAACACCGCGGCCTTCGAACCAGCCCCGGTTGCGGGCCGCGATCTGATCATTCTTGGACAAAACGGCCTGTTCCAGTGAAATGACCTCACCGTTTGGCCCATGCACATGAGGTTTGTCTTCTCCCTCATGGGGCTGGTGATGATGGTGGTCATGGTCGTGATGATGACCGTTTGAGTGGTCATCCGCCTGCACAAGCCCGCCATGCCGGATCAGCGTCTCAACGCCTGTAGCAGGGTCCACCATTTTCACTTCATTGGTCGGATCAGAGCATCCACATTTTCCGCACATTACGCCATCTCCCGATATTCGAATTCTTTGATTAAGAACGTGTCGCCCTCAGCTTCCTCAATTTCCAATGAGGCACCTGTGAGCAGGCTATCTTGCGTCACGATATCCCAACAGAACTGCAATGCGGTCGTTTCCACGCAGGCCAGCGGCCCGACCGACAGTTTTACCCGCGCCACAGGCTTGTCGCCCGCGTTCTCGGTCACGATGGACACGATGTTCCGGGAAAGGCCCAGTTCATGCATGGGCCGCCGCCCCGAAGGCCAAGGGGGCCGTTTCCGCAATGATCATCCCGCCGATCACAATCGCCACCACGCCCGCCGTCACGATCAATCCGCGATGCAACAGTGTTGCACTGCGTTCTGCAAAATTGAGCGGCCAATAGACCGCAAAACTCAGCACGCCCATACCCAGGATTGAGCCGATACCGAAAACAAGCACGTAACCCAAGGCGACGCCCGGTGTCTGTGTGCCCGCCGCCGCAAGCGCCAGAAGCCCGGCAGAACCTGCCATACCATGCACTAGCCCCACGGCGAGCGGCGCCAGAAGCCCGCGCTTGGAATGCGCGTGCTCATGCGGATCTCTATCATGGCTAATGCGCGAGGATTTGTGAGAATGCGCGTGAAAATGCGGAGCAGCCTCGCCCGCGTGGCGGTGCACATGGAAATGTACCCGGTCACGCCATAGACGCCACAGAACGTGCAAGCCAAGCCCAACAAGCATCACGCCCACGGCAAACTCTAACTGCGCGCTGCGGCTTTCGGTCAATTGCGTGCCCAAGACCAGCACGGCGCCGCACACGGTAAAAAGCGTGATCGTGTGACCCGTGCCCCAAGCGCATCCCCGCAAAGTCAGCATCTTCCAGCTGCGGGATTTGTCTTTGGCGGCAATCCCACCCATGGCGGCCAGATGATCGGCCTCAAACGCATGCGCCATGCCGATCAAAAACCCCAGTCCCAGAAATCCCAACATCAGCAAATCCTCGGCAGTTGCTCACCCACGAGCATGTCAACAATGCGCCCACCCCCGAAAAGGGTTTGCATGATTACGCGGCCCGGATGGGCCTGCGTGGCTTTCCCGATGACAACGGCTCCCTTGCCCGCATCCGTGGCACGCATGGCGGTCAATGCAGCCTCGGCCTCAGCTTCAGGCACGAACAGCACCAAAGTGCCTTCATTGGCCAGGTAGAGCGGGTCGAGACCAAGGATTTCACACACGCCTTTGACCTCTGTTCGCAGCGGCAAAGCGTTTTCGTCAATCTCAATGCCGCAGCCGGCGGCCTCTGCGATCTCATTGAGCGCGGATGCCAGCCCACCACGCGTCGCATCACGCGCCGCGCGTACGTCCACGGCGTCGCATGTCGATGACATCAAGGTATTCAACGGCTGGCAGTCGCTGGGGATTTCGACGCTCAGCGCCATGTCGCCCCGCGCCGCTAGAATGGCCGCGCCGTGATCGCCCAACACACCGTTGACGATGG
>Ga0064014_10147_pt1 | contig 26443 bp, 25 predicted proteins | sample CrowatWCoCulture_2_FD_61584 | JGI IMG/M metagenome (GOLD analysis project Ga0064014, IMG submission 61584) | Marine cyanobacteria communities from the University of California, Santa Cruz, USA, analyzing cyanobacterial DNA methylation -... | ecosystem: Host-associated > Microbial > Bacteria >...
AGTACACGGACAGACTCATCCTTGCGCACGGTGCTGATGGCATCGCGCATGCGTTCGTGCATTTCGACATTGAAACTGTTCAGGTTGTCCGGACGGTTCAGGGTAAGCAGAGCCACGCCCTGATCGATTTCAAGAAGAATGCTCGGCTGAGTCATGGCGTTGTTGTCCTGTTGTTTGTTGTAGGGGGATAGCGTGAAAGGTGTCCTTGATCGGCACGGTGCTATCGATCGTGGAAAATGAGTATATCTTAGAATTGATACTCGTCAAGGATTATGCTGCTCCGTTTTGTATCACTTTAGTCGCGTGTGATAGTGTGCCGACCCTAACATCCCTGAAAATTCGATAAAAATTTTTGTCGGTTCTGACGCTGGTCGCAGAATGCTGGCGGAATGCGCTCCTGAAACACCTGCCAGGGTATGAAAAAACTCCCGGAAAAGGATAATGTGATACAGAAAATGAATCACAATGACTTTTCGGGTCCCACGTTTCAGTCCGGTGTATGGCTGATCACTGCCGGACCTGGCCAACCAGGAGATCGCTATGCCCAGCTACAGTATAGAAGGCGTTGTTCCCGTCGTTCACCCGTCCGCCTATGTGCATCCCACGGCCGTTCTGATTGGCGATGTCTGGATTGGGCCGGATTGCTATGTTGGGCCGGCAGCTTCGTTACGTGCCGATTTCGGGCCGGATTGTTCTAAAGCAGGGATCCAACGTTCAGGACACCTGCGTGATGCACGCCTTCCCGGGAATGGATACGGTTGTCGAGAAAGAATGGGCATGTCGGACACGGGCGATTCTTCACGGCTGCATTGTCGGCGAGGATGCCATGGTAGGAATGAATGCTGTCGTGATGGATGAGGCCCACATTGCGCCTCGTTCCATCGTTGGTGCGTGCGCCTTCGTAAAAGCGAAGTTCACCTGCGAGCCGGGCTCGCTGATCGTTGGCTCACCGGCCAAGGTAATGCGGATGCTCAGCGAAAAGGAAATTACCTGGAAGAAGAAGGGAACGGAGGAATACCAGCGACTGACGCTCCGTCCCTCGCGAGCCTTCAGGAAGTTCAGCCACTGGCGGAAGCCGAGCCGGATCGGGCCCGTGTGGATGCCAGCGGCTACAAGCCCAAGTACGAGCAATCCGAGTGACACCCGGCGCCGGATTGTGGATTGTGAGGTATCGCTTCTACAGTCCGGCGTCCTTGACGTTCTCCATCACCACGAAGGTGCTTGGTCTGCAGTACATGAGGCAGAGCCGAAATCTCTTCCCCCAGAACTTGCCGATATTCCTGCATGTTGCGGGTTCTGACTTTCAACAGATAATCGAAGTTGCCGGCAATCATATGGCACTGTTCCACCGCCGAGACATTCTGAACGGCTTTATTAAAGGCGGTGAGAGCGCCGCTGCTGGTGTCATTCAGTGTCACTTGCGCAAAGGCAATATGGCTGAGGCCCAGCTTCGTCTGGTTCACCAGGGCAGTGTAACCGGTAATGAAACCCTGCTCCTCAAGACGACGCATCCGCACCTGGCAGGGCGTTTTGGAGAGTCCCACCCGGGATGCAAGCTCGGTTACCGTGATTCGGGAGTTCTTCTGTAGTTCGCGGATAATGGACTGGTCTATTCGATCCAAATCGGCCATGTTGTCGATTCCAGGCTGGATTAACGGCTAAATCACCTTGCAAATATAATCGAAACTCCTCTAATTCGAAACTATATGGTCTAAGTGACTTTCGGGGCTTGCGTATACTGTTATTAGCATCAGCCCAGTTTGAACGTTTACCAAGTCCGGAGAGTTTCGATGACCGATTCCCGCGTATTACAAAAACAAACCTTGCTGGAACAGCTTGCCGATGTCCTCCAGGATCAGGCGCCAGACAACGACGACTCCCTCGAACTCCGGGAAATCGTGGCCCGGATGGTGGAGGAATCCCGATCCTGGGACGATGACCTGCATGGCGAGCTGGTCCGGAGTTTCGGCGACTCCATTGGCGGGCGCTATGCCCAGGTGTTCAGCGGCGGGTTCCCCTCGGCCTATCGGGCAAGATTTTCGGTATCCGAAGCCCTCGCCGATATAGAGCAGATCCAGTCTATCGCGGTGAGCACCGATGTGCCCATGCGCTTCTACCAGCCGCGGGATCCTGCCGAAACCGGATTCCACTTTAAACTCTATAGTCAGGGCCAGCCCGTTGTTCTCTCGGATGTGATCCCTATTCTGGAGAATCTGGGCATGCGGGTGCTCGGTGAGCATCCCTATCGGGTCCGGCGCCGCGACGGCGAAAACTTTGGCGTCAGTGATTTTACCGTGGAGCTCCACGACCGCTGCCGGGATGCCGACCTGGATACGGTCCGCCCGCTGATCCAGTCTGCGTTTCGCGAAATCTGGAACGGCTTCGCTGAAAATGACGACTTCAACCAGCTGATCATGCTGTGCGGTCTGGACTGGCGTGAAGTGGCGCTGATCAGGGCCTATGCCCGTTATATCAAGCAGATTCGATTCGGTTTCAGTCAGCCCTTCATCGCAGAAACACTGGCTCGTTATCCGGATATTACCTCGCGGCTCGTTGCATTCTTCTTCAGCCGTTTCGAGCCCAACATAAAAGGGCGTAAGGGGAAGGCGGAGCGGCTTGACGCCGAGCTCCGGGACGCCCTCGAGGCTGTGGCAAGCCTGGACGACGACCGCATTCTCCGGCGCTTCTTTGTGCTCATCCGGGCAACTCTCAGAACCAACTATTTTCAGGCCCGGGAGGATGGCGGGTTTCCGTCTTACCTGTCACTGAAACTGGATCCGTCGTCCATTCCCGACATTCCGCGTCCGAGGCCGAAGTTCGAGATTTTCGTCTACTCGCCCCGGATTGAAGGCGTGCACCTTCGCGCCGGGCCGGTGGCCAGGGGCGGGCTTCGTTGGTCTGACCGGATTGAGGATTACCGCACGGAGATCCTTGGGCTGGTGAAAGCCCAGCAGGTCAAGAACTCGGTGATCGTGCCCGCAGGCGCCAAGGGCGGTTTCGTGGTGAAGCAACCGCCACGGGACGGTTCAAGGGAGGCTATGCGGGAGGAAGGTGTTGCCTGCTATCAGACCTTTATTCGGGGGCTTCTGGATATCACGGATAACCTGGATGACGGCCAGGTGGTGCCTCCGAAAAATGTGGTTCGATATGACGGCGATGATACCTACCTGGTGGTTGCCGCTGATAAAGGCACGGCCACGTTTTCCGATATAGCCAACACACTGGCCGCGGAGTACCGCTTCTGGCTGGGTGATGCCTTTGCCTCCGGCGGCAGTGAGGGGTATGACCACAAGAAGATGGGCATTACCGCCCGGGGCGCCTGGGAGTCGGTAAAACGGCATTTCCTCGAAAAAGGCACAGATACGCAGACGGATGAATTCACCGTGGTCGGTATCGGCGACATGGGTGGCGATGTATTCGGCAACGGCATGCTGCTCTCGGACCGGATTCGCCTGGTCGGCGCGTTCAACCACCAGCACATTTTTGTCGACCCGAATCCGGATGCCGCAGCATCGTTTCGTGAGCGACAGCGACTGTTCAGCCTGCCCGGCTCTTCCTGGGCCGATTACGACACCGGCTTGATCAGCGATGGCGGCGGGGTGTTCCCGCGCTCCATGAAATCCATTCCGGTGTCTGCGCAAATGCGCAAGGCACTGGGCATAAAGGCCCGGACCCTGTCGCCGGCGGATCTGATCAGCGCTCTGCTGAAAGCGCCGGTGGACATGCTCTGGAATGGCGGAATTGGCACCTATGTGAAATCGCCCCTGGAGTCCCACGAAGACGTGGGCGACAAAGCCAATGACGCCCTTCGCATCGACAGCACCGAGCTGCGCTGCAAAGCCCTGGGGGAAGGTGGCAACCTGGGTGTCACCCAGCGGGCGCGGATCGATTTCGCCCGTCGAGGGGGGCTGGTCAACAGCGATTTCATTGATAACGCCGGTGGCGTCGACTGCTCGGACCACGAAGTAAATATCAAGATTCTGCTCAATGACCTGGTGCATCGGCAGGTGATGTCGCTCCCGGAGCGAAATCAGATGCTCCGGGCCATGACCCCGGAAGTGGCCGAGCTGGTACTGCGCAACAATTACCGGCAGGCGATGGCGCTCAGCCTGGCCCAGAGTCCGGCGGTTGCCACTGCCGACCAATATGACCGGCTGATGCGAAGGCTTGAAACCGAAGGCAAGCTGGATCGCGGCCTGGAGTTTCTGCCCTCGGACGAGGAAATTCAGTCTCGCCGGGAGCGGGGCTCGGGCCTGACCCGGCCGGAGCTTGCGGTCCTGGTGTCCTACGCAAAAATCGAGCTCAAGCAGGCCCTGGTCGCATCACCGATTGTGCATGACAAGCGCTTTAACTCGGCGCTGCACTCGGCCTTTCCCGCCTCCCTGCTGGCCGCTTTCCCGGAAGCGGTGGAGTCTCACCCCCTGCGCGCTGAAATCTCGGCCACGCAGATTGCCAACGATATGGTGAACCGCATGGGCATTACCTGGTTCGACCGTATTCGCAGTGCCACGGGGCAGATGCCGGCCGGATTGCCTCGGCGTACCTGATCTCCCTGCGCATTCACGACGTAGACGCCCACTGGGAGGCCATGGAATCCCTCGATGGGAAAATTGATGCCAGCGTGCAGGCAGATCTGTTTGCCGATGCCATCCGACTGGTCACCCGCAGCACCAGCTGGCTGCTGCAGAACCGCCGTCAGGCGCTGGACCCGGTTTCCTGTATTGATCATTACCGGGCGCCAATGGCCGATGTTCTGGCCTCAAAAAGCCGTCTTGAATCGGTGATTCCTGCAAGTCGCTGGTATGAACGCTATGCTGAATACTGTAAGCGGATGGTTCCCGAGGACCTGTCGGCCTGGTGTGCCTCCGCAGAAAGCCGCTACTGGCTGATGGATATGATCGAGATCGCCCGTCAGTTGGGCGAGGACCTGGAGTCTGTTGCCTGGGTCTATTTCACCCTTGGTGAAAGTCTGAATCTGACCTGGCTGGATCGGCAGATGCGGGCGTTCCGGGCGAATGGTCACTGGCAGGTGCTGGCGACCATTCATTTTCGGGATGAGTTGGACCATCAGTTACGGAACCTCACGTTCAGCGTGTTTTCCGAACCCGTGGACGGTGAAGGAACGCCGGAAACACGTCTTAAGGCCTGGCGCGAGGACAAGCGGATGATACTCGGCCGGTGGGAGCGAATGCTGAACGACATGCAGGCCGCCAGTGATGTGGATTGTGCTGTTTTCTCGGTGGCCCATGGCGTCCTCAAAGAGCTGGCATTGAAAGCCGCGTAGAGGATCAAGAGAGGCAAAACGCCCTAAATATAAGGTTTTTGAAGAAAATTATTAAATTATGATTATCTAAAAAAGCCGTAATGGGGTGCTAGTCCGAATTTTATAGAGAAATAGTCTTTGTTGATCTCGGTAGAATGCGGGAGAGACAAACAACTAAGAGGGTACAACTATGAGACCGCAGCAATCACAGACGCCGGAGCTTGTCGATAGCCGGCAGGCGATTCGTGATTATTATCTTGCTGACGAGCACAAGGTTATCCACGAGATGATTGCTGGTGCCCAGTTGTCCCAGGCCGAGCGCGATGCTATCTCTGCCCGCGCGGCTGAACTGGTGCGTAGCGTTCGCAAGAACGCCAAGTCCACCATCATGGAGAAGTTCCTGGCGGAGTATGGTCTGACCACCAAGGAAGGCGTCGCCCTGATGTGTCTGGCCGAGGCGCTGTTGCGTGTGCCCGACAACACAACCATCCATGAGCTGATTGAGGACAAGATCACCTCCGGCGCCTGGGGTACCCACGTGGGCAAAGCGTCGTCTGGATTGATCAACACCGCCACCGTTGCCCTGCTGATGACCAGCAACCTGCTGAAGGACTCCGAGCGCAACACCGTGGGCGAAACCCTTCGCAAGCTGCTCAAGCGCTTTGGTGAGCCGGTTATCCGTACCGTTGCCGGTCAGGCCATGAAAGAAATGGGCCGTCAGTTCGTTCTGGGCCGTGATATCGAAGAGGCCCAGGACGAAGCCAAGGAATACATGGCCAAAGGCTACACCTATTCCTACGACATGCTGGGTGAAGCCGCGCGCACCGATGATGACGCCAAGCGTTATTACGATTCCTACTCCAACGCCATCGATAGCATTGCCAAGGCGAGCAAGGGCGATGTCCGTAAGAATCCCGGCATCTCGGTAAAACTTTCCGCCTTGCTGGCCCGCTACGAGTACGGCAATAAAGAGCGGGTGATGAACGAACTGCTGCCCCGGGCCCGCGAACTGGTCAAGAAGGCAGCGGCCGCCAACATGGGCTTCAACATCGACGCCGAGGAGCAGGATCGCCTGGATCTTTCCCTTGATGTGATCGAAGCACTGGTTGCCGATCCCGAGATTGCGAACTGGGATGGCTTCGGCGTGGTGGTCCAGGCCTACGGCAAGCGTTCGTCCTTCGTTATCGACTGGCTCTACGGTCTGGCTGAAAAATACGACCGCAAGTTCATGGTGCGACTGGTGAAGGGTGCCTACTGGGACGCCGAGATCAAACGTGCCCAGGTAATGGGTCTGAATGGTTTTCCGGTGTTCACTCGCAAGGCCTGCAGCGACGTATCGTTCCTGTCCTGCGCCACCAAACTGCTGAACATGACGAACCGCATTTACCCGCAGTTCGCCACCCACAACGCGCATTCGGTTTCCTCCATTCTGGAAATGGCCAAGACCAAGGGCGTGGACAACTACGAGTTTCAGCGTCTGCATGGCATGGGCGAATCCCTGCACAACGAGGTTCTGAAAGCCAGTGGCGTACCCTGCCGTATCTACGCGCCCGTGGGCCCTCACAAGGATCTGCTTGCGTATCTGGTGCGTCGCCTGCTGGAGAACGGTGCCAACAGTTCCTTCGTGAACCAGATCGTGGACACCAGCATTACCCCTGAGGAAATTGCCAAGGATCCGATTGTCAGCGTTGAGCAGATGGGTAAAAACATCTCCAGCAAGGCGATCGTGCATCCGTTCAACCTGTTTGGCGATCAGCGCCGCAACTCCAAAGGCTGGGATATCACCGATCCGGTCACAGTCAACGAGATCGAGAAGGGCCGCGGCGCCTACAAGGACTACCGCTGGAAGGGCGGCCCGGTGATTGCTGGCGAAGTGGCCGGCACCGAAGTGCAGGTAGTGCGCAACCCGGCGGACCCGGACGATCTGGTCGGCCATGTAACCCAGGCTTCGGACGCTGATGTGGACACCGCGATTACCGCTGCTGCGGCGGCGTTCAAGAGCTGGTCCGAGAAGTCCGCAGAAGAGCGGGCCGCTTGCGTTCGCAAGGTGGGCGACCTTTACGAAGAGAACGTTGATGAGCTGTTCGCCCTCACCACCCGTGAAGCGGGGAAATCCCTGCTGGATGCGGTGGCAGAGGTCCGTGAGGCGGTCGACTTCTCCCAGTATTACGCCAACGAGGCCATTCGCTACAAAGACAGCGGCGACGCCCGTGGTGTGATGGTGTGTATTTCACCCTGGAACTTCCCGCTGGCGATTTTCACCGGGCAGATTCTGGCGAACCTGGCCGCGGGTAACACCGTGGTGGCAAAGCCGGCCGAGCAGACATCGCTTTTGGCAATCCGCGCCGTGGAACTGATGCATGAGGCCGGTATCCCGACGGATGCCATCCAGTTGGTGCCGGGTACCGGCGCCACCGTCGGTGCGGCTCTGACCTCCGATTCACGGGTCAGCGGCGTGTGCTTCACCGGCTCCACCGCTACCGCGCAGCGCATCAACAAGGTGATGACCGAGAATATGGCACCGGACGCGCCGCTGGTTGCAGAAACCGGCGGCCTGAACGCCATGATCGTGGATTCCACGGCATTGCCGGAGCAGGTTGTCCGTGACGTTCTGGCGTCCTCGTTCCAGAGTGCGGGTCAGCGTTGTTCGGCCCTGCGTATGCTCTACGTGCAGAAGGACATTGCCGATGGTCTCCTGGAAATGCTTTATGGCGCCATGGAAGAGCTGGGAATTGGCGATCCCTGGTTGCTGTCCACGGATGTGGGCCCGGTAATCGACGAGAACGCCCGCAAGAAAATCGTGGACCATTGCGAGAAGTTCGAGCGCAACGGCAAGCTGCTGAAGAAGCTGAAGGTTCCCGAGAAGGGTCTGTTTGTTTCGCCGGCGGTGCTGAGCGTCAGCGGTATCGAAGAGATGGAAGAGGAGATTTTCGGTCCCGTTCTGCACGTTGCCACATTTGAGGCGAAGAACATCGACAAGGTGGTGGACGACGTTAACGCCAAGGGCTACGGGCTCACATTTGGTATCCACAGCCGTGTGGATCGCCGGGTCGAGCGCATCTCCAGCCGGATCAAGGTAGGTAACACCTACGTGAACCGGAACCAGATCGGTGCCATCGTGGGCTCCCAGCCTTTCGGGGGTGAAGGTCTGTCAGGTACCGGCCCAAAGCCGGTGGTCCGCAGTACGTCCGTCGCTTCCTGAAAGGTGAAACGATCGAGCGCGAGGCGGATTCCAACGCCAGGAAGGTGGATGCCAAGCAGCTGCAGAAGCTGATTGGCCAGCTGGACAAACTGAAGACGTCCAGGCCTGAAGCTCGTATGGACGCAATCAGGCCCATCTTTGGAAATGTTCCGGAGCCACTGGACGCTCACGTGGAAGCGCTGCCCGGCCCAACGGGTGAAACCAACCGCCTGTCCAACCATGCCCGTGGTGTGGTGCTGTGTCTGGGGCCGGATAAGGAAACCGCTCTGGAGCAGGCCGGCACCGCGTTGTCACAAGGCAACAAGGTGGTGGTGATTGCGCCGGGTGTTCAGGACACAGTGGATCAGGCTGCGAAGGCCGGACTGCCAATCACTGGCGCGGAAGGTCTGCTGGAGCCGGACGCCCTGGCAACCGTTGATGGTTTCGATGCGGTGGTGAGCTGCGGCGTTCAGTCCTTGCTGAAAGCCTATCGCGAGGCACTGGCCAAGCGTGACGGTGCGTTGCTGCCGCTGATTACAGAGCACACCCTGGATCAGCGGTTTGTGATCGAACGTCACCTGTGTGTCGATACAACCGCAGCCGGCGGTAACGCCAGCCTGATTGCCGCCTCCGAATAATCGGCGGTAATCGGTACCATGCGCGCCCGGCGTCAGTCAGTCCTGATGTCGGGCGCGCCTGTTTTCAGACGTTGGTTAAACAGCATCCGGCGGCCTTCGGCCTCGGCAACGTCCGAAAGATAGAAACTGACCGATGCCCCCGGCCCCCTCTGGGCCAGAAGGCCCGCATCGAGAGCGCTCAGGCAGCCGATTTTCGGATAGCCGCCAATGGTCTGCCGGTCTTTCATCAGAACAATGGGCTGACCGTCTTTCGGTACCTGAATAGCCCCATAGGCAATCCCCTCCGAGACAATCCCGTCCAGATCCGAATAGATGGCATCACCTTTCAGTCGATACCCCATGCGATCGATATTCTGGCTGATTTCATAATCGCACGAGAAAAACTTCATTCGCTGAACCGCGGGGAAGCTCTGATATTGATAGCCTGGAATGACACCCAGGCGAAGGTGCTGCCGGTAATCGGGGATTTCTGGCTCAGGAAGAAACGTCTCAATAAATGGAGAGTTTTTCTTAAACTCCAGCTTATCGCCCTTGGCCAGTTTTGCTCCCTTGCCATCAAGACCGCCCAGGCCTTCCCGACTCACAGTAGCGCAGCTACCGAGCTTCATCGTAGGCTGGAACCCGCCGCTGACCGCCAGGTAGGCGCGCAGGCCACTAATCGGCGCGTTGAAATCCAAGCGGTCACCCTTGCTGATGTAATGGGTGCGCCAGGGCTCAATGGTCTTATCGTTGATCTGGGCGCCGAGATCGCCACCGGTAATGGCGATGCAGGCATCATCCTGAGCCAGCAGACTGAACCTGCCAAAGGTGATTTCCACCTGGGAGGCGTTCAGGTCATTGTCCAGCAGGCGGTTCGCCCAGAAAAACGCGAACTCGTCCATGGGGCCACCGGTTGTCACGCCCATGTGCTGGTAGCCATGTCTGCCTGAGTCCTGGATAAGGGCCAGCATTCCGGGGTCGAGAACTTCAAAGCTCATCGAGGTTGCCTCCCAGCTCGAGGAATTCGTCCCGACTGATGGCGCGGAAGCGCACCTGATCGCCCACTTGTACCAGCGCCAGGGAGTCACTGTCCCAATCAATCATTTTTTGCGGCGTGCGGCCAATAATCTGCCAGCCACCGGGCGTGCAGCTCGGGTATATCGCGGTTTGAGTGCCTGCGATGCCGACGGAGCCGGTAGGCACTTTCAGCCGGGGAGTGGATTTCCGGGGAGTGGCAATACGTTCGTCGGTGCTTCCCAGGTAGGCGAATCCGGGCGCAAACCCGATGGCGTAGACCTGATAAAGCTTTTCACTGTGGATGCGGACAACATCATCCTGGGACAGCCCGGCATGCTCGCAGACATCCTCCAGATCCAGGCCCACTTCAGGATCATAGTAGACGGGCAGCTCGACAATGCGGGCGGAGTCGTCTCCGTTGGAGCCATCGTCGCCAGAGTCTATCGCTGAGCGCAACCGGCGTGTGATGGCAAAACGGTCAGCCTGCTCCAGATCCCAGGTCACCAGGATCGACGTGTAAGACGGCACCAGGTCGATGATGAGGTCTGACATGTCACGGCGCAGCCGATCGGTGGCCTGTTTGACCAGGCCAGCGGATTCCGCCCCGATCTGGTCGCCAAAATACACCATGCAGGTGTTTTCGTTGACCGACTCGATCCTCATAGCGCTTCCACAACCTGGCGCATGTGCCGCGCGGCATCGACCGCATGGTAGCTGTCACCGTGAATGCAGATGGTATCGGCTTTGATCGGAATGCGTTTGCCCGAAATGGAGGTGACAGTGCCGTCCCGGATGATCTGGGTGACCTGTTCTTCAATGGCTTCGGTGGTTTCGTGGACGGCACCGCGTACCGACCGTTTCACCAGTTTGCCTTCGTCGCTGTAGGCGCGATCGGAAAAGGCCTCGAACCAGACCTCGATACCGTACTCATCCGCCCGGTCCTTGACCTGCTGCCATTCTGGGGTTGCCATGACTACCAGCGGGCATTGCGGCGCATAGGAGCGCACCGCGGACATAACAACGGATAGCGTGGTGTTGTCCACCATCATCCGGTTATAGAGAGCGCCGTGGGGCTTTACATAGGAAATGGAGGTGCCGTGCACCTGGCAGATCCCGTTCAGCGCGGCCATCTGGTACACCAGGATGGCCTTGAGCTCGTCCGGCCGGCAGTCCATGTCGCGGCGGCCGAAACCGAGCAGGTCCGGGTAGCCGGGGTGGGCGCCGATGGTAACGTTCTGGGCCAGGGCCAGCTTGACGGTGTGGTCCATGGTCAGCGGGTCGGACGCATGGAAACCGCAGGCAATACTGGCCATATCGATGTAAGGCATGACTTCGGAGTCCATACCTTTGGTCCAGGTGCCGAAGCTTTCACCCATATCGCAGTTGAGTTTCATTGTGTACCTCCGAAAAACGTTGTTGCCTGCGTCATCCCCGGCTCATGGTCTGCGGCAGGTAAGTGACAATCTCCGGGAACCAGCCAATCAGGAAAAGCGCCGCCATGATCAGCAGGAAGAACGGCAGGGCTGCCCGGGCCACATAGAGTATGTCCTTGCCGGTCAGGGCCTGAATAACGAACAGGTTGAAGCCCACCGGGGGCGTAATCTGTGCCATCTCTACCACCAGTACAATAAAGATTCCGAACCAGAGCAAATCTATGCCGGCCTGTTGGACCATCGGCATGACAACCGCGACAGTCAGAACCACAACTGAAATCCCGTCGAGGAAACAGCCAAGCAGGACGAACAGCACTGTCAGGCCGATCAGCAGCTCGAACGGTGACAGGGACATGCTGCCGATCCAGGCAGCCAGCTCCCTTGGGATGCCCAGGAAGCCCATGGCCAGGGTCAGAAAGTGGGCACCAACCAGAATCAGGCCGATCATGCAGGAACTTTTCACGGCTCCCAACAGGCTGTCCTTGAAGCTCTGAATGCTCAGTGAACCGGTTGCGGCCGCAATGATAAGGGCACCAAAAACGCCCAGGGCGGCAGCCTCTGTTGGTGTAGCGAAGCCGGTATAGATCGAACCCAGTACGAAAATGATCAGGCCAACGATCGGGAGCAGCATACGGAGTGCCTTGATCTTGACCGAGAACGTGAGGTTTTCCTTTTTGGTGGTCGGCAGCTGGTCCTTGTTGAGCTTGGCCCAGATCATGGTGTAACCCATAAACATGGCGACCAGCATCAGGCCGGGCAGGGCGCCGGCGATAAACAGGCGGCCAATGGAAACCTCGGCGGCCACGCCATAAACAATCAGAATAATGGAGGGCGGAATCAACAGCCCAAGCGTACCGGAGCCGGCCAGGGTGCCCACCGCCATCTTGTCGCTGTAACCCTGGGCTTTCAGTTCTGGCAGAGTCATGCGGCCAATTGTTGCGGCAGTGGCTGCGGAAGAGCCGGAAACCGCCGCAAAAATGCCACAACTCAGAATGTTTACATGGAGAAGCTTGCCCGGCAGCCCGCCCATCCAGGGGCCAGCCCTTTGAACAAATCCTCGGACAGTCGTGTACGGAACAGAACCTCCCCCATCCAGATGAACATGGGCAGGGCCGTCAGAGACCAACTGGTACTGGCGCCCCAACTGGACGTGGCGAACAGCAGGCCGATCTGATCGTTTCCGGAGAGCAGCAGGCCCAGAATGCCGACCCCAACCAGGGTCAGGGAGACCCACACGCCTACGGCAAGCATCAGGATCATCGCAACTGCCAGGACAATCGAGAGAAATGCGATATCCATTACACTTCCTCCAGATTGATCTCGTCTTCATGCTGCTGGTAGGAAGGAGTGCGCTTGCGAATCACGGCAACCAGGTCGTCCAGGATGGCAATGTTGAGTGCCGTCATTCCCAGTGCAACCGGAACCTGCGGTATCCAGATGGGGATCGGGATATAGCCGTGGGACACCTCCTCGAAGATGTAGGATTCCCACACCATGTGCCAGCCATAGAACGTCATGTAGCAGGCGAGCCCGAACCCGAAAATGAGGACGACAAGCTCCTGCCAGAACCTTGGCCGTGCCGACCACTTCTGGATAACCAGGGTCACCCGGATATGGCCGCCGTTATGAAAGGTGTAGGCAAGACCGAAGAAGGTGGAGGCGGCAAGAGCCCAGCCGGACACGTCTTCCGCTGAGGGAATGATAAAGCCGAACAGGCGGCCCACGATCTGCGCCAGGATGACGACCATGATCAGGGCGATGCAGAAACCAGCAGCGTAACCGGATGCCAGATAAAATTTCTCTCGAAGAGAGTTCATAACGGATGCCTCCCGGAACAGCCTCCTGAACACTCAGGAGGCTTCCGTTGAGTGAACTTTTAGCGGTAGTTGGACAGGATAGCGCCGACTTCCTCCGGTGCTTCCTGTTCCCACTCTTTCACCATGATGTCGCCGATCTTCTGGAGCTCGGCCATCAGTTCCTCAGACGGCTCGGAAACCGTGATGCCATTTTCCGCCAGGGTGGCAGTGTCCTCTGCCGCGGTCTTGCGAACGCCTTCCCAGCCTTTGGCCTCGGCAGCGGCGGCCGCATCCAGGATGACCTGCTGCTGCTCATCGCTCAGGCGACGGAAGGCACGCTTGTTGACGACTACGACGTTCTTGGGAATCCAGGCCTTGATGTCGGTGTAGTGGGAAAGGTAATCCCAGGCCTGCCCGTTCGCGCCCGTTGACGGCGAGGTGATCATGGCGTCGATGATGCCCGTGCTGAACGCCTGGGGAATCTCAGGTACCTGAACCGTTGTCGGGGTGGTGTTCATCAGGTCAGCCAGGCGCGACGTAGAAGGGCTGTAAGCCCGCATCTTCAGACCTTCCAGATCTTCCAGCGTGTTAACCGGGGCTTTGGTATACAGGCTCTGTGCCGGCCAGGGCACGGTATACAGCAGGGTCATGCCTTCCTTGTCCAGCTGCTTCTCGATCTGGGGCTTGGCGGCCTCCCAGAGTTTTTTGGCGTCATCGAAGCTGGTTGCCAGGAATGGAATATTGTCGTGTTTGAACACCGGATGGGTGTTACCCATGATGCCGATGAAAATTTCACCCAGTTGTACCTGGCCGGTTCTTACGGCTCGGGGAATTTCCGGGTGTTTTACCAGGGATGCACCGGAGTGAACGGTGATGGTGATGTCACCATCGGTGCCGTTCTTGATGTCCTCGGCAAAACCGTAGGCGATCTGGGTAGGCAGGTTGGCGTCGCCGTAGGGCGTTGGCATGTGCCATTGATCGGCCTGAACGGCTGAGGTAAGCAGCGCCCCGGTAACCAGGGTGGCTGTGGCGAGTTTTTTGAACATAGTGAATCTCCCGTGTTTCTGTTTTTTTATCGTTTAAAGGGAACTGGGGCTTCAGAGTACCGCCAGTTCTTCATTCAGCCGCTCGGTAAGCAGCATTTTTCCCGGTACGTGGGTTATTGCGAAAGGCAGGCGCGCGTTCTCGAGGGCCAGTTGCGGGGTAACCCCGCAGGCCCAGAACAGCGGAAGCTCGCCCGGCCTGATCGTTACCGGATCTCCAAAATCAGGCTGGTTAACGTCCTGGATGCCAATAAGCGCCGGATCGCCGATGTGAACCGGTGCACCGTGGGCCTTTGGCAGGCGGGTCGTGATCTGTATCGCGCGGATGGCATCCGCACCGTTGAACGGGCGCATGGATACCACCATGTTGCCACTGAACCGGCCCGCGGGGCGGGTAGCGATGTTCGAGCGGAACATGGAAACGTTCCGTCCCTCGTCCACGTTCCGGACTGAGAGACCCGCCCTGATCAGGGCATCTTCAAACGAGAACGAGCAACCCAGGACAAAGGTCACCAGGTCGTCCTGCCAGAGGCTTTTGAGGTCCGTGACTTTCTCCGCCCGCTCGCCATTCCGGAATACCTGGTATTCAGGTACATCGGTCCGGATATCCAGATCGTGTCCAAGGTCGGGAAGGGCCGGATCCCCGGGTTGAGACATGCCGATCAGGGGGCAGGCAACCGGGTTATTCTGACAGTATAGGAGAAAATCGCCGGCCCATTCGGACCGCAGGATGACCACGTTCCCCTGGAGCAGGCTGTTGGCCTGGCCACTTGTAGGCGCTGTGTGGTCGCCCGAACGAATGCGAGCGCGTAATTCTGAGGCCTGATCAAGCAGGTTGTTCTTGAAATCGGAATACGCACCGGTGTGCATGACGGTAACCCCTGATTGAAATTGTCTTTTACAACTAAATTTCAGGGTATACCGGCTGGTGAAAAAGTCTAATTATCGTTTTTTAGGCCTTGCGATAACTTTTCGTGATGTGTTGCCCGGTCGTATTCGTCGGAGACCATCACTCCAAGGTTTGCTGCCAGCTCTGCAATCGGGTTGAAGGGTGCCCCGGAATAGGAGGCTGTGAAGGCGAGTTCTGAGGGCGTCCATGAGGTGTTGAGCTGGACCAGGCGGCCGCTTTCCAGTTCGTGCTTGATCACGCTTAGTGGCAGCGTCGAAATACCAATGCCATCAAGGGTTAGCTGCCGACAGGCTGCCAGCGAGCTTGACGAATAGAACCGTGCGGGCAGTTCATCCAGCTCGCTGAATTTCTGGCTGATTTCAGCAAAGGGTTTGGTGTTTCTGGCATAGGTAATAACGGGCCATTCGGCGAGCTCTTTGAGTTCCAGAAGCCTGTCTGGAAGATTCAGCTCCGGGCTGGCTACCCAGATCAGCGGGAAACTGCAGAGCGACCGATTCTCAATTTTCGGCTCAGATACGGGGCCCATCAGGAAGGCCAGATCCAGGCTGCGATCCAGCAAGCCGGATCGGAGGTTGCCGGAGACATCCACCGTGATTTCCACATCCAGATTGGGGGCCGTTTCATGCAGTTCCCGGAAAAAACGAGGCAGCCAGGAGTGAACGATGGTTTCGGAAACGCCCAGTCGAAGGATGCCGGAGAGCGAGGCCCCACGGTCTGCGCGCTTGCGCAGTTGCTGGGCCATGAAGACAATTTTCTCGGCATAGGGCAGTAGCTCCTGCCCCTTGCTCGTAAGTTTGCTGTGCCCGGACTCGCGCTCGAACAGCCTGACGCCAAGCTCGTCTTCAAGAGCTGCGATACGGTTGGAAATGGCCGGCTGGGTGGTGTGCTGGTGCTCGGCAGCCTTGCGAAAGCTCCCCAGCGTCGCAACCCAGATAAAGGTCTCCAGACGCTTGAAGTTCATTGATTCCCGGACCTCAGAGGGGCCTACAGCGCAGCATAGCGCTCGTGAAGGATGCCAACCCGTTCAACATAGGCCTTTGTTTCGGCGTAGGGCGGTACGCCCTGGTAGCGGCTCACGGCACCGGGCCCTGCGTTGTAGGCGGCGGTGGCTAGCCGGATGTCCCCATTGAACCGGTTGAGCATCTTGGCCAGATAATGCACCCCGCCACGGATGTTCTCGGCCGCCGCCAACGCATTGCGCACACCGAGTTCTTCGGCAGTACCTGGCATCAGTTGCATCAGCCCTTGCGCGCCCACCGGGGACAGGGCCTTTTCATTGAAGGCCGATTCGGCGTGGATCACAGCGCGAACAAGCGCGGGATCAACCCCGAATTCCTGTGCCGCCGTCTGGATCTCGGAATCGAATGGCTTGGTGAACAGTGGCGTCTTGCGCCAGTCGACGCTGGATTCCGGGTCACAGGCGTAACAGTGGAAGCGGATAACGTCGAACTCGGCACCGGCAGGTTGTACGCTGCTATACGCCACCACGCCATTGTTATCGGTGTAGCGGTAGACGGTATCGGTGCCGGAGGAGGCCCTGGGCTGGCTGGCGTTTTTCACGTTGGTGAATTCCACGGTGCCATCCGGATGCACAATACGCTTGATGCCGTCTGCCATGGCGGGTGCCGACAGAAAGAGCAAAAGCGCTGCGATGGATGGGATCAGAAATGCTCTGCCGTTGGTCATTACTCACTCGCGAAAGAGGCCGCTAATGGCCGGTTTCAGTTATTCTCCAAAACCGCCTTTGGCTGAATTATACGGGCTTGCCCGGCGGAATAAAGCGCGCGCTCTGTCGGAAAAATGTTACGTTCTGCGTATTGCTGGCCAGTTCTCACTCTTTGAAGAGGCAGTTCAAAAGCATCATGGCTAACCCGACCGACACAGGCAACCTCGTTCTCATCGGTATGCCCGGCAGCGGCAAGAGCACCGTGGGCGTGCTGCTGGCCAAACGGCTGGGCCTCGGGTTTATCGACACCGATCTGCTCATTCAGGAGGACGCTGGCCGTACCCTGCAGACTATTGTAGACGAGGATGGTTACGAAGCCCTGCGCCGCATTGAGGAGCAGGTACTGCTGAAGCTGGATGTCCGGCACAAGGTGATCAGTACAGGCGGCAGCGCGGTCTACAGTGATCGAGCCATGGAACACCTCAAGACCAACGGGTCCGTGGTGTTTCTCGACATTCCGCTGGATCTGGTTATCGACCGAATCGGTGATCACAGCATGCGGGTATTTCCCGGCGACCGGATCAGTCGCTGCAAGCTTTGTTCGAAGAGCGGTTTGAATTGTATTCCCGTTATGCGGATCTGACGGTCAAGGGCGAAGGTCTGAATCAGGACCAGGTCTGCGAGGCGGTTGTCGATAGCCTCATTTCAAAGCAACAGTGAGTCCCAGTATTAGGTTTAGTTAAGGTGCATCCAGCCAGACCTCGCTGCTAAAGTCCGGGGACGTGTTGGGAGGACTGAATGATGAAGAACTGGGCTTACGCACTTACGATCGTTTTTGTTGGAATGTTTTCAGGGACTGCTCTGGCTGAATCATCACCAGAGGATTCTTCCGTGGAGTCGCTTAAACAGGAAACCCGGGAGTTGGGCGAGGCGCTTCAGGACTATGGTTCTGACCAGAAAGAGCAGGCTGAGGATTCGATCAACAAAACATTGTCCGCCCTGGACAAACGGATCCAGGAGCTTGAGCAACAACTCTCCGAAAACTGGGACGATATGAGCGACACCGCTCGGGAGCGGGCCCAGAAGAGTCTGGAGTCTTTGCGGGAACAGCGGGCTCGTGTTCAGACCTGGTACCAAGAGCTTAAAGAAAGTTCCGCGTCAGCATGGGAGCGTGCACGCAAGGGATTTTCGGAGGCCTATGAAGCGCTTTCGGAGCAATGGAACAACACCGAGAAGGAACTGGATGAGGAATCGGAAAAGCGCTCTGACAGTATCTAGTCAGGCTTTTTTTCAGGCATGAGATTGAGTTCCTCGTCGGTCAGGCTCCGATACTCGCCTTCAGAAAGGGTTTGGTCCAATCGGATATTCCCCACTCGTTCCCTGTGCAGCGCAGTCACACGATTACCGACGGCGTGGAACATGCGCTTGACCTGATGGTAGCGGCCTTCGTAGATGGTCACTCTGGCTTCACAGGGCTCCAGGAGATCCAGGTGAGCAGGTGAGGTGGTGAGTTGCTCGAACTCAAACCAGATACCTTCCGCGAATCGATGGGGGGTCTCTGGAGAAATCGGATAGGCGGTGCTGACCCGGTACACTTTCGGGATCTTGATGCGGGGCTCGGTTAGCTGACGTGACCAGCGGCCATCATTGGTGAGAATCAGCAGGCCAGTACTGGCGCGGTCGAGCCGTCCGGCAATGTGCAGGTCCTCGCGCAGGTCCGGCGCTATCAGCTCCATCACGGTCCGGTGGGTGTCGTCGAGCGTTGCGCTCAGAAAACCTGCGGGTTTATGGAGCATGAGGTAATGGCAGGGGGCACCCTCCCGGATGATCTCGCCGTCCATCCGTACGCTTGAAAATAGATCCACCTCGGCCGCAGGGTTTCTGCAGGTGACACCATTCACAGCCACCCGACCGGAGGCGATCAGGAAATTGGCGTGGCGACGACTGACGCCGTTCCGGTTGCTGAGAATTCGGGAAAGCTTCATGGTGTGAATCGGCTATGCTGAATGTAAACCCTGACAATGATACGAGGAAATGCCATGCCATTCTCTGTTGATCACCTTGCGGAACTCAATCTCCTGGGCCAGTTCCCTTCCACCTCGACCCAGGAAGGCCTGAAGGTGCATTCCCACTCCGCGGCACCGGAAACGGTAAAGGCGGCCGAGAATCTTCATGCCAAGGGGCTGATCACCCAGAAAGATGGCGGTTATCTCACTCCCCTGGGCGCCGAGGCCGTAGAGCTGACTCAAAAACTCCAGTCGATTCTCAGCAGTCCCTGAACCGGGGAGGAACCTGCCCACTTTGAGACCCGGTGTCTTCCCGCGTTAGGGTAAGAGCATGAGCAACTGGAAGAAATCGCCCGTTCTCTGGATGGGCGGCAGCATTGCCGGAGTCGGGCTGATTGTGGGTCTGCTCTATGCGTTTGGGGTCCATCAGCAGGTGGTGGAACTGTTGCGCTGGTTCGATAATCAGGGCGCCTGGGCGGCTTTCCTGTTTATCGGCATCATGGTGCTGGCCATGGTACTCCTGCTTCCGGGGGTACTGCTGACCACTGGCGCCGGCTTTGTGTTTGGTTTGCTGGAGGGCACAGCCTACGTGGTGGTGGGTACCACCCTGGGCTCCGCCATCGCCTTTCTGATTGCCCGGCATTTCCTGGGCGAACACGCCCACGTGTATATCCGCAATCGGGCCCGATTGTCTGTGGTGAGCAACGAAATGGCACCTCATGGCTGGAAAATCGTGCTGCTCACCCGTCTGATTCCTTTCTTCCCCGGCAAACTGTCCAATTTCCTGTTCGGTCTCACCAATTTCTCGTTCGGCGGTTTTGTCGCCGGTACCTTTTTCGGCGTCATTCCCTTTTCACTTCACAACGTGTACCTGGGCTCTCTTGCGGCCGACCTCTCCACCCTGGGGGTGCGGGAAACCAGTCGTACTCCGCTGGAATGGGCCATTTACGGTGCCGGTTTCGTAGGCACCGTGCTGGCGGTGGTGTTTCTCAACCGGCTCGCCCGGCGGGCACTGGCCCGATACAAAGTTGAGACCGAACCAACAGAACAGGAGGCAAACCAATGAGCTGGATGAACTGGCTGCCCTGGCGTTATCTGGTAAAGCGCGTGGCCCACCGCCACGGTTTTCTGGATCCGATCGCGCTTTTGGCCAAACTGCACAGTTTTGCCCAGCCCTCGGAAGTCGGGGAACCCATCGAACTGCTCAGGGCCGGTGTGGTGTTTCACGCCCGGGGCCTGATCAACAGCCGGGTCATCCAGCACAACCTGGACTGGGTCTGGCCTTACTGGGTGGAGCGTCAGTTTGACCCCCAGGACGTTTCCTTTATTCCCCGGGCGTTCTCCATCACCCACATTAACCTGAGTAACCGTAACTGGACGGCCATTGGCCAGCCGGATGTGGATGAACTGCCGGTTGTCGATCCCCGTGGGTTGCTGACGCCGTTCCATGACGGCTGGTCTCTCGATGCCTGGCTGCTTGCAGACGATAGCCGATGCCTGTTGCCCTCGCGCAGCAAAACGGCCAGCCAGCGCCAGGAGTTTTCGGATGGCCCCTGTGTGGTCACGGAATCCGAACTGGACGGGCTGACCCTGACCAGCCGTTCACGGGTAGTGGTCGAAAATGGCCGGCCGGTGTGCGAGATGGTTCTGAAGGCGCGGTCAGAGACATCCGGCTCACTGGTGCTTTCGCTGCGTCCGGCGAACCCTGAGGGGATCAGTTTTATAAACAAGGTCCGGCTGTCCGAGCAGAGAGATGCCTGGACCGTGGATGGCAAGCAGGCGGTGTTTTTCAGCCGGCCGGCGGAGCGGCACCATGTCTCCGACTACCGCCAGGGCGATGTCCGCATTCACCTTCAGGACACGGAGGACCAGAGTGAAGGCCAGTGCGATGTCGGTATGGTTACAGCAGCCGCCCTGTTTCCCATCAAGGCTGGGGAGGACTCAGAACTTACAGTAAGGGTGCCGCTGTCCGATGATTCTGCGCCCACAATTCGTTCTAATGGCTGGGGCAGGGCGCTGGAAGGCTACACCAGGTTGGAGTGCCCCGATGAAACCTGGCAGTTTCTGTACGATGCCGCTCTTCATTCCCTGGTGCTGCATTCGCCGGAGGATGTGTATCCCGGGCCATACACCTACAAGCGCTTCTGGTTTCGGGATGCCGCATTCATCATCCATGCGCTGCTCTGCGCCGGGCTTACCGACCGGGCCGAACGGGCGTTGAACCAGTTTCCGGCACGGCAGCTGAAAAATGGTTATTTCCGTTCTCAGGAAGGGGAATGGGATGCCAACGGTGAAGTGCTCTGGATTCTCCGGCGCTTCCACGAACTCACGGGCCGGCCCCTGCCCAGTGAATGGCAGGAGCCTGTGCGCAAGGGCGCTCGCTGGATCGAGAACAAGCGCCTGAGTGACACAACCGACCAGCCCCATGCCGGCCTGCTGCCCGCCGGCTTCAGTGCCGAGCACCTGGGGCCCAATGACTATTACTACTGGGACGATTTCTGGGGCGTCGCAGGTCTGGAGGCTGCCGAGGCGTTGTTCGCGCCTATCGACCGCGAAAAGGCTGAACATTTTGGTGCCGGGGCCCGGGAGTTCAGCCAGACCATCGATCGCAGTCTGGCAAGCTGTGAACAACGCCTGAAGCGACCGGGCATGCCGGCCTCGCCCTACCGTCGCCTCGATGCCGGCGCCATCGGCTCACTGGCCATGGGTTATCCAACCCAATTGTGTGAGCCAGATGACCCTCGATTGCTCGACTGTGTTGAGTTCCTGCTCGACAAATGCTTTGTGAAAGGGGCGTTTTATCAGGACATGATCCACTCCGGGCTCAATGCCTATCTGACCTTGCATGTGGCCCAGGTGCTCCTGCGCGCCGGTGATCCACGGTTCCTGGACCTGGTGGATGCGGTTGCCGGCCTGGCATCGCCCACCGGGCAGTGGCCCGAAGCGATCCATCCATCTACCGAGGGTGGCTGCATGGGCGATGGTCACCATGTCTGGGCGTCTGCCGAATGGGTGTTGATGGTTCGCAACTGCTTTGTGCGGGAGGAGGGTGAAGGCCTGATTCTCTGTTCCGGTATTCCCCCGCGCTGGCTGGAACAGGACAAACCGATCCGATTTGGTCCGGCGCCGACCAGTTTCGGAACCATTGCCATTACCATAACGCCTCGGCCAGGTGAGTCGCCGGAAGTGACCTGGGAAGGGCAGTGGCACAACGATGAACCGAACATTGAGGTGAGGCTGCCGGGCGCGGAAGCCTGAAAAACTGTACTGGTTGTGAAACCGGTTTTCTGTATCTGTTTTGTTTGCCTGCTAACTTATAAAGTAAGCTCTCGAACAGATACACCGAATCCGGTTGAGGTCCATGCGCTCACTGTTTTTTTCGTTTTTCGTGCCCGCCCTGTTTGTCTGGCTGTGGAGCACCGGCTTTATCGGCGCCAAGTACGGCCTTCCGTTTGCGGAGCCGTTTACGCTGCTGCTGATTCGCATGCTGCTGACACTGGTGGTCCTGGGGGCTCTGGCCTGGGTTATGAAAACCCGTTGGCCGGGCTGGCGGGGTGCCGGGCATCTCGCGGTTACCGGCATGCTGGTGCATGGCTGCTACCTGGGTGGTGTTTACTACGCGATTCAGGACGGCATGGCGTCGGGGATTGTTTCCCTGATCGTTGGCCTGCAGCCTCTGGTAACCGCAGCTGCAGCCGTTGCCTTCCTCAAGGAGTCCGTCACTGGCCGCCAATGGGCCGGGCTCGCTCTCGGCCTTATCGGTGTTGCGTTGGTGCTTCTTGAAAAATTCGGAGTCAACGGCTCGGACTCAATGTTTTCACCCTGGAGTCTGCTATGGGCCGTTCTTGCACTTGCCGGCATATCAATGGGTACCGTCTACCAGAAACGCTACGGCGCCAATGCCGATCTGGTTGCCGGCACACTGATTCAGTTTTCGGCAGCGGCTGTGCTGTTTGCGATTGGAGCCTTTGCGCTGGAAACCCGGGAGGTCGAGTGGAGCCTGCAACTGCAGCTGTCCATGGCCTGGCTTGTCATCGGCTTATCCACGGGTGCCGTTCTGCTGTTGATGTGGCTGATTCGCCAGGGTGCGGCGTCCCAGGTCGCCAGCCTGTTCTATCTTGTACCACCGGTCACTGCACTGGAGGCGTACCTGCTGTTTGATGAGCGCCTTGGGGGGGCTCGCCATGACGGGTGGACTGATCGCCATCGTGGGCGTGGCGTTGGTGGTCACCCAGAAAAAACCGGCTTAAAACTGTTCCCAGGGGTGGTTAACACATGACGGAAGTGACCAAGGGCGTCTGGTATGGCTTGAGCGCCTATACCATCTGGGGCTGCTTTCCTCTTTTCTTTGCCCTGTTTGAGGGCGTGCCGGCGTTCGAGATCCTGATTCACCGGATTATCTGGTCCTGTGTGTTTCTGGCCCTGGTCATCACTGGCTTGCGGCGGTGGCCTGCGGTTCGGGCGGCGTTGGCAAATCCATCCCAGCTCTGGCGGGTGCTTGCCTGTGCGTTGCTCATTGCCGCCAACTGGGGCATCTACATTTATTCCGTGGAAACCCGCCATGTTCTCCAGGCCAGCCTTGGCTATTTCCTGACGCCGCTGGTGAATGTGGCGCTCGGGATGCTGGTGCTTCGTGAACGTATGGGACCATGGCAGATGGCGGCCGTCGTGCTTGCCGGCATCGGTATCCTGATCCAGTTGGTGATACTCGGTGAGCTGCCCTGGATTTCTCTGGCTCTGGCCATCAGTTTTGGCACCTACGGCCTGGTGCGAAAACAGGTCATGCTGGATGGGCTGTCCGGGCTGTTCGTCGAGACCATGCTGCTGCTCCCGGTCGGCCTGCTTGCCTTTGGCTGGCTTGCCACGGAGGGCATGTCCCACTTTGGCGATAGTGCTTACCTTGGTGCTTTGCTGATGGCCAGCGGCATCGTGACGGCCATTCCGTTGCTCCTGTTTGCCGGCGCTGCCCGGCGCCTGCGGTTGGCAACCGTGGGGTTCCTGATGTACATCAATCCCACCCTGCAGTTTTTTATTGCCCTGCTGGTTTTCGGGGAACCGCTGAGCGATATCCAGCTGACCAGTTTTGTGGTGATCTGGATCGCTCTGGGCCTCTATAGCTGGTCATCCTGGCACTACCGACCCAGGGTAGCGGTAGGCCAGGACTGAGGCTGCAGCCCTCTGGACTGAAATGCTCAGGCGAGGGTGGCGAGCAGGCGATTGATGGCCTGGGCAAAGGGCACGGGCGAATCCTCCTGGAGAAAATGGCCACCCTTGAGGGTTACGTGGGGCTGGTCTTTGGCTCCCGGGATCCGCTTCTGCATATACGCATCCCCGCCCCGGGTAATCGGGTCACCGTTGCTGAAGGTGGTCAGAAACGGTTTTTCCCACCGTTCAAGGACTTTCCAGGCGTTCCGATTGGCCTCGCTGGCCGGATCGTTGGGCTGCATTGGCACCAGGCGCGGGAAGGCCCGGGCGCCGGCCTTGTATTTCTTGCCCGGGAAGGGCGCATCATAGGCGCGCATTTCATCGGGACCCAGCTTGCGGAAAGAGCCAGTGTTGATAATCCGCGCAATGGGGAACCAGGGGCTGTGCAGGGCGAAGTTTTTCCAGATCTTGAACGCCGGTGGCGCTTTCTGGTCGCCGGTAGGCAGCATGCCATTGCCCACCACAATGGCGCGGAACCGGTCGGGATTCTCTGCTGCCAGCCGCAGCCCCAGCAATGAGCCCCAATCCTGGCAAACCAGAGTGATGTTGGTGAGTCCGAGCTGATCGAGGAACGACTGCATCCATTCCATGTGCTGCTGGTAGGAATAGTCATCGATAGCCGTGGGCTTGTCGGATTTACCGAAACCGATCAGGTCCGGTGCGACAACCCTGTGGCCGGCTGCCGCGCATACGGGGATCATGTGGCGGTACAGGTAGGACCATGAGGGCTCTCCGTGCATCATCAGGATGGGGTTTGCCTCGGCGGGGCCCTCATCCACGTAATGCATTCGCAGACCGTTCACCTCCAGGTAATGGGGGTCAAACGGGTAATCCAGCAATCGATCAAACCGTGTTTCCGGGGTTCTGACAAAATCCATGGTGCTTGCCTTGTTGTTCATTATTGTGAGGGAATGGCTGCCAGAATTGTGCTGGAGCGAGGGAGCAGAGACAAGCGCAATGACCTATTGGCTGATTTCCAATTCCAGGGCAGGTGATGGCGAGCGGGGCCGGGACTTCTGGTTGGACCATCTGGCATCCGCGGGTATCCACGATCCCCTGTGTCGCGACTTTGAAGAGGTCGAATGGACCGGGAATCTGGGCGTCCGCGACACGGTTATCGTTGCGGGCGGCGATGGCTCGGTGAACCGGGCTGCTGCAATCTGCCGGGAAAAAGGCGCCACGCTGGCCATTCTGCCCTCCGGTACGGCGAACGACTTTTCAAGGAATCTCGGGCTTCCACACCAGCCGCAGGCCCTGTGCGAGCTTATTGCCATGGGCGTTACGCAAACGGTTGATGTGGCGGACTATGGTGATGGCATTTTCCTGAATGTCGCCCATGTTGGCATGGGTACCTTACCTGCGCGCCAGTCCCGGGGGACTGAGAAGAAAGTCCTCGGGCGTTTGAGCTACCTTGTCGAATTGTTGCGTTGGTTGAATGCAAAGCGAGGTTTCAGAGCAACCATTCGATGCGACCGGGGCGTCGTGAAAGGACGCTGGCTATCAATTGCTGTCGCCAGTGGCGCTTTTTTCGGTGGCGGCAACGAGATTCCCGAGGCATCAGCCAGAGATGGCCAGTTGGATATAATTGCCGTGCGGCCACGCCCGATGCTTCAGCTATTTTTCACGTTTGTGATGGTTCGCCTGAACAGGCAGGCGCCGCGGCGCACCAGCACCCTGGTCCATATCAAAAGCCAGCGCTGTCTGGTACACACCGGAAAACCGAAAACGGTAACCGCCGACGGTGATGTGGTCTCCCGAACCCCTCTCAACGTAGTCTGTGAGCATGGCAGCCTCCGTGTTATCGGTCCGGAGGTCGTCAGCACCGCCGCCAGCTTTGACGGCGGCGACGGTATTGCTGGCACTGCCTGAATTCAGTGGCGGGTTTTCAGATACGTTTTGTCACTGACTTTTCCGGCAGGAAGCGCAATCATGGGCTTTGCTGGCATAATCAACCACAATGGCTGACATTAAGTGCCAGAGTGTCGCTTTTGCAACCATGTCCCTGGTTTCTGGCCGCTTGTTGCGGCCGCCTGACTCCCGTTCCAGCTGAATCGTCGAAAAGGACTAGAGAATGCCCACAGAAACTGCATCGGTCTCCTCGAAGGTAATTAAAGGCATTAAAACCGGCATCATCGCGTTGACCCTGTCGGCCATTGGCCAGCAGGCTCTTGCGGCCGAGCGCTTGTATATCTTCACCGAAAACTACCCTCCCTATAATGCGTCTGAAACCGGAAAAGGATTTGCCCATAACGAGGAAGACATTAGCGGCATCTGTGCGGATATGGTCCAAAGCCATGCTTTCCAGG
>Ga0064014_10148_pt1 | contig 26367 bp, 20 predicted proteins | sample CrowatWCoCulture_2_FD_61584 | JGI IMG/M metagenome (GOLD analysis project Ga0064014, IMG submission 61584) | Marine cyanobacteria communities from the University of California, Santa Cruz, USA, analyzing cyanobacterial DNA methylation -... | ecosystem: Host-associated > Microbial > Bacteria >...
CGACGGTGATCCGTTACAGTCGCAAGAGCAAGGAGCAGTATGTCATGTCCGAGAAGGACGGTAAGGCGACGGGCTGGTCTGCGTGGTACGTCAACGGGAAGTGGCAGCCACAGGACAAGAAAAAGTAATTTTCATGGAATCGGGGCCAGATGAACGCGTTCATCTGGCCCCGGCGTCAGAGACTTACCGGAACTTCCTCAGCCTCTGAATGAGAGAGGATGTGTCCCAGCGTTTTCCGCCCATCGACTGCACATCCGCATAGAACTGATCCACCAGTGCGGTGACTGGCAGTGAGGCATTCACTTTTCGTGCCTCTTCCAGGCAGATTCCCAGGTCCTTCCGCATCCAGTCAACGGCGAAGCCGTGCTCGAATTCTCCGGCCATCATGGTTCCCGAGCGGTTTTCCATTTGCCACGACTGGGCCGCGCCTTTGGAAATCACATCCACCACTTTCGCCACATCGAGTCCGGCCTGCTCTGCAAAGTGCAGGGCCTCTGAGAGCCCCTGGACAAGGCCGGCAATGGCAATCTGGTTTACCATCTTGGTTTTCTGGCCACTGCCGGCCGGGCCCATCCGGTTGAGCGCCCGCGCATAGTGCTCCATGATCGGCTCGGCTTTGGCGTAGTCCTGTTCGGAGCCGCCACACATGATGGTCAGTTTGCCGTTTTCAGCGCCTTGCTGTCCTCCGGAAACGGGGGCATCGACAAATCCCATATTGTGTTTGCGCGCGACAGTGGCCAGGTATTCGGCGATGCCGGCGGAGGCGGTGGTATGGTCGATCAGGACGGCGCCCTCGGACGCATTGGCGAGAATCCCGGCGTCGCCTTCGTAGACGGCTTTCAGGTCGGTATCGGCGCCAACGCAAGTCAGCACGATATCGGCGCCTTTAACGGCTTCGGCAATGGTGGTGCAGCTGGTTCCGGAGTATTCGGTGGCCCACTGCTCGGCTTTGGCAGAGGTCCGGTTCCAGACCCTGACGGTAAGGCCGGCCTTGGCAAGGTGGCCGGCCATCGGATAGCCCATCACGCCAAGGCCGATAAATGCTGCTGTAGTCATTGCTTTCTCCTCTCGTGTTTTTGTCGGGTTAACTTAGCACAGAAGAGTGGGGCTGGAGCGAATAAAAAAGGCCGCTGAATCAGCGGCCTTGGCATGTCTTACCCGGTAATTGGGTTTTACTTTGTCGGATAGTCCCGGGAATCCGAGCCAGTGTAGAGCTGGCGCGGACGGCCGATGCGGTAGTCGCCGCTGACCATTTCGTTCCAGTGCGAGAACCAGCCAATGGTCCGCGACAGGGCGAAGATAACGGTGAACATGGAAGTGGGGATTCCAATTGCCTTCAGGATCAGGCCGGAGTAAAAATCCACATTCGGGTAGAGCTTGCGCTTAACGAAGTATTCGTCCTCCAGCGCGATTTTCTCGAGACGCTGGGCGATTTTCAGCAGCGGATCGTTCTCCAGACCCAGCTCTGTCAGAACCTCGTGAGCAGTTTCTGCCATCACCTTGGCCCGCGGGTCAAAGTTCTTGTAAACCCGATGGCCGAAGCCCATCAGGCGGAACGGATCGTCCTTATCTTTGGCCTTGGCGATGAATTTCTCGATATTGGACTCGTCGCCAATCTCGGCCAGCATATCCAGCACTGCCTCGTTGGCGCCGCCGTGAGCAGGTCCCCACAGAGCTGCAATCCCGGAGGCGATACACGCATAGGGGTTGGCACCGGTTGAGCCGGCCAGGCGTACCGTGGACGTCGACGCGTTCTGTTCGTGATCCGCGTGCAGGATGAAGATTTTGTCCATGGCCTTGGCCAGGATCGGGTTCGGCTTGTATTCCTCGCAGGGAACGCCAAACATCATCTGCAGGAAGTTCTCGGAATAGGAGAGGTCGTTGCGCGGGTATACAAACGGTTGGCCGATGCTGTACTTGTAACACCAGGCGGCAATTGTGGGCATTTTTGCGATCAGGCGATGCGCGGTGATTTCCCGCTGCTCCTGGTTGGTTACGTCCATCTGGTCATGGTAGAACGCAGACAGCGCGCCTACGACGCCGCACATGATGGCCATCGGATGTGCGTCACGACGGAAACCCTGGAAGAAGTTCCGCATCTGGTCGTGCAGCATGGTGTGGTTCTTGATGGTGTCGTGGAACCGCTTGTTCTCTTCCGCGCTCGGAAGCTCACCGTGCAGGAGCAGATAGCAGACTTCAAGGTAGTCGGAATGCTCGGCCAGCTGTTCAATCGGGTAGCCGCGGTGCAGGAGAACGCCGTTTGCACCGTCGATGTAGGTAATGGCCGATTCGCAGGCTGCTGTGGATACGAACCCGGGATCGTATGTGAAAACGCCTTCCTGGACGAGGCCTCGTACGTCGATAACGTCAGGGCCGACGGTGCCGGAATAAACCGGTAGCTCAATGGACTTGTCCCCCACCGAGAGCGTGGCTTTCCTGTCGGTCATGGTGCTCTCCTATTTATCAGCTTTGACAGCTTTATCTACAGTTATAGATGCGCTTGGAGTCTGCGCGGTAGAAAGTCGCACCACTGTGATCGCCTGGTGCGATTTCTGCCGCGCAGAGTCCTGGAAGGCGCGTATTATCGCAAAACTGGCGGCAAAATATAGGGCGTTGGCTTTTTTTGTCAATGGAAGAGTCCGGAAAAGCCATAATTTGACATTCGCTGTAAATCAGGGATATCCCGAATAACAACGGATTGGGGGTGGAAAAGGATTTGTCAATCATCCTTATAGCTTGCTTAAGCCCCTGAAATACGCGGCCTGGGCGACGTTGCAGGTTTGTAATTGGTTAGGGTACTCCTTATAATCCCTAGCCCGGAATCGGGGATAAACCTTTTCCCGCTGCCTGTAAATAGCGGGTTGCCGGTGAGGTTGCCTCCCTTCTGAGCCAATCGTGTGCCGGTTTCGTATCTGCACGCCGATCCTTACATACCAACCATCCGCATCCGGTTTTCCGGTCCCGCGGAACCAAGAGAGAGTGTGAGAGCGCTGTGAATAGCAAACGACCAGTAAATCTCGATCTCGGCAAGTTTCATTTTCCGCTGCCAGCCATTACGTCCATATTGCACCGTATCAGCGGCATCATCATTTTTGTTGGTGTTGCGTTCATGCTTTACGGACTTCAGCTTTCCCTGTCCGGGGAAGAGGGCTTCAGTCGCGTCAATGAACTGCTGGACAGCTTCCTTGCCAAGCTGATTATCTGGGGCATCTTGTCTGCTCTGTTGTACCACCTGGTTGCGGGTATCAAGCACCTGTTCATGGACGTGGGCATTGGTGAAGAGCTCGAGAGCGGCCGCCTCGCCTCGAAGATCACGATTGTGGTTTCCGTCATTCTCATCGTTCTGGCAGGAGTCTGGGTATGGTAAACAGCGTCACAAACCTGGGTCGCAGTGGTGTCTTCGACTGGCTGATCCAGCGGGTAACCGCCTACGTACTTGCTTTGTATACAATTTTCCTGCTCGGTTATATGTTGACGACTGAAGTTAACTATGACACCTGGAACGCGCTGTTTGACCAGACCTGGTTCCGTATCTTTACCTTGATGGCACTGCTCTCAATTGGTGCTCATGCCTGGGTAGGGCTCTGGACGGTGACCACGGACTATATCAAGGCCATGGGTCCCAGGTTTATCGTGCAGGCGGCTTGTGGGCTGACCATGTTCGTATATGTGGTTTGGGGCATTCAGATTCTTTGGGGGCTTTAATCGATGGCTAATATCAAGACCATGTCTTTTGACGCGATTGTTATCGGCGGCGGCGGGTCCGGCATGCGTGCCGCGCTTCAGCTGACCGAGTCCGGCGTCAATACCGCGTGTATCACCAAAGTTTTTCCTACGCGGTCTCATACGGTCTCTGCCCAGGGCGGTATCACCTGCGCGATCGCAAGTGCCGATCCTAACGACGACTGGCGCTGGCACATGTATGACACGGTAAAAGGTTCGGACTACATTGCCGACCAGGACGCCGTTGAGTACATGTGTTCCGTGGGGCCTCAGGCGGTATTCGAGCTTGAGCACATGGGTCTTCCTTTCTCTCGTACCGAGCAGGGCCGCATTTATCAGCGTCCGTTCGGTGGTCAGTCCAAGGGTCCGGATAACCCGACTCAGGCTGCACGTACGTGTGCCGCGGCTGACCGTACTGGCCATGCGCTTCTTCACACTCTTTACCAGGCGAACATCAAGGGCGGTACTACCTTTCTTAATGAGTGGTACGCGGTAGATCTCGTCAAGAACAGCAAGGACGAAGTTGTAGGTGTGGTTGCCATTGAGGTGGAAACTGGCGAAGTTGCCTACATCAAGTGCAAGGCAACCGTTCTGGCTACCGGTGGTGCAGGCCGTATTTACGCCTCCACAACCAACGCCCTGATCAATACCGGCGACGGCATTGGCATGGCGCTGCGCGCCGGGTTCCCGATGCAGGATATGGAAATGTGGCAGTTCCATCCGACCGGTATCTACGGTGCCGGTACACTGGTGACCGAAGGTTGCCGGGGTGAGGGTGGTTACCTGATTAATGCCGAAGGTGAGCGTTTCATGGAGCGCTATGCTCCGAACGCGAAGGACCTGGCGGGCCGGGACGTTGTTGCCCGGGCCATGGTTATCGAGATTCTCGAAGGCCGCGGATGTGGTCCCGACAAGGATCACGTGCTGTTGAAGCTGGATCACCTGGGTGAAGAAACCCTGAATCTGCGACTGCCGGGCATCTGTGAGCTGTCCCGTACCTTTGCGCACGTCGATCCGGTTAAAGAGCCGATCCCTGTAGTGCCGACCTGTCACTACATGATGGGTGGTATCCCGACCAACGTCGGTGGTCAGGCGCTGACCCAGGACGAAAACGGCAAGGACAAGCCGATTCCAGGCTTGTTTGCCTGTGGTGAGGCTGCCTGCGTCTCCGTGCACGGTGCCAACCGCCTCGGTGGTAACTCGCTTCTGGATCTGGTGGTCTTTGGTCGCGCGGCGGGTCTGCACATCGAAGAACAGCTCCGCGGCGGCTTTGAAGTCGACGCTGCCAGCGAAGAGGACATCAAGCGTGCCATGGCGCGGCTTGATCGCCTGAACAGTGCCTCCGAGGGCGAGAGCGTGGCTGAGGTTCGTAAGGATCTCCAGAACTGCATGCAGCTTTACTTCGGTGTATTCCGTGATGGCAACAGCATGGAAGAGGGCTTGAAGAAGCTGGAAGCCATTGGCGAGCGTGTTCGCAACACCAAGCTGGCCGATACCAGTAACGCTTTCAACACGGCCCGCATTGAAGCGCTCGAGCTGGACAACCTGTATGAGGTTGCTCTGTCCACAGCGATTTCCGCGTTTGAGCGTAAGGAAAGCCGTGGCGCCCACGCCAGGAACGACTTCACCGAGCGTGACGATGAAAACTGGCTCAAGCATTCCATGTACTTCCCGCTGGAGAAGCGTGTTGGTAAGCGAGATGTCAATTTCGCGCCGAAGACTGTGGACACGTTTGAGCCGAAGGTCCGGACTTACTAAGGGGGACGCCGAAAATGTTAGTAAGCCTTTATCGTTATAACCCGGAAACCGACAACGCGCCCTATATGCAGGACGTGAATGTCGAGATTCCGGAAGGCAAGGATCTGATGGTCCTTGACGTCCTGAACCTGATCAAGGAAGGCGACCCTTCCATGGCCTACCGTCGCTCCTGTCGTGAGGGGGTATGCGGTTCGGATGGCATGAACATGAACGGCAAGAACGGCCTGGCGTGTATCACTCCTGTTTCCCAGGTGGTGAAAGGCGACAAGCTGGTGTTGCGCCCGCTGCCGGGTCTGCCGGTTATTCGGGATCTGGTTGTCGACATGAGCCTCTTCTACAAGCAGTACGAGAAAGTCATGCCATACCTGATAAACGACAAGCCCGCGCCTGCGATCGAACGCCTGCAGTCTCCGGAAGATCGCGAGAAGCTGGACGGCCTGTACGAGTGTATCCTCTGTGCCTGCTGCTCCACTGCCTGCCCGTCGTTCTGGTGGAATCCGGACAAGTTCATCGGTCCTGCCGGCCTGCTGCAGGCCTACCGTTTCCTGGCTGACAGCCGGGATACGGCGCAGGACGAGCGGCTTGCCAACCTGGATGATCCGTTCAGCGTATTCCGCTGCCGGGGCATCATGAACTGTGTCAGTGTCTGCCCGAAAGGTCTGAACCCCACAAGGGCTATCGGCCATATTCGGAATCTTCTGCTGCAGCGGGCGACTTAAGCAGCAGGATTTCACTCAGACGCTATACTGTTCTGATCAGGTTAGTACCCGGAAGGCCTCGCAAGTTTGCGGGGCCTTCAACCAAAGGCTTATAGTCAAAAGTCTTACCCGGGTGCACACTACGCAAGCCGTGGCGGGAACTTATAAAGTTTTCTCCCTGTTTTGCTGAGTATAAAAACCACCGGGGAATGGAAAGCATCCATGTCGGGTGTGGTGGCCAAAGTCGATCCCGTAAAAACCCGTATTGACTGAGATATACCCCTGGCCGACCATATCGGGCTCCCCGCACCAGCCCAAGGTGAGCTATTCAAGATGCACGAAAGCATAATGGAGCAGTTATGGCAGACTTCCCACCTTCAGGGTGGAAATCTCGCCTATGTTGAACAGCTTTTTGAAACCTACCTGACAGACCCCAATGCCGTTCCCGAAGAGTGGCGGAGCTATTTCGACAAGCTCCCCAGTGTCGATGGCTATCAGGGCCGCGACATCGTCCACTCTTCCATCCGCGAACAGTTTGAACACATTTCCCGTAATCAGCGTTTTCTGTCCAGTGGCGGTGTTCCCGCCAGTGCAACGTCTGATGCAGACAAGAAACAGATTCGTGTTCTCCAGCTGATTAACGCATTCCGGTTCCGCGGTCATCAGGAAGCAAAGCTTGACCCGCTGGGCGTATGGCAGCGCCCCAAGGTTGAAGATCTGGACCCCTCGTTTCATGAACTCTCGGATTCCGACAGCGATCTGGAATTTCAGACCGGTTCCCTGAACCTGGGTTCCGAGACCATGAAGCTTCGCGACATCGTCGAAGGTCTGCGCCTGACTTATTGCGAGAGCATTGGCGCAGAGTACATGCATGTCGTCGATACCCGTATCAAGCGGTGGTTCCAGCAGCGTATGGAGCCGGTTCGCTCACGGCCGGAATACGAAGCCAAGACCCGCAAGCACATTCTCGAACGCCTCACCGCCGCCGAAGGTCTCGAAAAATACCTCGGTTCCCGCTATCCAGGCGTCAAGCGTTTTGGCCTGGAAGGCGCTGAGAGCCTGATTCCCTGCCTTGATGAGCTGATTCAGCGCGCTGGCTCCTACGGCGCCAAGGAGATCGTTCTGGGTATGGCCCACCGGGGCCGCCTGAACGTTCTGGTCAATACCCTGGGCAAGAACCCGAAAGAGCTTTTTGACGAGTTTGAAGGCAAGAAGCTGGCGGATTCCGGATCCGGTGATGTGAAATACCATCAGGGCTTTTCATCCAACGTGATGACCCCCGGCGGGGAAGTCCACCTGGCCATGGCGTTCAACCCGTCTCACCTGGAAATCGTGTCTCCGGTGGTTGAAGGCTCTGTCCGCGCACGCCAGACCCGTCGCGAAGATGATGAGGGCAACAAGGTGGTTCCCATCATCATGCACGGCGATGCTGCCTTTGCCGGCCAGGGCGTCGTGATGGAAACCTTCCAGATGTCACAGACCCGTGGCTTCGGGGTTGGTGGCACCATTCATATCGTGATCAACAACCAGGTTGGTTTTACCACCAGCAAGCAGGAAGACGCACGGTCTACCGAATACTGCACCGACGTTGCCAAGATGATCCAGGCTCCGATTCTGCATGTGAATGCGGACGATCCGGAAGCGGTGATGTTCGTCACCCAGATGGCCATGGACTATCGCAACGAGTTCAAGAATGACGTCGTTATTGATCTGGTTTGCTACCGTCGTCGCGGTCACAACGAGGCTGATGAGCCCGCCGCGACCCAGCCTGTCATGTATGAAAAGATCCGTAAGCTGAAGACCACTCGCAACATCTACGCAGATCAGTTGCTGGAAGCGGGTGTGATCAGTGAGGACGACGCCAAGCAGATGGAGAACGACTACCGTGATGCGCTGGATAACGGCGAGCACGTGGTCAAATCCCTGGTCAAGGAGCCCAACAAGGAGCTCTACGTAGACTGGACTCCCTATCTTGGCCATGAGTGGACTGCCAAGTGCAAATCCAGCGTCCCTCTGAAGACAATTCAGAAGCTGGGCAAGCAGCTGACGTCGATTCCCGAAGGTTTCAGTGTTCAGCGTCAGGTGTCCAAGATCGTCTCGGACCGTGAAAAGATGACCGCGGGTGCGCTGCCGATCAACTGGGGGTATGGCGAGGTCATGGCCTACGCGACCCTGCTGAACGAGGGGCACCCGATTCGCCTCACTGGCCAGGATATTGGTCGCGGCACCTTCTCACACCGTCATGCCGTTCTGCACAATCAGAAGGACGGGTCGACGCACATTGCGCTTGAGCAATTGTCCGAAGACCAGCCGAAATTCGAGATCTACGACTCGTTGCTGTCTGAAGAAGCGGTAATGGCGTTTGAATATGGCTATGCCACCACAGCGCCCGACGGTCTCGTGGTCTGGGAAGCCCAGTTCGGCGACTTTGCCAATGGCGCCCAGGTTGTGATCGACCAGTTCCTCACCAGTGGCGAGCACAAGTGGGGCCGCCTCTGTGGGCTGACCCTGTTGCTGCCCCATGGCTATGAGGGGCAGGGGCCGGAGCATAGTTCCGCGCGCCTGGAGCGGTTCCTTCAGCTGAGTGCCGAGCACAACATTCAGGTGTGTGTGCCGACAACGCCGTCGCAGGTGTTCCATATGCTGCGTCGCCAGGTCAAACGCCCGCTGCGTAAGCCGCTGGTGGCGATCACGCCGAAGAGTCTGCTGCGGCACAAGGAGGCCACCTCCGATCTGGATGACCTGACCACAGGGACTTTCAAGACGGTTCTGCCCGAGAAGGAGCCTTCGGATCCGAAGAAGGTAACGCGCCTGATCATGTGCAGCGGCAAGGTGTATTTCGATCTCCTCGAAAGGAAGAAGGCGGATGAGCGTGACGACGTCGCCATCGTGCGCATCGAACAGCTCTATCCGTTCCCGGGGGATGACCTTGACGAACTGCTGAGCCATTACACCAAGCTCAAGCACGTTGTCTGGTGTCAGGAAGAGCCGATGAACCAGGGTGCCTGGTACTGCAGCCAGCATCATATGCGAAATGCGCTGCACCGCCTGAACCCCAAGCTGTACCTTCAGTATGCCGGTCGTGACGCTTCGGCTGCTCCTGCCTGTGGACACATGTCGGTCCACATTGAAGAGCAGAAGAAACTGGTTAACGACGCGTTTGAAATTTGACGAGCTACCGAACTAAGGATCTGTAATGTCAACTGAGATTAAAGCCCCCGTTTTCCCGGAGTCGGTCGCAGAGGGTACCGTCGCGACCTGGCACAAGCAGCCGGGTGAAGCCTGTTCACGCGATGAGCTGATTGTCGATATCGAGACCGACAAGGTTGTTCTTGAGGTCGTTGCACCTGCTGATGGTGTGATTGAGGAAATCCTCAAGAATGAAGGCGATACCGTCGAAAGCGGCGAAGTGGTCGGCAAGTTCAAGGAAGGTGCCAAGGGCGAATCCAAGCCTGCCGAGAGCAAGAAGGAAGAGAGCAAGGAAGAAGCTCCGAAGGAAGAAGCCGAGAGCGATGCATCTTCCGGCGAAGCCATTCTGAGCCCGGCCGCCCGCAAGCTGGCCGAGGAAAACAATGTTGATCCGAATGCGATCAAAGGTACCGGCAAAGACGGCCGTGTAACCAAGGAAGACGTCCAGAACCACGTCGACAGTGCCAAGTCATCTGGTGGTGCTTCCGCGCCCAAGCCTGCGGCGGACATGCCGGAAGTCAATGTCAGCCAGGGTGAGCGTCCAGAGAAGCGTGTGCCGATGACCCGTCTGCGTGCGAGCATCGCCAAGCGTCTGGTCAATGCGCAGCAGAGCGCGGCCATGCTGACCACCTTTAACGAGGTGAACATGGCGCCGATCATGGAACTGCGCAAGCAGTATCAGGACAGCTTCGTGAAGCGCCATGGTATCAAGCTGGGCTTCATGTCGTTCTTTACCAAGGCGGCCACAGAAGCCCTGAAGCGTTTCCCGGCGGTGAATGCGTCCATCGATGGTAACGACATGGTTTACCACGGCTACCAGGATATTGGTGTGGCGGTATCCACGGATCGTGGTCTGGTGGTTCCGGTACTTCGTGATTCCGACGCCATGGGGCTGGCCGACATCGAGAAGAAGATCGTCGAGTACGGCACCAAGGCCAAAGAGGGCAAGCTGGCCATTGAAGATATGACTGGCGGCACCTTCACTATTACCAACGGTGGTATCTTCGGTTCACTGATTTCCACGCCGATCCTGAATCCGCCGCAGACTGCAATTCTGGGTATGCACAAGATCCAGGAGCGCCCAATGGCGGTGAATGGCAAAGTGGAAATCCAGCCAATGATGTATCTGGCACTTTCTTATGACCACCGAATGATTGATGGCAAGGAAGCGGTACAGTTCCTGGTTGCCATCAAGGAAATGCTTGAAGACCCGGCACGTATTCTGCTGGACGTCTGAGCCGACACTTAACGAATCGGAAAACGGGATAAACTATGTCTGATAAGTACGACGTCATTGTCATTGGCGCAGGCCCCGGTGGGTACGTAGCCGCCATCAAAGCAGCACAGCTTGGTCTGAAGACCGCCTGTGTTGAATCTTGGACCTCTGAAGACGGTAAGTCACAGGTGCTCGGTGGTACCTGCCTGAACGTCGGCTGCATACCTTCCAAGGCACTGCTGGAGATTTCCCACAAGTTTGAGGAAACCACCCACGACTACGAGATGCAGGGCATCATCGCCAAGGATGTCAAAATGGACATCGGCAAGATGATGGAGCGCAAGCTCGGCATCGTTAAGCAGCTGACTGGCGGTATTGCGGGTCTGTTCAAGTCCAACGGCGTTACCTCCATTCACGGCCACGGTAAGTTGTTGGCGAACCGTAAGGTGGAAGTGACCGACAAGGACGGCAATTCCAAGACCTACGAAGCGGACAACGTGATTCTGGCGACCGGCTCCAAGCCGATCCAGATTCCGCCCGCACCTTTCGACGGCGATCACATCGTGGATTCCGAGGGCGCCCTTGAGTTTACCGAGGTTCCCAAGCGTCTGGGTGTGATCGGCGCGGGCGTTATCGGCCTGGAGCTTGGCAGTGTATGGGCGCGTTTGGGCTCCGAGGTGACGGTCCTGGAAGCCGTGGATACTTTCCTGCCGGCGGTGGACCAGCAGGTTGCCAAGGACGCCCTCAAGCAGTTCCAGAAGCAGGGTCTGAACATCGTCATGGGTGCGCGTATGACCGGCGCTGAAGTCAAGCGCAAGCTGGTCAACGTCACCTATGAAGATTCCAAGGGCAAGCAGGAAGCCAAGTTTGACAAGTTGATTGTCGCCGTTGGCCGTCGGCCCTACACCGATAACCTGCTGTCCGAAGATGCGGGCGTCCAGATGGACGAGCGTGGCTTTATCTTCGTTGATGACAACTGTAAAACCGAAGCCCCGGGTGTCTGGGCGATCGGTGACGTGGTCCGTGGTCCGATGCTGGCCCACAAAGCGTCTGAAGAAGGCATCATGGTTGCGGAGCGTATTGCCGGGCACAAGCCTCAGGTCAACTACGACTGCATCCCGAACGTTGTATACACCTTCCCGGAAATTGCCTGGGTGGGTAAAACCGAGGAGCAGATGAAGGCCGAGGGTGAGGAATACAACGTGGGTACCTTCCCGTTTGCAGCCAACGGACGTGCTATGGCTGCAAACTCGGCATCTGGTCTGGTCAAGATCATCGCTGACGCGAAAACCGACCGCATCGTCGGTTTCCATGTAGTGGGTCCCCAGGCCTCTGAAATCGTTGCCCAGGGCGTAATCGCCATGGAATTCGGTTCCAGCGCCGAAGATCTGGCCCTGACCTGCTTTGCACATCCGACTCTTTCCGAGTCCGTGCATGAAGCAGCTCTGGCCGTCGGTGGTGGCGCGATTCACATCGCCAACCGCCGCAAGAAGAAGTAACGCAAACCAGGAATTTTTTAATTCGGGACATTAACTATGAATTTGCATGAATATCAGGGCAAACAGCTTTTCGCTGAATATGGCCTGCCAGTATCCAAGGGCATTGCCTGTGATACTCCGAAAGAAGCTGTCGACGCAGCTGGTGAAATCGGCGGTGATGCATGGGTTGTTAAGGCCCAGGTTCACGCAGGTGGCCGTGGTAAGGCTGGCGGTGTAAAGCTGGTCAAGAGCAAAGAAGAGATCCGTGAGTTTGCCGAGAAGTGGTTGGGCAAGAACCTGGTAACCTACCAGACAGACGAGAATGGCCAGCCGGTCAGCAAGATTCTGGTTGAATCCCTCACCGACATCGACCAGGAGCTGTACCTGGGCGCAGTTGTCGACCGTGGTACACGTCGTATCGTATTCATGGCCTCCACCGAAGGCGGTGTTGAGATCGAGAAGGTTGCGGAAGAAACTCCCGAGAAGATTCTGAAAGCTGAAGTCGATCCGCTGGTTGGCGCACAGCCATACCAGGGCCGCGAGCTGGCGTTCAAGCTGGGTCTCGAGGGCAAGCAGATCGGGCAGTTCACCAAGATCTTCGTAGGTCTGGCCAAGCTGTTCGAAGAGTGCGATCTGGCACTGGTCGAAATCAACCCGCTGGTTATCACGCCTGCAGGTGACCTGCACTGCCTGGACGCCAAAGTGGGCGTTGATGGCAACGCGCTGTACCGTCAGAAGAAGATCCACGAGATGCACGATCCCTCCCAGGAAGATTCCCGGGAAGCGGAAGCGGCCAAGTGGGAACTGAACTATGTAGCCCTGGAAGGCAACATCGGTTGTATGGTTAACGGTGCTGGCCTGGCCATGGGTACCATGGACATTATCAAGCTGTCCGGCGGCCAGCCTGCCAACTTCCTGGACGTTGGTGGCGGTGCAACCAAAGAGCGCGTTTCCGAGGCGTTCAAGATCATCCTGTCTGACTCCAACGTCAAAGCGGTTCTGGTCAACATCTTTGGCGGTATCGTTCGCTGCGACATGATCGCGGAAGGCATCATCGGTGCCGTTAAGGAAGTGGGCGTGAAGGTTCCTGTTGTGGTTCGCCTTGAGGGCAACAACGCTGAGAAGGGTACCCAGGTACTCGCCGATAGCGGCCTGAACATCATTGCCGCCACCAGTCTGTCGAATGCGGCAGAGCAAGTTGTTAAAGCCGCAGGGGGTAAATAATGAGCATCCTGATTAACAAAGACACCAAGGTTATCTGTCAGGGCTTTACCGGCGCACAGGGCACCTTCCACTCAGAGCAGGCGATTGCCTACGGCACCAAGATGGTTGGTGGCGTTAGCCCCGGCAAGGGCGGCACCGAGCATCTGGGTCTGCCGGTGTTCAACACCGTACGTGACGCCGTTGAAGCAACCGGCGCAGAAGCGACCGTTATCTACGTACCGGCGCCGTTCTGTAAAGACGCCATTATCGAAGCCGCCGATGCCGGCATTCAGCTGATCGTTTGTATCACTGAAGGTATCCCGACCATCGATATGCTGTACGCCAAGGAATACGTGGATCGCAAGGGCGTTCGCATGATCGGCCCCAACTGCCCGGGTGTTATCACTCCGGACGAGTGCAAGATCGGCATCATGCCCGGCCACATCCACAAGAAGGGCAAGGTTGGTATCGTGTCCCGTTCAGGCACCCTGACTTACGAAGCGGTCAAGCAGACCACTGACTTCGGCTACGGTCAGTCCACCTGTATCGGTATCGGTGGTGACCCGATCCCGGGTTCCAACTTCATCGACATTCTGGCCCTGCTCGAGAAAGATCCCGAGACCGAAGCCATTGTGATGATCGGTGAGATCGGCGGTACCGCCGAGGAAGAAGCCGCGGCGTACATCAAGCAGAACGTTTCCAAGCCGGTGGTTTCCTACATCGCTGGTGTTACTGCGCCTCCGGGCAAGCGTATGGGCCACGCTGGCGCCATCATTTCCGGTGGCAAGGGCACAGCAGACGATAAGTTTGCCGCTCTGGAAGACGCCGGTGTGCGTACTGTCCGCAGTCTGGCCGAGATTGGTCAGGCCCTGAAGGAAGTCACTGGCTGGTAAGCCAAGCTTCTTTCAGCAAAAACCCCCGTTTCTGCCCTGCAGAGCGGGGGTTTTTTATTTATAATGCCGGGTCGCCTGAACTATGATGGCGGTTCCAATACCAAATAAGGAGTTCGTGCTTTGAGTTCTGTAGATTCCCAGCAAAGGGTTTTGTCCGGTATGCGTCCGACCGGCAAGCTTCACCTTGGCCACTACCACGGTGTGCTGAAAAACTGGGTGAAACTCCAGCACGAATTCGAGTGCTTCTTCTTTGTGGCCGACTGGCACGCACTGACCACCAACTACGACGATCCCTCCGGCATTGAGCAAAGTGTCTGGGACATGGTCATTGACTGGCTGGCTGCCGGTGTGAATCCGGGCTCCTCCACGATGTTTATCCAGTCGCAGGTGCCGGAACATGCCGAGTTGCACCTCCTGCTGTCCATGATTACCCCGCTGGGCTGGCTTGAGCGGGTCCCCACGTTCAAGGATCAGCAGGAAAAACTGCGGGAGAAGGATCTGGCAACCTACGGCTTCCTGGGGTATCCGCTACTGCAGAGTGCTGACATCCTGGTTTACCGCGCGGGTAAAGTGCCGGTTGGTGCCGATCAGGTTTCCCATGTCGAGATTACCCGGGAGGTTGCCCGTCGCTTCAACCATATCTACGGTCGTGAGCCGGGGTTTGAGGAGCAGGCGGAAGGCGCCATCGTGAAGATGGGCAAGAAAAACGCCAAGCTTTACCGGAACCTGAAGCGGCGTTACCAGGAAGAGGGCGATATGGAGGCCCTGGAAACGGCCCGGGCCCTGCTCAAGGAGCAGCAGAATATTTCCCTGGGCGATCGCGAACGCCTCTATGGCTACATCGAGGGTGGTGGCAAGGTGATTCTGCCCGAGCCCCAGCCGCTGCTGACGCCGGAGTCAAAGTTGCCGGGGTTGGATGGCCAGAAAATGTCCAAGTCCTACAACAACTACATTGGCCTGCGGGAAGAGCCGGACAGCGTAGCCCAGAAAATCCGCACCATGCAGACCGATCCCCAGCGGGTGCGCCGCACCGATCCGGGCGAGCCAGAGAAGTGCCCGGTGTGGGGCATGCACAAGATCTATTCCGACGCCGATACCCAGGAATGGGTCCAGAATGGGTGTCGCAGCGCGGGGATTGGGTGCCTCGACTGCAAGAAGCCATTGATCGATGCAATTATCGAGGAGCAGCGACCGCTCCATGAGCGGGCTCGGGAGTATGAGGGCAATCCGGATCTTGTTCACTCCATCCTTCAGGAAGGTCGTGAACACGCCCGTGATGCCGCCCGCGATACCCTTGAGGAAGTTCGCGCCGCCATGGGGCTTCATTACCGCTGAATCCGCAGGGAAAGGTTATGACCGAAGAATCCACCGATCAGGCAGCGCCAGACAGCCAGGACACTGCGCCCGAGCAGTCGCCTCTGGCCCTGGTCTCCGGCAAGCCGGTGGTGGACCTTCCCAAGGACCTTTACATTCCGCCCGATGCGCTTGCGGTTTTCCTGGAAGCCTTTGAAGGCCCGCTGGACCTCCTGCTGTATCTTATTCGTCGCCAGAACATGAACATTCTGGACATCGACGTCAGCGAGATTACCCGGCAGTACATGGATTATATTGGTGCTGTTGAAGCCATGCGCTTCGAGCTGGCGGCGGAATATCTGGTGATGGCGGCCACGCTGGCGGAGATCAAGTCCAGGATGCTGTTGCCGCGACAGGAAAGCGACGACGAGGAAGAAATTGATCCCAGGGCCGAACTGATCCGTCGGCTGCAGCAGTACGAGCGCTTCAAGCAGGCGGCGGAGGATATCGACGAGATGCCTCGCCTGGAGCGGGACAACTATGCAGCCTCCGCGGCCCTTCCCAGGATGCCCTCGAGCCACCCTCATCCGGATGTGGATCTGAGGGAAATGCTGCTGGCGCTGCAGAATGTGTTGAAACGGGCGGACCTGTTTACCAGTCACCATGTCGAACGGGAAAGACTGTCTACCCGTGAACGCATGTCTGCGATTCTGTCGGTGCTTCAGGACGACCATTTTGTGACCTTCGAGAGCCTGTTCACAGCGGAAGAGGGGCGCCTCGGGGTTGTAGTGACCTTCCTGGCGACGCTCGAACTGGTGAAGGAGCAACTGATTGAGGTTGTACAGGCGGAGGTGCTGGGGCCGCTTCATGTCCGCGCCCGGGCAGCCAGCTAGGCCGTCGGAAAGTCGAACGCACGGATACACGGATTAGACACCATGAACGAAGAGCATCTGCTGAGAATTCAGGCCATTGCAGAAGCCGCTTTGCTTGCGGCAGGCAAGCCCTTGTCTCTCGACCAGCTTCGGGATCTGTTCAGTGAAGAGGAGCGGCCCGCGCGGCAGGTTATGGAGCACGTCATGGTGCTTCTTGAGACGGCCTGTGAGGGGCGGGGGTTCGAGCTGAAGAAGGTTGCCAGCGGCTATCGGCTTCAGGTTCGTGAGGAATTCGCGCCCTGGGTTGGTCGCCTGTTTGAGGAAAAGCCCCAGCGTTATTCCCGGGCATTGCTGGAAACCCTGGCTCTGATCGCCTACCGGCAGCCTATCACCCGGGGGGAAATCGAGGACATCCGGGGTGTTACGGTAAGCAGCAATATCATTCGCACCCTGCTTGAGCGAGAGTGGGTCCGCGTTGTCGGTCACCGCGATGTTCCTGGTCGACCGGCCATGTACGCGACCACCAAGCAGTTCCTGGATTATTTCAATCTGACGGGCCTGGACCAGATGCCGCCCCTGAACGAAATCCGGGACCTTGAAGAAATCGGCCGGGAAATTGAAAAGAACATGCAGGCGGAGATCGAGTTCGAATCGTCGGCTGCCGAAAACGACGACGAATCTTCGAGCCAGACACTTCACTGACGCCATTCGGGTGTCAGTCAGAGACTAAGGATTGATTTCATGGCGGCAGAACGCCCCAATAAGCCAGCGCGCCCAGCCCAGGACAAAGTCAGCCAGGGTGGCCCTGAGCGTATTCAGAAGTTGCTTGCCCGGGCCGGTATCGGTTCACGCCGGGAAATTGAAGGCTGGATGGAAGCCGGTCGCCTCACCGTAAACGCCCAGCCGGTGGCACCTGGCCAGAAAGCAACGGTGGAAGACCGTTTTGAACTCGATGGCAAGCGTCTGGAAGTGTCTGGCGCGGCGGAAGTGGTGCGCCGGGTGTTGATTTACAACAAGCCGGAAGGCGAGGTGACCACCCGAAAGGATCCGGAGGGCCGACCGACCGTGTTCGATCGCCTGCCACGGTTGAAAGAGCACCGTTGGATTTCCATTGGCCGGCTTGATATCAACACCACCGGCCTGGTGCTGTTTACCACAGATGGTGAATTGGCGAACCGGCTGATGCATCCCTCCAACCAGATCGACCGGGAATACGCCGTGCGTATTTTCGGGGAAGTGGACGACGCCATGATAGAGCGGCTTATGCAGGGCGTTCTGCTGGAAGACGGCATGGCGAAGTTTACCGATATCTCCCCGGCTGGCGGAAGCGGCATCAATCGCTGGTTCCACGTGACGTTGCTGGAGGGCCGTAACCGTGAAGTGCGGCGGCTTTGGGAATCCCAGGGCGTTCGGGTCAGTCGCCTGAAGCGAGTGCGCTACGGGCCGGTTTTTCTGCCCAGCAGACTGACTGTCGGCAAATGGGAAGAGCTTGATCAGAGGGCTGTGGATACTCTGAGCCGTACTGTCGGGCTCGAAGCGGTCGGGATTCCCCAGAAGACGCCGAGCGAACAGGCGGCCCACGACCGTCAGAGGCGGAAAAGCCCTGGTCGCTCGGGCAAGAAGGCGCCGGGGAACAAATGGGCGGTCAGTGACACCAAGCCCGGCAAGCGTGCTCCGAGGCCCGAGAGAGCTCGAGGCAAAACGCCCCGGGGCTGATTGTCAGGAAATGGTGGCGAACACCCGGGTGCAGTTCCGGCCCTGGTGTTTCGCTCGATAGAGTGCCTCGTCAGCCCGCGCCAACCACGCCTGTGGTGATTCCTTGGGCAAGAAGGTAGCAACGCCGCAGCTGGTTGTAATGCTGAGTTCTTTTTCACCGCCATCCACCCGAATGGCTGCGATCGCCTCGCGAACCCGCTCGGCAACATCTTTGGCATCCTGCTCCGGGGTATGCGGCAGCAGAATGGCAAACTCCTCACCGCCAAAGCGATACACGGTATCCGAGGTGCGCACAGACCGCTCAAGCTCGGCAGCCGCAATTTGCAGGAGATGGTCCCCCACAACATGACCATGGGTGTCGTTGACCGCCTTGAAGTGGTCCAGATCGCAGAGCACTAGCGAGTAGGGCTCGCCATGGCGCTCGGACAGCAGGCTCGCGCGCTGCAGGGCGTCGTCCAGGGCCCGTTTATTGGGGATGCCGGTCAACGAGTCGGTCAGTGACGCCTGTTCAATGGCCACATATTGGCAGGCGTTGCGGAGCGGGCAAATGGCTGCGCTGAGCATCATCTCGACCCCCTCCAGTTCCTGTTCCGTGAACCGTTGCCGCCGCTGCAGGACCAGTGTTCCGTAATTCGCACCTTCCAGGCTTAATCGATACTCGCAACGATGAGGGCCGCCCATACCGGTGGCGTAGACAAAATCCTGTTTGCCGATTCGATGCCGGTAATTAAGCGCGGAGAAGGGCACGACGGCAGCAATCTCCTCAGCCAGTATGGCCAGCTGGAGTTCCAGCGACAGGGTGGTGGACAGACGGCGGGTCAGCCTCGTCAGAACATCCGGCGTGTTGTTCCAGTCCTGATGGGCCTGACGCAGCGCTGCCAGCTTCTGAGGCTGGGCGGAAGACTGTTGGATCGACGGTATGTTTTTCACTACGGTTCACTCTGTCGCAGAAGTTTACAGTGCTTTATCGGTTGCAAGCAGAAACCGTGCCTGTTAAATAAAAGTCTTTTAAAACATGTACTAATGACCTAAAAGTCATTCCAAGTCTAGGTTTTCGACATAATTTTCTGGCTTGCTGTCAAAAAATCGGCAGTCGTTTGCCGCCGGGTTTGCAGCTCTGCGCAAAATGTCAGACAAGGGGATGGGGCAATAGATTCCCTGTGGTAAACTTCTGCGTTTGAAATCGTGCCGTCTTCAGGAATGAGTGACCAACTTTATGAGGTTTCAGGCCCCGGAAAGTCTGTCTGAACAAATTGCCCAGCATCTTGGACAAAGGATCATCACGCGGGATCTCAAACCCGGCGAACGCATTCAGGAACTGAAGGTTTCGGGAGAGCTGAATGTCAGCCGTGGTTCGGTGCGCGAAGCGCTTCTGATTCTCCAAAGGCGGCATCTGATCGAGATTTTCCCCCGCCGGGGGGCGGTGGTCTCGAGCCTGACGCCTGAAAGCGTCAACAGCCTCTATGACATCTACATTGATCTGCTTTGCATGCTCGGGCGAAAGGTGCTTGAACGCTGGTCCGGAAAAGAGCTTGGCGGTGTTATGGGCCAGGTTCGTGAACTGCAGGCAGTCATCGACGCCCTCAACGCCACCAGTGCAGACGCCGCCGAGCAGGTCATCGACGCCGGTTTCGGGGTTATGCGCTACGCCTATGGTCTGGTCGAAAATCCCTTTCTTGAGGAAACCCTGGAAAATTTCAGGCCAGCCATAAGCCGCACCTATTTTGTGGCGCTGGAACACTTCCGGGATGAAATCGGGGAAACGGCGACCTTCTTCCGCCAATTGGCAGATGCAGCCGTTGATGACGATTCAGAACGTCTGCAAGCGGTAATCCAGGCCTTTGGGGAACACCAGCGGCAGCAGGTGTTGACGATTCTCCGCCAGGAAGCGAGCGCCTGATATGCGTCTGAAGTCAATCAAACTGTCCGGCTTCAAATCCTTCGTCGATCCCACCACGGTGCCGTTTCCCTCCAACATGACCGCCGTTGTAGGCCCCAATGGTTGCGGCAAGTCCAATATCATCGACGCGGTTCGGTGGGTTATGGGTGAAAGCTCCGCCAAGTACTTGCGCGGCGAATCCATGACAGACGTCATCTTCAACGGTTCCAGTGCAAGAAAGCCCGTGGGGCAGGCCTCCATCGAACTGGTGTTTGATAACAGTGATGGGTCTGCGCCCGGTGAATTTGTCCGTTTCAATGAAATCTCCGTTCGTCGCCGGGTTTCCCGGGAAGGGCAGTCCGAGTATTTCCTGAATGGCTCCAAATGCCGGCGCCGGGACATCACCGATCTGTTCCTGGGCACCGGTCTGGGGCCGCGAAGCTACGCCATCATTGAGCAGGGCATGATTTCCCGGCTGATTGAGGCGAAGCCGGAGGAGCTTCGGATCTACATTGAGGAAGCCGCCGGTATATCGAAGTACAAGGAGCGGCGCCGTGAAACCGAGAATCGTATCCGTCGAACCCAGGAAAACCTGGAGCGGCTCACCGATCTGAGAGAAGAGCTGGGCCGTCAGTTGCAACACCTGGAGCGCCAGGCGGCAGCCGCGGAAAAGTACAAGGCCTACAAGCAGGAAGAGCGACAGAAAAAAGCCGAACTGACGGTGCTTCGCTGGCAATCCCTGGACAATGACCTGCAAGCCTGGCGCGGAATGATCCGGGATACCGAACTTGAGCTCGAAAAATACCTGACCGAGCGTGTCAGCCTGGAGACCTCTCTGGAATCCCTGAGAGACAATCATCAGGAACGCACCGAGCATTTTAACCGGGCTCAGGCACGCTATTACGAAGCCGGCGCCGATATCGCCCGAATCGAGCAAAGCCTTGAGCATCAGCGCGAACGAAGCCGGCAGATGGCCGCGGAACTGGACCAGGCAATGGCCAACCAGCGCGAACTGGCCAGGGAGCTGGAGCAGGACGAGGACAAGCTGTCCGGTATCCAGGAAGAGCTGGACATGATGGAGCCGGAACAGGAAGCGCTGGCTATGCGTTCCGAGGAATCGGGCGAGAAGCTGCAGCAGGCCGAAGACGCCATGAGCGACTGGCAGCACCAGTGGGAAGATTTCAGCGCCCGCTCTTCGGATGCCCGGCGCCAGGCCGAGCTGGCCCAATCCAGGATTCGTTCCCTCGAGGACGCCATCGAGCAACTTCTGACCCGCCAACGCAAGCTCCAGGATGAACAGGAGTTGCTGGAAGGCCAGATGGATCGCGCGGAGCTGGAGGAATTGCTGGAGCAGCAGGAAACACTGGAACTGAAACGCGAGGAAGCGGCCGAGCGCATCGCAGCGATTCAGGACGAGCTCTACGACGCCCGGCAGCAACAGCGGGACGCAGAGCAGGCCGTTTCTGAAGAACGCCAGCGGGTCCAGAGCCTTCGAGCGTCCCTGGAGTCTCAGCAGGCGCTGCTGGATGAGCAGCTGGGGGCCGGGGATGATGTTCTGCAATCCTGGCTTTCACAGAATTCCCTGAGCGACATGCCTCGGGTGGCCAGCCAGCTCAATATCGCCGATGGCTGGGAGTTTGCGGTTGAGCAGGTGATCGGGCGGTTTACCCAGGGGCTGTGCCTGCCGGACATTGGCCAGCTTTCATCGGCGATGAGAGAGGCACCAAGGGGGCTGGCCCTCGTTGAAGCCGGGGCGGCCACTGATACTGGAAATACCGGCCTGGCGGCAAAAGTCTCAGGCGTTCCGGGGATTGCCTCGCTGCTTCGCGGCATTGATGCGGTCGAAACCGTTTCTGACGCCATGGGTATGCGAACCGCCCTCCAGGATGGCCAGAGCCTGATGACACCGGAAGGCGTCTGGGTGTCCCGGGATTGGGTCCTGATGCCAGACTCGGACGCCGGCCAGGTCGGGGTTATTGAGCGTCAGAAGAAGGTCACGGAGCTGGCAACACAACTTGCCGAAGCCGAAGAGGCACTGGAGGCGGCCAGCGAGCGACTGGAGACACTCCAGGAGCGCGCCGAGCGCTCGGAATCGGCCAGGGACGAAGCCCAGGCCCGTCTGAGCGAAGCCGACCGTGAGCTCGGTACATTATCCTCTCGTGTAAGTGGTTTGCGAGCCCGGGCCGAGCAGATTGATGCCCGCCTGCAGCGAATCCGGGACGATATCGAGGATGTCGCTGAAAACCTTGAAGGCCAGAAAGAGAGCCTGCAGGAGGCCCGGGAAGAGTGGCAGCAGGCGCTGGCGTCGACCGAAGACAGCGATGAAGAAAAAGAACGCCTTCTCGAGCAGCGGGACAGCCTGCGCGAGAACCTCGACCGGCTACGTCAGGAGGCACGGCACGACCGCGACCACGCCCACCAGTTGCAACTTCAACTTCAGACGCTTCACAGCCAGCGCGATGGGCTCAATCAGACTATCGATCGAATGCAGCTGCAGAAGGAACGCATCGATGAGCGCCTGGAGATTCTGAGGGAGTCCCGGGAAAGCGCCGAGGAACCCATTGAGGACCTTCAAATGCAGCTTGAAGGCCTGCTCGACCGCCGTCTGGCGGAAGAGGAAAAACTCGGCGCTGCCCGCGATGCCCTGGAAGAGATTGATCGTGAAGTCAGGGAGAAAGAGCAAGGCAGAAGCGGCACGGATCACAGGATTCAGGAAGTCCGGTCCCGGCTGGAAAAACTGAAAATGGAATCCCAGGCCCTGGAAATTCGCTCCGGCAACCACATCGAGCAGCTCAAGGAGCTGGACGTCAAGCTGCAGGATATTCTGTCCCAGCTGCCTGAGGGGGCGAACGAGAAGGACTGGGCGGAGGAGCTCGAGCGCATCGGTAACCGGATACAGCGTCTGGGTGCGATCAACCTGGCGGCGATCGAGGAATTTCAGGTCCAGAGTGAGCGCAAAACCTACCTGGATTCTCAGCACGAAGACCTGATGGAAGCCCTGGAAACACTGGACAACGCCATAAGGAAGATCGACCGGGAAACCCGGCAACGTTTCAAGGAAACCTTTGACCAGGTGAACGGAGGCCTCCAGGCGCTGTTCCCGAAGGTGTTCGGCGGCGGTAACGCTTATCTGGAGCTGACGGGCGAGGATCTTCTTGAAACCGGCGTTGCCATTATGGCGAGGCCACCGGGCAAGAAGAACAGCACCATCCACCTGTTGTCAGGGGGCGAGAAGGCGCTTACGGCGATTGCCCTGGTGTTCTCGATTTTCCAGCTCAACCCGGCTCCCTTCTGTATGCTGGATGAAGTGGATGCGCCTCTGGACGACGCCAACGTCGGGCGCTACGCAAACATGGTCAAGGAAATGTCGAAACAGGTTCAGTTCATCTACATTACCCATAACAAGATTGCCATGGAGATGGCGGATCAACTGATGGGCGTGACCATGCATGAACCGGGTTGTTCGCGACTGGTATCGGTGGATGTGGACGAAGCCGCGGCGCTGGCGGAGGCCTGAGGCTGCTCAGAAAACGGGCAACCATGACAAAAACGCCATCTGGCCCGGGTGTGCGTTGTATTCGTTACGGGCTTTTCTTAGAGTAGCAACGTTACGGGATCTGCAAACAGGACAGCAGCACTATGTCACTTAGGGAATGGTTAATTGCCATCGGTACCCTGGTCATCATCGGCATTGTCGTTGACGGTATTCGCCGGATGCGGCGGGCGCGGAAAGAATCCATGGCTATTTCGTCGGGAATGGGCGCCGACGAGCTCGAGGATTCGCCACTTGATGACGAGTACAATCCCGAGTTGCCCAACGGCGGTGCCCGGACCATTTCCCGGGACACTCTGGAAGAGCGTGGTTACGTAAAACGCGAAAAATCCAGTCGGTTCGGGTCCCCCAAACCCAAGCCAACGCGCCCTGTAAATGCTGATGCGGCGAAAGATTCTGAGCCAGAGCGGGCAGACGCCGGCCATGAAGAGCCTGTTGACGAAGAGCCCATTGAATCGGAACCGGATTTCGGTCTGTCCAGCCATGATCCTGAGGAAACCGAGCTTGAATCCGGTTGGGGAGCAATCGAGGAGGATGTTGACGCAGCCCCTCCGACTGTCACGACCGAAGTGGAGGAAGACACGGCGCGGCGGGAACCGGCACGACCGAACACCGGCCAGCCGTTGGCGGGCGCCAATCGGCCGGAGGCCAGGGAAGTTATTGTGATCAACGTGTTGGCGAAGAGCGGCGAGGACTTCAAGGGACCGGCTCTCAAGAAGTTGTTCGAAGCCTGCGGTCTGGAGCACGGGGACATGGATATCTACCATCGTCATGAAGAATCCGACACCACCAGCCCGGTCCAGTTCAGTGTCGCCAACGCCGTGGAACCCGGTACTTTCAAGCCGGGCGATATGCCAGCCCTGACCACACCCGGGATCAGCTTTTTCATGAGTATGCCGGGGCCCACCAATGCCCTGCAGGCATTTGAATTCATGCTCGAGACCGCCCAGGCTGTGGTTCGTAACCTCGGCGGCGAGCTGAAGGATGAGCGCCGCAGCGTGATGACTCCTCAAACGATCGAGCACTGCCGCCAGAGGATCCGGGAGTTTGAGCGTAAGCAGCGTTCCCAGATGGTCTGAAACCAGGCGTTAAAAGACGGCCAGATGCCCGGTTTGTTCCGGGCATTTTTTTGAGAGACGAGAGTGCCAGTCCATGAGCAAAGCCACGCCCGACATTATCCAGCGTGTAGAAGAACTCCGTTCGGTTATTGATGACCACAACTACCGGTACTACGTGCTGGATGATCCCCGCATTCCCGATGCGGAATACGACAGGCTGTTCCGGGAATTACAGACCCTGGAAACCGATTACCCGGAGCTGGCGTCTGAAAATTCGCCCACCCGGCGGGTTGGCAGTGCTGCGGAGACCAGTTTCGAGGAGGTGGTTCACCGGTTGCCGATGCTGTCGCTGGACAATGCCTTCAGTGAAGACGAACTCCGTGACTTCGACCGTCGGGTGAAGGACCGGCTCGGTATCAGCGAAGACGTGGAATATGTGTGCGAGCCCAAGCTGGACGGGCTGGCGGTCAGTCTGCATTACGAGAAGGGCGCCTTGACTACCGCCGCCACCCGGGGCGATGGCTATTCCGGGGAGGACATTACCGCCAATATACGGACGATCCCGTCGGTACCACTGAAGCTCCGCGGAGACGATGTGCCGGACCTGGTTGAAGTCCGCGGTGAAGTTTACATGCCCAAGGACGGTTTCGAGCAGCTGAACCGCCGACTGGCGGAGCGTGGTGAGAAAACATTCGTCAATCCCCGCAACGCGGCGGCCGGCAGTCTCAGGCAGAAAAAGTCCACGGTAACGGCCAGGCGCCCTCTGGAAATGTGTGCCTACAGCGTGGCGGTAACTGACGAAAGCCTGTTGCCCGATACCCAGTGGGATGGCCTTCAGCGTGTGCAGAGCTGGGGTTTCCGGATTAATCCGGAGATGCGCAAGGCGAAAGGGGTTGAGGAATGCCTCGAGGCCTACAGCGAATTAATGGCGAAACGGGACACCCTGCCTTACGAGATTGATGGCATTGTGTTCAAGGTGAACCGCCTTGACCAGCAGAACGCATTGGGTTTTGTCTCCAGGGCGCCGCGCTGGGCGATTGCCCACAAGTTCCCGGCACAAGAAGAGCTGACGGTCATCGAGGACGTGGAATTCCAGGTCGGTCGAACGGGTGCCGTGACCCCGGTGGCCCGGCTCAAACCGGTGTTTGTCGGCGGCGTCACCGTCAGCAATGCCACCCTTCACAACATGGACGAAATCCGCCGCCTGGACGTCCATATTGGCGATACCGTCTTTATCCGTCGTGCCGGTGACGTGATACCGCAGGTGGTCAAGGTGGTTGCCGACAAGCGCCCTGCCGGTGCCAGAGAAGTGAAGTTGCCCGCCCATTGTCCGGTCTGCGATTCGGATGTGGTCCAGATCGAAGGGAAGCCGTTGCCCGTTGTTCCGGCGGTCTGTTCTGTCCGGCCCAGCGAAAGGAAGCCATTCGCCACTATGCCTCCCGGAAAGCCCTGGACATTGAAGGCTGGGTGACAAATGGATCGACATTATGGTGGACCAGGGCATGGTCGAAACCGTCGCTGACCTGTATCGCCTGACAACCAATGATCTGGTCAAACTTGAGCGGATGGGGGAAAAGTCCGCCGCCAATCTGGTGGCCGCCATCGATCGAGCCAGGCAACCGGTACTCTGGCGCTTCCTGTATGCCCTTGGCATTCGGGAGGTGGGGGAGGCCACCGCCAAGGCCCTGGCGTCGCATTTCGGGACTCTGGAGGCGATTGCCGCAGCGGATGAGGAGGGTCTGCAGTCGGTGCCTGATGTCGGGCCGATTGTTGCGGGCCATATCCGGAGCTTTTTCGAACAGACCCATAACCGGGAAACCCTGGACGCCCTGCGAGAC
>Ga0064014_10150_pt1 | contig 26049 bp, 31 predicted proteins | sample CrowatWCoCulture_2_FD_61584 | JGI IMG/M metagenome (GOLD analysis project Ga0064014, IMG submission 61584) | Marine cyanobacteria communities from the University of California, Santa Cruz, USA, analyzing cyanobacterial DNA methylation -... | ecosystem: Host-associated > Microbial > Bacteria >...
CGCCTCATCCAACGTCCAAAGGTTCAGCCGCAAGTTTAGATCGTACGACACCAGCGTCCCTGCAGTCTGTGCAAATGTCGCGGCGGAATTGACAGCCTCGCGCATCGAGCCACTTATCGCTTGCGAAATTGCCGAAACATGCAGCACGCGCGCTGCCTTGATTGCCTCATGTGGCAGCTCATCGCTAGAATAGTGGCTCGCCGCAGAGCCACGGCGCGCATAAGAGAATCTGCGTCCCGATGGGTGGGGATGAATGAAATTCACCCCGGTCGGGACTTGTTCACGGCTAGAGATGAAACGTGTATCAACACCTTCTGCAGCACAAAAGGACAGAATTTCTTCTCCGAACGGGTCACCTCCGACTGCTGTCATGTATCCCGCGTGCCCGCCCTGCCGGGCTGCGGCAATCATTGCGTTTAGCGTATCTCCACCGACGCTCTGCCGAAACACAGGGCGCCCATCAGACAAGGCCTCTAGTCGGGTCATTTCCACAAGGGGTTCCCCTAGTGCGAGGATCTCGGGGGATTGGGTGCGCTCCATCATGCAGGGTATATGGATCTAGATGAGACGAACTGTCCATCGGTTTGCCAAAGAATCCAGATTTCAGATGTTTAGGGCAAATTGCCCAGTCTGCATGACGTTGCGTCGCACTGGAACCTCTGGTGCCTGAGCAATAGTTTCGATCCTCACTAATGAATGCCTGAAGGCAAACGAAAGCGACCTCTTACATGACCCGCCCTGAAGAGAATTCAGACTTTCAGACCGCGCTTTATGACACGGCGCTGGATGATCTTTCGCGTGGCAAAGACGCGTGGGCGAAGATTTCCCCCCGATGAAGCAGCGGCGCTTTTGAGCGACGTGAAAACACATCTCAACGACGTGTCGGCACAGTGGGTCGAATTGGCGTCCCGTGCGAAGGGCATTCCCAAGGGATCGGCGCTGGAGGGCGAAGAATGGCTGTCGGGGCCCTATGGCCTGATGGCAACCTGCGATGGCTATATCGAGACCCTGTCCGGTATGACCGATCGGGCCTATGTTGACGCGCTTTCAACCCGGACGCTCGCCAACGGCAATACAGCCGTCAAAGCTGTCCCCGCCAATTTTTGGGACCACGTCATCATGTCGGGCATCACAGCAGAAGTCTGGATGCAGGATGGCGTGACGCCGGGTACACTGAAATCAAGCTGCGCGGGAAGCTGGGCAATTCCTGCCGAAAAGCGTGAAGGCAAGGTGGCTTTGGTGCTGGGCGCTGGCAACATTTCGTCTATTGCGCCGCTCGACTGCTTTCAAAAACTCTTTGCGGAACACCAAGTCGTTCTGCTCAAGCTGAACCCGGTCAACGCCTATCTCAAACCGGTTTTGGAGCATATGCTGGCGCCGCTTATCGCCAGAGACGCGCTGAGGATTGTTACCGGAGGCGGCGCGGCTGGCGCCTATTTTTGTCAGCATCCCAAAATCGATGAGATCCATATCACGGGTGCTTGTGCGACCCATGATGCAATCGTGTGGGGACAAGGTGCCGAGGCCGAGGCGAACAAGGCCAATGGAACACCGATCAACACCAAGCGCGTGACGTCCGAACTGGGCGCGGTGTGCCCTACCATCGTCGTGCCCGGACCTTGGAGCGCGGCAGACATCCTGTTCCAAGCCGAAAACATCGCAACGCACAAGCTGCACAATGGTGGGTTCAACTGTCTCGCCACCCAGGTGCTGGTCACGTCGGACACCTGGGACAAACGTACCGCGTTGATCGATGCAGTGAAGGCGGTTCTGAGGGGTGTGGATCGCCCGGCCTATTACCCCGGCACGAATGACCGCGTGCAACGCCTTGCCGAAACCAGCACAAACGCGACTTGGCTACGGCGCGATGTCGGCGAAGACATTCTTTTGGCTGAGATTGGTGAGGATCCGACGCCGGAAACGTTTGAAGTGTTTGGGCAGGCCCTGTGTCTGAAATCATTGCCCCAGATTGATCCCGAAGCCTATCTCAAGGCCGCAGTTGAATATGCCAACACTCACCTTGAAGGAACGCTGGCGGCAAATATCCTCATCCATCCCAAAACCATTCGCGCGATCGGCAAAGCGCGTCTGGAAGAATTGGTTTCGGAACTGAAATACGGTTGCATCACTGTGAATTCATGGAGCGCAGTGGGCTTTCTTCTTACGCGAACCCCGTGGGGCGCGTTTCCTGGTCACACGCTCGAAGATGTTTCCTCAGGAATTGGACAGGTCCATAACACGTATATGTTCGACCGCGCGGAACGTACGGTCGTTACTGGGTCCTTTGCTCCTTTTCCGCGATCATTCCTCAGTGGCGCGTTTTCGCTGCTTCCCCGGCCACCGTGGTTCGTGACGCACAAACGCGCGACCGAGGTAGGTCGCGCCATGACATCTTTTCAATACCAGCGAAGCCTTTGGAAATTGATCAACTTGGGCGCGAATGCCCTCCGGGGATAGAGCGCCCCTTGTCATGGAGCCCTGATTGCGGTCCGATACAGGCGCACGCAGTTGGATGGTCGCCTCATGTCAGACGGATTTTCAGACCTTGTTGTAAGGTCGAACGCATTCTTTTCCGAACTTACCGCGAACAACACGCGGGATTGGTTCGAAGCGCACCAGTCGACCTATACTGACGATATCAAGAAGCCTGCTGAGTTTCTTGGCGATATCCTTGCTGAGGATTTATCAAGACTTTCCGGTACCACACTGAAACCAAAGCTTTTTCGTGTGTACCGCGATGTTAGGTTTTCAAAAGACAAGACGCCCTAGACCCGCGCCTCCATATGTCATGGTCTCCGGTCAAGCCGGATGGAGGACCGCTGTTTTTCTTTGGCTCTTCGCCAAGCTACCTGATTTTTGGCACCGGCTCCGTTGGGCTATCGGGACCGGCGTTAACCGCGCTCCGCGCCCGCATTGATCGCGACGGCGATGCATTCGTGGCCGCTTTGGAAAGTGCCAAACAGAGCGTGGGGGCAGATTTTTCGGATTTCGGGGCACCACCGCTCAAACGCGTTCCCAAACCCTATGCCCCCGAACATCCGCACGGTGAACTTCTAAAGCGGAAGTCGTTGACTATTACCGCTCCGTTACCCACGAATTGGCAAAACGACGGATTGGTACCATCCATTTTGACGGTGGCGAAGGCGCTTGAACCCGTGCGGGCCTGGCTGGCCGACGGTTAGGCCGCGTCGCGCAACCCAAGGATCTGGCGGGCTTCCTGCCACGTTGCCACAGGGCGTTCATGCTTATCGCACAAGGCCACTGCGCGCTGCACAAGCGCCGCATTTGACGGCGCGAGCGTATCACGGTCCAGCCGCACATTATCCTCCAGACCCGTACGAGTGTGCCCACCGGCCGCGATGGACCATTCGTTGACCATCAACTGGGCGGCACCAATTCCGGCGGCGCACCACGCCGCATCGGGCGCAAGACGCTTCAGCGTCTCGATGTAGAAATCAAAGATCGGCTTGTCAGGCGGCATCGCATTTTTGACACCCATCACAAATTGCACATAGAGAGGCCCCTTCAAACGTCCGTCAGATTGCATGCGTGCAGCGTGAACAATGTGTGACAAATCAAAGGCTTCTATCTCTGGCTTAATGTCGTACTCCAGCATTTCGCTGGCCAACCAATCCACAAGATCCGGCGGGTTTTCATAAACGCGCGTGGGAAAGTTGCTCGACCCGACCGTAAGCGATGCCATGTCTGGGCGTAACGACAACATGCCACCCCGCTCCCGCCCGGCACCGGACCGCCCCCCCAGTAGAAAGCTGGATAATCATCCCCGGGCAATGTTCTTTGAGCCCCTCGACAAGTCGCGCAAACTTTTCGGGATCAGACGTCGGCGTCTGGTCGGCATTGCGGACGTGGAGATGTGCGATTGAGGCCCCCGCCTCAAACGCTGCTTGGGTGGATTCAATCTGCTCGGGAATAGCCACGGGTACGGCGGGATTGTTCTCTTTTCGAGCGACAGACCCGGTAATGGCGACGCAGATAATGCAGGGATTGGTCATGGCATTTGGTCCTTGGCGCTGTGCACAAACACGAGCGCGGCTGTCAAAGAATTGACCAACTGCACCAGCCAAGGCAAGGGCAATTCCATCTGTGACGCGGTCATTCGGATATGTCGGAGGAGCTTGGAGCGGGCGGCGGGAATCGAACCCGCGTCATTAGCTTGGAAGGCTAAGGTCTTACCACTACACAACGCCCGCTCAGCCCGAACGCTAGTATTTCATGAGGTATAGGAGGTCAAGACGAAGCGCCCAACATCGCGCGAATGAACGCAGTTCGATCTCACACATGGCGCGGGCCCACGCTCCGCCGACCTGCGCGCCCAATGTCCCTACTCACTCGAGACCTCCTCTTCGGATTCCACGGACAGCCCCCTGCTCGACCAGAAACCGGACAAACAACAGCGTAAGGTTTTCGCGTCGGGATTTGTCAGGCCATACCGCGTAAATTCCAAGCTCTCTTAAACTCCAGTCAGGGAGAAGGCGGACAAGACGATCCTCCGCAATGCCGCGCTCTGCAAGATAAGATGGTAGGATCGTCACGCCCAAGTCCTGTAGCGTGAGACTGTAAAGCGCGTCGATGCTGTCGACCTCGATCTGCCCCTGGACGGTCACCTTTTCCTGCTGACCGCTCGGGCCGGTGAAGGAGGTAGTATTGGCGCGGTTGCGATAGCGGAGCCAATCCCAGTCTTCGAGATCGGAAGGGCGCGTCGGCATCTCTCGGCTGCTGGCATACCCCTTTCCGGCAACCAGAGTGCGTTGCCCAACGGCCAGTTTGCGCGACATCATCGAGCTATCGTCAAGCCAACCCACGCGAATATTGAGGTCGAAACCATCCTCGATGAGGCCAACTCTATTGTCTGTGTAGCTAGGCTCTGGACCTATAAACGGGGCGTGGCTTCAACGGCAGCTTTGACCCAGAGCAGACACTGGCGAAAAATGCGGCTATGACCGAGTTGCGGGACCAAACGGACATTGCGCTGACGCAGAAATTTTTCGCCGGAGAACCGAGCACACGCAGCATGGCCAACTTGCGACTGCAGCAAGTGTCGCGATTGCGGTCATTCAAAGATGCAAATCTACCCCCGACCGAGACCGAACATTCGCTGCAAGCTGAGGGGATAACTAAGACGCGGACAAACCAGACTTATGCACTTGCGGCTTTTGCTGGCGCAGCATCCCTTCGCGCGTGCGGCACGCCCTTTGTTGCGGCGCGGCGAATGTCGTCGTTGCGGTCGTTCGCGGGGATCAATTTTGCCCGAACAGACACCGCACCTTCGCCGCAGCCTGGTCAGACAGGAACGGTGCGTACAATGCGGACCTTTGGCAACAGATCACAAGTGACCGCTTTATCCAGATAGCAGATACTCAATGCTGATCGCAAAAGCACAAATTTCTGGTAAAGAAAATGAGTGGGTGGCTAGGGCACCCAAGTTGGATGCCCTGAGCTCTTTTTGATTTAGCTACTTTCCAACGCTGCCAGAAGTTGGCCCAAGTTATGCTCGAACATAGCCAGGTAACTGGTAGCGGGCCCGCCACGCTCAGACAGCGCATCGGAGAAGAGCTGCCCGCCAATTGTTAGGCCGGTCTCATCCGCGATTTGCTGGACAAGGGCAGGACTGGTGATGTTTTCCACGAAGAGTGCGGCAACACCTTGTTCCCGGATTTGCGTGATCAACGATGCAAGCTCTTGCGCAGACGGTTCGGCTTCTGTGTCGATCCCAATCGGCGCAATGAAGTTCATGCCGTAGGCGTCTGCCAAATACCCGAATGCGTCATGTGCGGTAACAACCGTCCGACGATCCTCTGGGAGAGCGGCCAAGCGTTGCAGCGTCTCAGCATGCAGCGCGTAAAGTGTCGAGATGTAGGACGCCGCATTCGCCTGAAATTCTGTCGCGTGATCCGGCATCGCTTCCGACATGGCGTCAGCAATATTCTGGACGTACACAACACCATTTGTCAGTGCATTCCAGGCGTGAGGGTCAACTTCGCCGTCAACAAGAACAGGGGTCACGCCTTCAGTCGCAACATAGACCGTGCCGTCAGTGCCGGACTCAGCAATCAGTGTGTCCGACCAGGTTTCAAAACCCATACCATTGACGAAGATAACATCGGCCTCCGCCACCGCGCGCGCATCCGCAACGGAGGGCTGGTAGACATGTGCATCCGCGTCTGGTCCAACGATGGTTGTGACGTCGGCGTGATCGCCAACGACTTGCTCGACCATGTCGCCAAGGATCGAGAAGCTGGCGACAACTTTCATGTCGTCTGCAAATGCCGGGAAAGCCGCAAAAGCAGCAAAAAGCCCAGTGGCTAAAGTGGTTTTAAGTGTCATTGAGGTCTCTCTTTGTTTGATGTCTGCGCAAGGGTTTTTGATGTTTGGTCGGACGGTTTGCGCCACCGTCCCCCAAAGCCAAGAGGTCCCAGAAGGACCGAAAGCAGGAAAAACCCACCGGCGGTCAGCACGATGGCGGGGCCAGAGGGCGTTTCCGGAAAGAGATACGAAAGGGTCAGTCCGACCCAGCAGCTCGCCAATGCAAAGAAGAATGTCAGCCCAAGCTGAACCGTGATCGTGCTCGACCAATACCGCGCCGAGGTTGCGGGCAGGATCATCAGCCCAATGGCCATCAATGTGCCGAGTGTTTTGAAGGCAGCCAGAAGGTTCAGCACGAGCAGCAGCATGAATGCCTGCTCAATTATCCAGGTCCGCTTGGACTGAGCTTCAAAAAAGGTTGGATCACAGGTGCTGACGATCAGCGGGCGCAAAAGAAAGGCGAAAGAAAAGAGAGTGACGGTCGCCACGCCCCCGACTAAGACCATCGACCCGTCATCAATGCCGAGGATCGACCCAAACAGAAAACTCTTCAAAGGGACAGCCGATCCTGCGGCGGACAGGATGAAGATACCTGCGGCCAGTGCGATCAGGTAAATGGATGCGAGGCTCGCATCGCTTCGCAGGATCCTTTTGCGGGCCAAAAGCGCCGTCAACACAGCAGCGACAACCCCGGCCACAAGTCCGCCCACAAGAAGTGACATTACAGACAATCCTGCAACCACAAACCCGATCACAACACCCGGTGTGATTGCATGCGCCATGGCTTCCCCAGCCAGTGACAGCCTGCGCAAAACCAGGAACGCTCCGATGGGCGCAACGGAAGCCGACAGAACAGTGGTCGCAACGAAAGCGCGTTGCATGAAGGCGAAACTCCACATCTCATAGAAAAGCTCAAACATGCGCTGCTTCCTCATGGGACGCGCGGAACATCCAAGATGCCTGGCTTTTGGAGAGATAGTTCTGCGCAACAAGGCGCTCTGGCGTCAGGATCGCATCGACTGAACCATGGCAGGCTTCACCATTCCCAAGAAGCACTGCGTTGTCGCAATGATCTAGGACCGATGAAAGATCATGGACGACCAACACAACAGCGCGGCCCTCATCTCGCCAACGGTCTATGAGCGACAACAGATGCGCTTTAGTGGTCTGGTCCACGGCGGCAAATGGTTCATCGAGCAGGATAAGAGGGGCATCCTGCATGATCACGCGCGCGAATAAGGCACGCTGCAATTGGCCTCCGGACATTGTGTGCAAGGACCGATCCGCGATATCGAGCACGCCTGCTGTGTCCATGACTGATGAAACTTTGGCGCTCGTCTCGCGATCCAGACGACCGCCAAAGCCAAAGCCTTTCCAGGCCCCCATTGCCACCAAATCACGCACCCGCAGCGGAAAGCGGCGATCAAACTCAGTCATTTGCGCGAGATAGCCGATCTCTTTTGGAGGCCCATCCGGCCAAACGAGCTTGCCGGACAGTGGAGCCATCAACCCCAGAAGCATCTTGACGAACGTGCTTTTTCCTGAGCCGTTTGTACCCAAAATGGCAAGCGTCGATCCACGCTCTACGTCCATCGACAATCCGCGAAAAAGGGTCAGATCAGGGTAACCGAGCGCAAGGTTGCGGATTTCTAGGACAGCTGACATCTACAGGACCGCCCAGATGCAAAGCCAAAGCAGAACAGACAACGCCAATGCTGCGCCGACTAAAGATACCGTGCTCAAATTGGTAAGACAGAAGCTTTGCCGGTTAGCCGTTAGCTCAGGCTGTTCTGGGTCGTTTGCCTCACGCATCGCTGCCTCCGCTGCGGCGGGGGCAATGAGATACGTCGATGTAGGTACGCAGCGGCGTCGAACATGTTTGCCTCTCTCCAGGACACCCCGCCTGGGTCAGTTACACTTGCGATGGCAGGTCTCCTGACTTGCGGGTCGTCGCTCTCCCAAACCTTCCCAGGCCTATGCCCAGTGGTTTCCATCGGGGTCGCTCACCGCTCACAGTTGCGGGGGCAGTCACGGATTTGGCGCCTTTTGGCTACACCGCACCGTGTTCCCATTTCATCTCGCCGCCTCAACGGTCTTTGAGAACCATCAAGCGCAGCTAACGCTTTCGGAGCGAAATGGTCAACGAGCCATCTTGCCTAACTTGAATGTCGGGTTTGTGGTGTTCCGACCCATTCGTGCGATTGCAGCATTGAGCAGACTGGGCTCCGCACCGACCAACGCCGCACGAGGGACAGACATCCGCTTCGAAATGGCGAACGGCAGAGCCGTTCGCCAAGGTAGCTCAGATATCGATGCGCTCAGCGATGCTCACGGCGTCTTCGAGTTCAACGCCAAGGTAACGCACTGTACTGTCGACCTTTGTGTGACCAAGTAACAGTTGGACCGCGCGGAGGTTTCCAGTTTTTCGATAAATCTCCGCTGCTTTTGTCCGTCGAAATGAATGGGTCCCGTATCCGCTAGGCTCGAGCCCAATCGCGATCACCCAATCGCGGACAAGTCGCCCATACTGGCGGGTGGAGATATGTGGCCGGTCGTGGAACCTGCTTGGGAACATGAACCGACACGCAAACATCTCGGGTGATTTAACCCACGCCAGTACGGTTTCACGCGTGTTTTCCGTCAATTCAAACTGGACGGGTCGCTTAGTCTTGCTTTGGATAACCGATACGCGTTCCCGGACGCGATCATCCTTGACCAGATCAGACACAGCCAGTTTGACAAGATCACAGCCGCGCAGCTTGCTGTCGATGGCGACGTTGAAAAGCGCCAGATCCCTGAGATAACCAGCTAATTCCAGCCGCGCCCGGATCGCCCAGACCTGCTTTGGTAGCAAGGGCCGTTTTTGACCGATGATCCTTCCTTTGTTCCAGGCTCTGCCTTTCGGGGTTGTTGCGGGAAGTTGGACCCTTGGCATGATTTGCCCTCCGATCCTCCCTCCGCACCCAATCATCAGCACCGCGCTGACGATACGATCCTAAAGTTTTATCCGATGGCCGGTGTCAAAGACGCACAAAGGCGGTGTTTGCTGCGCACGCATTCGGCGGCTACGAGCCCCTTTGCGGACCCATTTGGCTCTCCTCAGCATTGGTCGACTCAAGAGGAACGCTAGAAACTTATTCGGGATCAGAAACGTAGTACATCGCCATGAAGTCCCCGTAGTGCAAATACGCGAGCAAGGTGAAGATCACGTCCGGCTTCCGCCTTTTTGCTCGACAGTCTCGGGACGTTGAGGATGAAGTGTGAAGTTCGCTTCGCAAAAACCGAGTCCCTCGAGAGAGCACGATGCAATCTCCTAAGTAACACGGATGCCCGCTTAAGGTCACCTCCAGAAAGCATCTCGCACGACACCGTTGAATTGCCCATCAGGCGTTTCGATCTTGAGGTTCGTTCCTGGGCTCCAATGAGTCATCCGCACCATACCAATTGAAACGGTGCAATCATGATCGGGTGACCAGGCTGCGGATGTCACTTGACCCACCTTCGTGTCTCCATCGACAATCGGCCATATCTCATCGCAAACTGGAACGCGGCCCTTGATCTCGATCGCCCGAATTTGCCGAATGGGGCCGTCCTTTGCCACGCGTAGCAAGGCATCACGCCCGATGCAGCCAATCGCCGTCTCCGTGTTGCAGAAACGCCCGAGACCGCATTCATGCGGGGTGTTCTCGCGCGTCATGTCGTTGCCGTAACTGAGGAGGCCTCCCTCGATCCGCTCGGCTAGGTTTGGGCATCCAGCGCGCACATTGAGGTCCTCGCCCGCCTTAAAGAGAGCGTCCCAAAGAGGCATTCCTAGGTCGCTGCCTTCGAGATAGATCTCGAATCCGCCTTGCTTGGAGTACCCGGACCGCGCGATCAACATTTCACGACCTTCTAGGGTGAACCAGCCGAAGCGAAAGAACTTCAACGCACGGATGTCGTTCCCGAAGACACGCGCCATTAGGTCATCGGATTTCGGTCCCTGGATGGCCAATGGGCTGACATCAGGCTCGTCAACGAGCACCTCCAAACGGTATGCATTGGCCAGCGCCTTCACCCACAGAAGCAGATCGGAATCCGCAATTGAGATCCAAAACCGCTCTTCGCTCAGCTTCACGCCGACGGGATCGTTGAGCATTCCGCCGGTTTCATCCACGACAGGCAGGTAGAAACACTGGCCCGGAAGCATGCTTCGCAAATCACGCGGCGTCAGCCACTGCATCAGCTTACCAGCATCGGGCCCACGGATTTCGACCTGCCGTTCACAGGACACATCCCAGACCTGCACATGCTTTTTCAGATGGTGGTAATCTGCCTCAGGACTCTCGAAATACGCAGGCAACAGCATGTGATTATAGACGGTGTATCCACCGACGCCCGCGGCCTCGACACCTTTCGAGAACGGCGTGCGACGCAAACGCCGCGACGGAGCGATACTGGCCATGTGCGATTATCCTTCTTCGCGCGCGTGCTGACGGAGTTCGAACTTCTTGATTTTGCCCGTCTCTGTTTTTGGAAGTATCTGAAAAACAACGGATTTCGGTGATTTGAAGCCAGCAAGACGTTCGCGGCAGAAGGCAATGAGTCCCTCAGCGTCCGCCGTCGCTCCTTCGCGGAGTTCGACATAAGCACGTGGGACCTCACCCCATTTCGGATCGGGGCGCGCGACGACGGCTGCGGCCTGCACGTCTGGGTGGCGATAGATGACTGCTTCGACCTCAACCGACGAAATATTCTCGCCGCCCGAGATGATGACATCCTTCAATCGGTCGCGAACCTGCACATAGCCGTCCGGGTGCACGACTGCCCCATCGCCTGACCAGAACCACCCATCCTTGAACGCCTTTTCGCTTGCCGCCGGGTCCTTGTAGTACCCCTTCATCACGGTGTTCGCACGGATCGCGATTTCGCCTTGCGTCTCGCCGTCCATGGGAACAGGCAGACCGGTCTCTCGATCAATCACCTCGAAGCCTTCGACCATTGGCAGTGCAATCCCTTGATGGGCCTGGCGTTCTGCTTGTTCCTTAGATGAAAGGCTTTCCCATTCCTCCTGCCAGAGACAGTGAGAAATGTGACCGTAGGTTTCGGTCAACCCGTAAACATGCATCACGTCCAATCCGATCTCGCTTGTTTTCTCGAGAATCGACGGAGGTGGCGGTGCGCCCGCCGTCATGACGTTGATGCGGGGAGAGAAGGGTTCTTGGGGCGCCTCTGGGCTTTCAGCCAACATCTGCAATACGATCGGAGCAGCCCGAAATGGGTAACCCCCTTTTCTGCAATCGCCTTGTAGAGCTTCTCAGGAGCCGGATCGCGAGTGAACACCATTTCACCGCCCACGAGAGGCAACATCCACGGGTGGCACCAACCGTTGCAGTGAAACATCGGAACGATGGAGAGATAGGTGACAAAGTGCGGCACCTGCCATGCATTCACCGTCCCCATCGCCATGAGCGCCGCTCCGCGATGGTGGTAGACAACGCCCTTTGGTCGCCCCGACGTCCCGGATGTGTAGTTGAGAGAGAGCGCCTGCCATTCATCATCGGGAAGCCCGGTTCCGCTAAGTGGCGGCCCTTCCAGCAACGCATCGAAGTCGTCGCCATTCACATCAGGGTTTGGACCTTGCGCATCTCGGATCCAGATCACCGGACGGGTTTCCCCCATGATCTCGAAGGCGGCCTCGACGAGCGGCGCGTAGGCACTGTCAGCGATGATCAATTTTGTGTCTGCGTGGCCGAAGATGTAAGCGATCGTTTCGCGATCGAGGCGAATATTGATCACGTTGAGCACGCCTCCCGCCATTGGCACGGCGTAGTGCAGCTCAAAGAGCTCTGGAATGTTCGGTGAGATTACCGAAACGGTGTCTCCCTTGGTGATGCCCCGCGCATGAAGACCGCCTGCTATGCGTCGCACCCGGTCCCCCAATGTTGCGTAGTCATAGCGCCGCGTGCCATACGAAAGCGCCGGCCGTTTTGCATGAACGTGGGCGGCCCGGTTCAGGTGCGAGATCGGCGAAAGCGGCACATAGTTCGCACGGTTCATAGAGTTGGCTTCAAAGTGTTTCTTCATTGTGTGCCTCTCTCGCTTGCGTGCTTATTTGGGCCCGTGCCAATCGATCTGACAAATCTCCGCCGATCGTCCTTCGAAGTCCCAAACACGACCAAAAGCGCGCAGCCTTCCCGCATTCGCAGTCGCAACGGTCACGTCGGGGCCCATCCAATACTGCGTATTGGTGATGACGAGGTCCTTCTCCGGATCTGCTCCGGCAACTGGCACGACTTCTCCCTTGATGCGTTTGCCAACAACGATCCGCCGGGTCTTCCCTTCGCGTTCGTAAGTGATTGGCTGACGTTCATGGCCAAGCATCTCGGAGACGAGAATACCGAACAGCCCCGTCGTCCCGCGCGCCTTGCCGGACATGATCGTTAGGATCGCATCGTAGGCTTCTTCACTCGCCCGATCGTCGATAAAGAGCGCGACCTTCCAATTGCCCCGTGCCATGCGCTCCGGGATTTCGATCATCAATCCAATATTCAGCCCACTGAGTTCGACGTCGCCGTAGGCGCCCTCGTCGATGCGAATGCCGCCCCAAGTCTGACAATGCCCTTCAGTCGGCGGATGTTGTCCCAGAGAGACCACACAAGGGCAAAAGACCGTGCAGTTGCAATTGAGGATGAGCTCTCCCTTCATTGTCCATGGGACCGTCCCAACTTCGCCGTCCAACGCCATGTGGTCTTCCTTCTTGTCAAATTCCGATGATTGCGACCCAAGCGGCACTTGCGATCAGTCCGACGCCAAGCGGACGATCAAGCCAGCGGCCGATCTGGGGAAGTTTTTCAAACGTCATGATCAGTGTCGCGACACCCATGAAGGTCAGGCTCATAACGCCGCCCACAAAGGCAAGAAGCATCAGCGCCCAGCAGCAGCCCAGGCACGTTGCCCCAAGGAGCAGGCCCATGTGGAGCGGGCCTTTGCTCCAATGTTGAAGGAAGAAGCTCACAGGTGCGCGGCATTTATCAAGACAAGCTGCCTTCAAGGGCGAAAACTGATATGCGCCCGAGATGAGGAGGAGGGCGCCAGAGAGAAGCGCCGACCGGCTGTCGCCGAAATCGCTCACCAAATCTGCTTGCGCGAGCACCATTTGTAGGGCTCCAGCAACGATGGCAAATCCCCACCAGACGCCAAGGAAACCCACTGCAAGCCTGATAGGGCGCGTTTCAGCGCCGGAATCTGAAAGATCCTGGTATGCTTTGAACGCTGGAACCGCGGTTGGCAGCATCATGGCCGTGGCCATGAGCGCCCACATAAGCACCAGCCTGCCATAGCCAGCCATGTCGGGGGTCACTGTGCAGAGACTTTCCCAGAAATCCGATCCGAATATACGGGACGCCTCACGGATGTCCGCAGGGATCGCCATCGCGTAAAGCGCGGCCCAAGCACCCAAGACTGCTCCGAAAAGAGACAGCCATGACAGCGTCGCGCCATGTCTGAGCGTTCCCGATGACACCAAAGCCTCCCTTCTCCAGTGTTGCCTTTTTAAATGCCAGACCTTTAAATGCCTGACAAATGAAAATTGACCCCAACAGCTCTTCCGACTTATCCGCGCAGATCGCCAAGTCCATCCGCGATGCGATCATTTCGGGCGATCTGATCGTCGAAGACCGTCTGCCGTCAGAGCAAGAAATGGCTGAACAGTTCGACGTCTCGCGTCCGACGATCCGAGAGGCACTGAAGCGGCTTGCTGCGCAATCGCTCATTCGGACACAGCGAGGTGCCTTTGGTGGAGCGTTTGTCCGCCGCCTATCCTACGAGGACGCGCGAAAGCAGCATATCACGACGTCAACACTGCTCCTGAGCATGAACGACATCAGCTTCGACACCGCCTGCCAAGCGCGTTACGCAATGGAGCGGTCTTGCGTTGGCCTCGTGGTCGAGAATCGGAACGAAACGCATCTTGAGGCCATGAAGCATGAGCTCAATGTCCAACAACAGCCCGACCTTTCGGACGAGGGCTTCTGTGCCTCTGATATAGGGTTTCACCGGGCCCTGGTCGACGGCGCTGGCAACCCCGTCCTTTCCTACCAGATGGCGGGCGCGATCGAGGCAATGCAGCCTCTTATGAACATGATTACGTTCACAGACCGATCACGAGCCGAGATCGTGACGATACATACCGCGTTGCTCGCGGCTGCGGCTGAGCGCGACGCCGAGCAATTAGAATCACAACTGACGCGCCTAGAAAACTACACGCTTAAGCTTGGCCGCTCAGTCTTTGAAAGGCGCCGCGAAAAACGCGCCGAGAAGAACGATAACAACGCCCGCACAATGTTTTCTTCCATACTCCGTCCTGACGAAAGCGCACCGTGAGCCAATCAATCGACCCCGCAACCTTCGAAAATCTCGCCTTGGACCAACACGATGACGGCGTCTGGATCGTCACATTGAACCGTCCGGCAAAACGCAACGCGCTGGATATCGCGACCATTGAGGAACTCGTCCGCTTCTTCTCTGCCGCGCCGCAAGCCGGAGTCCGCGTGGTCGTGCTTGCGGGTGCCGGGGAGCATTTCTGCGCCGGGCTCGATCTCGTTGAGCACCATCAGGCCGACCGCAGTCCCGCCGAATTCTGGCAAGTCTGCCTCCGATGGCATGAAGCTTTCAACAAGATGGAGTACGGAGGCGTGCCGATCATCGCCTCTTTGCAGGGCGCCGTCGTCGGTGGCGGGCTGGAGCTCGCCAGCTCGGCTCATGTCCGGGTGATGGATCGCACTGCCTGTCCGTCGTCAGGGATTTTGGGACAAATGGCGGCCTGAGCTAAGAGAGGGTTTGGCTCATCTGGTTGGTTTGATTATGCGGCGGATTTGCGGTGAAGCAAGCGTTGCGTTTCGATTGTCTTTCGTTTGATCCTTTCTCGTTGTTTCAGGATGGTCTGGCCACGCCCGAAGTAGACATCGGCTGGTGTCAGGTTTTGCAGGCTCTCGTGGTAGCGCCGGTGATTGTAGTGATCGACAAAGGCGTCGATCTGCTGCGTGAGATCGCCCGGCAGGTAGTAGTTTTCCAGCAGGATGCGGTTTTTGAGGGTCTGATGCCAGCGCTCAATCTTGCCTTGGGTCTGGGGGTGATACGGCGCGCCTCGGACATGGTCCATCTGCTGATCTTCAAGCCAATCAGCCAGGTCACCAGAGATGTAGCTCGACCCGTTATCCGAGAGCAGGCGCGGCTTGTGCAGCACCGTCGCCTGATCGCAGCCCGAAGCCTGCAGTGCGAGGTCGAGCGTATCAGTCACATCCTCAGCCTTCATCGTTGTACAAAGCTTCCAGGCGATGATGTAGCGGCTGTAATCATCGAGGATCGTGCTGAGATAGAACCAGCCCCATCCGATCACTTTCAGGTACGTGAAGTCGGTTTGCCAAAGCTCGTTGGGGCGACTGGTCTTGTCCTTGAACTCATCGGCGGCCGACAGAACCACATAGGCCGGGCTGGTGATCAGGTCATAGGACTTGAGGATGCGATAGACCGAAGCCTCTGACACAAAATACTTTTCTGTATCAGTGAACTGTACGGCCAACTCGCGTGGCGACAGATCGCTTTCCTTCAGGGCCAGGTCTTTGATCTTCTCGCGCACCGGCTCGGGAATGCGGTTCCAGACCCGTGACGGTTTGGGGCTGCGATCGTCAAGTGCCTCAAGGCCACCCGACAGATACCGGTCATACCAGCGGTAGAAGGTGGTTCTGGGAATCCCCAGCTTGTCCAGCGTGCGTTTGCTCGGCAGATGTGAGCCTTCGACAAGACGGATGATCTCCAGTTTTTCGGATGTGGGGTATCTCATGCGTCGTCGTCCCCATCCGCGACCATGCTTTTTTTGAGCAGTCGAAGTTCCAAGGCCTGCTCAGCGACGACCTCTTTCAGATCACGGGATTCCCGACGCAGGTCTTTGACTTCGGTTGAGGTCGCTGCACGGGCTGTGTCGCCCGCAAGACGCTTCTTCCCAGCGTCGAGGAACTCCTTGGACCAGCTGTAATACAGGCTCTGGGCAATGCCCTCGCGACGGCAAAGCTCCGCGATGCTGTCCTCACCCTTCAGACCGTCCAACACGATCCTGATCTTCTCTTCCGCAGAATACTGTTTGCGCGTTGCCCGGCGGATGTCTTTGACAACCTTCTCGCCGTGGCTCTTTCGTGTTCCGGGTTTCTGTCTCATCTCCACTCCTTGGTGGTTACGATGTGCCAGAAACCCTCTCTTATCAAATCGACCCAAACTGTCCCATCCGCGCTGACGTCAAACAAAAACTACTACCTGCCGGGCGATCTCACGCAGCAGATCGACGCCTTTGTCGATCACTACAATCACCGGCGCTACCACGAGAGCCTGCAAAACCTGACACCAGCCGATGTCTACTTCGGGCGTGCCCAGACCATCCTGAAACAACGAGAAAGGATCAAACGAAAGACAATCGAAACGCGACGCTTGCTTCACCGCAGAAACGCCGCATGATCAAACCAACCAGATGAGCCAAACCCTCTCTTAGCTCAGGCCGCCATTTGTCCCAAAAGCCCTGACGACGGACAACCCTTGCCTGATCTACACCAAGTCGCTTAATCAAAATAGAAAATCGATCCCCAAGTCGCGTTCTTGGGTCGAACCGTGACAAGCATTTTTGGTCGCACTGTGACGGTTGGGTCAGGTTCGTGTGACGTTCAACATAGAGTATCTGGCGCGCTGGGGAGGATTCGAACCCCCGACCCCTTGATTCGTAGGTTCTTACAGAGCCTTTAAAAATCAGGGGGAGTTGGAACGTCGAAGAAACCAAAACGGAGTCTTCGACATGAAACGGCTACTATTGATCGCTGCATTGCTTGCAGCGTGTGACCACCAACCCAAACCACCTAAGACCGGATTGAAAAAGTCAGGCGGAAGTGCGGATCTCTCTGCCGTCCAGCCTGAACCCAGGCCGCAAGCCACAGGACAAGTCATCACCGGCACCCCCGGCGACGATCTGCTGTGCGGCTCTGGCGTGGACTGTACGCCGCGCAATGAGCCACCCGAGGCGGGTAGCCGACCATGAAAACCCATCGGGGCAGTCCCGGCGCTTTTGGATCTCCGTGCGCCACCAGTGGACTTGTCAGCGCCAAGCAGGGGGCTGCTTGCAACAGTGGCGTGTCCCAAAACCCCTGCGCCCACCCCCAAGGAGACTGACTGATGACTGACGAGACAAAGACGCTGGTGGAGCGCACCTATAGCGAAAATGCTCAAACAGAATGGCAAAAACTGAAAGATAGACTTGCCCAACCGACCACCGAGCGGGATGCGCTGCGGGCTGAGAATGAGCGGTTGAAGCTGCTGATCTGTGACCAATGCGCGGAAGCTGTTGGTGCCCTCAAGGCATACAATGAGCCGCGCGCAACACGCATCTGGAATGAAGTACGCGCCGCGCTAGGAGACGGGTGATGCCTGACATTATCGAACACCGTATCGCCTCTGCAAAAGCCGCCGTCATCATCATGCGCCGCCTCATTGAGTATTACGACGCCGACGAAGCCGACACTTGGATGAATGAGCCGCACCCGCAACTTGGGGGATCGACTGCCATCGAACTAATCGCTGCCGGTCGTGGCGGTGAGGTGCATGAGGTCATCGATAGGCTGGATGCGGATGGATACATTTGATGCCAGTTAACCGCCACACCGGCCTGTTCCTGCTTGCAATCTGCGCGGCGTCTATCGCGGCCCGGTATCTGTTCTAGCCGGGAACGCCCGCAACAATCGTTCCCTCGCGCCAATCGGTTCCCGACGCCAGTATGCACGAAACTCCATCCGGTCGCGTTCGCATAATCGTCCAAGTCCCCGTCGCGTCTGACGCCCAAATTTCAAAGATGCCGTTGGCGTCTTTCAATCCTGCACCGACTTGCCGCTCGTCGTATTTGCTCGCCAATCTCGCGACGATCTTTTCCCGATCCGCACATGCAATCTGAGCCTCTGCCGGAACGAAAAAAGCCGCCCAACAAAGGGCGGCTAGTGCCAGTATCGCGCCGAAGGTCGTTGGCGATGGGTTCTCTCCTGATAGACCTAAGCGATCTGGTGTCATGATTCCGCTCCTACGATCTTTGCAATTCCCTCAATCTTCGCATTGGCCCGGTCTATCGTGGCGTCTTGCTCAAGGATGAACCGAGCAATCGCCCTGTCGCTTGCGCCGCGTGGTGGCACCTCGGGCTTTTCTTCCGGCGTAACAAGCTCCGGTGGAATCATTAGCGGCTCATTGGCGCAACCGCTCAAGAGCAACCCCGAGAACAGGGCCGCAAGTATTGGTGTCCTCGACATCGTTCAAATCCTCGAATGCGTCGATCAGATTGGTGTTAATTCTGTTGACCGCGACCAGCACGTCCCCGACCGCTTCCGTTGCCGTGCGCTGCGCCGCCAGATCGCGCTCTGCGTCCGCTCTGGCGTCTCGCTCACCCCTCCATAGCAAGAACATCACCACAGCCGCCCCTGCGGCCAGTGCGAGGGCTATGAGAAGCGTGCGGATCATGCCTTGACCTGACAGAACACGCACGCGCCGCGATAGATCGCCTCTGCAAGCTGATCGATCCGCGCGTTGGCACGCCGCGCCTCTTCGGCACTAGAGCCAAAGTAGGGTTCGGTCATGATGGCGGGTGCCTTGCCTTGCCACAGTGAACGCCCGCCGCGCTCGTGCCGGTCACGCTGCTCAATGCCGCGATCCCGCCCCTGCATGACCAGCAAGCACTCGCGATGTACGCGCGCCGCCAGATCCAACGACCCTTTTGTGCCGCTCGTCAGCGTCAGGCATCCGTTGGCCCGCGGATCAGCCGCGCCGTTGAAGTGCAATTCCAGCGAGCAGTCGGCACCCCACGCGTCAACCTCTGCATACACCCGGTCAATCTCTGCCGAATAGCCGCCGCCCGGTGTGCGCATGAATACCCGCACGGCCTCGGGGTTGTGATCTTGGATCAGCGCCGCAAGCTCGCCATTCCACTCAAACTCTGTGCGGCCGTCAACGCGTCTGGCGCCCTGCGACCTGGAGTTGTGTCCAACAACGATTGCGATTTTCAAAGCACGTCCTCCACGGTAAAGGGCTCGCTCACCGCCTGCGATCCAAGCGATCCATCAACGGGCGCGATGCCAACGATGATCTGATAAGGCACGCCGGGAATGAGCGCGTCCCGACATTGCTCAGTAAAGAAGACGTCGAACGGAAAGACCTGGCGCGTGGGCTCTAAGGCGCTAAAACTGTCATGCCCTTGGTTCACGCAATCCGCGACGATCTGTTCGCCGTGTGCCTGCGCAATCATGGTCGTGTAGGCCGCACCGACCGGCTCGTCAGAAAAGACGTACCGGCCAAACCCAATCTCGCCCGAAGCAAGGAAGGCGACGTGATCAACTTCGATCACTGGCCCCTCGCCCGGATCAACCCAATCGATCACCGCAAAGACAAACATAAAGGCGAAGGCAATGGGCCACACCGACCCCTCTCGTTTCGCAGTTTGCCGGACATGCTCAGCTCGCGTCATCTTTTCCCTCTGATAGATCACGGCGCTCGAACGTGGACAGCAAGATTTTGACAAGGTTCATGCCGCCGACACCGCAGGCGAACGCCAGAAAACCGGACACCCCGTTTCCGCCCAGCCACTCCGGCTCGCCCAAGAGCGATCCGGCAAACGGCGGTAAGTAGACGGCGCAGATCGATCCAACGATGACCGACACAATCCCACGCAGCAGGCTCTCTTGCAGGGCAACGGCGCGGAGAAAGCCGCCAGCCGCACCGGCAAGCATTGCCTGCCCTATGCCGGTCTGTAGCCAATCCAGCCATGCCGTCCAGTTTTCAGGTTTCATTTCTCAGTCCTTCAGTCGCTTCGATCCTGGCCGGGTAGTGAAGCGCGGGGATTGTTTTGTTATAGAGCCGCCCCGCTCGGATTATGTTGTAACCGCGTTGGGGTTGGCCTCTGCTGCTGCTTGTGGCCCACTTACCGTGAAGTCTGGGGCCGTGCCGGGAACCGTGCCGTTTTGAGGGTCCGCTGATACATCGTACCAAAGGTCAAAACCTTCGGCTGTGTAATCGGCGTAAACCGTGTTGATGTCAGAGCCGAAAAACAGGTTGCGAGATGTATTAAACAATCCTGTCGGTGAAGGGTCTAAAGCAATTGTGGTCAGAGTCCCATCGATTGTAACCCATGCAGTTTCCGCCACCAAGTCCACAGCAAATACAATGTCAACTGGCGTATCAGCCGGGATAAGATTGACTGTCTCAGTTACACCATTAGCAACAAACGTGTTCCCGCTGTCTCGTACCGAAATACGCCACCGCCCAACTCCACCGCTTGGGATAACTTCTAGTTCGACCGCCAACCCCGTTGAACTAACTATATTACCGAAGTTAGCTCCGTTCCGCTGGAAGCCGCGAGCACGCATGGTCATAGCTGAGGTGGAGGCCGGAATGTTGCCGCTGTCTTGGCTGAGGTCAAAGTACAGCGGGTCGGCTGTGCTTCCTGAGAAGGTCGCAGGACCAGTCGCAGCGCCCGAGGTTGCCGTCTTCGTATCCCCAAGCGGCCCTTCGGACCCATTGTACGCAAGCAACCGAATATCTCGGGACTGAGCGTCGCCTTGGCCCGTGATCGTGAAGCTCGTGGTGCCGCCAGAGGATTGCACCGAGCCGCCATCCACCGTGTAACGCACGTCCGTGATTGCCGTGCCGTTGTCCGCTGGGAGGCTATTGATTGTGATGTCAATTTCACCTTCTGCCGAACCTGTCGCAGCGGCCCACTGACCAACTGTGAAGGCGTCAGGTGCCGAAACCGCTTCTTGTGTGACGTTGGTAATAATCGCGCCCTGATGAAAGCCTGCAAAGCCACCGCCCGTCACGCCATTAGAGGGAAACGTCCAGTTGCCGCTGTCTTGGATACCACCAATGGGCAGGCCGGAACCAACTACCGCCGCAGCGAAGGTTTCATACAAAACGCCCGCAGCGTTAGTAAACTCTGCACTGTTGTCAGGATCGCCAGCGTTGTTGCCATCAACCTGCTGGTCTTGCTCCATCATGACCCTAAGACTGGTGTTGGTTGCCCAAGTCCCCGTCCCGCGTGTCAGAATAGCCGTGTTACCGCTGATTGACGTAGTGAAGCTGCTTTCGGTGACGTAGGTAGACCCTCCGTCCTCCGATACTTTGAACTGCGTCAAAGCCGTTGGTGCTGGCGAGGTGAGGCTTCCACCGTTGGGAAGGTCGAAGCTGACGACAATCTTTGTGCCGTCTGCCGAACGCTCTGCCGAGGACATAGATGGGTTTTCAGATGTGTCATCCCCCGTGGCCCGCATTGCCGCGATTGCCATGCGTGAATACAACGTTGCGTGGCCGTCGCTGTTATCGTCAGTGTGTGCACTACCCCCCGGCTCAATTGGATAATCTGGCACAGGAGGACCAACCGCAAACCCGCGTGAGTTAGCTTCTGTCACTTTGCCCGCCCGAAGGTCGTTGATGTTTCCGCTGGCATAGGTGTGGTGTGTTCCCGGCGAAACCCCCCAACCAAAACCTGCTTGAAGCGTTGAGGTCAGGTCGTGGCCATCGGCAGGGTCAGGCGTGATGCCAAGCAAGCGATCAAAGTATTCAACCGCGTCACCGCTGGTGTTACCTGACGGGTCCGTCACCCAGCTATCAACAACCACCGTAACGTCATTACCGTACTTGGCCGTCTTATCTGTCAGGTCGCTGAAATCGCGGTCTGTTTGAGCATCATCAAGAAACTCGTCGATACCTGTACCACCCACAGCTTCAATCATAATCATGGTAGGCGTGTCAGTGAATGCCTTGACCTGATCGATGAAGGCTTGCGGCCCATCTTCCGATGAGGCGTTGACCATTTCAAGAGTCTCAGCCTGTGACGCGCTTGCCTGCCAGTAAAGGAACGATCCCACATCCGGGTTAACCATCGTGTATTCGTCGCCCGTGCTGTTCAGCGCAGTTGCAATCTGGCTTTGACCAAGAAGCATGATCTTATAGCCAACAGCCCAACGAGTAGTAGAACTCGCCGTCACGCCATTATCTGCCGCCGAGCGTACATCCAGACGCCACCAGTCGGTTGCCTTTGGCAGCGTAACGGTCCCCGAAAACGCACCGCCCGAAACGGTGCCAAGGGTTGCCCAGTCTTGAACAACACTCAAATCCCCCTGTTTACGAACACGATACTCAACAATACTGCCTTCGCCTCCCGTCGCTGTGCCTGTGATTTCGACAGAGGCGCTATTGCCACCGGGTAGTACGCCGATAACCTGCCCGTCGATGTCAGATGAGAGGTTGGTGAAGGTAGCGCCCGGCGTGCTTGCGCGCACCAGCGAAAGCGCCGATGGGACAGAAATCGCCTCGTACTGACTATCAAAGGACCAGCCCGAGGGATTACGCACAGCCCCATAGACGCCGTAACCCGTCCCCAACGATCCCGCGTCGCCTTGATTGCGAGAGCCTGTTGGGGCTTTATCCGCTGGACCGTTCAGCTTCATGTTAAACTTGGAAACCGTCTCGGCAAGGCTTGTTGGGTTGAAGGTCGGGCCGTCATAAACCGTGCTGTAAGCGTTAGTCGCGCCTTTACGCCCAATGACCGCGTTGTTTGTGTCGGTGAAGCCCGTTCCAGTCGGAACGCCCTCCGTGATGTTGTCTCTCAGAACTGTCGGCACACCTGCATTTTCAATGTTAAAACGCGGTGCAATCGATGACGTGTCGGAGAATGTTGGGCCGGGATGTCCAAGAGTGTTATTGCAGATAATCCCGCCATCTGTCTGAAGGGTCATGTGATGGTTGCCCGCAATCAGCATGACGTTGCCGGAAATCACAGGGTCTTTCAGGATCATGCGGTTGCCAGCATCCTCAAACCCAACAATCCCCTGAACTGACTTCCCGTGATTGCCCTCTGTCTGCCACGCAAGGTTTTGACGGATGGTGACGTTGGTACAGTCTTGCTCGTCGTTTGCAGCGTTTGAGATAAACTGGATTACATCAATGTGCGGGTTTCCGATGTCCGCAGGATCGCCAATAAAGCCATAGAAGACATTGCGTGAAATGTCTTTTGGTGCGGTTAGAGCGTCCCCGGTGAGGACCGTTTTGAAGGCGTCCGAATAGGTGTTGTAAACTTCATTATCGGTGAACGTAAAGCCATTGGTGCCGCCGTCCAGCGTAATTGAGACTCCCGTTTTAACGTCATAGATTTCACATTCTCGAATACTCACGCCATGCGGGAAGCCCGAAGTGCCTGATATGCAAGTGATGCCGAAATTAGAGTTGGTGTAGCTACCATCGGACCAATCCGTAGTAGGGTCACGGAATGTACCGTGAAGCTCACACCGCAAGAGTTCAAAATCTTCGATTGACCCGCGCAGCGACACAATATCCACCAGCGCCGTGTTGGTAACTTCGAGGTCTTGCACACGCACGTTCTGACAGTTTTCAAAATCAATGGCGTCGATCACCGCGCCTTCGCTGCCGTCAAGCACAACAAGGCTGGTAAAGTTGGTGTTGCGGAACCAACGCCTAAGTGCGTTCGTATAGGTGCCGGGGCGCATCTTAATGGTTTTGCCGCCCGCCGTGCCAAGCGCAGTTTCAATGGCGTCAATCTCTGTCATCTTCGCCATGTGATACGTGTCAGCTTCGATCGTGATGTTGACTTGCTGCCCATCGTCCAGCGTCAGGGTGTAGCGGCCTGACAAGTTATCTTCACCCGTGGCAGAGGGGGAAATCTCTCCGCCCGAAATCTGCCAGTGTCCAGACGGGTCGCCGCTGGAAATGCTTGTGCCTGTGACTGCAACACCGCCCGCGCCCGCTCGCGTCAGTGCGCCGAATTGAGCGGCCACCCCAGCAAGTCCGTCGCCCTTGCGAAAGACCTTGTTGCGGCCAAGTTGGGCGTTCTTATTCTTGGCGAAGATCACAGGCTGAAGTACCGAAGCTCTGCGGCCGCGCCCGTGTTACGCCATGTCACGGTAAGACCGCTTGAGAAGACCACCTTCTCGCCGGACCCAAACGGGATGTATGTCGTTCCGCCGTCTGAGCTCAGATCCACGGAACCAGACGCGACATAAAACACCGCGTCCGCCCCTAAGCTTCCGCTGTTGCCGGTAGCGCCGTTTGCAAGTTCCACTACTGCCATTTTTCAGCCCTCTATTTGTAGTCGATGTGTAGGAGGCCGCCGGTGAATGCATCGCCCCCCGAAGACTTGATGCGAACGCCGTCCAAGGCGCCGGGGAGATCGATGCGACCAACGATCATTGAGATGAAGCCATTGGATTCGATGTTGCCGCTCACGTACCAGCGGTTTGATCCAGGACGCCGGCGAAGCGTCACAAATCCCCAGATCGCCCCACTACCGGATGGCACGGTGAAGCCGTTAAAGGACGAGACCATTCCTTCAGTGTCCACGCCGTTCCTGAAAAAAGATCGCGAATTGTAGTTTGTAGTCTCAAACGCACCACCCGATGAAAGCTGGATCAGCGGATAGCTTGGCGACGTGATGGAAACGGACGTGAAAAAGACGGTGATCTCTGTCGCTGCCGAAATGCCCGTAAAGCCGTGCTCGGTTCCTGTCGAAGTAGCAACCGAAGAGCTTTCTGTTGCCTGTCCGCTATCAAACAGCGTCTTGATCGCGCTGCGAGGTGCAAGCTTTGTTGTGTCATTCGTGAAGTCCGCATCAGTTGAAATCGCCGCTCCCGACACAAGCTCAGTCTCGACTTCAGGCGTTGTTACCTTGATCCCAAAGAGCGCACCGACATTGTACCCAAGCGCGAACGCCTCATAAGAAACGCCAGGCTCGGGTGGAAAACCGCCCGCTCTATCCTGTGCAAAAACAACGGTATAGTACGGGATGTCAGAGCCAACAGGGTTGGGCACTTTGATGAGTGTCTGCTTGCCCGCGCGGTTCGATACAAGGTAATCGTCCTCGCCGGGGTTATCGACATCCTCGACCAAAATGTCTTGGCTGTTTACCCGGAAGCCGTGATCGTCCGACGCGCCAACGCGAACGCCCTGATCATCTTGGAACCGCCACTTGCCGCTGATCACTTCATCGGTGTTGCGACCGGGGGCATCGAGGTTTACGCGCGCTGCGGACGCGTTGCTGACATCGCTCAAGTTGTTGGAAGCAAGCAGATCGCCGGTGCCGTCGCCGCTGTCGCCTTTTGAGGCGTACAATTCCCAAAGGCCGGACCCGAGATCTGTTGAGAAGTTCCCGCCTGCCGTGTGGTCGCTTACCGCGCGATAGGTCGAGCCGTTCGCTTGGGCGAGATCTCCGGTCTCATAGGCTGTCGCTGTCACCCATGCGCCGCGCCAATCGCCAAGAAGGTTAGCTGCATCCTTTGCGGCGGTTGCTGACGCCGCTGCGGCCTGCGCCGAGTCTGCCGCTTGTGTTGCTGCGGAAGTGGCGTTGCCCTCTGCCGCCTCAAGGGCGGTCGGATCGTAGATGTCGACGGAGGCTGTCGGGTTGCCGTCTGCATCCAGCGACAAAACCTTGTTGGGCGTTGCATCGACAACCGTGCTTGTTGCGCCGCGCACGCGAAGAGAGATCTGCCGATCGCGGAAGAGGTCTGCCAGAGACGACCAGATCCGTGCCAGTTCAATGTTGAGCTTGGCGGTGAGGCTTGGCTCGCTGCTCGCATAGTTTTCGGCACGCACCGGAACCAGAGCCGCATCGATGTCGATAACTTGGCCGGACGTGATGTCAGCGTCGAAGGTGATCGTGGCGTCGTCGTA